>Ga0208270_100073_pt1 | contig 72025 bp, 62 predicted proteins | sample LakWasM109_LOW13_2_FD_183925 | JGI IMG/M metagenome (GOLD analysis project Ga0208270, IMG submission 183925) | Freshwater sediment methanotrophic microbial communities from Lake Washington under simulated oxygen tension - Sediment Metagenome... | ecosystem: Environmental > Aquatic > Freshwater >...
TTTATCGCTACCGTCGATTAAGTAAAGATTACGAAGTACTGACCGACTCCAGTACTGCCTTTATTCATATTGCAATGATAAATTTAATGCTCGGACGACTTTGTGACTGACTTTTAAAACACGCACTTAAGAAAGTGTCCAGTTTTAGTTGACCATTACATATATCTCTATCAAGAGACTTGATATATGGCTGCAATCTCGATCTCTGTTGAAAGCAATAGTTTTTGGGGATTTCGTCTGTATTAGTAACTGTAAAAATTAACATTAAAAAAACTTCCAGAAGATATACGTAGGAAACATGATCAAAAGTATCAGAAATGATACTTTTGATCATGTTTCCTTTTGCGCTCTATTAATAAAAATAACCTCGTTTACTAATAGACGCTTGTTTTCTCTCATTTCTGTTATGTGGCACGGCTCATGCTTATTACATAATACAAGAACCGTAGGAGTTTCTTCTCTCGAAGTAAGTTTAACAAGGTAATCACGTCCATTACGCAGGATGAAGCGACTATGAGAAAAACCAACTCACGGGAGGCAATATGATTTCCGATGTTGCCATGGATGATCTGCGACGCTTTGCGGATGCTGGTCGGATAGGTGCGGGCATTGTCGCTCTGAGCCTGACCGCCGATAACCTTCGACCAATAATTGGGCAAGTGGTTACGGTGCGTTGGAATCTGGGCGATGGCGGCGTGGATATGGGGGTACTGTCGATTCCTGGGATGGGGCGCTTCGCAGTTCCTGCTGTGGGAGAAAAACGGATTCAAGTAGTAGATGCAGAGGAACTAAATATCGAGCTGCAGGCAGATGAACAATCAGCCAATATCGTTATCGAGCCACGGGCAATTATTCCTCGAGTTATCAGTTTTGGTGCTATGGATCAATGCGCCATTCTCGATGATTATACAGGATGGGGAGCGTTCTTCACATTACGATGTGAGCTGGAAAGGTGTAGTGCGAGTGACTCCGCATAATCTAGGGAATTTAAAGATTTCGATTACGGCCCGTAGTCGGCACGCGTTTTTTGCCGAAGAAGCAACTATACGTATCGAACGCCAAATTCCAGTTGAAGCTCCACCTGTAAACATTGAGGTTGAGCAAAAAGATCAAACAGGCTATGTCGGCGATGAAGTCCAGTTTTCGTGGAGAATAAGCGGCGCGGTGAGTGCGCATGTAATCGCAATTGATCGAGATCAACAATTTGACGTGCCATTGATAGGTGGCATACATGTTGAAATAGACGGCATTGAATCTGAGAAGTTCTGTTTGATCGCCATTGGCGCTGATGACATCCAGCACACAACTAAGCTGTCCGTTACACCGAAACTGCTGGATGTTGGTCTTTATCCAGAAGAATTATCCTACTTAACCATCAACTGGGAGTGAATAAAATGGAAGAGAACAACGTAAAACACCGTCCACTGAGCTCCATCGAGATATTCTCCTGTATGGTGACCCAGAGCGATCCAGATTTAATGAATCAATCTAATATGCTTGATAGAAGGGGCATGGTGGGGCATGCAATCATGTTGCTACTGGTTGGAATTATCGCAGTGCTGGCATGGACGGCCTTTTGGGCGAGTTTCTTGCCAATTTATGGAGCAATGCCGCTTGGTTTGCTAGTTGGCGCTTTAATTTTTGGCTTCGATCAAGCCGTAGGAGCATCGGATTGGGAACTGGCGGGCATTCTACGCAACGAACCTTACGAACTGAAGTGGTGGGGGAAACTGGTACTGCGTGTGGGTGTTTCCTTTATCTTAGCTCAGGCGACGGCGGTGGGAGTGACGCTGTGGCTATACAGTGCCACCATCGACAATTACCTGCAGGAAAAGCGAGTGGAAAAACTTGTCCCGCTCGAAGCGGATTACGTCAAGTACAAGGAGGAACTGAAAAAACGCACGATTACTCCACTCGAGATGGAACTGACCGCTTTACAGGCGGAACGCGAAACATTGAACACGAGTCTCCAGACCAGTATCGCAGCAAGAAATGCAGCACAAAGTAGGGCTTCTGCCGCCAGGATCGAAGCAGATCGCCAGGATAAAGGTGACCTGCCGGGATACAAAAAAGGTCCAGGGCCTTTCTATAAGGAGGCTAAGCGCCAAGAAGATGAAGCCGAACGCACCCTTGCTGCAACCGTTTCCGAGGAACAGCAGGCTCATGCTCGTATCGACGACGCCCTTACTCCACGCATTGACAAAATACGTTCCGATATGAAGGCTGCCAATAAGTCTTTTGACGAACAAGCAAGCAAATTAGACGAAGCTAAAACAAGGGATTCCCGTTGGGTACCTGAAAAAAGCGACCCATTACTGAGATATGAGGCCCTTCAGGCCATCAAAAACTCCACTGAACACGGCTATGCGGCTACTGAGTTTAATAGACTTATGACGACGGTGTTGATGACCTTGGAATTGATGTTTCTGTTGGTGAAGATAGTTTTTAACCATGCCTCAGTCTATACCGTGCGCTTAATTGCCCGCACCAAACGAGAAGCTGCTGAAGTCTCTGCTGAATATGCCAGGAGTGTCGATAACATCCGTCGCAATCGACCCCGTGGTAATTTAAGAGTAGTCGGTGGACAGCCCCCAAGACCATAATAGATGAGGACACAACTATGATAAGCACAAACAGCGTATCCCAACGAACACGAGATCTACTAAAATGGGAAGTGGCCAACATCCAGAGCTTTCTCGATGGGTTTGATACGCCACTCAATGGCGAACGCCGCCGAGTACAACTTGGTCCCACTGGCGAATATTTAGTTATACAGAACCTTCCGCTTCCTGATGGCTACCAGCCAGATTATGTCGACGTACTATTATTGTTAGATAAATATCCGGCTGTACCGCCTATAGGTCTATATATTTTGAACAAAGCCAATGCTGCCTTGATGGCGCAGCTTGAAACAAAATTCAACGCTTTCCGTAACAACGCCCACCACGATGCTGAAGGGATTATGGGGTATACGTGGATATGCTACCACTATGGCTCTAACTCTTGGAAGTTCAAAGGGGATAGTCCAGCACGGGGCGACAACATACGGAAATTCATAGGAAGCTTTTTCGCCGAACTTAATAAATAGGTAAATTGTCATGAAAATTACCATCAATATGAGCGCAACATTAATGGAGCGCATAAATACTCACCACCTTGCACCTGGAAAACGCTTTGAATCACTCAGCTATGTGTGGGCACGCGTGGTGCACTCCCCCACAGGCAGCATCAGGGTAGTGATTCCACATAATGCGCCAGTGCTGTTCTTCGCCCCTGACTGCTTCATCAGTCAATCAGCAGGCAATGTGAGGCTTGCGCCTGAAGTACTGAATGGAATGTTAGTAAAATTCGCCGCATCATCGTTTAACTGCCTGGTGAATGTGCATGATCACTGGTTCGATGCTCATACTCGGTTTTCCAACGCAGATGATCGCGATGACCTGGAATTTGACCAATATTTAAGGCGATCTTTCGAACCCATGCTAGTTAAGCACCCGCATATCGGTCAGGCTCGCGCAATTTACAACCTTTCGATTGTTCTGGCGCAAAAGGCATGCGATGCTCGGTTGATCGATAGTCGAGAAAGCAGCCCCTTTCAACCGGTGAACACGATAAATCTTATAGGCGGACACTTCGGGCACCTGAATACCAGCAGGAAGGAATTGCAACAAATGAACAAAGAGATGTTCAACCGTCAAGTTGATTTCATTCCTGCTGATAAGCAAGATCTACTGACCGACATTAATGTGGCGTTGGTCGGCTGCGGCGGTCTGGGCAGCATATTGGCCGAAGATTTGGGTCGTGCCGGATTCGGCGAGGTAGACCTGTTTGACGACGACAAGCTGGAGTTGTCCAATCTCAATCGTTGGCAAGGAGGCATGCCGGGGGATGTGGGCAAATTTAAGGCTGATCTGTTGGCTGAACGGATGCGGCGCATGTTTCCCCACATGCGGGTAAAGGCGTATGCCCGGTCGATTTACGCTGAACGCATCGAGCAGGCGATTGCGTTCAACGATATCATCGTGGCCGGATTGGATAATGACGAGGCACGTTTTTTTCTCAATCGGCTGAGTCTACAATACAGCATCCCTTACTTTGATTCAGGGGTGGCAATTACGGGGTGCGTGGATACCACAGATTTCCGGAGTCGCTATTTTGCAGTGCTGCCCGGCGTGACCGCCTGCACGGAATGTACAGGGTTTAAACTTTACGACAAGGAACAAGTTCGCGATGCGTCCGCTGACGAAGCTACCGCGCGTTCACGCCGCGCCGCAGGCTATGTCATGGATCAGCCACAAGTAACTTCGCCAAGCGTCTATTTTGTAAACCAGAGAGCTTCATCATTATTAGTACAAGAGTTGCTTAATTACGTATGTGGCTGGCGTGCTACTGCAACCACAATCTTAGAAAGCTGGAGAAACGGTGTATTTCAACGTGCGGATAGGGATAACTTTCCCGAAACACCAGACCCAGAGTGCCCCGTGTGCAGCTATTACGCTGGTGCCGCCGATGTTGAGCCATTACCTCGACCGAGGCCGTTCCTGAAGCAAGTTCCAATCAACCTTTTTTCCAAACCACACACCCAGGAGGTGCATCATGGCTAAGCCAAAACCCATTATGATTGACGGCGAGTACCGCGAAGTCAGTCCTAACGCCAAAATCATAGACATCGTTCCTAAGGACGTAAACTCAATAACGAGCTACGACGGAACGCTGATTCCCAAGGCAGATTTCGCTCGGGTTGACGTGCCACACGGTTTCGAAACCAACCTTTCGGCGATCAACAAAGGAGGATAAAAAGTATAAATTGTACCACCAGACCGATGTGTGAGTCGGGTGGTACAATTTCACCGCGAGTATTCACGATCACGTTTTAGGAGATAAATCATGGGATTTTTTAAATCACTACTGTATCTGGTTCCAATACGCTTAGGGCGTGAACGCCAGATTGATCCAGACCACCTTGGCGACCGTATTTACAGTAATCGCCGCAATCCCAATTCTGGGGTCGTGTTCATTGGTGATGCCATAGAAAACACCAAAGATGAGCTGTTTGCCCTGACACGCCGCACCCCCGCCGATGGCTATCTGGTCCGCGACAGCGACGGCACAACCACGACGCAGATAGCCAGGGTTCGCGAACCCGGAAGAAATCGCTAATATTCTCTAGAATCAGGACGCCTTGTGGGTGGGTCGCCCCATAAGACAATTTACAAAAGGCGCTTTCTGGTTCTTGACTGAGCAACTTTCCCAAAATCCTGCTTCCTCCGCTTGCACGAGGTAAGCGGTGGTTATGTCTACAAGCAGTATATGTTTCTCACAACGACATTCATGGGGTTCATGCCTTCGCCTTGATGTACTTGTCGATAAAGCCATCCGCATTGAATGGTAACGTGAACCTCAAAGTAAAAAAAGGCCAGTGCGGTGATGTCTACGCCTAAGAACCAATATTCAAACTGGTCAGAAGAACAATTGTGAACAACCCACGATGCTTGCCGAGATTGACGCCACCTTTAGATTCTTGAATACCGACCTTAGCTTGTGCCCAATTTACTTCCAGACAGAAAAGCGCACATCAGCCACTTTGTTCATTACTAATCAGCGTCTGGTGCATCCCTGCGCCATCAGCTCAAGTGCAGTAAGGCATCCATAAAATAAAACCGACCCGATAAGTAAATGGAAAATGTTTTTTGATCACAAAAAATTTATAGTGCCGAGATAGACCTCTACTCCTTATTTTTTGGACTTTTCCACGATTCAACCAAAGTTACCAGCTCATCCTGTTGCACCGTTGTCGTCTTCTGTTGTCTGTTAAGTATTTTATCTAACTCCCGAATCACGCGCGGGCCTTTCAGTGTTATGTTGCCAGTCAAAAGCCGCATAGCAGGCCTGAGTTCATACTTCCCGCCCGGCCTTTTGTAGCGCTCCAGTGCCGCACCGACGCATCGCTGCAGTAAAGCCTGTACCGCGTTTTCCAAGCGGGGCTTGATTCCATCTAGTGCGGGGTCGTTCTTCTCGACGGTCAGTGTGGCGATGATTTCATGCAAGTTTGAAAGATTAACTGACACCGGCAAGGACAGCGGAGTTGCATTTGTTTTGTCAGAGAGGGAGGTATTTATGGAAAGCTCTGGATGCACCTCTTCTCGCGTTACGTGTTGCTGCCCAGAACCCTTTGGCGTTGGAAGAATAATTTTATCCGCGCCGATTACCTGATTGTTGCCAATTCTAACTACCAAACTACTGACAATTTTCTCCAATTCGCGGACATTGCCCGGAAAATCGTATTTGTTGAGTTTGAGCATAGCATTTTCTGAAAAGCAGATACCTCTCTTGCCGCGAGTTGTCATCTCTCTTGTCAAGAAAAACTCCGTTAAAGGGACAATGTCGGTGCGACGGTCACGCAATGGTGGCACGCTAATGGTCGCACCACTGATGCGATGATATAAGTCTTCACGAAACTCCCCCTCATCGATACGCTCGGGCAAATTACGATGTGTTGCGCTTATGATGCGCACATCTACTTTAATATCCTTCTCTCCACCCAAACGACGCACAACTTTTTCCTGTATTGCCCGTAAAATCTTTGACTGAAGCGGCAAGGCCATATCGCCGATTTCGTCAAGAAACAGCGTCCCCCAGTAGCTAGCTCGAAGTATCCCTTAACATCTCGCGTATTGGCGCCTGTACCAGGCAATGTACCGAAAAGTATCGACTCGGCTATCCCTTCTGGTATCGTCGCCGTGTTGAATGCCTCGTAACGGGGTATGCTACGTGAAGACATGTGATGGAGGTATTTCGCCAAATTTTCCTTCCCCGATCCGGTTTCACCTAAAATCAAGATCGGCTGGTCGCTCTCGGCATACACACGCGCAAGGCGATAAACATTGATCATTTCTTTCGAGGCAAAAGCAATATCATCACCCACACCAAGTAATTTCCGCGCTTGATCTATATCAAGCTTTCCACAATCCAGAAGGACGCGCATCAGCTCTCGCTCGTTGATGCCATCCTTAGAAAGATAAGGCTCTTGTGAATCATTTGACTCAATGATCTTAGATTCGTGCTTGCCGGAAAACATGACCACTGGCAAATCCGGGAAACCACCCCGGAGCTGTTTGCGCACGATCAATCCGAACTTATCATCCTCTGATCGGCCTTTGGGTCTATCCGCTTCTAATACCCCAGAATCAAAGCGTACGTCCAGCAGAACAAGATTCCATTGCCAGGCGGCGTCCGCGCCCCAGCCTTGCTTCACGGCTTCGGCAATCACCCCATAATCATTCGTTACTACATTGCCATCCACTCGTTGGCCGGAGCAGAAGAAGGCCTCAATACCATTGGCAGCAGGTTGACTCGACCCACTCTCAGCAATTTCAGTTTTGGAAAGTAAATCATAGCTCAGGTCATCGTAGCGCGCGTATTGGTCGTCTATGATGAGTATGCGTATTGGTTTCATGGCAACATCCCCCCCTTAGGCAAACGTTCCAGTTCCATAACTAGCGCGCTGGCTTTTTCGCGCACACCTTTCCACGCCGTTCTCACTTTACTTTCATTTTCAGGCTGGGCCAGCGCCCATACGCGAGACAATTTTTGCAGCGCTGCTTCCATGCCCATCGCAGCAGCCTCAAGCGACACTTGCAATGCGAGAATGCCGGAGCTTTCGAGATAAGCCGCGTGTACTGTGTCCTGGATCGCGGATTTCATTTCCGCAGTCAAACCACCAAAAGGCTTGAGCGTATCCACCAATTGCGCCGGGCTGAAACCATCGGCCAAACTATCCACCAAACGGGAAAGATCTTGCACGCGCATGGCATATCTGGTCGCCAGATCAGCTCTACTTTGCTGCCAAAGGTTGATAACGGTTTCTATGGAAATATAAAGAACTTCGTTTTCAAGCCAGGAATGCTTGAGCTGGCCACGAAGAGTGTTTGCGTCACAGGCAATGTTCCACGGAGTCAATATCATCGCTGAGGAAGCCACTTGTGAAAACAAATCTCTGATTTTTATCTTAACCTTCGCGATTTTATCGTTATCCCATTCTGAAGCATTGCTCCAGTCTGCGTCATTTTCTCCGCCGATCTCCTTATATTGTTCGCAAGCCTCGCCCCATTGTTTACCTGTCATACAATCCAGTGGCACACTATTTTTCTCATTAGCTACCAACAGTAAATAAGCGGCGACCAACGTTTCTTTCAGTTGAGGCTTATAAAAAACATCTAGGGTACTTGATTTTGAGTTTAAGTATTCCTGCCAAACATCAACCTCATATTCGTTACCTGCTTCAAGGCGTAATATATTCGCAGCGGTCGGGATTGCACTATATGTAAGAACATGAGCAAAATACTTTTCAACATCAATATTTCTGACGTTGCGGTCATGAGCCACCAGCCAATTTATCTTCCCGCCTTCCGGGCATTGACTTATTATCGCCCCCTCCAAATTTTTTTCTGTTGCCCAATCACCCATTGTCTTTTTTATTACTAAGCTGCTAATTTCCACAAGAATTTTTTCAAGGGCATCAGCACGACTCTTATTGTTGTCAATTAGAAATAACTTATCCACCATTGCCTAGATCCCCCTCACAACAATCTACAATCCCAAAACCACAATTGAGCTTACCTTGTATCTGAAAGAAAAAACCAGTCAAGCCTTTAGGTAGGTTTTTCGGAACGTTGTTTCCATTTATACGCTCAGATATTTTTCCTCCCACTCCCCATGTATCTTCTGAACTGGATAAGACTCTTTCACAAACCAACTGGCCAGTGGCCATATCAACCCATTGTGCATATAGTGAATCTGCTCCAGACAGTGTTGCACACTTAGCGATTGAACTTAGATGATTTCCTCTCGTGTCAATTCTCAACTCATTACCGACGAGACCGTTTTCATGAATTGATATGAATGCGTCAATTCCTGCTTCAGATTGTTTTATGTCAACAATGCAATTTACAAAACTATGTTTACCAGGAGTGGTCTTCGATAAGAACATCCGCTCCACATTGGCTTTAGTGTCGAGCTCGGGCGATAGACTGTTATATGCCGAAATTGCATTGGCAAACGTGTCGGCTAATGCTAACGCGTTGAACCAAAGATAATCATATTCGCCAGCGTTAACAGTTATAGAAAAGTTAGTAAATGAATCTTGAAACACCGCATTAATGCGATCTTTAATTACGCGTTTTATTCGTCCGCACTCAGAATTAGTTTGGGATAAATCTTTTAATGAGGGGCGTCCGCTATGACTAATCGGCCTATTGGCTTGGTTAAGGTCGCCATTACCAAAATCCTTCACGAATGGTTTGGGTGCTTTTATAATGAAAGAATTGAAATAATAATCATTTTCGGAAATATGGTTGATGTTTTCTAAATTCCGAAAAGCATGCCAATCCCTGACAGATGCCTTAGCGATTGCCAATTCCTTTTGTAGGTTCAAGTAACTGCCGCTCTGCAGAAAGGTAAGATAGTTCTTTATTTTATCTTTCACCGGAGTTACGTCGACAAGCGGCCCAAGAACTACCGATATAACTGCAATTATATGTTTGGAAGACTGCTTGACCTCAGAAACAATGGCGGTGCATGTTGTTACATTATTTTTTCTTAGGGGACGAAACTCTTCACCGATGGTTTTTAATTGGTCTAAATCTAAGCTCTTATCCAATATACCTATATCACTCAAATTGGTATCAGTGTCGCTTTCAAGAATATGTGTCCAAATAGATGAGCTCTTGTCCATTCTCCCCTCCTCATGAAACTTTTTCCAAAGAGTTTCATTGTGAGCTTTATCGTCACCGTCACCCATGAAACAATTAAATGGGTGATCAAGGGCTGGCATTCGTAATTTCGCCATCTTCCCATCTTCGTACTCAACAAGATAGGGAGCAACAAACAAGATGTCATTATCCCCAACTATATGGATTATGCTTGAAGAAATGAGTTTCAATAGTGCTAGCTCAGATTCAGTTGCTCGACTCATTCATTACCCATCAGATTATTGCTCTGCCTGCATTCAACTATGAATGCGGCCAACCTCAAAAACGTGAAGATGAAACCAGAAGGGAAGCTCAACCTTCTGCGTGTAGCTGCCTTGTTGACCAAGGTCGCTCTTTATGGCATCTGCAATTCGACCCGCTTCATCGGGACTGTGTATGAAACACATTGAATAAGCCCTATTTCGAATCTCTTCTACAATATCTGATGGGCTAAGCTCCCACGACCACCCTAAATCAGGCGGTACTTCAAAACTATAACTTGTCAAGGTTAAACCAAAGGCTTTCCATGTTGACAAATCCATCACTGGAATAGGGTATGGACCAGAACGCTCATTGGAGAGAGATGGTTTAGCCTCCCTGTCACGGTTGCCCTGGTAAATCACTAACACGTTTTGAATCGCCTCAGGAAGGAGCTCTAAGTAATGCGGATTCCCAGTCAATGCGTAGTAAAAAAAAGACACCTCCTCAACCACAACTATATGACGCACCCCACTTCTTGCAGCAATCTTGGTTAATTTTGCCATACTCTGGGGAAAATCCAAAAGATGGGCAACCATGCAAAGAAAGATACAATCAACTCCATCAAGATTAACGCCTGCAAGCTCATCCACCCCGCCTTCTATACACACGACGTTCGGAACGGCATTCTTTGCAATGACGAGCATCTCTTTGGATACGTCAATGGCAAAGAGCTTACCATTGGCATGGCCTCGCCGTTGCATGGTTTGTAACCAGAATCCAGTGCCTGCGCCGAAATCGGCCACCGAGTTTAACTTGACGCTTTTCTCAGCAATCAAGTCTATTAATTCCTCCGCAGGGCATTTGTCGCGTTGCCTACTGGCCTCATATCGGTTCGCACAATGGGAGAATGAGTAAATCATGTTATGTAACCTTTCCTGTTTATTTATTCACCTGCCGGTTTGTAGAGTTCAGCGAGGGATATTTTCCCGCCTACAATATGATTTATTGCGACACTTTTTATTACATTTCCTTTTGAACTAAAGCGATAATCGCCATTTACCCCCTTGAAATCGGAACGGCTCAATGCGTCAACCAGCAATTCGCGATTTTCGGCACCGCCAGCAACGGCTTGAGAAATAAGCGTTGCGGTGTCGTACGCCGTTATTTCATAAAGTCCTGGCGACTTTCCATAACGTTCATTAAAACCATTGCCAAAGTGTTCCGGGATAATCGTACTATCTACGTATGCAATGGAGTAGTACACTTCTGTTAGCACTTGAGGGGGCAGGGATAAATTTTCGGGAGACTCTAACCCTTGATTGCACAGAATAGGGATATTCGGTGATTGCTCACGTATGCTTTGCAATACTGCGCCTAGAGCAGATGAGTAACCTGTTATTACGACGGCATCCGGTTTTTTGGCAAGTGTTTTGGCTGCCAAGGTACGGATATCAAGTGCTTTTTTTTCATAACTATCTGTATAAACAACCACAATCTTATTTTGCTCAAAAAAATGAGTAAATTGCATTGATGACGCCTTACCACCCGCGTCATTTATATACAAAATAGCCACTTTCTTAGGCTTTAATTTTTCAGTTGTGTACTTCACCAAGGCTTCTGTTTCTTGAGCAGAATTTATAATGGTACGAAAGATACCCTTGCGTCCATCTGTTATATCCGGTGAAGTTGCTGTTGAAGTAATTAAAGGCAGCCCAGATTGCGTTGCTACGTCGCGTAGTGCCATCATATCGCCAGAAGTGACAACCCAAAGAGCAATTGTACTGTCATCAGCTAATACCTTTTGCGCTAAAGTGGCCGCAGTTTTAGGTTCGCCCATAGAATCCAGAAGATCAAATTTCACTGCGGTTGCACCATCTATAGTGGCCATCTCTGTTCCATGCTGAATCCATTCGCCATAAACCGATGCCGGTCCTGTCATTGGCGCAATCACCGCGACTTTTTTAACAGAGGTATCAGATTCTTGTTTCTCATTACACCCCCCAAGAGCTAACGCGACAAACATCGCAACCAAAAAACTTTTTTTCAATCGATTCATCAAAAACTCCAATAATTTTAGTCGTGTTCTATAAATATGGCAGTAGGCAAAGATTGCGACATAATGTTTGCGTCGGCAGCCACGCCGGCAGAAGGCTCGTCAGCGAGAATAATATTACCGGACGACAACACAACCATGCCCCATGCCAATTTTTGTTTTTGCCCGCCGCTTAGCATACCGGATGATTGATTGGCTGAAATGTCTTTAGCCCACTCGGGAAATTTTTCACGGAAGCGTTCATAGCCCTCTCTCCCAACTGCAAGTTGCAGGTTCTCCCGCACCGTGAGTGAGGGGAATACATTGTCCCGCTGCCGCATATAACGTATACCTCGTGCAGTGCGTTCGTGGGTAGGTAGCTTTGAAATATCTTCCCCCCTGAATAGAATCCGACCCTCGTTTAGCGGCAATACTCCGGTAATTGCATTGAACAGAGTGCTTTTGCCCGCTCCGTTTGGGCCGGTGATACGCACTTGCTCGCCTTCGAAAACATCCAGGCTGACATCATCAAGCACAAGCCGTTGTCCAATTCGCACACAGACGTGTTCGATTTGCAGCAGCGGCGTACCGCCTGACTCGCGCTTTTGTCCCCTTATCCATTCAAAATTCAGCAGACCCATTTTAGCTCCAACTCCTCGCGTATCAGCGCTCCTTCATTGAGAGTATAGCGAAGATCACACACCGGGGTAATGGCATCATGGTTATGTTCTACGATGAGCATGGCACGGTGCGTCGCGTTGGCCAAGCGGTTGAGGTCTTCAACGAGTTTTGCGGCTGAGTCGTGATCAAGGCCTGCTAAGGGTTCATCAAGTAACATCACTTTGGAGCCGGTCTGCAACAGGCGGGCAATGGCAACACGCTTGGATTGTCCCACAGAAAGCTGATCGCCGGAGGAGTCGGCACGGTCCGCCATGCCAAGCATATCGAGCCAAGCGAGCGCCTGCGAGCGGAATTCGCGCTCTTGTTGTTTGACTTTGCCCAGAGCGAAAAGCGCGAGCGCCGGGTTGATGCCGATAGCGTGCGGCGAGGCGGCGAGGACGTTTTCCAGTACGGTCATGGTGGAAAACAATCGGATGTCCTGCCACAATCGCGCCAGACCGAGGCGCGCGAGCCGATCCGGCGTTTCATTGAGGATGTCCACCCGTGTGCCATTGAATTCTAGACTGGCTGTACCTGTATCTGGTTTGAGGAAGCCGGAAAGTACGTTGAGCAGGGTAGTCTTGCCGCAACCATTAGGGCCGCGCAGCAATGCAATCTGTCCGCCAGTGAGATCAAGATTCGCACCGCACAGCACCTGCTGCCCGCCAAAGGCGATGGAAAGCCCCTCCGCTTTCAACCGGACGCGTGGCAACAACGTCTCTTGGCACGATTGTGTCGCTGGGATGTCGCTTGCTCTTTCTAATACTGCGCAAATTTGTGTCATCATTGGTATCGGTACGTTCCCGCTAAACCCTGCGGTCGCAGGTGCATCATCAGAATTAACAGCAAGCCGTATGCCAAGAGGCGCACATTGGCTGCCACGGCATCCGGTAATTGCAGAAAGCGAAGCGCCTCGGGCAACAGGATCAGCACTGCCGCTCCCGTGAGTGGCCCACGCACATTGCCGGTTCCGCCAATGACGACCATGCTGAGCATGAGGATGGATTCGTCGAGCGAGAACGAGGTGGGATCTATGTAGCTGACGTAGGAAGCGTAAAGTCCGCCGGCAATACCGACCATGGCCGAGGCGAGCGCGAAGGCTTGAAGTTTGAGCCAATTGACAGGGATGCCAATTGAGTACGCGGCAAGTTCGTCGTCGCGCATCGCTTGCAGAGCTCTACCGAACGGCGACCATTTGAGCAGCGCCATGACCATGCCCAACCCCGTCGCGAGTACCCCGTAGAGCACAGTTATGGAGCCTGTAGTTACAAAACTGTAACCAGCCATAACAGGACGGGCAATTCCGGAAATACCGAAAGGGCCATTGGTCAGATCAGTCCAATTATACAGCGTGGCATAAATAAGGGTCTGCACCGCAATGCTGATCATCACGAAATAGTCGCCCTTAAAACGCCAAGCCGGAAGCGAAACGAGGAGGCTCAGTACGCCCGCCGCAAATGCTCCAACCGCCAATCCCGGAAAGAATCCCCAGCCGAGTTTGGTCCACAACAACGCTGCGGTATAAGCTCCGATGCCGTAATAAGCAGCATGCGCCACTTGCAATAGGCCGCCGTAGCCAATCAGTAGATTGAGCGACATTGCGACGATGGCGTATATTTCGAAATAGATGATGAGGTGATAGAGGTAGTTCATGCGCCCTCCTCAAGCCTTACCTTGCGTGCAAATATGCCTTGCGGCCGGAAAAACAAGAACAATCCTAGAAGCGTGAACGTGACTGCTTCCTCCCAGCGGGCGGAGCCGAACCATACCACTTCGGCACGCAATACACCGAGCAGTACGCCTCCCAAAAATGGGCCGATGAAGCTGCCCGTGCCGCCGATAATCATCGCAACCATACCAAGCAGTACTGCTTTGAGGCCAATATGCGGGTCGAAGCCAACGTCCCATGCAACAGCAAGTGCGGCTATCGATGCGAGCGCAGCACTTAGACCGAAAACCCAGCGGCGAAGGACACGCACATTGCGTCCGAGCAGCGACACCAAAATCGGATTGTCAGCTAAGGCCCTAAGTTCCAGCCCGCGATTGGCACCATTCAGCCAGATGAAAAGCGCTACTGTCGCCAAAAGAGTAAGCACGGGCCCCAGTACTTGAGCCTGTGCCAGCGTGACCTCGAATACTGTCCAGGTTTGATCCACACCAATCCGCAACACTTGAGTCTCGTTGCCCCAGGTGAGCGCGATGCATTGGACAATTACAATATAAGCACCCAGCGAAGCAATTAGATGAACCTCAGCCGGTGCCCTTTTACGCGAGAACGGCCAATGAATGCTCTCGTCTATCAACACCCCCAAACAAACCGCCGTAAAAACGGCGAGTACCGCCGCCATCCAAGCGGGCAGACCGACTGCAATTGTTGTGATCACCAGATATGGTGCCAGTGCGCCGATACCCCCAAGAGCGAGGTGAAACACCTTCGTGGTACGGTACACCAGCGCAAATGCCACGCCGATGGCACCGAAGAGTATGCCTTGAAGTAAGCCGTTAAGAAATATTTGCATGGATTACGAGATTCGGTTATCTAATGTTGTCAGCACAAGTAGTTGTTATGTCGATACGAGGCAATAACCATACCACATCCAGAAAGATGTAAGGCTTATTAGCCGCCAAGCAATCCACCTTAGCCTGCGGGTATCGGCGGTATGCTTTCGCAGAACCACACTACGAGATCTTGCTAATTGTCTACACTTCACTGTTGCTTTTGCGCTTTCCAGCAGAAGTATCAAAGAGCGTTGAAAGCTTCCCAGTTTTCTCAATTAAAAACGTCAAATTTTTACCACGAATCATTGCTATCTTATTGTTCTAAAGCTATTTCTAAGTTTAATTAATGGAAAAAGTAACGTTGAAAATGGCAAAATTGGATACTTTTTACATGCTTATACAACACAGGCCACCATAACGTTTGTCTATCCAAACAATTGATAAATACACTCATGACCGATAACGGTGCCTTGATTGACTTTTATCCCCCCCGAGACTGGCTCCAGACTACAGTCCAGAAGAATTCTTCCAATCACTTCTTCAGTCATTTTCAGGACTTTAGTAGCCTCTGATCTGCGATTATCCGCTCTAATTCTGTGCTTGTTTCGGTCGATAGTCCAGCTGGCCAATATTCCGTTTCAATTATTGGCAAATCGTGGCGGGTGATATAGCCAGCAATGGGGCAATCTGTTTCTAGTCATTCTTTGCTTTTCCAATGCTGTAGAGTACGCTATACAGCAATTCTCCCTGGTCAATTTTCAATCGGCGCCAACACACAGAGGCTACCCAGAAAAACCTGGATCGTTATTTGGTGACAATTGATGAAATTGAAGCCATTACTGGTGAGAAAATTCCAGTGGCTGATTATGCGAAACATGATAAGCCGAGTGTGTCGTGGATTATTCCACGAGGGTGTAATAAAGGTTAATGAAACACACTCTTTGAATTATAAAGATGTTGACACCGGTTGAAATTTTACTATTTTCAAAGTCTTATGCCGAAAATTGACTGACCAGCACAGCAGACAGAAAACCATCGTTAGTCCAGATAGTTATGGCTGATAGGAATGGTCAATTAACAATCGATACGTCTGACCAAATTCCAATCGGCGCCATCACTATGTTTATACACTTGACCTATGACGCCCCCCAACCCATACTCTAGCTTTAGTTAAGCGCCCATAAATTAAATATCATAGATTTTGTAATACAGGCTAATCAGTGGCTATAGAAAATAATACAAAAGGTAAATTGGTTCGCTGGAATGAAGACAAAGGGTTTGGTTTCATAAAGCCTGATAATGACAACGCTGATATTTTTATTCATATTTCGGCATTAAAGAGCATGAGCCGGGCACCTATAGTTGGTGATATTATCCACTATGAAACTGGCTTCGGTGATAATGGCAAAACTCGTGCGATCAACGCCAAAATCGAAGGCGTACCTCAAGCACTGGCTTTGGTCCCAATAGCTAGAAAAGCAAGACCTGAAAGGGCAAATCATCAGATACGTAATACGTATGTACACAGAACCACTCGATCAACACGCGCAAAAAGAGGAAGTAAAATTATTCCAATAATGCTGATCATAATGATTGTGTTTGCAACCTATAGCAGAATAATCTCTCAGAAATCCTATCCAGATAGCTCTAAGTCAGAAATAGCAAAAATAGCCGAACCACCCAAATTGGCTGAAGCGTTTCAATGCCAAGGCAAGGTGTATTGTTCGGAAATGACTTCTTATGATGAAGCGCTATTTTATTTGCGCAATTGTCCAGGCACAAAAATGGATGGCGACAATGATGGTGATCCCTGTGAAAGCCAGTTCTAACTTTTTAATAAAAGTTACCTAAGGTGGGGCTTGTTCATAAATGAGTGACGCAGTTCGACCCGTTGCGGTCTGTCATCCGAAGTGACTCAATGACAGCGACTTGACCGTTACCAGTCATTGATGCCGTCGCCGATGATATACAGAAAGGAAAATTAAATGCAGATCAATAAATTATCGTGTCGAAAATCATTTTTAGGTAGATATACAGTTAACTATTTAATTCCTTGTTGGGCATCATCATAGAAGCTCCTTCTAAGCGCAATTGATACCAGCAAAATTCGAAAAAACAACGCAAGGATTACCGTCACGATGCTAGAAGTTCTGCTCAGAGTTCACCGAGACCCCGACGACATTGATTTCAATTCGATTTGGGAGAATGGGCTCTTTGTCTTTGACTCGAACGTACTGCTGGATCTGTATCGCCTTCCTGAGTCCGCGAGTAACGACTTAATTGGTGTACTGCGAGATGATCAACTGCGCCAACGAATCTGGATTGGTTTTCAAGTGATCGTTGAGTTCTTAAACAATCGTCACGAGGCAATAAGCGATCAAAAGAACAAGTTCAATACAGTGAGAAGTCTTCTTGAAGAAGCGAGCAATCAGTACGACGAAGTATTCGAGAAACTGGCTGACGATCTGGGAAAGCTCAAGCTAAAACAGCGACACTCGCTCATTGATCCGGACAAATTCATCACACCAGCCAAAATCGCAGAAGGCAAATCTTTGATTGAAGCCTTCTTAAGCGAACTCTCTGTTTTGGAAAGCAAGCAGTCTGATGTTAATGATCGAGATCAGATAAAAGACGTTGTCCTTGAAATATTCGCCGATAAGGTCGGTGAAGGCTTCGATCGCAAGGAGCTAGAGGAAATCTACAAGGCTGGAGAAAAGCGTTACGAAAACAACGTCCCCCCAGGCTACAAGGATAAATCAAAACAAGGCTCCTATACGGTTGAGGACAAAGAGCTAATTAGAAAGTATGGCGATTTAATCCTCTGGAAAGAAATAGTAAGAAAGGCCAAGGCAGACGAAATTACTAGCGTTGTCCTTGTCACGGGAGACATCAAAGAAGACTGGTGGCTTGAAAAGAGAGGCAAGAAGCTCGGGCCACGAAAGGAACTTTTGAACGAAATCTACACTGAGGCGCCTTGTGTTCAGACTTTCTATATGTATGACACTGCCAGCTTCCTCAAGCACGCAAAATCACGCCTTAAAGCTAACGTTAAGGACTCCTCAATAACTCAAGCTAAGAATCTTATCGAGAAAACTAGGCAGAGCCGAGTCGTGGCAGAGGAGGGATACATCTTCGTACCGGAATGCATTAAGTTGGCTGCCTCGAACATACTGAAGTTGAGGGTTGGAATTGGACGATCTGTTCACAACCTTCCTCCTGTGCGACTTGATCGTGCAAATTTATTTCGCTGTTTGTGCGAGATATTCAGTAACGCAATCGAACATGGCGTTCACGAATACATCGGCGCTCAAGCCAAGGATAGAGAGGATACGATTCTGCTACGGTTCAAGAACAAGGTATCGCCGAACACTCCCATACCGCAGGTTGAGTCCGGGCAAGTAGTCTCATCCCCATTTCGCGGATTAGGGTTACAGGATGTACATGACCTCATGTCAAAGGAAGGGGTATCTGTCAGTACCGTTAGGACGGAAAAAAGCTTCACGGTGGAATTACATATTCCAAAATCAAAGTTCTTTCGTGATGCCACTCTGATGCCTGGCTAGGATTAAAACTACTTAATTTCCATCAGGCATGCCGCCCAACCCGTAGGTCAACACGGACCTCGCGCACAAGGTGCGCGAGGCCGATTACATTCAACGTTGAATGGCAGCTCATTGAATCCCTACCGACACTGAGCGCAAAGCTTCGGATGTCAACTAGTGGCCGAACTTGCTCTGTCAAACCCGAAAGGACAAAACCGACCCTAAGCCGCCAAAAATGAGTCAATATGCAACGACAAGAAATTGTAAAAAGCTGTCATCAAAATGTAGGTGCGATTAGCTTGCGTAATCGCACATTTCGAAGCCAACATACCTCCGATTACGCTATCGCTGACCGGAGCGGGCTGAAATAAATAATCGGGGGAAATGGTTTGAAAGAAATATCGAACTCTGTCCCTTTAACTCGCGTTCATATCATTCCTCTTTTCCGCAAAGAGGAATGAAGCAAGCAGCCCGCGAGGGGAGCCTAAATCGCCGGGTTTAAAAATGGACATGTCGCCAAACACCAAAAAATTGTCCTTAGCTCGTGAGACACCGACGTTCAGCATGCTGGGGCTGCGATCCATGAATCCGCCGTCTGCGTCCCGAGAGTAAGTTGGGGAGAAAATCACCAACAAACGTTCGGCCCCTTGCAGGGAATGAACGGTGCCGACGGTCATCTCACCATCTTCTTTACCTACACGGATGCCGCGATCCACACATGCCTCAGTAATAGCGGCGACCTGCCCACCAAATGGTGTTACCACACCGATGATCTCATGTATTTGTTTGCCATACTTGGCTTCCAGCCCGTCTCGGTGATGAACGATCCATTCTGCGATGGTCGCTGCTTCAATCTTGTTGGCCCTACTGCCGCCACGACGCTCACATTTGCCGTCAATATGAAGATAGCCCATTGCAGGTAATCCTGGCGCTAAACCACGTGGCCCGCGCTTCGGAATCAGCTTGTTGTGATAGCAAAGAGCATTGCAGTACCCCACGATTTCGTCATAGCAGCGTCTGTGCTCGTAAAGGAACATGCCTCGCGCCAAGTCCTTGTCATAGTGATATCGAGTGGCTTTTTGGGCGATTTCCATAACACTACCTGATGCTGCAGATTTTCCAAGTTCTGCAATTCTGTTGTAGTTGGCCTGAACATTAGCGTGCTCCATGATATTGGCTTTAATCAAGTTCCCGATATCCACCTGTGGCGTCATCCTCCAGATGGGCTCGATTTGGAGCGTGTCCCCAATAACGAGAGCCCGTTTAGCCAGTGAAAAAGATGCGCCCGCTACCTCAGGTAACACTTGCCCCGCCTCGTCAACAATTAAGAGATCAATAAAGTCGTAGAGATAGTCGGGTACGTATGCATTGCTGTTACGTTCATATCGGTTGACTTTCAACTCTTTCGGCAGCATGAAAAAAGTTGAGACCACACAAGGGGTCAACATCATTCTCCTGCGCCAGCGTTTTGTGACAGCAACAGCACCTGTTTTCTTTTTTTCTTCTGCCAATGTATTAAGTGCCCCCTCCATTTCAAGGAGCCAACGCGCCTCCCAGTAATGGGTTGCATGAAGAAATGCAGGGAATCGAATGGAAGTATCTGCCACTTTGTCACATGCGGCCAATGTCCTTAATTCGGGGGGAGTCTCCATTCCTAGGCAGTCGGTGGCATTCGCCCATTGAATTACAGCGTCACTGTGTGCCTTCATCACCTTCTTGCCACGCTGGAGATCAATCTTGAGGGCTGTCAGTTCCTCATTTATGCCGTCAGCATTGATTTGTATTTCATTCGTGAATTGATCGACGCTAGACCACTGTTTATCAGGGAAAGGAACCGGCCATAACCTTTTTAAGAAGCTCTTTGCGAGCAAAAGGCGCTTTCTATTTACGGGGGGCAGCCACGACAGCAGCGTGTATAACCATGACTCATTCCCGAGGAACTTTTCCCACCTATCCATCAATGCCTTGTACTCACTCAAGGCGTCATCTTTGACAGAGACCGCGCTTTGACGCGTTGCAAGGGTTTCAGCAGGCGATGTGCCAAGCTCCTCATACATTGCATGTGTAGCCAACTGCAATGGGGACCATGCTGTTTCGATGGCCTTCAATTTTCTTTCGGCGCCCTGAATCAACATTTGTAGCTGAGCACCAATGTCCTTAACTGAAGGCTGAATGAGGTCTGGATATGCAGTATTTGCGGCCTTCAAAAACTCATCCTTAGCTCGGGTGTAATAGCTCTGTTCCTCAACAGTGCTGAAAAATGATCGTGTTTGGTACTTCCCGGTGGACTGTTTTTCTTTACTCGCTGATGGAAAGTACGCGCCAAAACTCTTGATGTCGGGCAGCCAGCGCCCTGCAAACGGCCCGACGCCTGTCGAAAAATCTTTGGCAAAAGCGTCGATGATGTTTGTGACAGCTTGGTTATTTGTTGATGCTGCGGCAATCACAGGCGGATCGCCGCCATCCAACGCAGCGCGAACCCAATGCGAAGCAACAACCGATAGCAACATCGTTGTCTTACCAGTACCTGGCGGGCCATTGACTCCCAATATCTCACCGTGTTTGGATACAAGCTGGTGCGTCAAAGAATCGCGCTGCGCATCCGCCAATGGGTGGGTGTCTGAAGAATGTCCAAGTCGAAGAGAAAATCCTGAGCCGGGTGATAAACAAGGTTCTGGCGACTCAATATCTTCCGAAGTGTATTTCTCGAATAGAGGGGAAGATGGTGCTTGGGTCCTGATGTTATCGTAGAGCGCCAAAATGTGCGTGCTCGCCCCCACCACGTCGCTATCTTTAACGATGGTCCAACATTCGTCCATCTGGAATGGAGCCGTTTCCTCCGGCCAGCCTGCAGCGACCTTATTGAGCATCGCCTTGCAGTAATCCAAATATGCTAACCAACGTTCATGGTGCCATTCGTCAGCATCGCGTTTGCCAATCGTCTGTTTGTCAAATTTAGGCACATCGTGGTCAGTCAACCACACGTCTAAGTCTGTCACAGCCCCAACCGCAAAGGAGCCCTTGTCAAGTGGTTCCAAAATATCACGCGGGATGACAGTGTTTTCGTTCGGATAAATTCTCCCTTGACGATCCAGCACAGCTTGACTGACTATGGGCGTAACAACTTCGGGAATTCCACTTGATCTCGCTCTTCCATGCTCAAGATGGGAATGGTAAATGTAGGGACGGATGGTGATTTCTACTTCATCAACGTCTTGACCAGTCTGTTGGAAAAACTCCTGGATAAGTTCAGCACCCACCCGCCCATGTTGGAGTTCGATGCCCGGGCGCAGGTTCAGCTTTTCAATATCTGTTCTTTTGAGTGTACCTTTGCCTAAATCGGCATCGGCTAAACAGATGCGCCAATATTTGGCGTATGCAAGGCTTTTTTGTTGCATCTACATTCAATCCTTTTTTCAGTGGAGAATACATTTACGGAAATTGTCAATCTAGTGTTTAATTGCAAAAATTAGATGTTTTATTTTTCAAATTAAGTAATTGATATTTATAAATAAATTATCTGAAGAATACGATTCGAATTAATGCAATTAAGCACTAGTTGTCGCCTCAATGCAAAAATCTTATGCGGCTATTTTATCTTGATTATCGGTTTCCTAGGACTTAAGTTGTTTTGGATTTCGGACGCATTGGCCACCGAATGCAGCGATAATGACGCCGCCCAACATCTCAACGAGGCCAGGGCTGAACTCTTTCAATTAATCAACAAATCCCAACAAAGCGTCGCCTGAGCAACTACTCACAAAATATTTTCGCTTAAGCCCATGCCTGGATTGGAAAATACTGTTGTACATAAGCAAAAGTCGGGTAAAGTAGAGAACAGGATTCCGCTTACCGTGGGCTTGGTCTATCTGTTTCCGCCCCTTTCGTCCGGCGGAAAGCCGGGGGTCAGAAAGTCGGGGGTCAGGTCTTTCAATCAAGCATGTATAGCTAACATGGAAGACTGTTACCCATTCAATTGCTGTCACTCAAAACTGTACGCAGCAGTCCGCTTTTGGCCGACTGCTGCCGGTCACGGTGGTCAGCGATAGATCGTTACCCGATATTAACCAACGTCCATTTCTTGTCGATAGCTGGTGTTCGTGGTTCGCAAATTTAGTTCTAAAAAATATCAACACGAGCAGACAGCGGCTTGAAATTTTCATTCTTTTTGCAAAAACTATAAAGAACTATAATTGATTATAATTTTATTAGTCACATCAAGTTAGGCCGACTTTGTTGTTCTATTTCCAAGGTAGGACTAATCACAGCGATGCCTAAGCCAAGAACCTTAAAACTCTTAGACTCTGGTCAACCTGAGATCGTTACCCGTAGCCATTTCGTGATCGGCGACAACACTTAGCAGTTAAGATTGATTAACTAGTGAATTATCTAATGACTGATAAACCTTCAGCTGGCCTTCTAAGTTGGAAATCAAACTCCCTGCTGCGGCAGCGGCTTTGCTGACCTTTTCCAAATCGACTTTAACTTCTGTCAATTCCAGAGCGACAGATTCATAACGAACGCTCAATTTTGCAAGCTCAACATTTTTGTCAAAAAGTTCAGCATCTTTTTGTTTTAGCGCTTTGTCGTAGATTTCCTGTGAGGACTGCTTTCTCTCAGCCAGTGCGGCATTTAGTTTTTCCAGATCGGCTATTTTCAGTTTCAGGTCGGTAATGGAAAGGGTCAGATGCTCGTTATCTTTCGATAACCCCATATTGAGTTTTTCAGCGTTATTGAGCTTGTCTGTGATTTGAGTAAGGTCCAGGTGTTTACTGGAGAGATCCTTTTTCATGGCTGTCAAAGCATCCTCAATCTGCTCAATTTTCGCCTCCTGGTCTTCGGAAAACTTGAAGGCTTCCTCAACCTTGGCCTTATTGATTACTTCCGCCTGTTTCAAGGCTTCACGTTGGATTTCAAGTTCTGCGTCAGCGATGGCCTTGGCGGCATGCCATACCTTCTTGACTAGGTCCTCCCCGGCTGTGGCCAACTCCCGAGGTAGGTTGACCACAGCCGGGAGCGCTTCAGCCTTAATTGCCTGTGCCTGATCCGTGTCGTTCCAGCTGTTCAGGTACTTGGTGATAGTAGTCATGCTACCTCTTCCCAGTTGTCCCCGCAATTTTATAACGGTGGGCCGTTCGCCCTGGCCGGCCATATCGATACAGGCGGCGTGAACTTCTTCTTCAGTGAGTCTAGAGCTGGCCATTTCATAGGTCCTAATCAAGTTGAGCTGGATCAAGCTTACCATAATATTTTATAACAAAATCAAATAATTACGTAATTATGTTATTATGATAATTACATAATATTAAGCTTGGCCGTTCTCGCAACCTTTATGAAAAATCCAGGAAGGGCTTGACTTAGAGTGTGATGTAGAATCCAACCTGAGTATGTTCTTGCTAGACGTAAAACAACTGAGAATCGTTGGTTTTCTACCTCGATACGCTATAAGTCGATGACAATCGGTGCATTGACAGGCCGGTACCTATCATCGCAAATTGAAGCATTGATGAAGGTTGTGCCGCTGTGTTTCAGCACCCCATAGCCCTCATGGATATGCCCGAAAACATGTACTTTGGGCCTGACCCGCTGTAAGGCTGCTAGTAAGTCATCACAACCGACGTGTTCACCGCTAGGGATCTGGTCCAGGATGCCGCAGGGTGGCGAGTGGGTGATGAGCACATCAATATCATTGGGGATTTTGGCCCAGACATTGGCAAGCTGGGGTCCGCGCGGCAGATTGAAAGCCCAGTTCATAAACTCAGGTTGCCAGGGGGAGCCCCAAAACTTCACTCCCTCTATTTCAACGCCACTATCTTCCAAATAGATCGCGTTTTTAACCAGCAATTTGGCCGCTTCACGGCCTGCGTCAGCCAGCACCCAATCGTGATTCCCGGCCACCAGCAGCTTGTGCCGGTGGGGCAGCCGCCCCAGAAAACGGTCAAAGAGCTCAAGTTCATAGTCATGACCGCGAAGGCAGACATCGCCGGCAACAATCAATACATCGCCCTCCGGGACCTGTAAAGCCTGGGGTGGGAAATGGGTGTCGGAAAGACAAACGATGCGCATGCCTTGGCTGGGCTTAGATGTCAGCTGCATTGTTGCATTAGACAGGACCTGAACTGAAGTTTCTTTTCGCGCCTGCACACGGCTCTCTTCTATTGTTAAGCTCTCGTTTTCTTCACAGATTGTCATGATTGCTTCCATAACGTTGTGCAACATTTTAATTTTTGTCGCACAACAAAAGATTTAGTTTCCTACCGCTAACAATATTGATCGCTGACATCAATTTCATCGTTAGCCTCATTGGCTGATTTCCAGTATTTCCAAACATATTCAGCATCACTCGTAATGCCAGGTTGTCCCTCCAACTGATAAACCCGACCACTGCTTGTCGAGATACGCATTCGCTCACGATCAAAAGCTTGAATAGACGTTGATGCCCTGCCACTTCGCAATAGGGGAATATAGCCCACTAAATGCCGCGTCCGTTCTTCCGAGCCGCAGCACAACACTTCTCGCACAGACCATCTGATTATGTTTTCCGGGTATTCGTCGGGGGGATCGACGGCATAAATAGTCATCGTGTTATCCTCAAATTAAAAGTGATATTTTTATTTCGAATGCAATAGCGATGGTTTTTCCATCCAGCATTTTTTCACCAAGGGGTTCTTAATGCCCCATCATGATCTTAGGTTAATGCATCAGTCGGTATTCGTGAGTCACATCAACCTCATCTCGAACCTCATTCAGTGCTTTCCATTGCGCCCAGACATATTCCGCGTCGGGGTCGAAACCGGGCTGACCTTCGAGCTGGTAAATGCGCCCGCTCGTCGTTTTAATGCGCATCGTTTCGCGATCGAACGACTGGATCGCGGACGTAACTCGGCCCGCGCATTTTCGGGCTATGTAGCCGATTAAATGGCGGGATTTATCATGGGAGTCCTTGAATAGCGCTTCGCGTATAGACCAACGCACAATTGTTTCTTTAGGTTCTTCGTAGATTGGGGCTACACTAAAAATAGGCATCACAATTCTTCCTCTGGGTTTAACACTATCACGCGGGTTGAAATCCTCTGGACTCATGTCATATCGGCCATTGCCCGAGGATTTTCCAGCTGAGTTTCTGAGAACGGCATTGCCGCAGGCAGCGATCAACTCTTTCTGCACAAGTCTTGGTTCTAGCTCGCACTCAATGATTTTACTGACGACTGTCGACGATAAATCCTCATTAAATTGCTCTCCCCAGGGATAATTTTGCCGGATTTTCTGGTAAATCGAACGCAACACTTTTTCCATTTCCTTTTGTGTGGGTCGTTTGACTTCAATCACGGTAAAGCGTGAGAGGATGGGCTCTGGAATTGACTCGGCCCTGTTCGCGGTCCCTGCCCAGACGATATGGGAGCAGTCGGCGGCAATCTCTAAGGCCTCATCGACAAAGGCGGCCGAAGTTTCCTTTTCTAATAATTGATATAAGGGACCTAGCGGATCATAGCGTTGATCGCCGCCGGATTTGTCGATCTCATCAACAACGATTAATGGATTTGCGTTGTGACCGCGAGCCAAGGCTTCCACAATGCGTCCCGGCTTGCCTTCCGACCAGCCCGATGACATCCCACCCAATACAAACCCCGCCGTGATACCGGATAAGCTGATCAGTTCGAAATGAGTGGAAACCAGCTTGGCCAACTCATGGCAAAAGGCTGTTTTCCCAACCCCGGGAGGACCGGTCAATAACAGTGGATTGGCCGAAAAGATCACTTGATCCGAAAGCTGCGCCAGCGCAAATTGCTGACGGTAAAAATCGATAGCATCAGAGAAATTTGGAAATGACATGCGTAATTGCTCAAGCTGTTCAGGGATATCATTGGGTAAGATGGCTAAAGTTAAAAAGCCATCCGTTTCACCCAAATAATCAATGTAGCGCTGATGATTTCGATATAAATTACTTCTTTTCTCGTGAATATTGAGCACGGCATGCATTTTGTCGATATCAAAGACTTCAATGACATCGGGCATTTGCGAGGAATCGATTTCTTTTTCCGGTTCATTAACAGCGGCTTTATGTTTTAAATAGTGCCGGAGCTTATTATTTTTTGCGTGCGAATACATAAATAGGTCATTTATTGGTGATTCAGCTCATTCTCTGATTTATCGTATTTATCGGTTATGTCTATTTCATAAATGATGCGGCTGACTTTTTTAAAACCACTCCAAATTTCTTCGGCTTCATCAGTAAGTCCAGAGCTGCCGTATAGTAAATACAATTTGTCTCTATTCTTGCAACAGATCAGCTGTTCTTTTAAATAAAATCGTTTGATGCATGCAATATCAAGCCTGCGACAATCAGGCGCATAACCGACCAAATATGACTCATAGAAATTGCAGTGTTTGAATACAACTTTTCTAATCGACCAATCATATATTTCTATCATATATACTAATTTTATTAATATTTGATAATATTAAATATGTTATAATAATCATTATTTTATGTTTTTTTTTAAATTAAAATTTTTGACAAGTCATTACAATAATAAATACACACCAAAAACTGATGCCTGAGCTGCATTACAAATAAAACAATATGTGCTTAGTATAATCAGAAAAACTAAAAAATGAAACTTATAGTACGTGAACTTTTAGTGAGTGCTCTTATTAGCTGTGGACTTAAAGAGGTGTGATTTCTAGTATCGCTTCAATGAAATCAAGTGTGTACTAAAGAAAATGATCGATAATCAAGATGTTTGTGTACAATTTGGCAAAAGACTTTGTCGTCTTAGAAAAGAAAAAAAGTCATGGTCTCAAGAGCAACTTGCTTTGGAAAGCGGCTTAGCAAGAAGTTACGTTAGTGGCGTTGAAAGAGGAATTCGAAATATTTCGTTGAAAAATATTTGTAAACTCGCTGAAACACTAGAAATAAGCCCAACTGAACTTCTTATATTTCCAGATGAGTGATAATTTGATATTTATTAATTTGCAACATCTTCTAGGTTAGAAAAATGTCAGACTAAGTCTACCGGACAAAAGAAGGTAATGGAGAAAAATCATAGATTATTCTTGATACAAGCAGAGTTATTCTGTAGCAAAGTTGGGCACATCCAATTGACTGTGACGAAACCCACACAACCTTAAAGTCAATTAATATGTTCCTGGATAGTTTAAGGCCACTATAGCAACGCATAAATCAGAGCTTATTAGCTACAGGAGCTTTTATCTTTTTGTAAAGAATTTCGTAGAAATAAGAGCAATTATTTACATTAAAATAAAAGTATTTTTTAAAAAAATAACAAACTATCCTTTTTATTCATATACTTATTGTATAATAAATATATACATAACAACTCTCAGGTGAATTTAACCGTTCTAGGAGCCCTGTTGCCCGGTGAGACCCTTTGCCGTTATTAACAAGTAACAACTTGGGAGTAATTAAAATGGATAACGATACCTTAATAAATCAAGCGCGGCGTCTATATGCCGTATTACATGTCAAACAATATATGCGAGCTATAGAAAACAAAGCTCAGTTTGATCGTCTGGACCGCTTGGTAATGTGGGCTTATTGCCGTTACCAGCGTCGGTTAAATCGCTGTGTTTTGTGTTATCAGCATCGGTTAAGCGACTGTAATCGGGAGTTTTTGGGACATAAACGGAAGTTTTGCCCCGCGAGCATCCATCATTCACATGATCTAGAATCGATGGCTAAGGACGCATAAGAGAAAAAGGCGTAATCCTATCGAACGCTAACGTTAAACACATCGGTCAAAACGTCGGCAGACCTTTTAGATTCTTGTTGTGTTTGAGTATTACAAAAACGACAAGATCGGTTCAATGTTCCGATCGACCGTTTGTCACCGTATAGTCCGGTTGGGCCGAAGCCGTGTAAAAGCCCAGCTACGAGCTTTTCAAAGTAATACCTACCTACTAATAGGCGTTCATACGTATTCTTATTGCGTCCAAGAACGTGTATTTTGATTAAAAATGAAAGATAAATAAGTAATCTCTATCTCTTTCATCTTTACTTTATTTCAGTCCCATAAATCAGCTATTCATGATTGTTATGAATACCGCAATTGCACTTAATAACCCAGTCAGCTTTCGATGTAATCAGCGGGGCGCCACCCACATCTAATCATTCAACGATAAGTTTCTGGAAATTCATATGCAGAATTACTATCCACCGGAATATAAAAAGCTTCAGTTTCATTGCATTCATTGTGCTGTCTATTCCGTACATTCTTGGCAGAATTTTTATTGCTGGAATAAATTGCACGCCGGGTATTCTATTCATAAACCCCTTGAATATTGCGTTTGCGAACACTGCAAAAAATGGTCGTACTGGTACGATGAGCGCATGATAGTCCCTTCAGTAGCGCTTGTTCCGCCGGCTCATATAGACATGCCGCAAGAGTGTGTTGCGGACTATGACGAGGCAAGAGGTATTGTTGATATTTCTCCCAGAGCCGCATCGGCTTTGCTGAAACTTGCGCTTCAAAAAGTGATGATTACGCTTGGGGAAGAAGGTGAAAATATCAACAAAGATATCGGAAGTCTTGTTGAGAAAGGATTGCCTGTTGAGGTGCTGCAAGCTCTCGAGTCTTGCGGCATTGCAGGGAACAATGCGATTGATCCTGATGATATTGAGATAAGCAATACATCGGAAATCCCTTATAACTTGTTTAATATCATTAACTTTATTATTGAGGACAGAATATCAAGGCCAGTGCATCTTCAGTCCCTCTTCGGGCAGCTTCCGGAAAGTATTAAAAGATTTGCCGAAAAACACGATAGGTTTGAGACTTAATTTTACGCCGGGTTCTGTCGCGTTAAATGCGGCGAATTAAATTTGATTTTGTCGGTTGGCTTTTGAATGGCCGGTATGAAACAAGAGGTTTAATAGCTGAGGAGCCATTATCATTAACGGTATAACTGTTGTTTGGTTGCAGTTTTTTGCTTGTCTCTTGCTGGTGGGTTTTGCAGGCGTCAAATTGACCGTTTATGGTGACGCCATATCCGATAAAACCGGCTTAGGCGGCAACTGGATAGGCTTTTTGTTGATAGGTATAGTCACTTCCGTTCCTGAGTTAGCCAGCGGAATCAGTGCGGTAACTATTGCCGATTCACCCAATCTTGCGGTTGGTGCTATTTTTGGCGCCTGCATTTTTAATCTGGCTATTATCGTGATCCTGGATCTGCTGTATCGCAGGGATTCTATTTATCATTCAGCCAGTCAGGGACACATTCTTTCCGCCGGATTCGGTATTGTAATGATCGGTTTTAATGGTTTGGGGATGAATATGGCATTGAACGGGGAAGCCTTGGCATTCGGTCATGTCGGTGTCTTCAGTCCCGTCATATTAGTTTTGTATCTGGTCGCCGTTTATACGGTTTTCAGTTACGAAAGCCATCAGATCAAGTTATATACCGAAAAAGAACCCGATGCTTTTCCGCATCTTTCGCTGAGCGCCGTTATCGTACGATATATAGCCGCGGCTTTAGTCGTTATAGTTACAGGTATTTTTTTACCGGTGGTGGCAAAGCAAATTGCGATGATTATGCATTGGCAAGAAAGTTTTGTAGGTACCTTGCTGGTTGCTTTCATCACTACCGTTCCGGAAATGACTGTTGCGGTGACGGCGGTTAAAATCCATGCCCTGGATATGGCTATCGGCGGTATTTTTGGAAATAATCTGATGAATAACGCAGTGCTTGCGATTGAAGATATAGTCTACAAAAACGGGCCGATTTTTTCCAAGATCTCACCGGTCCATGCCGTATCGGTGGTGACGTCATTAATCATGACGGGTTTTACCATCATTGGTTTGTTTTATCGTCCTGAGCAACGCATATTGAAAATGATAGGCGTAATTAGCTGGGTATTATTATTGCTCCTGTTGATAAATTCGTACTTCATGTTTATCAATGGTCAAACCGCCTGATCGAGCGTATGCGATGGTTTTTGTAAAGTTTATTATTGAATGCAACGATGACAAACTCCGTTACGCAAGATAACAAGCCGCAACATTATTTGCTGATTGTTAATGATCGTGTCGCGGGACGAACACGGATCAAGGTGCCCGGTCTATACCGGAACGATCGCATGCGCGCGAATCTGGAATCGAGATTAATAGTTCTTGATGAAATCCGACTGGTGCGCGCCAATACGTTGACGGGTAATCTTCTGGTTGAATATGCAGCGCCCCACAATACCCGTGAAATGCCTGCCGGTATTGCTCAATTGCTCGAAGCGGAATTGGGCTATCCGATCATTCGCCATACCGAAACCATCGATCGTCCGCCGAAAAAGATAACCGAACGAAAACCTAAAAAAGCGCGGCGAAGACCTGAAGTCACAGAATATCCAACTCAGCCGCTACAGCTATGGCATACGTTTTCAGGTGTTCAAGTCATCGACTTTGTACAGGGTAGTGAACAAGGACTGACTCAAGAGGCTGCCGCACAAAGACTGGTAAAGTACGGATATAACCTGTTATCCGAACATGTCAGGCGATCCTCTTTGCAAATGTTTTTACAGCAATTTGTTTCCGCTCCGGTGGCGATGCTCGGTGTAGCGGCGGTTGTTTCATTGGCTACTGGAGGCGTAGCAGATGCAGCCGTTATCTTGATCGTTGTCTTGGTCAATTCAACGATTGGTTTTGTGACCGAAAAATCGGCGGAAAAAACTATTAATGCCTTGGGTCAATTGACTCCGGAAACAGCGACAGTGATTCGTGGCGGAAAGAAACTGGAAATTTCAATGTCGGAGGTGGCGTTAGGCGACATATTGGCCCTGGCTCCAGGCTCTTATATCGCCGCCGATGCCCGTTTGTTGGACAGCCATCGCTTAACCCTGGACGAATCGCCTTTAACCGGCGAAAGTCTTCCCGTCGTCAAAAACCACGAGTACCTGGGCAAAGAGGATACCGCTTTAGGCGATAGGCAAAACATGGTTTATATGGGAGCGACGGTGACCGGCGGGAATGGCCGGGCGATAGCGGTTGCCACCGGCCGGTATACCGAAATCGGCAAAATTCAGGATCTGGTGGGGGCGACAAAAACGCCGGTAACGCCGATGCAGATGCAAATCGACGATATGGGCATGCAGCTGGCCTTGCTTAGTTCGGGCATCTGCGTACTGGTGTTCGTTGTCGGCCTTTTGCGCGGCCGCCCATTACTGGAAATGCTGATGTCGTCTATTTCCCTGGCGGTCGCTGCGGTTCCGGAAGGGTTGCCGACAGTGGCTACATCGACCCTTGCGCTTGGAATCAAGGCGATGAAGAGCCGGAAAGTGCTGATTCGCCAGTTACCTGCGGTTGAAAATCTGGGCTCGGTACAGGTCATTTGTCTTGATAAAACCGGAACACTGACGCTAAATCAAATGAGCGTTGTGGCGCTGCAAACCGTGCAAACCGGCATTAAAGTCAAGGAGGGCGGCTTTTATCAAGGGGACGCTAAAATCGATCCTTACCGGACGGATGAAACCTTGCAGCGCATGATGGAAGTACTGGTGCTTTGTAATGAATCGACGCCTGCTGAAATGGGCGCCTGCTTCTTGCGAGGTTCGCCTACAGAGAACGCACTGCTCCAGATAGCGATCGATGCAGGCGAAGACATCCATTTTTTAAGAGAGAGTCGCCCTGCTGTACAAGTGGATTACCGAGCCGAGGACCGGCCTTATATGGTTACTGTTCATGCTTTGGAAGACGGGGGATTTTTTACGGCCGTTAAAGGCAGCCCTTATGAGGTCCTCGAACTTTGCCACAGATGCAGCATCAATGGTCGCCTGGAAGTTTTGTCCGAGGATCAGCGCAAATCGATTTTAACCTGGAACGAAAGGCTTGGCGCCGATGCTTTGCGCGTGCTGGGCGTAGCTTATTGCATTACCGGGGATGTAAGCGGCTATCAACAGCAAACTCTCATTTGGCTGGGATTGGTCGGCATGGAAGATGTGATCCGCTCCGGCATGGAAGAGCTCATGGCCCAGTTCCATGATGCCGGTATCGAAACGGTGATGATTACCGGCGATCAAAGCTCGACGGCTTTGTCTGTCGGCAAAAGGCTGGGCTTGAATGGTATTGATAAACCGCTGGAAATTATCGATTCAGGTCATCTGGACAAACTGGATCCCTCGGTTCTTGCGGGTTTGGTGAATCGCACCACAATTTTTTCCCGCGTGAGCCCGGCTCACAAGCTGCTGATTGTGGAGGCATTGCAGCGTAACGGAAAGGTTGTTGCGATGACCGGTGACGGCATTAACGATAGTCCGGCGCTTAAAGCCGCCAATATCGGCGTCACGCTGGGCGAAAGAGGGACCGATGCAGCGCGTTCGGTAGCCGATGTCATTTTGGAAGACGATGACCTGAAAACCATGGTGACTGCGATACGCGAAGGCCGGGCTATCTATGACAATATCCGTAAAAGCCTGCACTTTCTGTTGTCGACCAATCTCGGCGAAATCGAGGTGATGCTGGTCAGTGCTGCGTTGGGCGGGGCCGAAATTCTTAATCCGAGGCAGCTATTGTGGATGAATTTAATCACCGATATCTTTCCCGCTCTGGCTTTGGCAATGGATCCGCCGGAGTTCGATGTGCTCAAGCGACCGCCGCGTGATCCGAATGCAGCCATTGTGAGTCGTAGCGACTATACAAAATTGATTCGGGAATCATGCATCATTACGGCCGGGACTTTAGGGGTTTATGGTTACGGCGTTCTGCGCTATGGCCCCGGACAAAACGCCAGTACCCAAGCTTTTATGTCGCAGATAATCGCTCAGTTTTTGCATGCTTATCGATGCCGCTCGGAGCACACCTCTATTTTTGATTTAAAGAACCGTCTCCCCAATCGCTATCTCGATACCGCAGTCGGCTTGTCGGTATTGATGCAAGTGCTTGCAGTGACTTTGCCGTCTTTGCGTAGGCTGCTAAGGCTGAGCCCGGTAGGCGTTTTCGATATGATTGCCATTCTGGCTGGCGCAGGATTGCCGTTTATTGCCAACGAAGCTATAAAAGGGATCAATAAAAACACCTTTAATCAGGATAATAAAAAATGATCACTGACTTTGTTTTTACCTCTCAATCCGTCACTGAAGGCCATCCCGACCGGCTCTGCGATACCATCAGCGACGCTATCGTCGACGCCTTCCTCCGGCAAGACGCTACCTCCAGAATTACGTCGGAGTGTGCGCTGTCAAAGAACGTATTATTTCTGGCGACACGGTTTGCAAGCGAAGCGATTGTCGATATTCCAGAAATAGCGCGCTCCATCATCAAGACTGTCGGTTACCGGCTTGAGGACTTCAATGCCGAAGAATGTACCGTTGTGGCAAGTCAGATAGAACAATCGAAGACACCGCGGGAAATGATTTTCTCAGGCGTTGAGGATGGGGAAATAGACCGGGTTACCGTCTCCCATCAAACGACGGTTTTCGGTTACGCTTGTAGGCATACTCCGGAATTAATGCCGCTTCCCATTACTTTGGCTAATCAATTGGCGAGGCAATTATCCGAAACCAGGCGACATGCGATGATCGATTATTTGTCACCGGATTGTACTTCCCAGGTGGGAGTTGAATTCGCGAATGACGTCCCGAGTCGAATCGACAGCATTACCCTGATCATCGGTTGCGAAGATCCCGATTCACTGCCTGCTTTTGCACTGATCGAAGAAGATCTTCGGCACAATGTCATCAACCCGGTTTTTCGAAACGCGGCTATCAAGCCGGATAATTTGACCCGCATTACCATTAATCCCAACGGCCCTTATATGCGGAGCGGACCCTCTGCCCACTCGGGCATGACCGGTCGAAAAACAGACAGTGATACTTACGGAAGTTTTGCAAGGCATTGCGGAGCGGCTTTGAGCGGCAAGGGGCCTTCACGTATCGACAGGGTTGGGGCCTATGCGGCCCGCTATGCCGCTAAAAACATCGTGGCAGCGGGTCTAGCGGAACAATGCGAGGTTCAACTGAGTTACAGTATTGGCTTTCCCGGCCCGGTCAGTGTTTATTTGACGACGAAAGGAACAGGTGTTGTCGATGATCATGAAATTCGGAAGCGGCTGCTCAGGCACTTCGATTTCCGCCTGGGAGCCATTGTCAGGAATTTGGAATTACGAGAGCTTACGCAAAAAAATGACGGTGTCTTTTATCAAAAATTGCCCGTCGACGGTCACTTTGGCGCTAATGGTTTACCTTGGGAAAAGACTGACAAGGCCGAATTGCTTGCCGAATGAAAGTCGCCTATGGCTGCAATGAGCTAGTACTCAGTCAATCTTGTTTTGTCGTGTGATAATTTAATGTGGGAGCGGCTTTAGCCGCGATTGTCGCGGCTAAAGCCGCTCCCACATAGCCTTCTTCACTCGACATTATAAATTTGACTGAGTACTAGGAGTCGTAGTCGGCATGATTGTTTGGATTAAACGTTTCCTCGTTTTCTTCTTTTAATAATCTAAAAGCATACCAAAGTAGGCTGGATGCGGCTCCTAGAAGATGGCCTTTGGTCATCTGACGAACGGCCAACCCGACTAATGCCAGAAACAGTAATGAGCGTCCGTCAAGCCGGCCTCGACTGAAATCCATCAGCGACTCGTCAAGGCGATTGAGGCTTAATGAGGTGAGCTTTGGTATAGGCAGATAGGGAAGCGAAAAAGTCTCCTCCTCCGGTTGTTCAGTGATCGTGAACAGCCCGTTTGTTTGAGCAAATTCGGCAATTTTCAAGAAACGGGTTCTCGTCCTGTGGCAAATTAAAATACTTGCCGCAGGAGGGTTAAGTTGCAGCTGGGTGATGCCGGGGCAGTCGGCGAATAATTCTGCAATACGGTCAAAATAACCGATGTCGCCTCTTTTTTGCGGAATCTTCAGCCTGACGCGTCCCGGTAATTGGTGCTTAATGTACGCAGTAGGATGGTTTACGTTGCCGCTCATAAATCTTCTTTATGAGTTGACGGCTCGCCATGCTCTGCAGGTTCGGTCTGATCTATTTCGCTTTCACTTAGCAGCTCGGCTCTGGCCTCGGCAAAAATGTCTTCAAGTTCTTCGCTGGTTTCGGACATCAGCTCTCGTCCTTTTTCTGCCAGCAGTATCCCCGATTTAATGGCGGCGCGGATTGTAGGACGGGCGGCTCTGGCGAGCGCCGGCAACGCGGGAATCACCGCTGTCGCCAAGACAGTGGCTCCAATACCGATGGCGATACCCAAAGGAGTGCCGGTTTTAGTAAAGTCATCTATTTTCATATTCAGTTTTCCGTCGAAATCGTACCAGGCAGTCGTTACTTGGAAGTTTCGGCTGCCTGCCCCTTTGTTTTTAAGTCCACATTGCTATAGATAGCTCCTTCCGTCAATAAGTAATTATGCGTATGTTATTGTTTGTAAAAATGATTATTTAGTTGCTGCCTGCTCAAAGAGTTTGTTAATAGTCAAGAAATGCTCTATAAAGCAGGTGGACATGTATTGGATTTTAAACTGAACGTTTAACTGTGCTTTGGATAGTCATGAAAAATTCTATAAAGGTTAAGATTACCGACCATCCGGACGAGCTCATCATTAAAGCCAAACAGGCAGCTGAAAAGCATGGCTTGCGGTTTACCGGCGATGCTGAAAAAGGATTGATTATAGGTTTTGGAATAGAGGCTCACTACCTGCTTCAGAAGGATATGCTAACGATCAACGTTTTACGTAAGCCGCTGCTTCTTTCATGGACTGTAGTCGAACAAAAAGTAAGAGCCTTGGTAAGCACTAAGCCAACTATCGGTTAACGCCGATCTCATCCGCAATATTTCAGTTCAGTCGATTATTAAGATATTTCGAGGGCAGGATTCATAGAGCAGGGGCAGTCGTCAAATGAAACTCAAGACGCGTTGGATGATCACAAGTGCTGTTTTTTCACTGCCGCTTATCAGCATATCGATAGCCGGACTGTATTGGTTGTGGCTTAATCATTTTTTGTTTATTTGGTTGGGAATGACTGCAACGCTTGGGCTGGCAGGGTGGTTTTTCAGTTCCAGGCGACCTGTCTTCGAGCAAGGATTAGAGCGTAAGGAGGAGAATGCAACTGCGGATGGCGAGATAAATAACGATCAAATTTGGCAAAAAATAGAGGTAATTTCTTCAAGGGTAGCCCATGACAATCCGGACCCTGGCGATGTCCGGTTCTACATGGAAACCATGGTGGAGATCATACAAACGGTTGCGGAGCATTATCATCCGGAGCAGAAAGAAGCCATTCTGGAAATTCGTATTCCTTATTTACTTGCCGTCATTGAAATGGTGGCGAGAGATCTTCGTATCGGCTTTACCGAAAACGTTCCTGCCAGCCACATTGTTACATTAAAGGACATTGTTCGCGGGCACCGTCTGGCTGCCCAGGGAGTTGAGCTTTATCATATATTGCGGTTAGTGGTTAATAACCCTCTTGCCAGCATTGTGGAGAAAGTCGCAACTGCCGCAAGTTCCAAGCTTTACGCAGAAACATACGAGGAGATCAAGCGCAGTTTGATCGATGCGTTTATCAAGAAAGTCGCCTATTACGCGATTGAATTATATAGCGGTAATCTCGAGCTGGATGAAGATGAATTAGCAAAGCATGTCGACCGTCGTACCCGGGCGGATTTAACGGATATTAAGGAAAAAGAAGAAAGCCTGTCTGCCGAGCCATTGAGAATACTTGTCGTCGGTCAAACCAATGCGGGGAAGTCAAGCCTAATCAATGCCTTGTTCGGAATCATAAAAGCCGAAACGGACGTCATTCCGACCACCGAAGGAGTCATCCCTTATCTGCTTGAACGGCCGGGATTGGAATCGGCGATTATTCTCGACAGCGAGGGTTATGGTCAGCAAAAGGACGGAAAATTCTTTGTAAAAGGACTGGAAGCGGCTATGCATTGCGATATGATTTTATTGGTGATATCCGCAGTTAACGCGGCAAGGGAGGATGACCGGCACATGTTGCAGTTACTCAATGAAATGATCAGGTCAAATCCTCAAAATAAGATGCCTCCGCTTATTGCGGTGATGACGCATATCGATCAACTCAGGCCTATGAGAGAATGGAAGCCGCCCTACAATATTTCCGATCCCGATTCAGTAAAGTCGAATATGATCCGTCAGTCCATGGATGCAATTGCGAAAGAATTAAAAGTAAGCAATGACCGGATAGCGGCCGTCTGTTTAGCGCCGGGGAATCTATATAATGTTGAAGAAGGATTGATTCCGACGATTCTGCAACAGCTCGATTATGCTAAAGGAATTCGCTATACCCGTTGTTTAAGAGATTATCATCAAGAAGATTACTGGCGCAGGCTTTGGACGCAATCGAAAAATGCAGGCCGGTTTATTGCAAAAAAAGGTTTTGATGTACTCGAAAAGAAAGCGTTTTAACGTTGTGTTGCAACATTAAAATTCAGGAGAGAGTTATCTCTGTCCTGGTCGATAGCTATATTAAAGTGAATAAAATTATTATCTTGGGTCATTAAATTGTCATATTTTATTAATATCATTGTCATATTAATAATATGACAGGGTTTATTCATTGTAGGACTATGCTTCGACTGGTCACAATTAAGAATAAATTCAGTGCCTAAGCTATACATCATAAAATTTTTCTCCCGAGTTGAGGTTTTGCGTATGTGGAAAAAAATTTACTCGACAGTCTTCACACCTCGTCTTGATGATGAGGAACTCAGTAAGCGTCTTGAAGTCGTAAAATCAGCTATGCCCACGCCGATATTTTGGTTGTTGGGGAAGACGCAATCGGGAAAAACTTCGATCATTAAGGCCCTGACTGGAGACAGCCGCGCTCAGATAGGTAACGGTATGCATGCCTGTACCAAAACCGCATTCATTTATGATTTTCCAGATTCTCAAGATTGCATTATGCGCTTCCTGGATACGCGGGGACTGGGCGAAGTGGATTATGAACCGGATTGCGATATCGAAGCTTTTCGCGAACAAGCTCACGTATTGATCGTCGTAATGAAAGCCATGGATCATTCTCAACATGCTGTTATGGAGGCTGTCCGATTGGTTCATAAAGCCAAACCCGGTTGGCCTGTTATCGTTGCGCAAACCGCATTACACGAGGGTTATCCCGACTCGGCCTTCGAACATTTGAGTCCTTATCCGTTTGATACCGAAGACTGGGCTGATAGGGTTCCCGAAAATCTGAGCCGATCCCTGCTTAAACAAAGATCGCTATTTAAAGGGATAGATGCTCAATTTGTCGCGGTTGATTTTACGTTGCCGGAAGATGGATACCAGCCGGTCAATTATGGCCTGGAAGCGTTTTGGCGTAGCCTGGAAACAGCTTTGCCGCATGGCATCGCAATAATACTTCATGACATGAAAGAAATTCGCAAGGAACTACATGATGTCTACAGCAAAGCGGCGCATCCGCATATTGTCGCCTATGCGCTTACTTCAGGCGTGGCTGGCGCCGTTCCTATCCCCTTTGTTGATATACCTATCGTGACGCTGGTTCAGGTCAAAATGTTTCAGACCATAGCGTCAATTTATAATTACAAACTGGATCGACAAAGTTGGGCTGAAATCAGTAGCTCGCTCGGCATCAGCCTACTGATCAATCTCGGCCGCCGTGAATTAATCAAACTGATTCCCGTCTATGGTTCGGCCGTGTCATCGGTGCTGACTGCTGCAACAACTTATGCATTAGGAAAGACGCTAACGGTCTATTTTCAAAATTTGCATAGCGGGAAAGCGTTGTCAAGTGAAGCATTCCGGGCTATTTATGCGGAACAGTTTGAACAGGGGCGATCGATGTTGAAAGATTATGTAAATGAAATTCAACAGAAGGTGTTGAAATGAAAATGAAGACTCGCTGGCAGATACATTTTTTTATCATAATGATCCCGTTCAGTATCCTTTTGGCGGCCGGTTTTTACTGGTTATGGCTGAATCAAATGCTGATTTTATGGCTAATCGCTTCGGCATTATTAGGCGCGCTTTGGTGGCTCGTTAACCAACGCTTGAACCGCCTGGATCTGGAACTGGAACTCCTCGATATTTCGGCATCGGTCGAAAAAACCGCTCAAAGCAAACAAGCTTACGAAAAAATCGAGCGGATTTCCAAATTACACAGAAACAGCAATCCCGATCTGGCTTCTTCGGGATTTTATATGCAGACCCTGCTTGAAGTGACGCAGGCTGTAGCGGAGCAGTATTATCCGCAACGTAAAGACGCTGTGTTGGAAATTAAGCTGCCCTATCTGCTCAAAGTCATCGAAACGTTGGCGCAGGAATTACGCGTTGGTCTTTCGGAAAATGTGCCGGGCAGCCATATTTTTTCAGTGAACGATATTGTCCGCAGTCACCGCCTGGCTAATCGCGGACGTGAGCTTTATCGCTTGTTTCGCATCGTATCGGCCGGATTGGATCCGGTATCGGCAATGGTTCGCGAGCTGAGAATACTGGCTACCGATAGTTTGTTGTCCCATTCCACCGATGACCTCAAGCGCTGGCTTATCGACGCTTATATCAAGAAGATAGGCTATTACGCGATTGAGCTTTACAGTGGAAATCTGGTTCTGGGTGATGAAATGTTTGAGAACGCGACGCGACGGTCTCAACAAGAACTGGAAAAAATCAAGCGTAGAGAAGCGGTTGCGTCGGCGGAACCGTTCCGCATACTGGTGCTGGGCCAGACCAATGCCGGTAAATCCAGCCTGATCAATACCCTGTTCGGGATCAAAAAAGCCGAAACCGATGTGGTCCCCAGCACAGAAGGCATTACTTCTTATCTGCTGGAACGTCCCGGATTGGAAACTGCGATTATATTGGATTGCGAAGGTTACGGCAGCGATGACTATCAACGTTGGTTTGCAAAAGCTTCAGAAGAAATTATCCGCAGTGACATTATTCTTTTAGCGATTTCCGCAACCAATGCAGCGCGTGATCCCGATAAAAAAATGCTTCAAGCTATTCAGAATTGTTTTGAGCTTAAAGATAAGGGCAGTTTACCGCCCGTTGTTGTCGCACTGACGCATGTCGATCAGCTACGGCCGATCAGGGAGTGGAATCCGCCTTATGATGTGATGAGTCCTTGTTCGACAAAAGCCCAGGCAATAAGGCTGGTGATGGATGCGATAACGACGGAATTAGGCTTGAATATCGACCGGATTGCGCCGGTCAATTTAAAGCCGGGCTTTGAATACAATGTTGGGGAAGGGCTGATACCGGCCATTTTTCAGCAACTCGAACAAGCCAAGCAGGTGCGCTATCTCCGCTGCCTAAAGGAATATCATAAAGAAGATTATTGGCGCAGACTTTGGAAGCAATCCAAGCGGGCCGGGCAATATATAGCTAAAAAAAGCTTAAGCAGATCAGAAAAATCGTCTGCCGAATTGCCTGAAAGTGTAGAACGAGGCGGGGAAAGTCCTCTAACTACCCCCGCTTACTTATGCCCAAGGAAAAGTTTTTCAGCTGACTACAGCTGAGTCTTCGTGTGCTATGTGTTTTTCCTGGCTGGTTTTAAAGTCCTTGCGTGCGATTCTAGCGCCATCGTGGAAGCCTCTTTTCATCAGGCTACTGATCGGCAGGATTTTTACGACGGCCAACGAAGTAAAAACAGCACCGTAGGATATGCCGTAACAGGCATGATATAACGCATCATCAAATATTTTCGATGGCGCGGAGGCCATTCTGGCGGCGGCTTGTTTGGCTGCCAGGGCGCCTTTTTTGACGCCTATTAATGCAACTTTGGATTTTTTAATAGTTCCTGCATTTTCAACCGAGGCTTCTTCAGCTTTTTTGTCGGCTACAACTTTCATGACGAATACTCCAGAAATTTCCGGTTATAAAAAACCTGAGGCGGAAACTTTTTGAAAGCTCTATACCTCAGAGACATAGAATATTTAATAGATTGTTTTTACGCTTGTCAATGGCTCATTTTGTTGATTAATTATTTAAAAACAAAGGCTTGCTCAAGCTCATCAGTAGCGATGAAAATCGGATGAACTGCTTTCTAAAACAGTAGCGTCAGTTAAAAGTCCGGTCCAATCGTTCAAGGTATATCGTGGCGAATGTATTTCAGCCTGAATAATTGCAAGCATAGAATTGACATAAAAAGCCGGCAATTGTTTTATTATTCAAATTCCCAAAGAGTCTTTAAACTCTTCCAACGACATAGTCTCGCCGATCAGGTTGCCTTGGTAACAATGGCAGCCGTGCCGCTCCAGAAAGTCGCGCTGCGCTTCGGTTTCCACGCCCTCGGCAATAATATCCATGCCCAAGTTGTTGGCCATGCCAATGATAGTTTGTACGATTACCGTGTCGGCAGGTTTGACGCCAATATTTTGCACAAAAGACCGATCGATTTTCAGTTGATCGAATGGCAACTGCGCCAAGCAAGTCAGCGATGAATAGCCGGTGCCGAAATCATCGATAGAGAAGCTCACGCCGATTTCTTTGAGTATCTTCATTTTGGCTATGCTGTCGTCGATGTCGTCGAATATCAGACTTTCGGTGAATTCGAGTTTGAGCCGGTCTGCATTAATGGCGGACTTGTCCAGCAGAGTACATACTTGCTCGGTAAAGTCGGGTTGATGGAATTGACGCGCGCTGACGTTAACGGCAAGCTGCAAATCGCGGGTTTGTACATGATTTTCCCATTGTTTAAGTTGGGCGCAGGCGGTTTGCAGCACCCATTGTCCTATAGGTATTATTAATCCGATTTCTTCAGCCAATGGGATGAACGCATCAGGCGGGACAAAGCCGCGGTCAGGGTGTTTCCAGCGCAACAACACTTCGGCGCCGATAGTTTGACCGTTGTGTTGCGTCTGTCGTTGAAAATAGAGTTTGAATTGGTTTTTCACCAGCGCAAAGCGTAAGTCGGCTTCCAGAGCGGCCCGGGCCGTAACCGCATCTTGCATGTTCTGGTCGAAAAAACGCAAGGTGTTACGGCCTGCGGCCTTGGCGCCATACATCGCGATATCCGCCCGTTTCATCAGGGTATTTATTTCATGCTGATGATTCATAAATAGCGTGATGCCGATACTCGGGGTGCTTCGATACTCTTGCCTGGTGAGCTGGTAAGCTTGGTTAAGCGAGTTAATAATTTTTTCGCCAATGGTTTTAGCCTTGATAGCAGCTTCTTCAATATTCTCGCTCAATTCTTCCAGCATGATTACAAACTCGTCGCCGCCTTGGCGAGACACGGTGTCGCCTTCCCGCACACACTCTATAAGGCGTTGTGCGACCTGCTGCAACAAGATGTCTCCCATGTCATGTCCCAGATGGTCATTCAGTGATTTAAAGTTGTCCAGGTCAATGAATAGCAATGCGCCGTATTTTTTACTGCGCGTACTGGTGGCCAGCGCTTGCTGCAATCGGTCCACCAGTAGTCTGCGGTTCGGCAAAGTAGTTAATGGATCGTAGTAAGCCAATTGTTTTATTGCTTCTTCAGAGGTCTTTCGTGCAGAGATATCGGTATGTAAGCTGACATAGTGCGTGACATTTCCTGGTTCGTCCTGCACGGCTGTGATGGTTAGCCATTTGGGATAAATTTCACCGTTTTTGCGTTGATCCCATATTTCGCCCTGCCAGGAGCCGGTATGATTGATGCACTCCCACATGTCAGCATAAAAGGCCGCATCGTGGTGTCCCGACTTGAACAGGCTGGGCGTTTGGCCGACGAGGTCTTCGGGGCTGTAACCGGTAATGTCGGTAAAGGCGCGGTTAATCCGCAAAATCAGCTTGTCGGCATTGGTGATCATGATGCCTTCCTGGGCCTCAAAAGCGACAGCGGCGATACGCAGTTCTTCTTCCGTATGCTTGCTTTCAGTGATATCGGTCAGGGTAACGCGAAGTATAGGAGGGTGATCGTCGGCCATTAGCGGCAGACAGTCCAGGCGGGCATGAAAGGTGTTATCGCCGCGTTTTAGCATCAGTTCGACAATTTGCTGCTCTTTTTTGTGCTTCAGTATATTTTTGAGTAGAAGATAGCAGTGCTCGCTGTCTTTGGGGGCAACCAGACTGCTGAACGGCCGGTTTATCAGGTTGTTGCGTTCCACTCCGAGCAGCGCGGCGGCGGTAAGATTGGTCTCGATAATCTTGCCTTCGAGCGTGAGGGTGAGGTAGCCGACGGGAGCGAATTCATAAAGATTGAGATAGCGCTTATGAGAGGCTTCCAGGGCGGCACGGGCGCGCTGTAGCTCTTCGTTTTGCATCTCCAATTCGGTCTGGTGCGCCCGTAGTTCATGCAGCAGCTTCTCCACAGAATGAGGCAATGGCCCGGTTAGAGCGTGGGAGCGTCGATCCACGGGTCCGGTACGTGGTTTTAGTTGTCGATCCAGTTTGGTGGATTTGCTGTTCATGTAAACTCCATCTGTTATTTAAATAAGCTAGATAGATCGGGTTGTCCTTTTGATTATAAGTGGCAGGTTCTATTAATATAATCTACGGCCTGTCGGTAACATCCTCCATCGCCAGCAGGATCAATCGCGGCTCGCCGGTCTGGCCGATGATGCTGCGGGCATTGAGCAATATTTTACGATAACCGATGGTGGGGAAATCATGCTCTACCTGATAATTTTCAAAAGCCTGATTGTGCGGCAGGACGGCTTCCAGAAGGTTGCGTAAGTCTGGGATGTCCCATTGTCCGTCGCCCAGTTCGTAAATCGGACGGCCCACGGTTTCTTCGGTTGACACTTGAAAGCTTTGATAAAACGAGCGGCTGGCAGTGACGACTTTTAACGCGTCATCAAGCACAATCAGCGGTTCGCGCACCGTATTGACGATGCCTTCGGCCAATAATTTCGCTTCCTGTATCGCTAAAGCTCGGGTGCGTTCGGTGATGTTGGTGAAAGTCAGCACCACGCCGTCAATCATGTTTTCCAGTGTCCGATAGGGCTGGATACGTGCCAGGTACCATTGGCCGCTCATGGTTTTTACTTCGCGTTCTATCGGTACCAGATTATTGAGAACGGCATGAGCGGTGTCCAGCAGGTCTTCACCTTCCAGTTCAGGCTTGATGTCGCCCAGTGCGCGGCCCACATCCGAGGCGACCAGGCGATAGATTTGTGTTGCATCCCGTGTAAAACGCCGGATGATCATGTTTTGGTCGAGGAAGATGGTGCCGATGTGGATGTTGTCGAGCAGATTCTTCATGTCGTTTTGCGTGTCGGCCAGTTGAACAATTTTGGCTTGTAGCTCGGAGTTTACGGTGACCAGCTCTTCATTGATGGATTGCAGTTCCTCTTTTGACGTTTCCAGCTCTTCATTGGTAGATTGCAGCTCTTCATTGGTCGATTGCATCTCTTCGTTGGTGCATTTCAGTTCCTCGTTGGACGCATATTGTTCCTCGATGGTGGCCTGTAGATTCTCTTTTGTGTAAGCCAGTTCACGCTCCAGTTCCTCCATATGGTGCAGTTCCTTCTGCTTGGAAGTACGCTTGATACGCGCCGGTTTGCCGGATATCGGATGGATTACGTCTTGAAAACTCACCAGCAGCAGGTTTTGCTGATTATTCGGTTTCGGCAGGGAGCGTACGCAGAGTAGCACAGGGTGAAAATCGCCATTGGTTTTGACCGACAGTTCCTGATTCAGGGTCGGTGTGCCTTGTTTGGCGGCGGAAATAGCGGAGCGTAGTTCCAGTTGCAGGCCTTCCCGAGCCATTTCGATCATGTTGAGAGTGGCATGGCCGGGAGCAGGGCGCAGGTATTTTCCTGTCTCACCATAAACGTAGAGGATATTGCCGTTGAGATCCGTCACCACCGAGGTGGGGGCGTAATATTGAAGCAGCATGCGCCGGGTCAATTCGGCCAAGTTGGTTTCCCTGAAGGATTGTATGATGTCTTCCGGCGTTTTGTGCGCCGGTTCTGTCGTCCAGTTCAAGTTGCTGGTCAACATTGAACGGGTCGATGCGGCCGTGGGCGTGGCGCTATAAAACTTCCATTTACGATTAAGCGGGGTAAACAGTTCGGTATGGTTGCCGATGCCTTCCGACGGCGACAGAAACAGAACGCCGCCGGGCTTAAGCGCGTAGTGAAAGGCCGGAATGAGGCGGTTTTGCAGTTCCGGTTCCAGATAAATCATCAAATTGCGACAGCTGAGCAGATCGAGCTTGGTGAATGGCGGATCTTTGATGATGTTCTGAACAGCAAATACCACCATCTCGCGAATTTCCTTTTTTACCCGATAGCCACTGTTTTCCCTGATGAAGAAACGGCGCAACCGCTCAGGTGTGACATCAAGGCTAATGTTGGGCGGGTATAGTCCGGCACGGGCTGTGGTAATGGTGTCATCGGCAAGATCGGTGCTGTAAATCTGCGCTTTAAAGTCATAGTGTTTTTTTTCCATCAGTTCACGCAGCACGATGGCAATGGAATAGGCCTCTTCACCCGTGGCGCAACCTGCCACCCAGACACGAAACACGTAATCTTCCGGTTTGTCGGCCAACAGTGCCGGCAGGATTTCCTGCTTTAGCACAGCGAATGCCTCCGGATCGCGAAAGAAGTTGGTAACATTGATCAGTAGCTCTTTGAACAGCGAGGCTACCTCTGCCGGATGCTCCTTGAGGTAGCGGGCATAAGTGTCGGTATCCTCAATGCCGTTTTGCAACATGCGTCGTTGAATGCGGCGGGTGATGGTGCTTTTCTTATAGCATGAAAAATCATGGCCGGTGCTGGTGCGTAATTGCATCAGGATGTGATTGATGCCAGTTAGTGCAATTGAGGAGGTGGGAGGGGATTGGGGATTAAGCATGCTTCGGGATAACAGTACTTCAGGCATTTTTTCCACGGGCAAAATATGGGTGACATAGCCCGCCTGAATGGCGCTGGTCGGCATGCCGTCGAATTTTGCGGTATTCGGCTCCTGTGCCAGTGTGATGCCGCCCGCGCCGAGGATAGCGCGTAATCCTAAAGTACCGTCGGTGCCGGTGCCCGAGAGTATAATGCCGATAGCCTTCTCCGACTGATCTTCAGCCAGCGAGCGCAGGAACATATCAATAGGCATGCGCTGACCGTGCGGCTCTGCCGGCAGGCTTAGTTGCAGGGCGCCGTGGAAAATAGTCATGTCGCGGTTGGGGGGGATGACATAGACGCAGTTAGGCGCGATTTGCATTTGATCTTGCGCCTCCACCACTGGCATGGATGTGGTGCGTTGCAAGATTTCGGTCAGAATGCTGGCATGGCTCGGGTCGAGATGCGAAACCAGCACGAAGGCCATGCCGGAATCAGGAGAAACATGGCGAAAGAATTGTTCAAATGCTTCCAGGCCTCCGGCGGAAGCGCCTAAGCCGACAATAGGAAAGCCGCCTTTTTGTCGCTGCTTATTTTTCGAGTGAATCGATGGGGTTGGTGGGGTTTTATTCTGAGTCATTGCGGGATGCTCTGTTCGCGTGGCACTGCGGCCACGGAGATATGAATTATCTTGAGTTTAATAGTGTTTTATCCGTGTAAAGTCAATTCATTTTCCGATGATGCATTTAACTCAGTGCCATCCGTTTCTGTCTTTGAAAGGGTTGCTAAACCGGTTTTACTGTGAGTAAATGCTATAAAATCAGTAAATTGACGTTCGATCATTATAGTCGCTTTTATCAAATGCCGACTGCGGGCTAACGCTCTTTATACGATTTATAAAATAGGGATGGTGGGGTAAGCGGCAGCGATAAGAGTCTGTATTTTGCGCTTATTAAAAGGCTCCTGGTCGCCTTGCCGTAGTTGAGAATGCCTTGCTTTTGTGGTTTAATGCCATGGTTTTACGTCTTATGGGCCTCTTGTTTTATTGATATTTGAAATGAAAGGATGGTTTCGCCGCAACTTGATTGGAGAGCAGGCTATTAACTATGCAATTTATTATTAAAAAAGGTTTGGATCTACCTATCACTGGAGAGCCCGAACAAGTTATTGAGGATGGCAATAAGGTTAAATCCGTTGCTATTCTGGGGATGGATTATGTGGGCATGAAGCCTACCATGATGGTTAGCGAGGGTGATACGGTCAAGCTGGGCCAAGTGCTTTTTTCTGACAAGAAGAATCCTGGCGTCAATTTTACTTCACCCGGCGCGGGTGTTGTTCAATCCATTAATCGCGGCGCAAAGCGGGTTTTGCAGTCTGTTGTGATCGAACTGAAAGGAACGGCGCAGGAGTCATTTGCAAAATACAAAGCTTCCGAGTTAAGCGACTTATCGGCAGAACAGGTTAAAGAAAATCTGCTGGCGTCCGGGTTGTGGACCTCGTTGCGTACACGTCCTTACGGCAAAATTCCTGCTGTAGACAGTAAGCCACGGTCTATTTTTGTTACCGCAATCGATACCAGTCCGTTAGCGGCAAATCCTGCGGTCATCATTAAAGAACGAAGCGATGATTTTGCCAATGGTTTGGCGGTTATTGCCAAACTGGCGGAAGGTAAAATTTATGTTTGTAAGGCGACCGGCGCTGAGATTGCAACCGGTAATGCATCGGTAACCGTCGCCGAGTTTTCCGGTCCTCATCCTGCGGGATTGCCAAGCACCCATATTCATTTGCTGGATCCGGTCAGTATCGATAAATTCGTCTGGCACCTGGATTATCAGGCGGTGATCGCAATCGGCGCATTGTTTACCACAGGTAAAATCAATGTTGAGCGCGTTGTTTCATTGGCTGGGCCTACCGTTAAAAATCCTAGATTGATTCGTGCCCGCGTCGGCGCCAACACCGATGACTTGGTTGCAGGTCAATTGGAAGAAGTTGAAAACAGGGTCATTTCAGGTTCGGTGTTATATGGACATCTTGCCGCGGATTGGGCAGCTTTTTTGGGTTGCTACAGCAACCAAGTTTCAGTATTGCAAGAGGGTCGTGCGCGCGAGTTGTTCGGCTGGATCGTTCCGGGTAAAGACAAATATTCGGCACTCAATGTTTATACGTCAAGCGTCGACCGCAAGTTGAACCGTAAATTCCCATTAACAACCGATAAAAACGGCAGCAACCGGGCGATTGTTCCTGTTGGTGTTTATGAGGCCGTGATGCCGCTGGATATTTTGCCTACACCGCTGTTAAAAGCGCTGGTGGTCGGAGATTCGGATCAGGCTCAATTGTTAGGCTGTTTGGAACTTGATGAGGAAGATGTCTCCTTATTTACGTTTGTGGATCCTGGTAAACACGATTTCGCTCCTGTTTTGAGGGCGAATTTAACTAAAATTGAGAAGGAAGGATAATGTCGCCTAGAGATATTTTAGATAGCATGGAACCGCATTTCACCAAGGGTGGGCGGTTCGAAAAGTATTACGGTCTCTATGAGATGGTGGATACTTTCATCTATACACCGGCTGATGTAACGCGCGGCACCACGCATGTTCGTGATGGCAATGACTTGAAACGAACCATGACTTTTGTGGTTATCGCTACGTTTTTTTGTATTTTGATGGCTTTGTATAACACCGGTTATCAAGCCAATTTAGCCATGGCAAAGATGGGCTTGGAACAGGTTCCGGGCTGGCGCAGTATCCCGATGATGATCTTCGGCTACAGTACGATGAACCCATTTTCCAATATGGTTCACGGTGCATTGTACTTTCTGCCTATTTATATCGTCACGCTGGCTGTCGGCGGTGTTTGGGAAGTGTTGTTTGCAACCGTTCGCGGGCATGAAGTGAATGAAGGCTTTCTGGTATCGTCAATGTTGTACACATTGATTATGCCGCCCGATATGCCTTTATGGCAGGTGGCTTTGGGTATTTCTTTCGGTATCGTTATCGGTAAGGAAGTATTCGGCGGTACCGGTAAAAACTTCCTGAACCCTGCGTTGACCGGGCGGGCGTTTTTATATTTCGCTTACCCGGCGTCTATTTCAGGCGATTCCGTTTGGGTTGCGGTTGATGGTTATACTGCGGCAACGCCTTTAGGTTTGGCGGCAAATGGCGGTCTTGATGCGATTTACTCAGCTAATTACAGCTGGATGCAAACTTTTTTCGGTTTTGAGCCGGGTTGTTTGGGTGAAACTTCAACGCTGGCTATCTTAATTGGTGCGGCATTCCTGTTGTACACCAGAGTAGCGTCGTACCGGATTATGGGCGGCGTATTTGCAGGCATGGTGCTGACCTCCTTGCTGTTCAATATTGTAGGCAGTGACACCAACCACATGTTTGCTGTGCCTTGGTACTGGCATTTGACGATGGGCGGTTTTGCTTTCGGCATGGTTTACATGGCGACCGACCCGGTGAGCGCGGCAATGACCGATACCGGTCGTTGGGTGTTCGGGGGCTTGGTCGGAGCCATGACGGTATTAATCAGGGTTGTTAATCCGGCATTTCCAGAAGGTATTATGCTGGCAATTCTATTTTCCAATATGTTCGCGCCTACGATTGATTATTTTGTCATTCAGGCCAATATCAGAAGAAGGATGAAACGTCATGCTTAAATGCGAACAGTTCAATAAAATTTGCGCAGCATTGGATAAGTGCGAGCATTACCAAAAGTTCAAAGTCTACAAGGATAAAGTGCTTGCCTTAGGCAATGATAGTTTGGAAAAAACTATTGCTATTGCGGTTGCACTTTGTCTGGTTTGTGCGGTTTTGGTTTCATTTTCTGCGGTTGCGTTAAAGCCTCTTCAAGTCAATAACAAAGAGCTGGACATGAAGAAGAATATTCTTGATGTAGTGGGCTTGCTTGAGGAAGGCGGTAATATTGATGCAGTGTTTAAAGACAGGATCGAAGCGAAAATCGTCAATCTGGAAACAGGCGACTATGTTGAGGATATTAATCCTGCTGAATACGACCAACGTAAAGCGGCAAAGGATCCTGCTTTGAGCGTTGTTATTCCTAAAGAAAAAGATATTGCGCATATCAGGGTAAAAGCTAAATATGCGAAGGTCTTTTTAGTCAAGGACGCGGGTGCGATTAAGTCGATTATTCTGCCGATCAACGGTTACGGTTTATGGTCAACATTATATGGCTTCCTGTCATTAGATGCTGATGGGCAAACCGTGCAGAGCATCAACTTTTATGATCAAGCGGAAACTCCGGGGCTGGGTGGTGAAGTAGTTAATCCCAACTGGCGTGCGCTGTGGAAAGGTAAAAAAGTTTATGCCGAAAGCGATCAGCCTTCATTGGAAAAAGGCTTGATAGAGGAAGCCGAAATGGGCGAGCCTGCGTTAAGCTTGATTAAGGGTGTGGTTGATAACACGAAACCCGGATCTCAATATCAGGTCGATGGTCTGGCGGGTGCATCATTAACCAGCACCGGTGTAACTAACCTGGTCAGATACTGGATGAGCAAAGAAGGTTTTGCCCCGTATCTGGCTAAAGTAAGAGCGGTTAAAGGAGGTGTGTCATGAATGAAATTTTAAATGATGAAACCAAAAAGGTACTGATAGAGCCGTTGGTTGATAACAATCCCATTACTTTACAAGTTCTGGGTATTTGTTCGGCGTTAGCGGTTACTTCGCAAATGTCGACTTCGTTGATTATGGCGTTGGCGTTGACTTTGGTGACTGCGTTTTCCAGCGCGGCAATCAGTGCGATCAGAAACCACATTCCAGGCAGCATTCGAATCATCGTACAGATGACTATTATTGCTTCGCTGGTTATCGTGGTAGATCAACTATTGAAAGCCTTTGCTTATGAAATCAGCAAGCAATTGTCGGTATTCGTGGGTTTGATTATTACCAACTGTATCGTGATGGGACGTGCTGAAGGTTACGCGATGAAAAATCCGCCATTAGCAAGCTTTATGGACGGTATCGGTAACGGTTTGGGTTACAGCTTGATTTTGATTACTGTGTCCTTTATCAGAGAGTTACTGGGTTCAGGCAAATTGTTGGGTATCGAGGTTTTCACGCTCAGTAAAGATGGCGGTTGGTATGATCCTAATGGCTTGATGCTGTTGCCTCCGAGTGCGTTTTTTATCATTGGTTTGATTATCTGGGGCGTCCGTCAATGGAAGCCGAAGCAAGCTGAAGCGGCCGATTTCAAAATCATGGCGCTTGCTCATGGTGAAGGAGGGCATCACTAATGGAAGCTTATATTAGTCTTTTCATAAAGGCTGTCTTTATTGAAAACCTGGCGCTGTCCTTCTTTTTGGGCATGTGTACGTTTATCGCGGTTTCCAAGAAAATCTCGACAGCGATGGGTTTGGGTATTGCGGTCATGATGGTGCAAATCATTACTGTACCGGCCAATAACTTTATTTATCACGCCTTGTTAAAGGAAGATGCCTTGTCATGGATGGGTATTAAAGGTGTTGATTTAAGCTTTTTGGCGTTGTTGAGTTGTATCGGCGTTATTGCAGCCTTAGTGCAAATTCTGGAAATGATTTTAGATAAATTCTTTCCTGCTTTGTACCATGCGTTAGGGATTTTCTTGCCTTTAATCACGGTAAATTGCGCGATTTTGGCCGGTAGCTTGTTCATGATCGAGCGTGATTACAATCTGCCTGAAAGTGTTGTATACGGCGTAGGTAGTGGTTTTGGCTGGGCGCTGGCTATCACTGTGATGGCGGGTGTGCGCGAAAAACTCAAATACAGTGATATACCTGCTGGTTTACAAGGTCTAGGTATTACCTTTATTACTGCGGGTCTGATGTCGCTTGGCTTCATGGCTTTCTCTGGAATCCAACTTTAAGGGTGCGACATGCTTGAAATTCTATTAGGGATTATTATTTTCACGGCTTTTGTGATCGCGCTGGTATTTGTGATTATCGGTGCGAAAAGCAAATTAGTCGCTGAAGGGGATGTGGAGATTCTGATCAATGATGAAAAGAAAATTCATGTACCCGTAGGGTCAAAATTATTAACCGCCTTGGCTGATAACGGTTTGTTTGTTTCATCGGCTTGCGGCGGCGGCGGTACTTGCGGACAATGCAAAGTGAAAGTGCATTCAGGCGGCGGTGAAATTTTAGCGACCGAATTAAGCCATATCAGCAAACGGGAAGCGGCTCACGGCGAACGCCTTTCTTGCCAGGTTTCGATTAAACACAACATGAGCATTGAAGTCGAAGACGATGTTTTCGGCGTTAAAAAATGGGAATGTACGGTTAAGTCGAACCATAACGTTGCTACTTTCATTAAAGAACTGGTATTGGATTTGCCGGAAGGTGAAGAAATCAAGTATCGGGCGGGCGGATACATTCAGATTGAATGTCCTCCGTACGTTGCTAAATACAGTGATTTTAATATCGAAGAAAGATTCCGCGATGATTGGGATAAGTTTAATTTATGGCGCTATGTTTCCGATGTAAAAGAACCTACATTACGTGCCTACTCGATGGCGAGTTATCCTGAAGAAAGGGAAATCATGCTGAACGTGCGTATTGCGACACCGCCTCCCGGTGCGCCCGATACAGTACCGCCAGGTATCATGTCTTCTTATATCTTTAACCTGAAGCCAGGTGATAAATGCATCGTTTCCGGGCCTTACGGCGAATTTTTCGCTAAAGATACCCAGAATGAAATGGTCTTCGTCGGTGGGGGTGCAGGTATGGCGCCGATGCGTTCACATATCTTCGATCAATTACGCAGGTTGAAGTCCAAGCGTAAAATGACGTTCTGGTACGGAGCCCGCAGCAAACGCGAAATGTTCTATGTAGAAGATTTCGATATGCTGGCCAAGGAAAATGATAATTTTGAATGGCATGTTGCATTGTCAGATCCATTGCCGGAAGATAACTGGACGGGCTATACCGGCTTTATTCATAATGTCCTTTTTGAAGAGTACATTAAAAACCATCCGGCTCCGGAAGATTGCGAGTTTTACATGTGCGGACCGCCGATGATGAACTCAGCGGTGATCAAGATGCTGTTGGATAATGGCGTAGAGCCGGAAAATATCTTGCTGGATGATTTTGGCGGATAAATAACCTAAATTCTCTTTCTCTAAACTTTTTTGGAAAGAGAGTAGATGGCATTAAAATAAACGAGGAGTGCGGCCTGACCTGCTCCTCGTTTTTTTATTGCCGGCCTTTATAAACTTTATGAGGTGATACCATGACTTACTTTCTAGTGACTTTTGTGTTCATGGCTGTTGTTATTGCCATTATGGCAATAGGCGTTATTTTTGGAAGGCGCGCCATTAAAGGATCCTGCGGCGGTGCTGCGAACAATGCGGATTGTGTTTGTGTGGAAAAATGTGATAAAAGAAAGAAAATGGAAGCGGAAGCTCATTTGAATCAAGGATCGTAGACGGGAAGCTTATTTATAATAATAAACAACGCAGGGGTCTATCATGTTGGCGAAAATTACTGTTGCAGATTATATGTCGAAAAGATTGGTCACGCTTACCAAGGATACCGAGATAATTGATGCTGTGAATAAATTACTGGATCATAAAATCACCAGTGCTCCGGTTGTTGATCAGGTAGGTCGATTGCTGGGTATGTTTTCTGAAAAAGACGTCATGAGCATTGTGTTGGAAACGGCCTATAACCAAAGTATGGGCGGAAAGGTCGGCGATTATATGACTAAAGAAATCATTAGCGTGGATGGCGAATCCAGTATTGTGGATTTGGCTGAGAAGTTCCAGCAGACTTCAGTCAGGAGTTTTCCGGTTTTTGAGGATAATGAATTGGTTGGAATTGTTAGTCGCACAGATGTCTTACGGGCTCTGGCTTCAATTCATTAAGATTTCATTGTGAAGCAACTCCACAGTCGTGGCGACTCTTGCGGCATTTCCAATATCCACGGCTGTCAAAAGAAATGAGTGGTACGCAAACTTTCTATTGGCATGATTACGAAACATTCGGTACGGATCCTCAAAGAGACAACCCCGTCCAATTTGCCGGGATTCGTACTGATTTTGATTTTAATATCGTAGACGATCCTTTAGTTGTTTATTGCAAGCCCGCTACAGATTGTCTTCCTCATCCGGAAGCCTGTTTAATCACCGGAATTACTCCTCAGCTTGCCGAACAAAAGGGAGTTTGCGAAGCCGAGTTTATCCGCTTGATTCATCAGCAATTATCCCAGCCTAATACCTGTACCCTCGGCTATAACACGCTTCGTTTTGATGATGAAGTCACCCGTAATTGTCTTTATCGTAATTTTTATGATCCCTACGCAAGGGAGTGGCAAAACGGCAATTCCCGTTGGGACTTGATCGATGTGGTCAGGGCGGCTAGGGCTTTGCGTCCTGAAGGTATTGTTTGGCCTGTTAACGAAGAGGGCGGTCCCAGTTTCAGGCTGGATCAGCTTACCCGTGCCAACAATATAGACCATGAAGCAGCGCATGATGCGCTTTCGGATGTCTATGCGACCTTGGCAATCACCAAATTGGTTAAACAGGCTCAACCAAAACTCTATCAGTTTCTGTTGCAGCATAGAGTTAAAACCGAAGCGCTTAATTTGCTTCAGTTAGGCAGTTTTAAACCCGTTGTTCATATTTCAGGCAAATACCCTGCCGTTAAAAATTGTTTGGCTATAGTGCTGCCTCTTTGCAAGCATCCTACCAATGCCAACGGCGTGATCGTCTATGACTTGTCCGTTGACCCTGGGCCGATGCTTGCTTTGTCCGTAGAAGAAATTCAGCAAAGAATCTTTACCGCAACTGCGGACTTGCCGGACGGTGTGGAAAGAATCCCTTTAAAAACCGTGCATATCAATAAATGTCCTGTTTTAGCGCCCATGTCTGTTATCAGGCCCGAGGATGCGCAACGGTTAAAAATTGATCTGGCTTTATGCTATGTCAATATCGATAAGATTAAAGCTGCTGCCGGCTTGGCTGAAAAGGTGGCTGCTGTATTTGATGGAAAAGTTTACATCGAACAAGACTCTGATCCTGATCTGGAAATCTACAGTGGCGGTTTTTTTTCTGACAATGATAAAAAACAAATGGTCAAAATCAGGGGAATGCTGCCCGAACAATTAGCACAGTCTGCATTTAAATTTACGGATAGTCGATTACCGGAAATGTTGTTTAGGTACCGTGCCAGAAATTATCCTGAAACGTTAAGTGCTGATGAGCTACAAAGATGGAATGAATTTTGTGTTAATCGGTTAACAAATTGTCAAAGAGGGGCGGGCATTGTACTCGATAAATATTTCAATCGATTGGAAGAGCTGCGGTATGGCGAAAATATAAATACGCAGATAATTAATGCCTTGGAAGTTTATGCGCTCGAGAAAATGCAGTGTTTGGGGCTTAATAAGTCATTCATTCAAACTAAAGAAATAAATAAGTTGCCAAATGTTGAAAATACTCTATAATGCTCAAAATCAATCGCGGGGTGGAGCAGCTTGGTAGCTCGTCGGGCTCATAACCCGAAGGTCGTAGGTTCAAATCCTGCCCCCGCTACCATATAGAACTGCACGGATGCAGGAGTTAGTGTGACTCAAGGATTGGTTGCCGAGAACCCCATTTTGGGGTTTTTTATTTTCTGGGCTTTGGTGAATTTTAAGGCTCATTGTTGATTGTTAATGGAAGAGCCTTAGGCTCTTTTTTTTTGTGCGAAAGTAAGTGAGGAAAAAATGAAACAGGCTCCTGAGCATTTGGTTAATCTAATTGAGCCAATTGTTGAAGGTTTAGGTTATGAATGCGTCGGCATTGAATATAACCCTCATCCTAAGCATGGCCTGTTAAGAATCTACATTGATAGCGAGAATGGAATTCTGGTTGAAGATTGTTCTAAAGTCAGCCATCAGGTCAGTGGCGTGATGGATGTGGAAGACCCTATTCAAGGCTACTATCATTTGGAGGTTTCTTCGCCGGGCGAAGACAGGCCTTTTTTTAAAGTGAGCCAGTTTGAGCGGTATATTGGCAGTACCGTGTTGGTTAATTTATTTCAGGCCATAGATGGCCGTAGAAAAATTACAGGCCTGATTGAGAAAGTTGAAGGCGATATTATTACGCTAAAGGATGGCGAACAGGTTTTTGAGGTTCCATTTACCGCGATGAGCAAAGCGCGTTTGGTTCCTGAGTATTTAATTGAAAAAGGGGGGCGCAGTGGCAAATAAAGAAATTTTGTTGGTAGTGGATGTTTTTTCTAATGAAAAAGATATTGAAAAGGAGGTCGTTTTCCAGGCCATAGAATCAGCGCTAGAAGCTGCTACAATCAAGCGTCATGCGAATCAAATTAAAGCTCGTGTCAACATTAACAGAAAAACCGGCGACTATGTTACTCATAGAATATGGGAAGTAGTTGATGCCAATAGCCAAATTGACGGCGATGTCGAGTTTCCGGAAACGCAAATACTGTTGGAAGTTGCAAGACTTGATAATCCGGATGCCCAAGTCGGTGATTTTGTGGAAGAAGAAATTGAATCTGTCGATTTCGGACGTATCGCTGCGCAGACTGCCAAGCAGGTAATTATTCATAAAGTCAGGGAAGCCGAACGCAAGAAAATTGTTGATGCCTATCAGAGTCGTGTGGGTGAGCTGATTACCGGTATCGTAAAACGTATTGAAAAGGGTAGTGTTTACCTGGATTTGGGCGGACATGTAGAGGCTTATATTGCCAAAGAAGACATGATTCCCCGCGAAGCCATCCGTATTGGCGACAGAATCAGGGGTTATTTAAAAGACGTGCGTTCAGAGCCTCGCGGCCCTCAATTATTCGTCAGTCGAACTGCGCCGGAATTGTTGATTGCATTGTTTCGTCTTGAAGTGCCGGAAGTGGGCGAAGGTTTGATCGAAGTGATAGGTGCGGCGCGTGATCCCGGTTCCAGAGCCAAGATTGCGGTCAAAGGCAATGATCCCAGGCTGGACCCGGTCGGAGCTTGTGTTGGCATGAGAGGGTCAAGAGTACAGTCGGTTTCAAATGAACTGGCCGGAGAACGCGTCGACATTATTCTTTGGAATCCCAGTGATGCCCAGTTCGTGATTAATGCGATGTCACCGGCTGAAATCCAGTCCATCGTTGTCGATGAAGACAAACACAGTATGGATCTGGCGGTAAGTTCGGATAATTTGTCTCAGGCTATCGGTCGCGGTGGACAAAATGTACGTCTTGCAACACAGTTAACAGGCTGGGAGCTGAATGTAATTGATGCTTCCAAAGCCGAACAAAACAGTGAAGCCGAAGCTGACAAGATAAAGCAGTTGTTTATCGAGCAGTTGGATGTCGATGAAGAAATCGCATTGATTCTGGTTGAAGAGGGTTTTAATACGGTCGAAGAAATCGCCTATGTTCCGGCTAGTGAAATGCTGGAAATTGAAGGCTTTGATGAGGGTCTTGTTACTGTACTTAGAAGCCGTGCTAAAGATGCTTTACTGATTAGCGCAATTGCCGCTGAAGAAAAAATAGAAACGGCCGAACCTGCACAGGATTTGCTGGAAATGGAAGGTATGGATAGGGATTTGGCTTATGATATGGCAAGCCAAGGTATAATTACGATGGATGATTTGGCAGAGCAAGCGGTAGATGATTTGTTGAGTTTTCCGGGAATGAACGAAGATCGGGCGGCAAAGTTGATTATGAAGGCGCGTGAGCCTTGGTTTGCTGAGGAACAGGCGAGTAGGTAAGGGGTATGAAATGAGCAATAAAACGGTACGGCAATTAGCGGAGGTGGTAAAAATACCTCTGGAACGATTATTAGAGCAACTGAAGGAAGCAGGGCTATCTGCAAGTGCCCCTGATGATGTCATTAATGATGACGAAAAAATGCAACTGCTTGCGCATTTGCGCAAACGCCATGGTAAGGACGAAGGCGCCGCCGAAGGTTCACTGAAGCGGGTGACTTTAAAGCGCAGAACTGTGAGCGAGCTTAAGCAGGCGAGCGTACCAGGCAGTACTACCAAAACGATCAGCGTTGAAGTTCGCAAACAGAAAACGTATATAAAACGTAGTGAAGTAGCGGATTCTGACGAACAAAAGAATTTGGAGTTGGCCAAGCATGCTCTCGAAGAGCAGATTGCAAAGCAAGCCGAAAATATTCCTCCAGTTGAGGAGCCGGTAAAACCAGAAGAAGTTGTTTTGGAACAAAAGAAAGAAGAAGTTGCATTTGAGCCGGAAGTTAAGGGAGTTGTCGAGCCCGTTGAAGCTGAAGTAGTTGCTGCCCCTGGGACTGATCAGAGCGATTCCCTAGTAGTTGAAACACTCTCGCCATCTTTGGAGGTCGACGAAAAAATTGAAGCGTTGTCAGCTCAGGAAGAAAAGAAGTTTGACCATGAAAAATCGGTTAAAGTCAAAGAATCGGCAGAAGCTAGAAAAAAACAGCAGGAAAAAGATCTTCGGCTTGAAGAGTCTATTAAAAGAAATGCTGACAAAGTAAGGCAACAGGCATCAGCCAAGCAAGAAATTCTGCATAGAAAAAAACAGGAAGAAGGATCACGTGCAGGAGCAGGCGGTAAAGACAATAAAAAGCCTAAGAAAAAAGGTAAGAAGACTGAGCGCGTCGCTGTAAAGCCTGAAGGTAAGCATCAATTTGAAATGCCGGTTGAACCTATTGTAAAAGAGGTTACCATTCCGGAAATGATTATTGTGTCCGATCTTGCTCAAAAAATGAGTGTTAAAGCTGCGATAGTGATTAAACACCTGATGAAACTCGGCATTATGGCGACGATTAATCAAAGCATAGACCAGGACACAGCGGTCATTTTGGTTGAAGAAATGGGTCACAAAGCGATTATGCAGAGTGATGACGATCTCGAGCAGGAAATGCTGGCTGAGGCGCAAGAAGAAGATAATCGCGTCGAATTGCCGCGAGCACCTATTGTTACCATCATGGGTCACGTCGATCACGGTAAAACCTCGCTGCTCGATTATATTCGTAAAACCCGTGTTGCCGCCGGTGAAGCGGGCGGTATTACCCAGCATATCGGTGCTTATCAGGTTAAAACCGATCATGGTTCAGTAACCTTTTTAGATACACCGGGCCACGCGGCATTTACCGCGATGCGTGCCCGAGGTGCTGACGTTACCGACGTGGTCATTGTTGTGGTTGCAGCGGATGACGGTGTTATGCCGCAAACCAAGGAAGCGGTCGAACATGCCAAAGCGGCCAATGTGCCGATTATTGTCGCAATTAACAAGATCGATAAGCCCGACGCGAATCCTGAAAAAGTAATGCAGGAACTGTCCACCATCGGCGTACTTGCGGAAGAATGGGGCGGCGATGTGCAGTTCCTGAAAATTTCGGCAAAAACCGGCGACGGTATCGATGACTTGATCGAAGCGTTGATTGTCCAGACTGAAATCCTTGAATTGAAAGCGCCTGTTGAAGGTGCTGCATCGGGTATTGTTATTGAATCAAGGCTCGATAAAGGCCGCGGTGTCGTGGCAACAGTGCTGATTCAAAAAGGTACGCTGGAAAGTGGTCAAATGGTACTGTGCGGTCATGAATACGGACGTGTTCGAGCCATGTTTAACGAGAACGGCATAGCCATTAAAGATGCCGGACCGTGTGCGCCGGTTGAGATTCTTGGGCTTTCAGGCACGCCGAATGCCGGGGATGAATTCCTGGTGGTACAGAACGAACGCATTGCCAAAGATTTGGCTAAGCATCGCGAAGACCGCAAAAAACTGTCCCGACATGCAGTGCAGCAAGCGTCTAAACTGGATGAAGTATTTTCCAGAATGACGACCGGTGAAATTGCCAGTGTCAATCTGGTGCTTAAAACCGATGTTCAGGGTAGTCTGGAAGCGTTGCGCGGCTCTTTGGTCGGGTTGTCGAATGACGAAGTCGAAGTTAAAGTTGTTTTCGGTGGCGTCGGCGGCATTAATGAAGGCGATGCAAACTTGGCGTTGGCTTCCGGTGCGATTTTGATGGGCTTTAATGTTCGGGCTGACGCGGCTTCACGAAGACTGATTGAAGAAAAAGGCATTGACCTGCATTATTACAGCATCATTTATGAAGCGATTGATGAGGTTAAAAAAGCCATCAGCGGTATGTTGGCGCCAGAAATCAAAGAACAGATTGTCGGTCTTGCCGAAGTGCGTGATGTCTTTAAATCACCTAAATTCGGTGCGGTTGCAGGTTGTATGGTTGTTGACGGTTATGTGAAGAGAAATCTGCCGATACGGGTCCTGCGTAATAACGTAGTGATTTATGAAGGGCAGCTGGAATCTTTACGCCGCTTCAAAGACGATGCATCCGAGGTCAAGATGGGCATGGAGTGCGGTATCGGTGTAAAAAATTACAACGACGTACAGCCCGGCGACCAGATCGAAGTGTTTGAACGTATAGAAGTTAAACGGGAAATATAAACCTTATGGCAAAAGAATTTGGTCGTAATGCCCGCGTTTCATCGCAGATGCAGAAAGAGCTTTCTCTGGTTTTGCAACGGGATATTGATGACTCCAGGCTGGGCTTTATTACTATCAATGAAGTGGTAGTGACTAAAGACCTTGCTGTGGCAAAAGTATATGTTACGGTATTGAATGTTGATGAGCAGGGCAAAAAAGCCAATGTTAAATTGCTTAACGAGATGGCGCCTGTGATTCGGCATCAATTGGCCAAAAGAATGCGCTTAAGGCATATTTCCGATTTGCGTTTTTATTATGACGATTCATTCGATACCGGCATGCGGGTGTCGGAACTGTTAAGCGGTTTGGATAAGCCTATCGAATCCGCTCAGGACGGGCACGACGAAAACGAAGGCTAGTTCAGATGAGTAAACGCAAGTCCGGGTGCAATATTCACGGCATATTGCTGTTAGATAAGCGCCTTGGGGTATCTTCAAATAAAGCCTTGCAGGAAGTCAGGCGCTTGTTTAATGCCAATAAAGCGGGACATACCGGCAGCCTGGATCCTTTGGCTACCGGCTTATTGCCGCTTTGTTTCGGCGAAGCGACCAAAGTCTCGGGGTTGATGCTGGATGACAATAAGCGTTATCAAGTCGTCATTCAACTCGGGGTTATGACCGATACCGGAGACCGGGAAGGTACGGTTTTAGAGACTAAGCCGGTGCCAGAGCTGTCCATCGACGACATACAGGCCTGTCTGGAAAAATTTACCGGCGAAATCGACCAAGTTCCCCCGATGTATTCGGCTTTAAAGCATAACGGTAAAAAGCTTTATGAGCTGGCACGGGAAGGTAAAACGGTTGAGCGTAAAGCCAGGCGTATCACCATATTTGAATTGAAGTTGCTGACTGATTCTCAAGCGCTTGCTTTGCAACCGGATCAATTGACGCTGGATGTCTTTTGTTCGAAAGGCACTTATATCCGCTCGCTGGCGGAAGATATCGGGCATTACTTGGGTTGCGGCGGAACGGTAAATGAGTTACGCCGACTCGAAGCGGGTCAATTTAACATTGCAAATGCCAAAACCATCGAACAGCTGACGGCAATGGATCAGCAAAGCTTGTTTCAATGCCTGATTAATGTCGATAAACCACTGGAAGCTCTGCCCGCCGTGCAGTTGTCGGATCAACAGACAATTTGCATAAAATACGGCCAGTCGCTCGATTTTTTATCTTTCGATGAAACTCTACTGAGCGTAGCGGAAGAGCTCGGCGCAAATGGAGGCAGCACAAGTCCGGAAAGGAGGCAAGGTACAGTGCGCATGTATAATGATGCGGTCTTTTTAGGCTTGGGAGAAATGCTAATGGATGGTAAACTAGCACCGAAAAAGTTGTTCAATATGAGCAACGAACTGCTCTGAATTTATACACTCAGACAGAGAAAATACATCTGTTCCTACACCCTATCGTGGAAACAGTGTGCATAAGGAGCCGCCATGTTGGCGGCTTTATTTTTAATTTTTAATCTAAATAGGGATTACAAATGCCATTTACAGCAGAACAAAAAAAAGCGGTCGTTGAGGCCTATCGTCAATCAGAAACCGACACCGGTTCGCCTGAAGTGCAAATTGCTTTATTGACGGCACATATCACGCATTTAACACCGCACTTTGCAGAACATAAAAAAGACAACCATTCACGTCGTGGATTGTTGCGCATGGTTAATCAACGTCGTAAGTTGCTGGACTATCTAAAAAATAAAGACGTAAACCGTTACCGTAATTTAATTGAACGTCTCGGATTACGTAAGTAATAGAACAAAGAAACGGCACAGAGCTCTTGTGCCGTTTCTGTTTTAACATTTCATGGATTGAACAAATTTTTAAACAACCTCGACACAAAGGAACCTTATAGTGAACCCTATCAGGAAAGAATTTCAGTACGGCGATCGACTCGTTAAATTAGAAACTGGTGAAATAGCACGTCAAGCTGACGGTGCTGTAATGATCGATGTAGATGGTACGACACTGTTAGTCACCGTCGTCGGTAAAAAACAGGCAAGTGGTGGCGACTTTTTTCCATTGACTGTTAACTATCAAGAAAAAGCTTATGCAGCCGGTAAAATACCAGGCGGCTTTTTTAAGAGAGAAGGTCGTCCAAGTGAACAAGAGACTTTAACGTCTCGTTTGATTGACCGGCCTATCCGTCCTCTTTTCCCAGAGGGTTATACCAACGAAGTTCAGATTATTGCCACAGTCGTATCATTAAATCCTGAAGTTAATCCCGAAATTCCTGCTTTATTAGGCGCCTCTGCTGCCTTGGCGGTTTCAGGTTTGCCTTTTAACGGCCCGGTAGGCGCAGCTACTGTAGGTTATAAAGACGGCGAGTATTTACTAAATCCTACTCCTGCCGTATTAAAAGAATCGCAGCTGGAACTGGTTGTTGCCGGAACCGCTCATGCGGTATTAATGGTTGAGTCTGAAGCCGACAACCTGTCGGAAGACGTCATGTTGGGCGCGGTTTTATTCGGTCACCAGCAAATGCAGGTCGCCATTAACGCCATTAACGAATTTGCAGCCGCTGCCGGTGCAGGCGTTGTTGAGTGGGTAGCTCCCGAAGCGAATGCCGAACTTAAAAAATTGGTAACTACCGAAGTTGAAGCAGGTATTAAAGCCGCTTATCAAGTCGCCGAAAAATTGGTTAGACAAGAACAACTGAAAGAGATTAGAAATGCCGTGGTTGAAAAACTGACGGAAAATGGCGAATATGCAGAAAGCGATATACGCGGCATTATCGAACATCTGGAATACAGCATCGTGCGTAACGCTATTCTTAACGAAGGCAAACGTATTGACGGACGCGAGTTGGACAAGATCAGACCGATTACTGTCAGAACCGGCGTATTACCCAGAACTCATGGTTCCGCATTATTTACCCGTGGCGAAACTCAAGCCTTGGTTGTTGCAACATTGGGTACACAACGCGATGCGCAAATCATCGACGCGTTAGCCGGTGAATACAAAGAACCGTTCATGCTGCATTACAACTTCCCTCCGTACAGCGTTGGCGAAACCGGATTTGTCGGTTCACCAAAACGCCGTGAAATCGGCCACGGCCGTTTGGCGAAACGTGGCGTTGCCGCCGTGTTGCCTAATATGGATGAATTCCCGTACACCATTCGCGTGGTCTCGGAAGTCACTGAATCCAACGGTTCAAGCTCCATGGCTTCGGTTTGCGGCAGCAGTCTGGCGTTGATGGACGCCGGTGTGCCTATTACATCACCGGTTGCCGGTATCGCAATGGGCCTGATTAAAGAAGGCGACAGCTTTGCAGTATTGTCCGACATCATGGGGGATGAAGATCATCTGGGCGATATGGACTTTAAAGTTGCCGGTTCAGTGAACGGCATTACCGCACTGCAAATGGACATCAAAATAGATGGCATTACCGCAGAAATCATGAAGACAGCTCTGGATCAGGCAAAACACGGTCGTTTGCATATCCTGAACGAAATGAACAAAGCGTTGTCCACCACGCGTGAAGAAATGTCTGACTTCGCACCGCGTATCATCACCTTTAAAATCGATCCTAGCAAAATCCGCGAAGTTATCGGCAAAGGCGGCGCAACCATACGCAGCATCACCGAGCAAACTGGCGCCAGCGTTGATTTGACCGATGACGGCATCGTTAAAGTGGCATCTGTCGATAAAGCTGCCGGTGAAGAAGCGCGTCGTTTGATCGAGGAAATTACCGCTGAAGTTGAAGTCGGTAAAACCTACGAAGGCAAAGTGGTCAGATTAATGGACTTCGGCGCATTCGTTACCATTCTTCCCGGTAAAGACGGCTTGGTTCATATCTCGCAAATCTCTGACGAACGTGTTGATAAAGTCAGCGACAGATTGAATGAAGGCGATGTGGTCAAAGTCAAAGTACTTGAAATTGACCGTCAAGGCCGAGTTAGATTGAGCATGAAAGAAGTCGAAGCGGAATAACCCAAGCTTTGTTTGCCGCTCTTAACAATAGGGCGGCTTAAGGGTATAAAAAAGGGATTGTGATTCGTCGCAATCCCTTTTTTTGTTTGGCTTATATGAAAGAATAATGAAAGTTCAGGATAATTAGAACGCAAAACCGATATTCAACGCCATGAAAAAAATATCGTTGATTTTTCTATTCGTAGGGCTTGCCGTTGGCTTTCTGGTCCCGGTGAGCCACAAGATACCGGTAGCAGGCGCGACCGCTACCGATTGGAATCCGGTATCCTTCTGGTACTATCCCTGGGGACGTTCCGGCACACACAAAGGCATAGATATTTTTGCCAAGGCAGGCGTTCCCGTGTTGGCGGCGAGTAGCGGCGTGGTGATTTATACCGGTTTTAACGACATAGGCGGTAATGTCATAGTGGTATTGGGGGAGAAATGGCGTTTTTATTACTACGCTCATTTGCAGCGAATCAATACCCGCGTTTTACGGCTGGTCAGCGTGGGTGATACTATCGGCACAGTCGGCAGTACCGGCAATGCGCAAGGGAAACCACCACATTTGCATTTTGTTATTCGCAGTTTGTTTCCGTTATTTTGGCAATACGATGACAGTAAACCAGAGCCTTGGAATAGAATGTTTTACCTTGATCCCGGCACGATTTTAATTCCATCGTCTGGGTGATCGGCAAGTCGCCTACAATATTGCCAAAAAGGATTTAAACAAATCATGAATAAGCACATTTTGATCGCTGACGACGACGCCCATATCCGCGAAGTCATCAGCTTCGCGCTGAAAAAAGCGGGTATGCAAGTGACACTCGCAGAAGACGGACGACAGGCGCTACAGCAATTTAACGCACAGGCCGTTGACCTGATTGTACTGGACATCAACATGCCGGAGTTTGACGGGCTGGAAGTCTGCCGTGAACTTCGTAAAACCTCCGATGTGCCAATCTTGTTCCTGTCTTCGCGCGATGATGAAATCGACCGGATATTGGGCCTGGAAATCGGCGGCGATGATTATGTCACCAAGCCTTTCAGCCCGCGCGAATTGGTCGCCCGTATTAACGTCATACTCAAACGTATTCACAGCGCAGCAAAACCTGTTATCGAAGCAAGCAATCTCTATCATGGCAAACTGCGCATTCAGGTTGAACAACACGCGGCCAGCTGGAACAACCAAGTTATCGGTCTTACGGCCACGGAATTCGCCATACTGTTGCTTTTGATACGCCAACCCAACCGGGTGTTCAGCCGCGATACCATCATGAACAGCGCCTATTCCAACAATGTCTACGTTAGCGATCGCACCATCGACAGCCATATTCGCCACATTCGCCAAAAATTCAATGATGCCGGTTGCGAGGCGGTAATAGAAACCGTCCATGGCGTCGGCTACAAGCTCGCCTCATGCCAATAAATGCGCAACTGCCGATGTCAAATCGGCGTCTGTTTCGGCTCAGGAATATTTTGCTGATTGTAATGCTGATGGTATTGGGCTTGCCGCTGGGCGGATTGTATTTCTTCCGCATTTACGAAAACGAATTGGTGCAACAAACCGAGCGGGAATTAATCTCGCAATCTGCGGTATTGTCGGCCGATTTTCGGCAACATGTGCGGAATCTGCACCATGAAGATAGCGCTTACGGAAAGATCCTGCCGTCGCTGCCGCCCGAAAGCGATACCTACCACCCCGTTATTCCTGTATTGAGCTTGGTTAACCCGGTTCAGCCGCCGCGCCCTGCCGCACAGCCGGTACAAATTCCTGCGGATGAACTGGCGCAACATATCGGCGAGATAATGCGCCCGGTGATAGCGGATACCCAACGCATAACGCTGTCCGGAATACGTTTACTGGATATGAATGGCACAGTGATAGCCGGGAACGAAGACGTTGGGCTGTCGTTTGCAGATATTTCTGAAGTCCGGCGCGCCTTGGACGGACACTATGCCGGTACGATTCGTCAGCGTCTTTCCGACGAGCCCCCGCCGCCTTTGTATTCAATGAGCCGAGGCGCTAATATTCGCGTATTCGTCGCCTTTCCGGTGATTGAAGACCGGCACTTGCAAGGCGTAATCTATGTTTCGCGAACGCCGGAAAATATCCTCAGGCATTTGTTTGAAGTCAGAAAAAAGGTTTTCGTGGCCTTTTCGATCCTGCTGGGTTTGGTCGTGTCGCTGGTGCTGCTGGTGTCGGCCACCATCTCGCGGCCTATCCGCGAACTCATCCGCCAGACGGAGCGCATCAAACAAGGCGAGCAAAAACTGCTCGAATCGTTGAAAAATCCTGTCACCTACGAAATTGCCCAGCTTTCGGAAAGCTTCGCGAGCATGTCGCTAGCCTTGGCGGAGCGTACTGATTACATTCAGCGTTTCGCAACCCATGTGTCGCACGAATTCAAAACCCCGCTGACTTCCATGCAAGGCGCACTGGAATTGTTGCAGGATCATCCGGATACCATGCCCGACGGCCAGCGCCGACGTTTCATTGATAACCTGCTGGCCGATACCCAACGCCTAAAGCAGTTGGTCAACCGGTTGTTGGAACTTGCCCGTGCCGACGCGTTGGAGCCCAGTCGCCAGGATAGTCATGTTCCGGCTGCTATTATTGCGCTGCAAAGCCGTTATGCTGAACGCGGTTTGCAACTGCATTACAGCAACCTGCCCGGTACAACGCTGGCGATTGCCCCGGATGCGCTGGAAATAGTGCTGATCAACCTGTTCGAAAACAGCTTGCAACATGCGGCCGACCGAGTCGAAATTACCTCTGGTTTTCACGGAAATACCTTGCAACTTAGCTTGCAAGACAATGGCACAGGTGTGTCACCGGCCAATCGCAACAAGATTTTTATTCCATTTTTTACCACACGCCGAAATAGCGGCGGTACCGGTTTGGGGCTGGAGATCACGCATTCATTATTGAAGGCCTACGGAGGCAGGATTGAACTGGCCGAAAGCGGGCAGGGGGCTTTGTTTGTGTTGAGTTTGCCGTTAAGCAGTCGATCAAAAGTCTTTTAAGGTTTTTTATTCACCACGAAGGCACGAAGGACACGAAGTTTTATATTTATTCGTTTGCTTCGTGCTCTTAGTGTCTTCGTGGTGAATTTTTTACCCTCGTTCTCACGCGCTACGTGGGAACGAGACAAAACGTCCCGCCGTTCAGAACGTTGCCAGGCAGACCTTCCAGGTTTTAAAAACCGGGAAGGTCCGCCTATCGGCATGTTTCCCGCCTAACGGAGGTAAGGGGCTGTCGTCATTTCGATAGCCCGCAGACACTTGTGTATAACGATGAGCACAGCGCGTGGGACCGAGACAAAAAGTCGTTCGTAGTGAATCGTAGCATCATTCTATCTGCACAAAAATTCCACAAAAAATCCTTAACCCCGCCATTCGCCCTGCACATCGTCCTGTCACTATAAAGACATGGATACTCACTTAAAAAAACATTTGCCGGTACAGCTTCCGATCTATCCATTATTGATGGGCATCGGGATGCTGTTAATGGCTGTCGAACCCATCGCCTGGCTGGTTAACACTTGGTTTGAACCCGCTCACGATTCCAAAGGCGGCTGGATATTTTTACTCTGCGCCGGGCTGTTTTTTTGGAGCGTGCGCAGTCCGCAACAAGCCGTTACCGGCAAGACCCATAAAAAAGCCGTTATTTTGTTGTTAGTCACCGCCTTCATCCGAGGCATAGGCCAGGTTTTTGCGGTTAATGTGTTGGGCGCGGTAGCGTTAGCGATTGATGTCTACGCCATTGGTTTACTGGCCGCATTGAACGACAGGAAAACCCCGCTATCGGCTGGCTGGTTGGCAGTTCTGTTCGCCTTTTCGCTGCCGCTGGAACGCATTCTGCAACGAATCATCGGTTTCGGTTTGCAACACCTATCAGCGGACGGGGCATGTAGGGTGCTGCAAGGGTTATTCGCCGATGTGCAGTGTGCAGGGATAAGAATCCTGTTGGCAGGCCGCGACGTTCTGGTGGATTTGCCTTGTTCAGGGGTAAAAAGCATCACCCTGTTGCTGGTTCTGTATGCCGCGCTGATGTGCGTACTCAGGCCGACGCTGTTAAATAGTGTTGTGATGGGGCTGACGGCGCTGGCTAGCGCGTTGCTGGCCAATATTATTCGCATCACTTGCCTGTCCATCTTTATCGCCTACCCGGAAAAAATAGGCGGCATCAATGTGCTGGCGCAGCCTTGGCATGACTTAATCGGATTGTTTTGCTTGATATTGGCGGCTATGCCGTTGGCTTTGCTTTGTCCTCCTCGTCGTTCGGGAGAGGAGGGCAGTCAAAAAAGTCCAAGCCATAACTGTCCGCAGCCCATTCAAGCCGGAAAAACAAAAACACTGGCAGCGCTTGGGTTTGCAATGCTGGCAGCTGTGATTGTTGCGCTGCCGCGGCAGCCTTTGGATATTTCCGATACCCGCACCGCGCTCAGCTTGCCGCTTTACCTAAACGGACAATACGGGCAAACCGTCGCCTTAAGTATTCAAGAACAAGCCTATTTCACCCAATACGGCGGCACTGCGGTAAAAATGCGTTACGGCGACAACAGCGCAATGTTAATTCGCACCAACTCGCCGCTTCGACATATGCACACGCCCGACGATTGCCTGCGCGGCTTGGGATTCGATGTGCACTATCAAGGCATTCAGTATCAACCGCTGCCGACGGCTATTTACTTGGCGACCGCTCCAAACGGAGCGCAGTGGCGTATCGCCGTGACTTTTTATTCCGATCTTGGGCAGTTTACGACCAACGTTTCCGAAGTGGTGTGGCGCTGGCTGCAACAGCCGCACAGCACTTGGTATGCTCTGCAACGCATTACCCCCGTTTCCATCCCCGAATCCGAAGCTTCCGAATGGGATAACACCCTGTTTGCAGCCTTGGATTTAACTTCAGTCCACTTCCAGGAGAATTCTCATGCTAAACCTGATTAAACATACCGCCTGTTTGCTGTTGCTCTGCTTAAGCTGTTTCGTTTCGGCGGCCGCATCGGAAATGAGCGGTGCCATTGAAGCCTTGGCCGACGGCAAGAAAATAAACTTCCCGTTACTGAAAACCGATATGCTTGCCAAAGTTAAAGGCGATTTAGTGACGGTTACCGTCAAACAAACCTTTGCCAATCCGCACGATAAGCCACTGCACGCGACTTATTTGTTCCCGTTGAATCAAAATGCGGCGGTTCACCGGATGGTGATGGACGTCGGCGATGAGCGCGTCGAGGCAAAAATCCAGCGCATTGAAGACGCAAAGGCCGTTTTTGAACAGGCCAAACAACAAGGCAAGGCCGCCTCATTGCTGACCGAACACCGTCCCAACATGTTCACCCAAGACATCGCTAACCTGATGCCGGGGCTGCCGGTGCAAGTCACCCTCACTTATAGCCAAACACTGCCTAAAATCGACGGGCAATATGAACTGGTGTTGCCGTTAATTGTCGGGCCTCGCTATCAACCGGCCGGTGCAGGCGTTGCGCCGACGCCTGTTACCGAAGTGAAAAGCACCGAATCCTTAGGACAATGGGAAATCGAAAAACTGCCGGATTATCCCGATGTGGCAGGTTTAAACAGCCCGGAAATCATCGATAAAGAACGTGTTGCGATTACCGTTGAATTGGACGGGGGCTTACCGATTACCGAGTTGAGCAGTAAAACCCATGCCGTCAGCGAAGAAAAACTGTCGGCAAGCCAGAGGGTCATACGTTTGGCCGAAGGCAAAACCATCGACAACAAGGATTTTGTGTTGCGTTACCGCTTGAGCGGCAGCGCCACGCAGGCCGGTTTATTGGCTCACCAAGATGAGCGCGGCGGTTTTTTCAGTTTACAGTTGGAACCGCCCGCCGTTCCTGAAGTGAAAGACATTGCCGCGCGGGAAATGGTTTTCGTGCTCGATACCTCCGGCTCCATGAGCGGCAAGCCGATTGAGGCAAGCAAGCAGTTTATGCTGCACGCGCTCCATAACCTGCATCCCAACGATTATTTCCGCATAATCCGCTTCAGCAACAATGCCGAAGAATTTACCGACGAACCGGTTGCTGCAACTTCAGAAAACATCCAGCAAGGACTGCGCTATGTGCAAGCACTGACCGCCGATGGTGGCACGGAAGCAGCTAATGCGATACAGCAGGCTTTTGCCAAGCCCGCCAAAGCTAACACATTACGCTTAGTGGTATTCCTGACCGATGGTTATATCGGTAACGAATCTACTGTTCTGAAGCAAGTTGCAGAAAAAATAGGCACAGCGAGAATATATGCTTTAGGTGTCGGCACTTCCGTGAATCGTTTTTTACTGGAAGAAATGGCCGGTATGGGACGCGGTTTTGCCCGTTTTATCGATCCTACCGAAATCGCCGACGATGTGGCAATACAATTGGCCGGTAAGCTGGAAAGCCCGGTGCTGACCGACATCAGCATCGATTGGGGCGATTTGCAGGTTAGCGACATCGCGCCGACGAAAATCCCCGATTTGTTTGCCGGTGGCGCGTTACGTATTCAAGGCAAATACCGACAATCCGGGCAACACACCATCAAAGTTAGCGGTTTAGTCAATGGACGCAAAGCCCAGCTGCCTGTCACCGTCACACTGCCTGCCGGTTCGGACGACAAGGATAACCCGATACCGGTGATTTGGGCGCGCGCGCAAATTGCCGAAGCGATGCGGCAGATCAATACGCCCTCGTATTTACGTACCGAAACCATTGCCGATGACGTGTTAAAAGCCAAAGTCGTCGATTTAGGATTGAACTATGGATTAACCACGCGTTGGACGGCTTTTGTCGCCGTAGCGCAAAAAATTGTTAATACGCATCCTGAGCAAGCGGTGCAAAGACATGTTCCGTTGCCGATGGTCAACGGCGTCAGAGCAAAAGCTTATGGTGAGAGTTCAGGGCAAACAACCCCAACACAAGCCATGATGACGGCACAAAATTTTTCAGGCGGTGCAACGCCGGAACCTTCAACTTTGGCGGGGTTGGTCATCGTGACGTTAATTGGGTTTTGGACTTGTTATCGCCGCAGGGCGATCATTCATGCCGCATAATCAACCCCCATCATTGCGAATAAATTGATTGTCTCTTGTTGCTGGTATCGATTGCAGATGGCTTGTTTTACAAGCAACCCGTAGAGTCCTCTCGACAGCAGGGCTTTATGCCGGATTACACTGCTTTTTTCGGGCTAGTGTGTCATGAAGAAAGGCGCAAGCCTTTTATGCTGTATTAAAGATGAGAGTAGGCCTCTCGATTTCGGCGACCAGCCGCTGGAATCAAACCACCCTGTGCGGCATAGGTTAAAAGCCTTTGTCGTGAGCGACAGGGAAAAGGCGGTC
>Ga0208270_100075_pt1 | contig 70844 bp, 57 predicted proteins | sample LakWasM109_LOW13_2_FD_183925 | JGI IMG/M metagenome (GOLD analysis project Ga0208270, IMG submission 183925) | Freshwater sediment methanotrophic microbial communities from Lake Washington under simulated oxygen tension - Sediment Metagenome... | ecosystem: Environmental > Aquatic > Freshwater >...
AAGAAATTGCTTAGATATGCCAGCTAAAGCTGAGTTTCCTGTAAGCCTGAGACTAACTTTCAAGCTATGTGATATTCGTCACGAATTTGAGGAGGTTGCCGCCATTTATCATTTGATCGATAAAATCGCGTACCGCAATGTTTTGCTTGAACTTCGAATGATTATTTTGGCTGAAACTATTAGGCCGGATCTTTCAATACATTGGACGTTGTAGGGCGCGCCAATGAGCGCGGAACCAAGCGTTCCCTACGGCAGGAATATTGGTGACGTTCGTGCTTTTCGTAGACGATCTTTTGAAGTCCCTTAATTACTATCCTTCTCATAATTAAGCTTTATCCGTTGCGATGTGCCGGTCTGCGTTTCAACATTCAAGCTCTTGGTCAGCTTGCGCTTTAATACCAATACAACCTGTTGATTAAACAAACCGACTTTGGTGCCCACATACAAATTCGGCGTCAGGTACTGGCCTACTGAAGCCAGCGTATCCTGTAGCGTTTTTCCCTGTTCGACTTGAATTTCACCTACGCCCAATTTGTCGGAAATCCATGAGGCTTTACCGGCACCGTAAGATAACGCGGCGGCGGCAACCGCATTGCCTTCCGATTTGCTGACTTCGTTTAACGGCCCGCCGGTAATCAAATAGGCCAGCACTTCTTCTTCCGGCAAGTCAGGTTCGGAAGATAAATGCGTTTTCGGCGCATCCAGCGGGCCGGTCACGCTGAGAATAGCGGTCACGCTTTTATCTTTTGAAACACGTACGGCTTCCACGTCCAACCAGGGCTTATCGACCGGGCCGTTAAAAAGGATACGTCCTGTACGGACGCTAAGGTCCTGCCCGTAACTTTTATAAGTCGCCTTATCCATGTTGACATTGCCATACATGGCCGTTGTTTCTCCGGTCTTGGTCATTTTCAATTTGCCGGACAGATTGCTTTTCAGTCCTTGGCCTGAAAAGCTGACTTGTTTGCCGAGCTCGATATCGACATCGGCATCGAGAGGGATTGCTTTCACCGGGTTTTGTTCGGTTTTTTGTTCGCCGAGAATCACTTCGTCGCTACTGACTTTTACCGAATTCTCAGGGAGTTGAGTAAGCTGCAAGATTGCTTTGGGTATCTTTAACTTGCCGGTCACTTTGCGCTGGTCCGCGCTAAATATCCCTTTTAATTCCGGTGAAACGGTTACTTGCGCTTCCGATAATTTAGCTACCTCAAAATCCGTTCCGTTCAGCGTTAGCTCGGCAGCTCCTTGCAAATTCGCAAAGCCGTCGAGCTGGATTGAACCTTGCCCCGATTTTGCCGAACCGCTGAGTTGAATGCGCTCGGCATCGTTGGCGGATGCAAGCGCCTGGAGTTCGATGTCCCGGATTCCGAGCCCCAGCTCTGCAAAATCGACAGCTCCCCCGGTGAACCGTAGCGCTCCGCTGACAATGGGTTTGTCGGTGCGGCCTTGTAAAGCTAAATCCGCTTTAAGCTCGCCTTTAATGTTCGATAGCTGAGGAATAAAAGGATTCAAAAAGGCAAAGTTAAGCACCGAGCCTGTTATCCGTCCGGCCAAAGCCCTATCCAGCCCGGTATCCAGTTGCACTTGCCCGCGCAGATAATCCTTGCCGGTCAGGGCCAGGTCGAAATCGGCTGAAACCAGCGTTTCCTTCAGTTGGCCCGATACCGACCATGCACCCAAGGTAAAATCAATCGGCCCTTGCTGGGTCTGTAACAGCAGCTTTGCGTTTGCGGGCATCGTCACCCGGAAATTGCCGTTCAGCGAACCCTGTTGCTTTTGCATGTCCGCATCGGCATTGATAAAACCTTTTAGCTGCATGGTCTCCGGTAAGAAAGCTTGCATCAAGCCTGTCGGCAATGCGGTCGCGTTAGCTTTAAATTGAAAATCGCCGTCGGCCGGGTAATGCCCTTGTACGCAAAGATCGGCGCCTTGCTGAGTTAAACAGGCTTTTGCCAAGGTGATATCCATACCGGCAGGGCTTTTTGCCACTCGGGCAACCAGGTTATTGCTAAGCTGCCAGCGTCCGGCATCGCGGGTATTCAAATCCAGTTTCGACACATCGCCCTGCCAGACATCGTTTTTGAAACTGCCGGTCAACGCGCTGGATAGATCGCCGTAAGAAGAATCGATATCGGCTGTAAAACGATGCTGCTCGAGCGTACCCAAACCGTCAATCAGCAGTTTTGCAATTTGAACGCCGCCGGTTTTGATCGCATTGGCGGACAGTTGTATTTTTGAGGTACGTTTTGTATCGGCTTGATAATCGATATTAACGGCCAACTGCTCGGCGCTGTATTCGGCAAAATGCAAACGCTTGCCGCCGGCCTGAAATTTCACCGACGGATTAAGCCACGCGCCTTGCAGATTCCCCTTTCCTTTCAAGCTTCCGCCCAGGCCCGGCCATAGCGATTCCAAAGCCGGGGCGTCGATAGCGACAATAAGAGTCGCTTGCTCTTGTCCCAGCGTTCCGTTGACAGCCACTTTATTCTTTCCCGAAACAAGCTGTAGCGCATCGACTTTCAGCTGTTCGTCGGCCAAAGCCAGCTTGCCGCTTGCGCTGACCGGATAACCGCGTAATTTGCCGGACAGCTTGTTAATCTCGGCATCCAATTGTAATGCGGCTCCGGCCAGTTTGCCTTTGACATGCGTATTAAAAGTCAGGCTGCCGGGAAGTTCCGGTAACAGGATGGCCGGATTAAAATCCTGCCCGCTTGCGGTCAAATCGAAAACGGTAGCGTCTTTCCAGGACACATCGCCGACGAGCTGAAATGCCCCGGCCGTCGATTTGAGTTCCAGTTCTTTAATGGACAACGCCTCGGTGCTGCCTTGGCCGTTAAACGTTAATTGGGCTTTCGGCAAAGACAACGGCGTTAGCTGTGCGTTTAGCATGATCCGGTAATCGCTGAGCAAACCGTCCACATCAAGCGTCCCCTGCTCACTGCTGAGTTGCGGTTTACCGCCGCCAAGCGGCCAGTTAAGATTTTGCCAATCGCCATGAGCGTTTATACGCGGCGTATCCTGCAACTGTTCCAGACGGCCTTTTAGGGCTGATTTGAATGGCGATGACAATCGATTATCGAAAGCCAGTTGCTGGATGTCGCCGTTGACTGTCGTTGTCGCTTGCCATAAGCCGTAGTCGGCCGTTGTCGCCTGCCACTCGGCAGTCAGGCTCAATGGAAAGCCCTTGCCCAAGCCTATTTGCCCTTTGACTGTCGCGGTCACCGGTTTGGCGTTAACGTCCAGCGACACGAGATTAACCCGGCCCTGTTCGGTAAACGCGGCCAAATGCAGCTTTTGTAGTTGTTGTCGCTGGTCACCTTGCTGAAATGTAAGATCGGTCAACAGCAGGTTTTCAATCACGATCTGCACCGGCAGGGGTAGCTCGGCATTAAAGTCGAAAGTACTTGGTTCCGAAGGCGCGGTCTCAGTCACGCTGACGCTGACATCATTCAGCGTAATATCGTCAATTTTTAAAGTGCCTGAAAACAGTTCGAAAGGTTGCCAGGCGAACACGAGGTTTTTAACGGCGACCGTTTCCGTGCCGCTTTTGTAGAGCAAATCGGAAAGCACAATACGTTCAAGCAAGCTGCCTTCAATGGTTTTAACTGAAACCTGTGCCGGTAAAGTTGAAAAAACCGTCTGCAACAGCCAGCGGCTGCCGGTTGCGCTGTTCATCAAGCCGAGCAAGCCGACAGGTATCATCAACAGCAGGACTAAGATAATCAGGAGAATGCGCTTCATCATGTTAAAAACGGCGGTTTGTCCACGAAAAGCACGAAAGACACGAAAATGTAGGGCGTGCCGTGCGCGCCTTGGAGATTATTAAGGCGCGCACGGCACGCCCTACGGCAGATAAGCTTCCACTTAAATATTTTCGTGGACAAGCTGTTTTTTTCAACATCATAACCTCGTCCCTGCGGCAAAATGGATTTGAAATGAAGAATCCGATTCACTTAACGGTACCGCGAAATCCAGCCTGACCGGGCCTATAGGCGAATACCACCTGACGCCCAAACCGGCGCCGGTTTTGATCCTGATATTGTCCGGATTATAAGCATTGCCGCCGTCGATAAATGCCGCAACTCCCCAGTTATCGAACAGGTAATGTTCATATTCCGCGCTGACCACGGTTAACAGCTTGCCGCCGATGATATTGCCCAGATTGTCCCTTGGGCCCAGGTCCCTGTAGGCATAACCGCGCACGCTGTTCATGCCGCCGGCGAAGAACCGGTACGATGGCGGCAGCTTGTCGAATTGGTCAACCAGCGTTGCCCCCTGCTCGGCCCGGCCGATAAACCGGGCGCGCCACGGTAACGGGTGCGTCCATACCGCGGCTACCGAGCCCTGCACAAAACTGACCTCGGAAACAGGATTTTTATAACTGCCTGCCAGGTTGAACTCCAGACGGTAACCTCGGGTTGGCCGCATCGTGCTGTCAGCAACTGAGCGCAGCCAGCTGCCGCCGGGTACTAATAAATAAACCTGGTTGGATGTCGTGCCGATGGTAAAGTCTTCATAAAGCGAGTCGATAAACAGCGTTTGCTTCCAGCCGCTATCGAAGGCGTGCTTTAACCGCGCGGAAAGCTTTGCCGACTTGGAGGTGTAGGTGTTCACTTCTTCCCGTTTAAACCCGCCGCCGAAACTGAAAAAATCGTTGACCGGATCGTCCAGCGGTATGTTGTATTCGGCATCGGCTGTTGAGCGCACCTGAGCAATATCAAGATTTGCAGTAATAAAATGTCCCCGGCGATTGACCCGGCGATTCTTATAAGCCGCATTGACTAAAGGCCCTATGTCGGTATCGTAACCGATGCCGATGCCGTAATGATGGATTTTTGCAGGATAAAGTTTGATGCTGACAGGAACCCGGTTTTGATCGGTATGTTCGGTATCCGGGCGTATTCCTATCCTGTCGAAATAGCCACTTTTCGATAGCGCGGTGTGGGTTTTAGCCAGTTGCTCGCTGGAATAAAAATCGCCGCTTTTCACTGAAATGAATTCACGGACAAAATCGGGATTCAAGACATCCTGTTCGACGGTCACTTCGCCGAATACCCGGCGTTGGCCACTATCGAACACCAGCTTGATCTGCGCCTTGTTGTTGGCTTTGTCGATTAACAACTGTTTTTCCGAAAACCCGGCTTGCAGGTAACCGCGCTCCATCGCCAGCGATTGCAGGCGGCTTTTCATCTTTTCGTAGTCATCGTGGCGCAAAGGCTTGCCGTTTTCAGCCAGCAACTCAGTGCGTAATTTTTGAAACGCAGGATCGTCATCGGCATCGCCGTTCAAGCGGATGGCGACGCCGTCAACAATGGTTCGCGGCCCGGAATCGATCGTAAAAGCCGCTTGCCAGCATTTCGGCTCGAAAACCAGTGATTTTTCAGTCACCGGGTGGTAATAACCCAAAGCCCGTAAGGCCTCATATATTTCGTCATCGGCTTTGTTAAACAAAGCGCGTATTTTCCATTCCGGCGTTTGGCATTGTTCTTTCGCCAACGACAATGTCAGCTGGACATTTTTTTTAGCCTCGCTTTCAAGCCCGTTAACGGTGACGTCCGCATTAGCAGGAGGAGCCGCCATACACAACAGCAGTGTAAACGGCACAATGCAGAAGGTTGCGGGAATGAGCTGAAAGGTACGCACTGCGTACCCTACAAGACTACCAAGACACGTAGATCACGAAGTTTATATTTATTCTTCGTGTTCTTCGTGCCTTCGTGGTGAATAAAAAATCACATTTGGAATAATGTTCTTTCATGGAAATGACCTTATTCAACAACGCCAAATAAAATGACGAACGGGATTGATTGTAACGGCTCACGAACAAAAAGCCGGAGATAATCTTCACCTGCTTCGGCCATAACCCGGCATTGACTGAACAGTTCCTGATAGTACCTTGGCCCTTTTTGCGGCAATTCCAGCCAGGTATCGGCCCCGACATCTTCCGATGCTGTAAGTCCGTTTAATCGGGGTACGACGATAACAGCAATGTTATGTTGATCTTGCCGGGCAAAAGCCAGCAACCGGTCAGCTCCGGCGCCATGGACATTCACTTTCTGGTATTCGCCGTTGCTGAATAACCCGGCATATTGGTGACGAAAGCGTAAAGCCTGCATAACCACAAAAAGCTTGATGCGCCCGTCTTCCATATTTTCCAATAATGAGCTGATAAATTGCAGCCGGTCAAAATCCGTTTCCGCCAACATCGCCTCGATCTCATTTAATAACCGGCTGTTCTTACCGAAGTCGACAGGTCGACGGTTATCGGGATCAACCAAGGTAAATTGCCATAATTCATGGCCTTGATAGATATCGGGCACGCCCGGCGAGGTTATCAATAACACTGCCTGCGCAAGCGCATTATACAAACCGGGTTTCCTGATTCCTTTTTCGAACTCGGTAAAATCATTTAAGAACAATGCACCGGTATTGGCGTCCAGGCATCGGCAAATAAATTGATCGACGGCCAGCTCATATTCTTCATTAGGATCGAGCCACGAGCTGTATTGTTTTGCTTCACGAACCGCCTTAATCATATAACTCCGGATGCGTTGCCGATAATCGGCCGCTTCCGCGTCGGTCAGACTTGTCAGCGGCCAGGTTCCAATCAACACCTGGTAAAACAGGTATTCATCATTGCGCGCAATGACGACTCTGTTCATTTTGGTTTTTTTGGACCTGTTCAAACGTTGCCAGCCTAATACCGCTTCCTGCCATTGCTGGGGTATTTCACTCAACACATTGATTCTTGCCCGCACGTCGGCGCTGTGTTTACTATCGTGAGTGGATAGACATAACAGAGTATGCGGCCATTTCTTAATCCGCTCCAGATTAAAATGATGAAAAGCATTGACCGAGTTTCCGAAGTGCCGCGGATCGCCGCCCACTTCATTTAAAGAAATCAGCCGGTTATATTGATAAAGCCCGGTATCTTCATAACCTTTAGCCATAACCTGCGAAGTGTATTGTTGAAATTTCATTACAAAGTTCAACAAATCCCTGTCTGTCGCCACGGAATTGTATTCCAGAAGCAGAAGGTGCCGGATAAACTCAAACACGGTTTTATCAGCCGCCCCGCTTCGTTGCTTGCCTTGGTCAACCGCCCACTTGATATACTGGCCGTCCTCTTTGCCTACGGTTCGGCTGTTGATATAAGTCCGGTAAACAGGAAAACATGCGATAACTTCCGATAAGGCATTGCGCAATGCATTGAGCGTGTAGTCCCGTGTTTTTGAACTGGCCTCGGCGATTTTGCTCAACAGGTTGGCAAGCACATTCAATTCGCTGGCCAACGCGGTCGTCATCACCTGTTTTTTTGCCTGATACACCAGTTCGTCGAAATCCTGCCGATGGCCTATGAAACGTGCGTAACAATGTGCGAACGATTTTTCTGCGCTGCCATCGATAAACACGCCGTTAACGATATTCGCAAACTCGTAACCGGTAGTGCCGTGAATCGGCCAGTTGTTGGATAAATATTCATAGTTGGCGACAATTTTCTCAGCCACGATATAGATGGGCGGCGTATCCTGATCGGTGCCGGACTTTAAAACAGCCGCAATTTTTTTATTAAGACGCTGATAATAGGCTGCCGGATCATACAAACCGTCCGCATGATCGATACGCAGTCCCTGGATCTTGCCCTGTTCGATAAGCGACAGGATCAATTGATGCGTCGCATCGAATACTTTTTCATCTTCAATACGCAGCCCGGCCAGTTCGTTGATATCAAAAAAACGGCGGTAATTGATTTCGTCGCCGGCAACGCGCCAATAAGCCAGCCGATAAACCTGCTGCTCCAGTAATGCATGTAATTCGCCGTCCTCGCCCGCTATCCGGTTAATTTCCGCTACCCGGAAATTAATAAACTCAGTCAGCAAAGGACTGTCCGCACAAAGCTTGGCGAGCTGTTTTTTAAAGACTTCTTTATCCCGTTTACGTTCTTCTATTTTTTCCTCGGCCCTATCCGTGCGCAAAGGCAATTTGCTGAAACTGTTATCGACGGTCTGGTATTCCATGAACACAGGATCGTCGGCAGTGAAATAATTCAACAACTGTTGGTGTTGCGAGTTCAGGATAAACGGATAAGTTTGCGGATCGACCGGAAACCGGTGCTGATAGTAATAAACGCTAAACTCGCCCTGCTCGGCATCGAAAACCAGTTTCAGTTCCTGCTGTTCCAAGATATTGCCGTAATGGTCGCCGAGCACGGGGAGCAATATTTTATGTTGCAGCGCTTTCTTCACCGGATACCAATCAATATCAAAAAACGAGGCATGACAGGAAGCCTGACCATTCTCCAACACATCCAACCACCAGATATTGTCGCTGCCCATAATCGCCATGTGGTTCGGGACAATATCCGTTACCAAGCCCATCCCGTTCTTATGCAATTCATCGATAAAACGTTCGAAATCTTCATGGCTGCCGATTTCTGGGTTGAGTTCGTTATGGTCGACGATATCGTAACCGTGCGTGCTGCCCGGACGGGCTTTCAGGTAGGGAGAGACATAAAAATGACTGATGCCGAGCCGGCGAAGATAGGCAATAAACCGGGTCGCCTCGGCAAACGTAAACTGCTTGTTAAATTGCAGGCGGTAAGTCGAAACCGGAATGACCGCCTGTCCCGGCTGATTTAGCGGATCAGGCAAAACCGTCATATTAAAATCGGCAGTCACGCTGCTAAGCCTAAAAACAACAATCAGTCCACGAAAGACACGAAAAGCACGAACGCTGTGAATTAATGAATAACATGCACAGGCAAGGGTTCGGCCATTCACAGGACGAGGGATAACATAATCGTCCAGCTTCATCTACCGTAGGGCGTGCCGTGCGCGCCTTAATAATCTCTAAGGCGCGCACGGCACGCCCTACATATCCACTTAAGTTTTTTCGTGCTTTTCGTGCCTTTCGTGGATAAGCCGCTTTTTCGGGAATCATTTTTCGGCTTCCTCTAAATAAAAAACCACTGACCAAGGGCTTAAAAAGCCTTGGCGCAAGTTTTTATCCACTTCGGAATCACTGGCAAACAACACGGTTCCGCGGCAGGCATAATCAATCTTTGCCGATTCGTTGCCAAGATTTGCGACCAACCTTAGCGTTGAAGCATCGTTCAACCGCCATTGCACAGTTAATGCCTTGTCATCAAAAATCAGGTAATGGGCTTGTCCCGCGGCTATTGTTTTTATCCTTGGGGTAATGTGGCAGCGACGAAGTCGCAATAACTCCCGGTGATAGGCCAGCCATTGACGATGCGGCTCCCTGTCCGCTTCATCCCATGCCAATATGGCCGCCCGATAGGTTTGCGCTGCATTGGGCAAAGGTATTTTTAATTGCGATTCTATAGTGTTAAATTCCGGGAATCTGGAAAATTCCTGAAACCGGCCCAAGTTCACGCTATCGCCCAACTCTTCGGGAAAATCCACAAAGTAGGTAAAAGGTCGGCTACAAGCCCACTCCTGTCCCATAAACAACAACGGAAGCGTAGGCGACAGCAATAAAACCGCTGTCGCCGCGCGTAAAGCTTCCGAAGCGCAAAGGCTTGAGATGCGCTCACCCAGTGCCCGGTTACCGATCTGGTCATGGTTCTGTAAATAAGATACAAAAGCCGTCATCGGCAAACCCGAACAAGATTCGCCTCGCCGTTTCCCGTCCCGGTAAGCGGAGCCTTCGCCCTGATAAGCAAAACCCTCGGTTAAACAGCGGCCCAAATGACGTAGAGGCTGTTGGCTATAATCTCGGTAATACCCTGTATTCTCGCCGGTTAACAGGACATGCAAAACATGATGAAGGTCGTCATTCCATTGCGCATCGAAATAACGGTACGGCAAAGACGGATCGTGTCTTAAATAATGAGCGGCATTATTGTCGTTTTCCAATACTAAATAGACAGGACGATCGTATCCCGGCCCCAGCCGGACGGCTTCGACCAGCTCTTCCAGAATATCCGGTGATGAGTCATCAAAAATGGCGTGTATCGCATCGAAGCGTAAACCGTCGAAATGATATTCCTCCAACCAATATAGGGCATTGTGGATAAAGAACCAGCGCACCCAGTGATTATGTTCAAGGTCGAAATTGATAGCATCGCCCCACGGAGTCTGGAAACGATCAGTGAAAAACGGCGGCGCATACAGATACAGATAATTGCCTTCCGGACCGAAATGGTTGTAAACCACATCGTTAAAAACCATCAAGCCTTTCGCATGCGCGGTTGCAATCAGGTCTTTAAGTTCATCGGGCGTACCGTAGCGGCATTCAGGCGCAAACAGCAATACGCCGTCATAACCCCAATTACGTTGACCGGGAAAATCGGCAATAGGCATTAGCTGTATTGCGGTCACACCCAAATCGACCAGATAATCCAGGCGTTTTTTTACCCCCGCAAAAGTGCCTTCTTCACTGAAAGTGCCGACATGCAGTTCATAAAACACGGTCTCTTCCCAAGGCCGTCCTTTCCAGTCATGGTCCTGCCATTGCCAGGCATTGGGATCGATAACCTGGCTGGAACCGTTCACATCCTGAGGTTGATAACGGGAAACGGGATCGGGAATATAGTAGGCTTCATCGATCAGGTATTGGTAATAAAACCCGATACCGGCCAGCTCGGTGGTAATGCCATGCCAGCCATCCGCTTCGGGCGTCATCAATAACCTGAGTTCAGGCGCGCGGCCTTGCAGGCATAGTTCAACCTTGACGGCTCCGGGCGCCCATAATCTAAAGTTAATCTTACCGTCATCCCGGATATGAGTTCCGAACGGCATGGCATGTGATCGATGCACGCTTGACATCGCTAAAGCTCAACTTAATTCGATACGGTCACCTGCGCTATGTTGCAGCGATACCATTAAGGTCAGATGCTCACGTAATTGGCGGGTTAGCAGGAAGTTTTCGCGGACGAACTCTTTCGATTTAACGCCCATTTCCTGCATTTTCTGCTTTTGATTAAACAAGTAACGAATGCGCAACGCAGCTCCTTCCGGCGTGTTGACTAAAAATCCGGTATGAAAATTGATGACCTGTAAACGAATGCCGCCGGTATCGCCGCCGATAACCGGCTTACCTTTCCAAAGCGCTTCGGTTACGGTAAGACCGAAGCCCTCTTTGGTGGATTTTTGCAGCACAATATCAGCAAGCCGTTGTAACGCATTAATGGTGCGATGTGCGTCCGGCGGCAACAGGAGGATTTTAATATTCGGATCATCACCCGCTGCGATGCGCACTTCATCAAGCACGACCTCGCCTTCCGGGTCGTCCGTTGCAGTCCCACCGGCCAGTACCAATTGCAAGGTAGGTATATATTGCCTGGCGAGTTTATAAGCTTTGATAACGCCTACCGGATCTTTAAACCGGTCAAAACGCGAGACCTGCACGATCATCGGCGCATCGGGATCTATGCCGAAACGTATCCGCACAGTATCTAATTCGTCTTGAGCCAAGTCGATGTTTTTGTCGCTTAAAGGATCGATGCTGGGTGGAATAATATAGGCGGGATGCGGCAGCAATTGAACGAACTGCGATAATGAAAAAATACTGGCATCGTATTCACGCACAAACCGGTCTAAAAATCGCCAGGTTCCGCGGTTCGGATGACTGGCGTCGATGTGGCAACGCCAGATCCACTTGCCCTTTCGATTACTGCAATACTTGAGCAGTGCAACCGGCTGCGGATCATGAATAAAGACAAAGTCTGCTTCTTCCAGAATAGTGCACAATTGCTTGGCATTTTGCTCATTCACTTCCAGAAAATGTTTCAGCAAGTTATCGGGAATATTGATTTTGTCACCCTGTATTGCGTTATGCATACTTTTTGTACACTGGTAAAACTCACTATCGCCGGTAATGACTTCCCAGCGCGTATCGATGCCGAGTTCCCGGGAAAGCGGCACAAGTTTCTCCAATATTTCGGCAACACCGCCGCCAACGCGAGTGGAATTGACATGCACGACAGACTTGCCTTTCAACAGTTCCGCCAGTTGTTGCAGATGCCGGATCACATCTGCGCCGGTGACCGCTGCATAAGCCTCTAACATCGTTGTCATGACGCTCGCTCCGAAAAATTGCTTTCAAAGGCGGTTGCCACTTGTTGACGTAATTCCACCAACGTACTGAAATAAGGGTCGATATCGTTTAGCCGGTCAATTAAGGGCTGATAAGTTTCGCCAAAAAAAGTCAGCCATCGACAAAAATCATCCATTTTGTCCGGAGCACGGCGACGGGCATCAATAAAATGGTAAAAGATACTGCTTGCCGACATTCGGGAGATCAGGTCCGACATTGCATGCGGTTCGCTTATTTGGGTGCCGGTATCGAATACCACAATCTGCGAGCGAATAAATTCAAACTGTCGCGTAGCTCGAGTCCATTGCAAATATTCACTTTCTTCCATGCGATCATCGATGTATTCCAGCAGCTGGTAGCGTAATTCATCGATATCATCGAATGAGGTCGGGTCAAGAATGGCCAGTTGTTCCGCCAATTTGGTATCGGAAAGGCCATGGCGCACCCAACTGGCAAAATCGTTGATGTACTCGCGTTCTTCAAAATGCGGCAATAACAGACTCGCCCAAAAATGGTAATACAAGCTATCCGGGCTCAAGGTACTGATATGATCGCGGAATTCTTTTAAGGTATTCGCGCGTCTATGGGTGGCAATTGCGATTAATGCGCAATCTTTTAATGCAAAATGCGGTATTTCCGGTTCGGGTTTAGTATTTATCGTATTCATGTTTAAAATTCCATGCGTTAGAATCAAGTAAATGAATAGCTCAAAATCTTGAGCTTAGAGCCCGGTACGCCGCACCCAATCAGGTGAATGGCCACGATAAAATTTAAAAGCCTTGCATCATGACCATTGGCAAGGCTCCTGTTCCGGCTTGAATCCCTCTGATCAGGAGACCTGATACACTTTACATTTGTGCAGCCGCCTGATTTTTGGGGTAATTCTTCACAAATTCCGCAGCAAAACAAAATACGCCTTATATACAAGCCATTAATATATAAGGCTTTGTAATTCCCACAGCTTTAATTTGAATACATCTGCTCGTAATACTCGATTTTGGCCTCCGCTTCGGTTTTGTCCGCTTTGGCCTTTAATTGATCAATCTTGATGCTATGTTCGCCCGGTTGAGCATCGAATTTATCTTGATGGGCTTCTTTAATGCTCATGATGTTTACCTCAACTACTTATCCTGCTCTGTAAATACGTTAAAAAAACTCTGACGGCCTCCAGAGACAGGCGATGCTCCTTACATGCCGCTCCCCGAAGAAGTCGGCGTCATTGTTTGCGGTGCATCGGTTATAGTGACTTCCACGCGACGGTTTTGCTGACGACCTGCTGCGGTTGAGTTGGTTGCGACCGGATAATCCTTACCCATACCCTGCGCGGTGATACGTTGCGGCGAGACGCCGTTGTTGACCAGGAAAGCACTGACGGCCTCGGCCCGCATTTGTGAAAGATTGGCGTTATATTCCGAAGATCCCCGGTTATCGGTATGTCCCTCAATCTTGACCATTGTGTCGCTATGGTTTTTCAAATACTCCACCAAGGGATACATATTCTGAAGGCTTCCGGCTTTCAGATTAGCACGCCCCGTATCGAACAGTACATCGCCCAATGTCACCAGAATACCTTGCGGAACCTTTTTGGCTTTCAACCTAGCGATTTCAGCATCGCGGGCCTGCAAGCGGACCTGGTCTTTTTGAGCGCTCAATTGTTCAAAGGCTTTTTTCGATTCGGCCTGGCTAGCGACAGCTCGCGCCAAGTCCACCTTTCGGCTGGTTAGATAAGCAAGATGATCCACCTCGTCGGAGTCTTCATCTTCCTTCCAAGAGTCCTCGGCTTGTTGCAGCAGCTTTTCGGCCGCAAACAAATCCGCGGAAGCATCGGCCTTGACTGCCGGGTCGCTTGCCGCTTGCTGATAGTCGTTACGAGCCCGGTCAAGGCTCATATTGGCGGCCGGTGTGCAAGCTGTCATCAACCCGCTCAATAGGACAAGGGAAATACTGGCCAATGATGATAGCTGGAAAGAGATTTGTGGTCGCATGGCATGCCTCCAAGATGGCTGGTTATTGACCTTCGCTTTCACGCGAAGATTCCTGTTTCAAAGCTTCTATCGCCTTTTTCATTTCATCCGCCTGTTGGGCCTCTTTTGCCGCCTCGGCTTTGGCAGCAGCTAAAGTCGCTTCGGCAGTGGCCTCTTCCGCCATTCTGCGCGCCTCATCATTTTCATCATCTTTCACTTTCTCGTTGGCGCGATTGAGCTTGGTACGAGCGCTGCTAAGCAGCTCAGGCTCGTACTGCGATGCCCCGGACCGCTCTGCGTTCTGAATGGTTGTTTCAGCCTGCGACAGCGCATCTTTAGGCGGAGCCGAGCCGCACCCCGCCAGGAACAACAAGCTTGTCAATACTGCCGACGGCCCTAATCTCAACAACGTATTAGCTGTAAACATAATATGCACCTTTTGATGATCTACGGATTCGCAAGAACCCAAGTTACGGATTGGCGTATAGACGTTTTGATGGAAGTCCTGAATATCATTGACCTTTGACATTGTCGGAAATCATCTGATCAGGCCCAGAACGCCGACGATAATAAGATAAATGGCGATGATGTAATTCAATAAGGCAGGCCGGAGAAGTATGAGAATTCCGGCGATAAGCGAGAGAAGTGCTTGTGTATTAACGTACATTGATCCACCTTTCCTTTGTCATGGCTTGAGCTTATGGTTCCTGGTCGGACGCCTCGGAATCAGGCTCAGACTTGGTTGATACTGAAAATATGTTTAATCCTCGTCGATTTTTTAGATTGCTTTTTTATGACGCCTGTTTCGGATTGAAAAAAGCTGTTCCGGCATCCTGATACAGAACTTCTTTCGCGCAAATAAGAAAGCTGAAACCTCCGCCGTTAGCTTTAATGAAGTCATCATCAGGCCAAAAACCTAATCTATCCTCATCAATTACGCGACCAGAATACAAGGTTACGAACCATATTCAATAAGCATGAATACTTAGAGCGCAGGCCATTAAATTTAAGCGTTGTAGGAGCGGGCCATGCCCGCGGCCAAGGAGCTGCAACTCAACAATCACGGTCAAAATATCGCGGGCATGGCCCGCTCCTACAGCATTGAATGTCAAGGCTGGATGTTCTTAATGCGTACCGATTCCTCTGCGGCTCATCAAAACCGGCATTTATAAGTACTTGTACGGATTTATCGGGATTCATAAGCAAGGGATACTTCATTATGAGTTTTAGAGTTTCTCATAAGTCAATTTCATTGGATCTTAACTAAACGGGAAGTGCGATTATGAAAAATCACCCATTAATCTTGGTTTGGCTTGTGTTTTTTTATACAACCGCGTCGGCTATTGAACAAGCCCCCTCTAAGCCGGTTGAGGAAGTGCATCATCGCGTACAGCGGGTGGTGCCCTATTCACTGGACCAAACCTTGCAAACGTTTACCAAAACTGTTCATGGCGGTATTCAGCATGTCGTCGCAAAATCGCCAGACAATACCAAGCAGATAAAATTGATCCAAGAACACTTACTTAAAATTGCCAATGCGTTCAGAAAAGGTGATTTTTCAACGACTGAAAGTGTTCACGGCGCTGATATGCCCGGTCTGGCTCAGTTAAAATTGGCTAAAACCGATGATATAAAATTTGAATATAAAGCCTTAGAAAATGGTGCACAGATCCATTATTCGACCGAGTATCCCCAATTTATTCAGGCTCTTCATCTATGGTTTGACGCCCAACTGAAAGATCACGGTAACGACGTTATACCGGGACATAGTCAGCATCATTCAACAATTGCGGAATAAATGAACGGTAATCATCTATGGCAGCCACAGTCGGCAAATACTCTGAGACTCTTGTCCTGAGTTGCGATAAAAGCCGACTGTACTTTATGAACCGAAAAAAAATAATTAAGCGGCTTGAATAATCAAACTGCAACACTCCGGAATAAGACATTATGCCATTACGTAATCTTGAAACATGGATGTGGGCAGAAGCTTGTGAAATATTGGACCGGGCCGACCGCCTGCATCAGCAATTTTTTAGGAGGGCTGTTATGCACTCCAAACGACCGGCTTGGGAACCGCCGATCGATGTCTACGAAACCGATTATGGGTTCAGAATCATGATTGCGCTACCGGGAGTTGCCCCGGAACATTTGAAAGTGATGCTTGAAGACGACCATTTGACTATTGACGGACACCGCCATTTACCGGACAGCTCAAAAGCGTACATTCGACGCCTGGAAATCCCTTATGGGCGATTTGAGCGGCGCATTGATCTGCCCGAGGGGCGTTTTGAAATCGGCACTAATGAACTGGTGAACGGTTGTTTGTTAATTTCACTGCGAAAAATATAAGGGCTTTTTATGCAAATCAAGGATCTGAAAAATATACTTCTGGGATCAACAACGAATAAGGAAGAGCCGTCTTCAGCGATAACACAGGAAGCTCCGGCGCAATTTCCGCCTGTTCCCAATGACGCGATGATCATTGTGCCTATGCGCGGAACCGTGCTTTTCCCGCAAAACGTTTCTCCGCTGGTGATCGGCCGTAAACTCTCTATTAACGCTGTGCAAGAGGCTGTTCGCTCCGAAAAACCGATCGGATTGCTGATGCAATTGCGCGATAAAGATGAAGAGCCCAATCCTGACGACCTTTATTCCGTCGGTACTGTCGCGGAAATTTTACGTTATATAACGGCGCCTGACGGCACGCATCATGTCATTTGCCAAGGGGTGCAACGCTTTCGGGTACAGGAATTTTTACAGGGCTATCCGTTTCTCGTCGCCCGGATCGAACCTTATGAAGAACCTGAAACAAGTTCCCAGGATGTCGAAGCGCGCGTCATAACGCTCAAACAAAAAGCGCTGGAAGTGCTGGCCCAGACGCAGCAAGTGCCTGATGAACTGATTAATGCGATTCAATCCATCACTTCACCTCCGATGCTGGCCGATTTGGTCGCCAGTTACCTGATATCAAAAGCTGTCGAAAAACAAGAGATACTGGCTCTGTTTGATATACAGGCACGTATCGACAGAATTCTGGAGTTACTCAATTATCAAGTCGAAGTATTAAAAATTTCCAACAAGATCAACGAGCAAACCCAGGAAACGATGGGGCAACGCCAACGCGAATTCGTTTTGCGTGAACAAATGAAGGCTATCCAAAAGGAATTGGGCGAAGAAGAAGGCGGCGCTGCCGAGATTGAAGAAATAAGCAAAGCCATCAGCGCGGCAAAAATGCCCGAAGAGGTGGAAAAACAGGCGCGCAAGGAGCTGGCCCGATTACAGCACATGCCGGATGCCAGCGGTGAATATTCGATGATTCGCACCTACCTTGATTGGTTAACCGAACTGCCCTGGTCGGTCTCAAGCGCGGGCGTTATCGATATCGCAAAAGCCCGTGAAATTCTTAACGAAGATCATTACGGCCTGGATAAAATCAAGAAACGCATATTGGAATTCTTGGCTGTGCGCAAGCTGAACCCCAATGGCAAGAGCCCTATTTTATGCTTTGTCGGACCGCCCGGCGTCGGCAAAACTTCATTGGGTCGCAGCATAGCCCGCGCAACCGAGCGCGAATTTATACGCGCCAGCCTCGGCGGCCTGCATGACGAAGCCGAGATACGCGGCCACCGGCGCACTTATATCGGTGCACTGCCGGGCAACGTTATTCAATCGATACGCAAGGCGGGCACCAATAATCCGGTATTTATGCTCGATGAAATGGACAAAATTGGTTCAGGAGGATTTCATGGCGATCCTTCTTCGGCTTTGCTGGAAGTATTGGATCCCGAGCAAAACTCAACTTTCCGCGATAATTACCTGGCGGTCGCATTCGATCTGAGCCATGTGATGTTTATCGGAACGGCCAATGTATTGGACAGTATTCCCGGGCCTTTGCGCGACCGGATGGAAGTCATTGAATTGACCGGCTACACCTCCGAGGAAAAACTTCAGATTGCCAAACGCTATCTGGTACACAGGCAACAGGAAAGTAACGGTTTAAGCCCCGAGCAATGCACAATTACCGACGACGCGATACTGACCATTATTCAGGACTACACCCGTGAAGCCGGTTGCAGGAATCTGGAGCGCGAGATCGGCTCGGCATTCCGCCACGTAGCGATGCGTATCGCCGAAGGCATTGTCATGAGTGAACAGATCGACAGCGAGCATATTGCGGACATTCTGGGCCCGAAAAGGTTTTACAGCGACGTCGCGATGCGTACCAGCGTTCCGGGCGTTGCTACCGGACTTGCGTGGACACCGGTCGGCGGCGATATTCTTTTTATTGAAGCCACCCGTCTGCCCGGTGACGGCAAGCTTATCCTTACCGGACAGTTGGGCGAGGTCATGAAAGAAAGCGCCCAGGCTGCATTAAGCCTGGTGAAATCGCGCGCCAATGAATTGAATTTAAGCCCGGAAATATTCAAAAAGAACGACATTCATGTTCATGTACCGGCGGGTGCCATTCCTAAAGACGGCCCCAGCGCGGGCGTTGCAATGTTTATTGCATTATTTTCCGCATTTTCCGAGCGCACCGTACACAGCAATGTGGCAATGACCGGAGAAATCAGCCTGCGCGGACTGGTATTACCGGTCGGCGGCATTAAAGAGAAAGTCATCGCTGCGGCCAGAGCGGGGCTAAAAACAGTTATGCTTCCGGCACTGAACAAAAAAGATTTTGAAGAAATACCCGAAGCGGTAAGAAATCAGCTCCGGTTTATCTGGTTGGAAAATGTGGATGACGCATTAAGCATTGCTGTGGAAAATGATCTTAAAACCTAAACCTTCCAATAGACTGATACACGAAAGACAGAAAATTGACCGGTTTTTTTATTACAGCGTTAGGCGGGTAAAACCGCGGTTTAATATCTCGTAAACATTGATATTGAATACTGATTTACACTTTTATTGATTTTTTCGACAGATTGTCTAATCTTTTATTACCAAGATTAAATGGGAGAAAAATCATGAAAGCGGTTATTTTCTTGAAGATGTTATTACGAGTTACCGGATTTGTTCTATGTTGCTCGATGCCTGCGTATGCAGATAGTCAAAAAGCATTTGATCAATCTGATCCACCTTCTGATTTGATACTGACATTACCGGATAAATGGCTTGCGGATGAAAAGATGAACACGTTAAGTAGCTCGGACATGTCGGCACACAATAACAACGAAGCCCAAGCGTTCGCGCTCAAAAAAACGCCGGTTAATGTCGACTGCGATGTCGATGTTATTCAGAACGCAGTAGGCGACATTCCACTCAGCAACCGGCTCTTTGGAGAATGTGATCTTCATTATCATTATTGAAACGCTGCTGTATCCTCGAACTTTCCTCACTTCCTGCCCAGCAGTAATTGCTAAAGTAGTCCCCTCGAACTCAATCCCATGTTATAAGCTAACAATAATCATACCGAATAATTTACTAATTCCTTCAGGGAGTAAATAAAACATGCATTTGCAAGACATGCCCCTTATCAATAAATTAGCCATAGCTTTAATGCTTGTTGGACTGGTGCTGCTTATCGGGCATGGGCTGAAACTTTATCTTCCCGGCCTGGAAGTCCGGATTCAGAATATGGGCGCTTTTGCGCCACTGGGTTTTATTTTGTTATTTGTTGTACTGACACCTTTTTTTATATCAGCCGACGCACTCTGTTTTGCTGCGGGGATATTATTCCCGATCGGCGCCGGAGTGTTTTACATCATCTTGGCAACCTATCTGGCATCGGCATTTATTTTTTTTCTGGGTCGGCATTTATTACGTGACAGAGTCATTTCGCATCTTGCTAAACATCAGCGTTTTTCCAAACTCAACGAGATAATCAATGACAATGAATTCAAGCTGATGTTTTTACTCCGTCTGACACCTTTGCCGTTTGCAATGCTCAGTTATGCCTTTTCGGTGACTCAAGTCAGGTTCCGCCCTTATTTAGCAGCTACCAGCGGTATTTTAATTTACAACATCAGCCTGGTTTATTTCGGCTATAGCGCCAAGCATCTGTCCGGGTTAATCAGCGACGCTTCGCCGCAGAGTACGGTTTCATACCCGCTACTGACGGTTGGTTTGGTTATTTCCGTGGCCGTGTTGATTTATGTCGCAAAACTTGCGGGAAATGCGGTAAAGCAACTGGGATATAAAGATTAAATAACTACGGCGCTATCATGCCGTTGTGCAGATAACTTTCTTCATAATTGAAAACAATATCCGTATCGGGAAGTACCAGCCCTTCATTCTTACCCTTATAATCAAGACGAAATAACATATCTTTAATCACATTGATGCGGGCGGATTGTTTGTCGTCAGCCCTGACCACAGTCCAGGGCGCGGTAAAATGATGCGTTCCGGCAAGCATGATGTTACGGGCCAAACTGTATTCATTCCAATGCTTATGCGCCGCTTTATCAATCGGACTGCTTTTCCATTGCTTAAGCGGATCCGTCTCCCTGTCTTTCAGGCGTTTCTTTTGTTCATCCTGACTAATATCCAGATAATACTTCAGCAACTTGATCCCGGATCGAACCAACATCTGCTCAAAGCCGGGCACGGTTTCGAGAAACTCATGATATTGTTCATCACTACAAAAACCCATCACATGTTCGACCCCTGCGCGGTTATACCAACTGCGGTTGAATAACACCATTTCCTGGGCGGCGGGAAGATGCGCGACGTAACGTTGAAAATACCAACTGCCGGCATCCCGGTCGGAAGGTTTTCCGAGCGCTACCGTGCGCGTTTCGCGAGGACTTAGATGCTGAGTAATACGTTTTATGGTCCCGTCTTTTCCAGCGGCGTCGCGTCCTTCAAAGATGATCAGAATCTTATCGTCATGCTTGATAAGATGATTTTGCAGTTTAACCAATTCGATTTGCAACTGATTCAAGGTCTGTTTGTAATCTTTTTTGCCGGTCATTTGTTTATCGTGTTTTTTGGTCATGATTAATGCGCCTCAGGAATGAAAAAAGCATTACACCACGAAGGCACGAAGTACACGAAGAAAAGCGGAGTAAAAACTTCGTGTACTTCGTGCCTTCGTGGTGAATTAAATCTATCTATTTACATTTTTACCAGACGATAAAAAATGTGTTTTGCTATTTCAGCCGTTGAGATATAGAGCATGACGATAACGCCAAGCAAGCCGAGCAAGCGGATAGGCAGCGGCTCAAAACCGATTAACGGAGCAATCGGCGTATAAGGTAACGCGACCGTAACGGCAACGATAGTCAACGTTGCGACGACCAGATATTTGCCGGGCCGACTGGAAAAAAACGGCTTGCTGCTACGCACCACAAACACGATCAGTGCGGCTGAAACCACAGATTCCAAAAACCAGGCGGTGCGGAATTGTTCTGTAGAGACATCCAACAGCAATAATAGGCCGAACGTCATAAAATCGAATACAGAACTGACGAAGCCGAAGGTGATCATGAATTTACGGATGAATTTAATATCCCAGCGTCTGGGCTGCGAGACCATTTCAGCATCGACATTATCGGAAGCGATGGTCATTTCCGGAAAATCGGTTAGTAAGTTGGTCAACAAAATTTGCTTGGGTAATAACGGCAAAAAAGGCAGGAATAGCGATGCGCCGGCCATGCTGAACATGTTGCCGAAGTTGGAGCTGGTTGCCATGAACACGTATTTCAGCGTGTTGGCGAAGGTGATACGTCCTTCACGAACGCCATGCACCAGCACGGCCAAATCTTTTTCCAATAACACAATTTCGGCCGTCTCTTTGGCGATATCAGCCGCGCTATCGACGGAAATGCCGACATCGGCAGCATGCAGCGCGGACACATCATTAATACCGTCACCCATGTAACCGACGACAAAACCGGCTTTTTTCAGCGCAATGATAATGCGTTCTTTCTGGTTGGGTTCGATTTCGGCGAATAAATCGACATCCACCACTTTATTGATTAATGCCGGATCGCTCATTTTCTGAATTTCCGGGCCGGTAAGAATTTCGCGTTCTGTAAGCCCCAGTTGTTTGCTGACGGTGGCCGCTACCAAACGGTTATCGCCGGTAATAATTTTTAGCGTCACGCCCAGCTCACGTAATTGCTTGATCGTATCGGCACAGTCTGCTTTGGGGGGATCGAAAAATAACAAAAAACCTAAAAAGCGCATGCCGGTCTCATCGGTCTTATCAATCCGTGACTTGGCATCCATCGGCTTATAGGCCAGTCCCAAAGTACGAAATCCCTGTCGGCTGAAATCTTCATAACGCTGCTGGATTTGCACGCTCGCCGATTCTATGGGCATCAAAGTGCCGTCGGCATTTTCAGCTTCCGAACAGGCGGCCAGTATATTGGTCAGCGCGCCTTTGGTGACTAATATGTTTTCGCCTTGTTTGGAAACTAACAGGCTTAGACGCTTACGGTAAAAATCATAAGGAATTTCATCCAGTTTTTCGCAGTCTTTCAGATCGAACTGCCGAAACTGCCTGATCGCTTCGTCGATCGGATTACTGAAGCCGGTTTCATAAACAGAATTAAGGTAACCATAAAATGCGACTTTATCGCTGGCGTTGCCGGATAAATCAAAGGCGCTACGCAAATGGACGGTGCCTTCGGTCAAGGTGCCGGTTTTATCCGAACAAAGCACGTTCATACTGCCGAAATTCTCGATTGAAGCCAGTTTTTTGACGATGACTTTCTTTTCAGCCATGCGTTTGGCGCCGTGAGCCAGATTGATGCTGATAATTGCGGGTAGTAATTGCGGCGTTAAGCCTACCGCAAGCGCCAGTGCAAACAAAAACGAATCCAGTACCGCTTTTTCAAGATAGACATTGACTGCAAAAATCAGCATGACCAGTATCAGCGTGATTTCCATCAACAGATAGCCAAAACGCCTGATGCCGCGCTCGAACTCGGTTTCAGGCGCCTTTAACTTAATGCGCAGGGAAAGTTTACCGAATTCCGTGGTCTGCCCTGTCGCAATCACCAGCGCTGTTGCAGCGCCGCTCTGTACATGCGTTCCCATCCATAAGGCGTTGGTACGCTGAGCTAATGCGGTATCTGCCGGCAACACGCCGGGTAGTTTTTCGACCGGATAACTCTCTCCGGTCAATATGGCTTCATCAATAAACAGGTTGTCGGATTTCAGAATCAGACAATCTCCAGGAATAACATCTCCCGCCTTGAGTAAAATAATATCGCCGGGAATCAGGTTTTCGGCGGCAATCTCCGAGGTTACACCGTCACGGATTACGTTAACCTTGATTTGCACGATCTCAAGCAACTTTTCTATCGCGCTGGCCGCCCCTTTTTCCTGCCAGAATCCTAACAAACCGCTAATCAAAACAATCGTTAAAATGATTGCCGCGTCGAGCCGGTCATGTAAATAGAACGACAGACCGGTAGCAAAAAGCAGTATCAGAATAATGGAACTTTTAAACTGGGCCAAAAACAGTCGTAAGTTTCCGGTCTGTTTTTTGTTATTCAGCCGATTGGCGCCGTAACGCTTAATGCGTTGCCCGGCTTCTTCATTACTTAATCCTTGAACTGTCGTATTCAGCTGTTTGAGTTGCTGTTCGGCAGGGATATTCCAAAATGCGCTACGAACTTCAGAGCTTTCTTTTTTTACGGTATTGTTCATGATTAAACCTTTATGTGACTCCATGGTGTTTGTCATTATTGTAGCTATCAGCCCGACTTTAAGGTAATACTCTCTGGTTGAATCATTAATCGTAAAGCCTGGAACTGCGCCTATTGACTACCGGTTGATTTGCACCGGAAAATCGATTATGACCGGTTGATTTCATCCATTTAGGACAAACCGGCGTTTCTTATCATTTGAATAGCCTAGTTATGCTATTAATGGCTTATAAATTGCTTTAGATATTTATTAAGTAGCGTATTGGCTTTAGATTTTTCTTTGTCCGCCTGTTATACAGGTACAACAGATGAATCAAAACAACTCGTTTTAGCCAGGCTGATTCTTCGCTCAGTTGGGCATAGGGTTGGAAATCGAAGCCTCGTCTATAAAATAGACTTCGCGAGCTTCATAACATGAAAATTGGGTATTATGTTTCCGTCAAAGATCGTTATCGTGGCTCAGTGGCTTAATAAACTGTTTATATTGGCTTTCCTGATCTCTATTACCGAAGCGGCTTACGCCGAAGAACATCACTTTTTGGTGCTCAACTACCACGATATTGTAACGGCAGGTAGCGCAAAATCGTCTTTAAACTCGATGGATGTCAGTGTCGATCATTTTGAAGAACACTTGGCTTGGCTGAAAAAAAACGGCTATAAAATAGTCAGTATGCAAAACATACTTGATGCGGCGGCAGGTAAGAATTCGATAGCTGATAAATCGGTGCTGTTAACCTTTGATGACGGTTATCAGAGTTTTTACACCAGAGTCTTTCCAATATTAAAGAAATATCATTACCCGGCCACTATTGCTTTGATAGGTACTTGGATAGAAGGCATCGATATCCCTGACGAAGCCGGTAAGCAATTGCTCACTTGGGATCAAGTCAGAGAAATGGTGAAGTCCGGCCTGGTAGAAATGGCTTCACATACTTATGACCTGCACAAAAGTGCCGTTGCCAATCCGCAAGGCGATAACCAAGCCGCGACGGTCACCCGTTTATATGACTTTACAACGGGTCATTATGAAACCGATAGTCAGTATCGGGAGCGTATCCATCTGGCCCTAAGAAAAAGCGCCGACTTCATTTTTCAACATGCGGGCGTGTGGCCCAGAGTCATGGTTTGGCCGTATGGGGAATACAACAATATTGCTCTCGAAGCATCGCGCGAGGCCGGAATGCCTATGACCATGGGCTTGATCGACGGTTTTAATACGGTGGCCAATATCGATGTATTGCGCCGTTTAATCATGACTGATAATCCTGATGTCCGCCAATTTGCGGAAATTGTCAGTAAATTGCGCACCGACAGATCGCTACGGATAGCGCGTTTGGATATGGGATTTCTCTATGATAAAGATCCAAAACAGACTGAACGCAATATAGACGCCGAGGTTCAACGCATCGCAAACTCGCACATTACTAGCGTCTTTCTTCAAGCCTACTCCGATACCGACGATGACGGCAATGCCGATGCCTTGTATTTTCCTAACCGGCATTTACCGGTTAAACAGGATTTGCTCAGCCATGTCGCCTGGCAGCTGAAAACGCGTGCCGGCGTTAATGTGTATGCATGGCTGCCGGTTTTTGCTTTTCAGAACAAACTGCCGGATTCATGGTATGTGCAGGAATGGCGGGACGGTAAAGCTCAAAAGTCCAATCATATTTACACGCGGCTTTCGGTTTTCCAGCCTGAAGCACGGCGTTATATAATTGATATTTATGAAGACTTGGGCCGGTACTGTAATGTTGACGGAATTTTATTTCATGACGACGGCATGTTATCCGATCATGAAGATGTATCGCCAGCAGCGTTAGCTTTTGGACGAAATGTATGGGGATTACCCGATCAATTTGAAAAATTACATGTAAGCCCCAAAATGAGTCTGGCATGGGCTCAACATAAAACCGAGCTGATTAGCCAATTTACCGATGAGCTGGCTAACAGGGTACGAGATAATCGTCCCGGTATAAAAACGGCGCGTAAGCTCTACGCCTTACCGTTGTTAAAACCGGATAGTGAAGAACAATATGCCCAATCGTTTAAATCCTTTTCGGCACATTACAATTATGTGGCTATTGAAGCCATACCTTTTATCGAGGAGGTAAAAAAATCCGGCCAACCGTTAACAGGATTAGTCACGGCGGCGGCTCGTTATCCCGAAGGGCTGAAGAAATCCATATTTGAATTACAAACAGTCAATTGGAAGACTCAGGAGAAAACGCCTTCGCCGTTTTTTATTGAACAGCTGAAAATATTGAAAAAACTGGGGGTTCGACATATCGGTTATTATCCGGATGATGTTTTTCTGGATCAGCCCCGTTTGAAGGATTTACAAAAATACTTTTCGCTTTCGGCTTTGCCTTAAATGCCCAATGCTGAAGGATTAATATTTTAAATATAAGCTAGCGGCATTATTTTTATTGCCGCACCCAATTCATAAACCACACATTTAAAATTAGGAGTTGAACAATGTTAAAACATTGCATTATCGCCCTCGCACTGCTGTTTTTAACAGTACCTGCTTTTGCCGAAGACGAACCCTCAATGCATCAGGTCTATCTGGCGGCCGAAGCCGGGAAGTTTAAGGAAGCGCAAGCCATGATGGATAAGGTGCTGCACGATCATCCCAATAGTGCCAAGGCGCACTTTGTGGAAGCTGAATTACTTGCCAAACAAGGCCTGTTCAGCAGCGCCGGTGTTGAACTGAATACTGCCGAACGTTTACAGCCTGGCCTCCCCTTTGCCAAACCGGAAGCAGTGAGCAGTCTTAAGAGTCGCATTGCTTCCGTGTCAAACGGAATAGTACAGCCGAATATCGGTAGTCAAAGCATTCCGTCTACCGTCAAAGACTGGATGCCGGCGGTTCTTTTAATCTTGGGTATTGGTTTAATCGTATTTTTAATTGGATTTATGAGCCGGAGAAATTCCAAGATAATTCCTGCCAATAACTATGCAGGCAATGGCCCGGGATCAAATATCACACCTGCCGGTGTAAATGGAAACGGCTCGGTAATGGCTCAGCCTGCTGCCGGCGGAATGGGCCCCGGCATTATCGGAAACTTGGCAACGGGCGCGGCCTTGGGTGCCGGTGTCGTGGCCGGCGAAGCGTTGATGCACCACTTTATCGATGGCGACAAAAATAACGACGTTGTTGTCCCCGAACCGCCGCATCATGATAGCTCGCCATGGACATCATCCAGCAACATCAGTGCAGATGACGATATGGGCGGTACTGATTTTGGTATCGCAGATGCGTCTTCCTGGGATGATGACGTAGCCAGTGATGGTGATGGAGATGACGACTGGACTTAGTTGGCTATATCAGACCCGGTGTTGGTAATCTTATTTTCCTGATTCTGTAATAGTCAGAGGTAGTTGTTAAACTTAACCAGTAAGCTCGGCAGCCTGATCTACGCATGGTGATGGTTAACTGAAACTATTGTACTTTTGGCGGTATAGGCAAAAATACCTATTCTCGCCAATAGGGACAGAAGAGATAATAGCGCTAAATTTACAATGCAAATTAACTCATACTAAACAATAAATTACCGGCGCTTACGCTGCTTTTTTATTTTTTAACCGGACTAATACAATGACATTACTTCATAAATCAGTAAACCTCATTCCCATTGCCATCGTTATAGCAACTGCGATATCACTCGGAGCTTGTACTGAAAATGCAGCCGATAATAGTACCCAAACAAAAAAAGTCGTGCCCCCTGTCGCAACTGTGACAGAAGATAAGATTTCCCAATGGCGAAGAGAAGCGAAATCGGGAGATCCTGATGCGCAATATAACCTCGCTTATATTTATGAGAATGGCTTGGGCGTACCCAAAGACGAAGCCAAGGCTCTTGAGTTATATCAGCAAGCCGCAGATCAGGGGCATTCTGCGGCACAAAGCAATCTTGATGCGATGAGCCCGGCGAAATAGATGGAATCCTTTAAAAAATGCTTAACCTGATCAAACTTTTTTTTGACCGACATCTTGCGCTTTCAGCATCGGAAGAGCTTTCAGAACAACAGTTGCAACTTGCGACTGTTGTCTTGTTCCTCGAAATGATGCATATGGACGACAAAGTCGAGATAACGGAACAAGAACTTATTTTATCGCTGGTTCAACAAAATTTTTCTTTAGCTGCCGAGCAAGCGGCTGCTTTAATAGAATTGGCCGAACAACAAAGAAAACAGGCAACCGATTACTTTCAATTTACGTCCTTAATCAATAAGGAATACAGCCCGGACCAAAAAGTCCGACTCATCGAATCGCTATGGAAAATCGCTTTTATTGATGGCGTATTGGATATGAACGAAGAATATCTGGTACGAAAAATTGCCGATCTTTTGCATGTTTCCCATACCGATTTTATTATGACGAAAAACCGGATTGGGCTCGGATAAGCAAACACTTGTGATTAATCGATTAATACAAAAACGCTATGAAAGATCGTAATTCCAGCGACCTTTCTCATCATATCTTGCCGAATTCCGCAACGATGGTGGGCGTCTGCATCATGGTCATCAGTATTGTTAAAAGCATGCCCCCTGGGCTGGCTAACTACCTGATCGACAAAGCCCTGGCTATAGATAGCTTATTGTTTATGGTGAGTGCCTTACTTTCCTTTTCATCGATTCGTTTAGAGCAATGCACTGAACGTTTGGAGCGTTGGGCGGAAATGCTCTTTTTGCTGGGATTGTTCTCAATGACATTGATTACAGTGATTTTCTCTTTTGAAATTGTTTGATTCAGACTTCACCTGATTATTATCAAGGGAATAAGCCTTTTATAGACTCCTTGAGCGATTTTCCTACCCATTTTATGTTTCCTTAGTTCCTGTCTGGATCGATAGAAACTATACCTATAACCCGTTCCCGGGGTGTACACTTAAAATTGTACAAATCGTAATAAGTGAACGAGGGATTTTGTTTATGTTTTTAAAAGTACGTAAATAAGCAAACCATGGGAATGAGATCGATAAAAACACATTTAACGGTAACGCTGTTATTGTGCCTTTTACTGCCCACCGGGTTGATAGGCGCAGCCGCTTATTGGTTTGTGTACGACGATATCAGAGAAAATCGCATCAAAGACGTAGGCCATATTGCTGACGCACGCCATGAAGAACTGCGTGTGCAGTTGCACAGAAACAACGAGCACGGCAAAGCTTTACTGGACAGATTGATCGCCCTCTGTCACCGCAGCGATGGCGGTATTAACAGCTGCGTCCGCGCCACGCTGGAGCAGTTTGTCTCTATCAATCATATTATCGGCTTTACTTTTCATTCAGGAATTGAGGGCGACCTTACCTTGGGCAGCGAAGCGATAGCGTTCGACAAGTTAGACACACCTTTCCTGCCAGGGCAGATTGCAACAATCTCTACGGTAAACGGCATTTCGTTGTTATCACTGATTGCTGCCGATTCAACGTCCGGTTTTAATCTAATGACGACTTATTCGGCCGAACAGGCACTGCAAGAAATATTCGTTGGTTCTTCGGTTCTGGGGCAATCGGGAGAAAGCTTTCTGGCCGATAACCGTGGATATTTCATTACCAAGCCGCGCTATCCCTCGGAACAAGGAACTATCAAACCCATTTCAGCCATACCGATGCAACACTGTTTACGCCATGAAAGCGGCGAAACTCTCGATCTTGATTATCACGGTGTTCCTATCATCTATGGCTTTCGGTTCGTACCGGAAATCGGCGGCGGTTGCATTATGGCGCATATCGATCAGGCCGAAGCCTTTGCGCCATTGACGCGATTGATTATAGACCTGGGCAGAACGGCCTTTATTTTTACTTGTTCAGCCTGGTTAATCGCTGCGATGATCGGAAAGCGTTTATCCAAACCTATTATTACGCTGACTGACATGACACAGTCCTTGTCCCGGGGAGACTTCACGCAACAAATTTCCTCGCACGGTTATCGCGAAACCGCCGAGCTGTCGCAACTGTTCAATAGTATGGTCGAACAGGTGAATAACACTCTCAGCCGGTTAAAAACGTCCGAATACGAGCTGGAGCAAAAGATTGTCGAACGCACCTCCGGACTCTACGAGCACCATAGAAAATACTATTCGGTCATTCGAAGCACCAACGAGGGTTTCTGGCAAGTGGACAAAGAGGGTCGCCTGTTGGAAGTCAACCCTGCCTACGCCCGTCTTTCCGGATATTCGGAGACGGAATTGGTCGGAATGCGGATTACCGATCTGGAGGCGCAGGAAGCACCGGAAAAAACGGCTGAACATATCCGTAATATCATGTTGCATGAGACGGATACGTTTGAAACCCGGCACCGTCGCAAGGATGGGAGTGTATGGGATGTTGAAGTCAATGCGTCTTTCATTGACGAAGACGGCGGCTATTTTGTCGCCTTCTTTAAGGACATTACCGAACGCATCCGAGCCAAACAGGAACTGCGTATTGCCGCTACCGCTTTCGAGACCCAGGAAGGCATTATTATTACCGATGCCGACGAGATTATCGTACGCGTTAACCGGGCATTTACCCAGATTACCGGCTACATGCCGGAAGAAGCCATCGGCCATAAACCTTCTATCCTTAAATCAGGGCGCCATAACCAGGAGTTTTATCGCACCATGCATTGCGCCTTACAGAGCGATGGTCAATGGGAAGGCGAAATATGGGATCGCCATAAGGATGGCCATATCTACCCAAAATGGCTGGCTATAACGGCTGTCACGGATAATGCAGAACGTATTACTCATTATGTCGGTAATTTTACCGACATCACTGAACGCAAAACGTCCGAAGAAAAAATCAGAAGTCTGGCTTTCTACGATACCTTGACGGAGTTAGCGAACCGGCGTCTGCTGACTGAACGTGTGGAGCATGCTATCGCCATTCAGGCACGCACCGGATACTATGGTGCGTTGCTGTTTCTCGATCTGGATAATTTCAAGCTGCTAAATGATACTCAGGGACATGGAGTCGGCGATGAGCTACTGGTCGAAGTCGCACACAGATTGAAAGCCTGCGTACGGGAAACAGATACCGTGGCTCGACTGGGCGGAGATGAATTTATCGTGCTGCTGGGAGAACTAGGCACAACATCCGACAGTGCCGCTTTCCAGGTAAAAACGGTGGCGGAAAAGATTGTTTCGGCATTGGCGGAACCTTATATTTTAAGTAGTGTCGTACATAACTGCTCCAGCAGCATGGGCATAGTACTGTTTTGCGATTCCGGCACGACAGCCAATAGTGTATTGGCGCAGGCGGATACTGCGATGTATGCGGCCAAAAAAAGCGGCAAAAATACCTACCGGTTTTTCGATCCTGCGATGCAGCAGGAATTGGAGCACCGAGCCAAATTCGAATCTGCCTTACGGCAGGCAATCAACAATAATCAACTAAAACTTTTCTACCAGCCGCAAGTTGATGACAAGAAACAGATGATTGGCGTGGAGGCGCTGATTCGCTGGAATCATCCCGAACTGGGCTTGATTCCTCCTGCCCGGTTTATTCCGTTGGCCGAAGAGACGGATATCATCCTGATCATCGGGCGCTGGGTATTGGAAACTGCCTGCGCCCAACTCAAAGTATGGAGAAGCCTGCCTTTAGCCCGCAACCTGAGCATTGCAGTGAACGTTAGCGCCAAGCAGTTCTATCAACCGGGTTTCGTCGATGAAGTGCGTGGGATCATGGTGCGATACGACATCGAACCTAAACAGCTAAAACTGGAACTGACCGAAAGCATGGTATTGAAAGAAATAGATATCGCTATCGCAAAGATGCTTGAGCTCAAGTCCATCGGCATTGTTCTCGCGATGGACGATTTCGGCACCGGTTATTCATCACTCAGCTACCTGAAAAACCTGCCCTTCGACCAGATCAAAATCGATAAAAGTTTCATGGAAAACCTCATGGGAAATAACAATGACGCTTACATTATCCATAGCGTGATTACCTTGGGTAAATTAATGCAGATCGCTGTAATCGCCGAAGGCGTTGAGGATACCGAACAGGATGAGCTGCTAAAATCCTTGGGTTGCACCGTATTTCAAGGCTATTTATTTGGCAAGCCGTTACCTATCGAAGAGCTTGAAAGTCAGTTACTGACAGCTCCTCGAAACTAAAGACGTTTAATATTTTCTACTGGATTTAATCCGCAACTCCCATGTGTTTTTTAATATTACAGACAGATTAATGAGCCCGGCCGGACGGTTCAATCACGACCTTCCTGCCCGTGTTTCAGGCTACCGCGCAGAAACAAGCCAACCGCCTGACGCACCCAGACATCGATTTCCGCTTCGTCCGGCGTTGGCGCTAAACCGAGTTGCAGTTTTTGAAACTTTTCACTTCGTAACGTGCTCAAGAACAGGTCGGCCAGAAAATGGGGATCCATTGCGGCAAAATAGCCGGTCTTCTGCTGGCGGGCGAAAAACTGGGCGAGATGATCCAGAGTACGTTGCGGGCCTTGTTCATAAAATTGAGTCGCAAGATCGGGGAAGCGTGGCGACTCACCAATCAGTATCGCGCGCATGCGCACTACATCAGGCCGTGTGATGCGATGCAAAAACTGTTTGGCGAAAAAGACCAGCGCGTCTTCAGGAGAGCTCTCCAAAACCTGCTCCTCCGACAAATCGGAGACAAACTGATCACTGCAACGTCTGATCACCGCGCCGAATAATCCGGACTTACCGCCGAACTGGCTATAGATAGTCCGCATCGACACGCGCGCATCCCGAGCGATGGTCTCCAGACTGAGGTTCCCATAACCGTATTCAAGGAAAAGGTCGGAGGCAGTATCCAATAACCGATCACGGCTTAAAAGCTCCTCTCCTTTCCGAGGTCGTCCACATTTAATCATTACCTAATTACTCACAAAACTCATGGGGGTCAAATTATTATGATCATACCTTAAATTAATGATAATATATCTTACCATTTATTCTTAATAAGCAGAGTGTAAAAAGGATGCAAAAAGAAACTCTCATGTCGGTTGCCGTCCATCGCTTAAATTCAATAATTAGAGAGTCAATCTCTAAAGTCTTTCAAAAAGCATGGCAGCAAAGAACGCCTTCGAATAACGGAACATTAATGCAGCGCCGACAATCCGGCCTGTTAGCCGTCATCACACTACTGGCAATAAGCGGATGCGGAAACCCTGAGAATTCAGGGACTCAACCGGGCCCGGGCCCACTGCCCAAAGTCAAAATCGCCCAGCCCCTGTCGCAAGAAGTGACCGAATGGGATGAGTATACAGGCCGTATCGAAGCCGTCGATTCGGTAGATGTGCGCGCCCGGGTCAGCGGTTATCTGGAGAAAGTGAACTTCACGGCCGGCGACAGGGTACATAAAGGCGACCTTCTGTTCCTGATCGATCCGAGACCATTTACCGCCCAACTGAACTACGCCGAAGCTGAACTGGAACGCGCCAAATCCCGGCACGAACTGGCAAAGAACGACCTGGCACGAGCCGAGCGTTTATTTAGCGCCAAAGCAATCTCCGAAGAGGAGCACGACGCCCGTAGCAAGGGGCTTCGGGAAACCGTTGCGGCAGTTCAGTCTGCACAAGCCAATGTTTACACCGCAAAATTGAACTTGGAGTTTACCAAGGTCCGCGCCCCGATAGACGGCCGGATCGGACGTGAATTAATCACCGCCGGTAACGTGGTCAGCGGTGGCGGAGCCGATGCAACCTTGTTGACCTTTATCGTCTCTACCGATCCTGTCTATGTTTATGTGGATGCGGACGAACGCTCGGTGTTGAAATATCGGCGTCAGGCCCAAAAAGGAGGACGCGGCAACTTGGGCGATGAACGGACTCCGGTAGAGCTGGCTGTGGCTGATGAGGCTAGCTTTCCTCATCAAGGCCGCCTCGACTATATCTCGCCGCGTGAGGATGCAGCCACCGGCACCTTGACGTTGCGAGGCGTATTCGCTAATCCGGACCAACTGTTAAGCCCCGGTTTTTTTGCGCGGATGCGGGTGCGCGGGAGCGCTCCGTACCCGGCTATCCTGGTTCCCGATCGAGCTATCGGTACCGATCAGGCGCAACGGTTTATCTGGGTTGTGAATCAGGAAAGCCAAGTGGAATACCGCAAGGTGGAACTCGGCGCTCATATCGGTCAGTCCCGCGTGATCACTCAAGGATTGAAGCCTGAAGAATGGGTGGTTATCGAAGGTATCCAAAAACTCAGGCCGGGTATCAAGGTGACCTCGGAACGCATCTCGCTCGCGGGCGCGATGGAGACAAATAAGCCATGAACCGATTCACACACTTTTTCATCGACCGCCCGATTTTCGCATCGGTATTATCCATCGTTATTATCCTGGTCGGTAGCCTTGCGCTAATCGGTCTGCCGATCGCCCAATATCCCGAGATTGCGCCCCCTACCGTGGTCGTCAGTGCAACCTATCCCGGCGCTAATGCGGCGGTAGTAGCCGAAACCGTGGCGACGCCTATCGAGCAGGAAGTAAACGGCGTCGAGGATATGCTGTATATGTCTTCCCAGTCTACCAACAGCGGCAGCATGGCGCTGACCATCACTTTCAAGCCGGGCACCAATCTGGACAAGGCCCAAGTACTGGTGCAAAACCGCGTGGCCCTGGCCGAGCCCAGATTGCCCCAAGAAGTAAGTCGACAAGGCATCAGCGTCAAAAAGCGCAGCCCCGATTTGAGCCTGGTGGTCAACCTGATCTCGCCGGACAAGCGCTACGACAGCGTCTATTTGAGTAATTACGCGCTGCTGCAACTCAAGGATACCCTGGCGCGATTGCCGGGTGTCGGCGACATTATCGTTTTCGGCGCTCGCGACTATAGTATGCGCCTCTGGCTGAACCCGGAAAAGATTGCCGCCCGCAACCTGACCGCCAATGACGTGGTCAATGCGATCAGAGAGCAGAACATCCAGGTTGCGGCGGGCGTCGTCGGCCAACAACCCACTAAGGAAAACACCGACTTTCAGTACACGGTCACTACGACAGGCCGACTGCTGGAAGCTGATCAGTTCGCCGAAATCGTTATTAGAAAAGGTGCTGACGGTCAGGTGACCCGCCTCAAAGACGTGGCCCGCATCGAGCTGGGCGCAAAAGACTATAACTCCGGCCTATTTCTGGACGGCGAACCCACCGTCGGTCTCGCGATTTTCCAACTGCCCGGCTCCAACGCGCTGGACACCAAAAAAGCGGTGGTCGATGCGATGGAAAAGCTCAAGCCGCGCTTCCCCGAAGGTCTCGATTACCTGATGGTTTACGACACTGTAGTATTTGTCCAGCAGTCTATCGACGCGGTAATCAAAACCTTGTTCGAAGCCATGCTGCTGGTCGTGCTCGTGGTGGTGATATTTTTGCAAAACTGGCGCGCCGCCGTTATCCCGCTGCTTGCGGTACCGGTTTCTTTGATCGGCACTTTCGCGGTGATGTCGGCATTGGGCTTGTCGCTTAATACCTTATCGTTATTCGGCTTGGTGTTGGCTATCGGTATCGTCGTCGATGACGCGATCGTGGTCGTAGAAAACGTCGAACGCCACATCGCCTTAGGCTTATCGGCTAGGGATGCCACCCGGAAAGCTATGGACGAAGTCGTCGGCCCCATCATTGCTACCGCGCTGGTTTTGGTCGCCGTGTTCGTGCCCACCGCTTTCATCACCGGGGTTTCAGGCGCTTTTTACAAGCAGTTTGCGCTGACCATTGCGGTTTCCACCATCATATCGGCATTCAACTCACTGACGCTGAGCCCTGCTTTATGCGCGCTGCTGCTGGATCGGGCGCATGGCGACAAGGACTGGTTCACCCGCTTGTTCGATAGGCTGTTCGGCTGGTTTTTCGGCGGATTCAACCGTTTTTTCGACTCGTTCAGCGACGGCTACGCTCGTTTGGTCGGCAGGCTGATTCGTATGACAGCCGTTGTCCTGGTGCTCTATGTAGGGCTTAATGGGCTCAACCTGCTGGCCTTCGAAAAAGTGCCGACCGGCTTCATTCCACAGCAGGATCAAGGCTACCTGATCATGTATGCACAGCTGCCCGATGCGGCCTCGCTGGCGCGCACCCAGGAAGTGGTACAAAAAGCCACCCGTATTATTATGGAAACGAAAGGCGTCAAGCATGTGAACGCCTATGCCGGATTTTCGATTTTGAGCGGCGCCAGCCAATCCAACGTCGCGACGATGTTTGCTCGGCTGGACGGCTTCGAGCAACGCGCCGGTCACCCTGAACTTTACGCCGATGCGGTTGTCAAAAGCCTCAGCCAGCGCCTTGCCCAAGTCGATGATGCTTACATTGCGGTATTTGCGCCGCCTCCGATCCGGGGCATGAGTTCGGTGGGCGGTTTCAAGCTGCAGATCCAGGATCGCTCCAATGCCGGTATCGATGCGTTGCAAAGCACTACCAACGACCTGATCGCCAAAGGCAATCAGCAGCCGGGTCTGGCCGGGTTGTTTACGACCTTGCGGGCCGGAGTGCCGCAGCTTTTCCTGGACGTGGACCGCACCCGGGCCAAGTCGATGGATGTCCCATTGAAAGAAATATTCGACACCTTGCAGATTTATCTGGGCTCGCTGTATGTCAATGACTTCAACAGTTTCGGCAGGACTTACCAGGTGGTCGCGCAGGCCGATTCGGAGTTTCGTATGAAACCGGCGGACATCGCGGAGTTAAAGACGCGTAATCTTCAAGGCGGCATGGTGCCGCTCGGGTCCCTGATGTCGGTCAAGGAAATCACCGGCCCCGACAAAGTCACCCGCTACAACATGTACCCGACTGCGGAAATTAACGGCAACACCTTACCCGGGATCAGCTCCGGACAGGCCATTAGTATCATGAACAAATTGATGGCTACCGAACTGCCGCCGGGATTCGACTTCGAATGGACCGAGCTCAGCTTGCAGCAAGTATTGGCCGGAAATGTCGCGCTGCTGGTTTTTCCATTGAGCGTAATCTTCGTATTCTTGGCCCTGGCAGCCCAGTACGAAAGCTGGTCGTTACCGTTCGCAGTGATCCTGATCGTACCGATGTGCATTCTGTCTTCGTTGGCCGGCGTGTGGATACGCGGCATGGATAACAATATCTTCACCCAGATCGGATTCATCGTGCTGGTGGGATTGGCCAGCAAGAACGCGATTCTTATCGTGGAATTCGCCAAGCGCCGCCAAGAAGGCGGGCTTAACCGTTTCGATGCGGCGGTGGAAGCGGCGCGGATCAGATTGCGGCCCATTTTGATGACTTCGTTCGCTTTTATCATGGGCGTATTTCCGCTGGTGGTCGCCCAAGGAGCGGGAGCAGAATCGCGTCGGTTGCTCGGCACTGCGGTGTTTAGCGGCATGCTGGGCGTGACCTTATTCGGTCTGCTGTTAACGCCGGTGTTTTACGTCATTGCGCAAGCTTTGGCGCAACGCTGGCAGTCTTCCAGACATAAACCGCCCCAACAGACTCATTCCGATCACGACTTATGAAAAAGCTGCGCTATAAGAAAACTGATACTGCATTATGCTTAACGAATCAATCAGCGCAGGCAACCGGAGTGGAAGCAGTTGCTTGCACTCCGGCAGGCAACTGCTTCCACATTTAACGACAATATAACCTATGAAAAAGATACATTTCGTAGAATTTAGCCCTGTTACACAGCTTGGCAATATGCTTGATCGAAGCAGAACTTTTAGTCTGGCCTTACTCTGCGCCGCAACACTGAGCGCCTGCGCAGTAGGTCCCGATTATAAGGCCCCGACTACCGATGCCGGACAAGACTTCTCCAATGCCGGCAACCCGGAGTTTTCTGCGCAGGATGTCGAATTAGCATGGTGGAATCTGTTTGAAGACAAGGACCTAACCGAGCTTGTCGACCGGACTGTCCAGCACAACCGCAATCTCCAGGCCGCTCGCGCTAATCTTCGCGAAGCACGGGCTCTTTACATGGAGGCGGGATTGAGTCTGGCGCCTACAGTGACTTCGCATGCCAATTACACAGAACAGAAACGCAGTCTTGGCGCCTTAAACAACCTGAATTACGCGCCGCGTCAACTGAAACTCTATAATGCCGGTTTCGATGCTTTTTGGGAAATCGACTTCTTTGGCCGCGTGCGCCGTAACGTCGAAGCGAGCAGCGACGAAGTCGATGCGCAGGAAGCAAGCCTTCGGGATCTCGGCGTCAGCCTGATCGCTGAAGTAGCCAGAAACTATTTCGAATTGCGAGGGCTGCAAAACCAGTTGGCAACAGCGCAAAAAAATGCCAAGAACCAGACCCAAACGCTGGAAATAACCCGCGTCAGGCTCGAAAGCGGTCGCGGCACAGAGCTCGATACTTCGAGGGCAACAGCTCAGCTCGATTCCACCCGGGCGCTCATTCCGCCTTTAGAGTATGCGATTCACCAGGCTATGCACCGGCTCAGCGTGCTCACCGGACAGCTTCCCGGCGCCCTGACAGAGAAGTTGTCGCAGCAGGCGCCGATGCCTAAAATCCCCGAGACCATCAACATCGGTCGGCCCGCGGAACTGTTACGCCGCCGCCCCGATATCCGCATCGCCGAACGGGTGCTGGCAGCGGCTACCGCCCGTATCGGTGTTGCCACTGCCGACCTTTTTCCCCGGGTAACTTTTGTCGGCACCTTATCTCTCGAAGCCACTACGCTGTCGGGAGTCGGTGGAGTTGGCTCGGATACTTACTCGGTTGGTCCAAGGATCAGTTGGGCGGCCCTGGATTTAGGCCGCGTGTATGCCCGCATCAAAGCCTCTGATGCCCGTGCCGAGGCCAGTCTGGCTGAATACGAGCAGACCGTGCTGAGCGCTTTGGAAGAAACCGAAAATGCGCTGGTCAATTACAACAGGGAACGAAGCCGGAGAAAATTGCTGACCTCGGCAGCCAAAGCCAGCGAAAGAGCGTATGAACTGGCGCACGTGCGCTTTACAGAAGGCGTAACCGACTTTCTGACAGTACTGGATACCGAATTGCGTCTTCTGCAAGACCAGGATCGTCTGGCCCAAAGTGAAACTGCCACCGCGACCGCGCTGGCGGCACTTTACAAAGCATTGGGCGGCGGCTGGGCATCGGATTTTGATTTGAGCAAAGCAAATGTGCAATGAACAGTCTAGCCGGCAATAACAGGCGTTTGCAGAATGTTGTATCCTAAATCATTCTGTCTGCTTTACCTGAATCGACTATTGTGCAATCTTCCCTTCTATTTACCCAGTTCCCAAGGCGCGCGCAGCGCGCCCTACAGCAATCCTTTTGGCAATATCGCAACGTCCAAAAACAATCGCCGAATAACGCTCTGGTAAAAATATCGCATCGCTAACAGTGCTCCGAGTACAATATGTAGAAATCTTATTATTGAGGAACATCTATGCAAACATACCTACCCTTTATCAAAGCGATGCTTTCCGAATGGTATCTTTTGACCTTGAATAATCCGTTGTACGCTGCGGCATTAGCGACAGCTGTGTGGCTGCTGACGGCAATACTTTACAGCATCAGGATTAGCGCGATAAAAAGAAGCAAAGCGGCCAGTGAAAAAGCCGCACTCAAAACTATCAACGCTACGCAACAAGAGCTACAGCTCAGCCAAGCGGAACTGGCGTCAACTATTGAACAAATGGAAAAAGCCCAATCTGTCGTTCAAGCCGAAAAGCAACGGGCTTTAGCGCTTGAACAGCTGATTTACCAACGTAACCAGCAGGTTGCCGGAACTATCCAGACATTGGCAACAAGTTTTGATCTTGGCGAACGGCCGTTACTTGCAAGCGAAGACGTTAAGGCAGACCCGCTGTGGCAGCAACATGATAAAGTCGTCATGCAACTGATAGATCGTCTGCGTATCGAGCAACAGGCAAAAAACGAGTTGCAGCAAACCTGTCAGGCAGCCACCGCAAAATTGGCCGAAAAAGAAACCCTGCTTAATGCGCTGCAATCGACACTAGACAATCACACTAGCCAACTTTCCAAACTGGAACAGGCTCTCGAAGAACAAAAATCGATACTGCAACAGCAAAACAATAGCCAGCAGGCTTTATCCGACACCCTGAAAAATTTCCAGCCTGCTGTAACACAACCTATAGAGCCCAAAATAGAACCTAAACCGGAAATATTCAGGGCTGCCAGCGACTGGCAACAACCGATACAAATAGTGGAAAGTCCATCGTTTGAAGATACTGCGATTGCCCAGCCTGCACCGGATAAACAAGTCGAACAAATTATTGAAGAGCCGCAAGCTGCGCCTACTTGGCAGCTTGAACAAACGCCAGCTGATTCGGTAAGAGTTATCGAAGAGGAAGAGTCGAGCGATCTGGTGCTGGACGAAGACATGCAACCGGTCGTTAGAAAAACACCATCGGTATCGTCCGACATCGAACAACAAGCGGCTGCTCCAGCCAAAGGATCACTCGGAAAAATCAAAAACCTGTTCGGTAAAAAGCAACCGACACATGAAGAAGCTCTGTATGCATCATTGGATGTCGAACAGCAACCGGTGACTCCCACTAAAGAATCACTTGGAACAATCAAAAACCTGTTCGGTAAAAAACAACCGCCGGTTAAAACAGAACCACAATGGACAGACACAACACCGGATGAAATATTGCCGCAAAATACAGATCAACCCAGTGCAGACCAACAGCCCGATGAAAAAGCACCGGGAAAGCTGAAAGGCTTTTATAGTAAGTTCAGATCGAAAGATAAATGATGACAGGCGCATAAGACTCCTGATTGACAAATTGACCGGTAGAGAATGTTCGGCATATTCTACCGGTCAATTGGTACCTCCACTGTTAGGCAGATTCAGTGCTCAACGCAAAATCGTTAAGTCAACAATATTGTCCTGCGCACCAGGCTGACGACCATGCCCACTGAAAATTGTAGCCGCCCAGCCAACCGGTAACATCCAGCACTTCACCGATAAAATAAAGCCCCGGCACCTGCTTGCTTTCCATGGTTTTGGAAGAAACCGCATCACAGTCAACACCGCCCGAAGTCACTTCAGCGGTACGATAACCTTCAGTGCCATTGGGTTTGATCGTCCAACTGTTAATCCTATCCGCAACCCGCTGTATCTGTTTGTCCGACAAATCCTGTAACGACAAATCCAGCACATCCTCAGGCAGAAAAACACTGATCAGCCGCTTCGGTAAATAGCCTTCCAGAATTGTTTTTAACTTGCTTTTGAGTTTTTGCTGACGCTTGGATTTTAACTCTATTTCCAGATTTACCTGCGGCAGCAAGTTAATCGTAATGTCCTCTCCGGCACGCCAGTAGGATGAAATCTGCAAAATAGCCGGACCGCTCAAGCCGCGATGAGTAAATAAGACATTTTCACTAAAACTCTGCCGGTTATTGCTGACAACACAAGGCACCGCAATACCCGACAACGCCGAGAATTTTTCTTTGTCTTCCGGCTGCAAAGTAAACGGAACCAGGCCCGCGTGGGTAGACAATACATTAATACCGAATTGCCCGGCAATCCTATAGCCCAGAGGCGTCGCACCCATTTTGGGTATCGACAAGCCCCCTGTCGCAACGACTAATGATTGACCTGTAAAATTGCCGTTGTTTGTTTTAAGATGAAACCGGTCAGCCAGCCGTTCAACCGAATCGATACTGGTATTCAACTGCACACCCACACCGGCCTTGTCGCACTCCGCTAACAGCATCTCCAGAATATTTTTAGCACTTTCATCGCAGAACAACTGGCCATGCTCCCGTTCATGAAAAGGGATTTGGTACCGCCCGATTAACGCCAGAAAATCCCACTGGGTGTAGCGGCTCAGCGCCGACTTGCAAAAATGCGGGTTGCGCGAAATATAGTTATTCGGCTCAATGGAATAATTGGTGAAATTGCAGCGACCGCCGCCGGACATCAGGATTTTTTTCCCGGCTTTGTTGGCGTGATCCAGAACCAGTACTTTACGCCCGCGCTTGCCTGCCTCGATTGCGCACATCAGGCCCGACGCGCCTGCGCCGATGATAAGGACTTCTGTGTCAGTCATGATTTTTCTTTCAAAATATTGTTATGGGTGACACGAAAAATAAGAAAGCGTGCTCGTTCCCTCGCGTTGCGTCACTGCATTTAAGCTAAAAAACGTGATTAAAAACAATGCTTCTTCTGTTATAAAAATGGAACAAAGTTCTCTCCACTGTAGAGCGTGCCGTGTGCGCCTTTCCCGATGCTTGAAAAACGTTGCTATCTCTTTGGCGCGCACGGCGCGCTACGCCGCGTGCGGCTAATGCATCGAAAAAATAGACGGCAGGATTTTTAAATTTACAACTTGTAAGATTACAAATACGCCCGGATACACCGTTTATGAAATCAAAATCATCAGTCATCAATGCAGACTTGGATCGCCTTATTCCGGCCTGATCCTATCCAGCCACTGCCTCATAAGTACATACCCCACCAAAGAACCCCATAGCAACATATACAAACTGTGCAAAAAGACTTCAAAGTTAAAACTATTCACATGCCGGGTGTAATCCCAGACGTCATCGCCCAAAGCCAGCGCCAACACCAGACAAATTGCAAATTTGAGCCTTATTTTATGCGCATAAAAAACACCGATTCCCAGAATCAAAAAGCCGATAAAAAACCTCAGGCCGCTGTGAATCAGCATTTCCGGATCAAACGTATTCAATTTAAACGCCGAATCTATGAAATACAGCAAAATGATGCCTGCGATAAGGACGATACTAACTAACTTCATTATTCCCTTCTTTAAGCGCTACGCTTCATTGATGAGTTTTAATCCCGGCGGCAATGCCTCGCCAAAAATTTGTTTTTCTTCTTTTTCGTCCAGCTCTTTCACCTGCTCGACCATGTCGATCCAAGATGCGGGCGCTTTGCTCAGCTTTAATTTTTCAATGACTTGCAGACGCATTACTTCATCAATATCCCGTGCCCTGTCGCCGCTCATCCGGGTAATCAGTGTCGCGGCAAAGCCTGCCTGCGGAATTTTCTTCCAGTCTACCGCCAAAATTTGCTGTAACCACAAACTGACGGTATCGGCAGGAATAACATTATGACTGCTACCGTGAAACGGCATCCTGGCCCCGATACGTCCGACCGCCCACCAAGTCTGGCTGGGCTCGCCGGCTTTTTCCAGGCGTTTAAGCAGCCATTCGCCCAGTTGTATTTTCTTGGCGACCGGCAGACGTTCCAAAACGGCTGCCAGCCGCACCATATCGTCGTAACCGCGATTTTTGATTTGCTTGGCAACACCGGGTTGTCTTGCCGCAGCCGGATTCAGGAATTTTGCAATATCGGCAAAAATCTTTTCCTGCGCCGCCGTATCCAGACCGCCAGCAATGCGTCGCCATAATGTCCACCATTCTGTCCAGTTTTGGGTTTCGTTAACAAACTGGATGCCTTGCGGATAGTTTTTCCATAATTGCTCGACGCGCCAGTCATCCAGCGGATAACCGAAACCGGGCCGCAAGCAAAAACCGGCCAGGCTCAGCCAAACGCGTTCATGGTTTTCGGAGCGGCGCTGGTATTTCAACCCTTCCAATAAAGTGCCGAACATGGCTCTTAGCAATGGCGTCGTCCATTCGGTACGCGCAACACCGATGAGCTTTTCCAGATCGGCACGCAGGTTTTTGACCGCTTTGGGGTCAACCTGCCTGGATTTAGCGCCGAAAATGGTCTGTATCTGTTCGGCGATCTGATTAAAATTAGCGGGCAAAGCGGCATCCGTTTGTAATCCAGCCGTTTTTTTTCTGATTTGAAACTCAACATCCCATCGTTGGCTGCTGTCCGCAACTGAAATACATTGAATTTTAAGCGTACCGACTTCGGTTTGCGTGACCGCCAACTCGACGACGACTTCGGCATTCGGCTTGCTGTCGTCACCTTCAAACGCCACGGCCAGCGGCGGCAGGGAATGAAACAAGTCGGTAATTTCGGTCACATCGCCCGGTTTGAAGTCGCCGTCACCGGACAATGAAACCAGATGAAAACGCACCGGAACGCCTAAACGCAACGCAAAACGCCGGTCTTTCAGGATGACTTCATCGCCTTCTTCACTGCCTTTGGGCAGGATACAAATGCCTGTCCTGAGTAGAGCCGAAGGGCCTTGCTGTTTGCTGGAATCGTCGGTATCGACCAACAGAAAATAACTGCGCGCCGAGCCGCCGCCGATTTTAAGTTTTTTATCCCGCCTCGCAATCGCATAGCTGACCGCTCCGAAAGCCACGGACAGTTCGGGATGCTTGTTTTCCAGCAACACCGGCGGACTGGAGCGCCACGACTGGATTAAATCGACAATGCGTTGGGTAATCGGCTGGCTGCGGAACACGCCGCCGTTCAGCAGCAATGCATCGGGTACGCAGCCCTCTCCCTTTATCGCCATGGATGGTGTGTATGCCGCAGGCTTGCCGCTGGCATACGCGGCGAAGGCTTCACGGGATGCGGCATTGTGCAGCTTTAAAAATGCCGCGATATGCTTGCTGACCGCGGGTTCTGCGGCATACGGCAAGCCGAACTCGACCACGCCGCTACGTTTCCTGTCCGGCAACTCATCAAGTCCTGACAATGGGAAAAAGCCATCCAGCGCAATTTCCCTGACTTCATCTTTAGACAATGCAACAGAACGGGAACTGCCGATCAGCTTGGATCCGCCGCCCAACAAGGTGACATTGATTTGCTCCGGCGCATCGTCTGCCAATAGACGCTCCTTGGCAATCCGGCATTGTTCGATCAGTTGCGACAGATCCGCCGCCGACAAGCGTTTTCCCTCATTACCCAAGCGGCTTTCGGCAAGATGCGCCAAGGCTAGGTCGATATTATCTCCGCCCAGCATTAGATGATCACCAACGCCGATGCGGGTTAATTTAGGTTCCTGCTCGCCCTGCTCTACTTTGATCAGCGTTAAGTCGGTAGTACCGCCACCGACATCGCAAACCAGCAGCAGATGCACATTAGCCAGTGCCTGATTAATACTGCCGGTATTACGTCTTAACCAGTCGTAGCAAACCGCTTGAGGCTCTTCCAGCAGCCTGACCTTATCTAACCCTGCAAGCCGGGCCGCCTCCAGCGTCAGCGATCTTGCCGCTTCATCGAACGAAGCAGGCACGGTAATCACAATATCCTGTTGTTCCAACGGAGCATCGGGAAATCGATGTCCCCAGACGGTACGAATGTGCGACAGGTAACTGGCGCTGGCCGCGATAGGCGAAACTTTATTGATGTCATCGCTACTACCCCACGGCAGGATATCTGCACCGTGATCGACCGACGGGTGCGACAGCCAGCTTTTCGCGCTGGTTACAAACCGCCCTTTGGTTTTGGCGCCTAAAAGACGCGCAGCCTCGCCAATGACCGCGGCTTCTTCCGACCGCGCTCCACTAGGGAATGACAGATCGGCTTCGGACAATTCGCCGGTTGCAGGGTGATAACGCACAGATGGCAGCAACGGCCTTGGAGCAACCTGGCCGGGCGCTATCAACTGCTCGATTTGGAAAATTTGTATTTCCTGGTTGATATCATCGGCTTTAGCATAAGCGACAACGGTATGCGTTGTGCCAAGGTCGATGCCGACTAGATAGTGTGAGGTAAGATTTTTCACGATGCTTTTGCAATTTTATAATTTCAAACGGTTCAAGATATTATCAATCAATCTTTTCCGTGGATAACAGCGACAAAAGGATGCGAAGCAAAACTTCTAAAACATCAAAACTTTTGCTGCAACTGACTGAGCATTAATACGAAAGTCTTTGGCAATACAATCTGCGATTGAATGCAAATTTTCTATTGTTTACGGCGACCAATCTACTTTGTAAACAATTGACCGAACTACAGCTCTACTTCACCCTGGCTTAGTGTTCTTTCCGGTTCGGCGTGATCAATACCACGTCGAACATTTTCTGCCACACAGTAGTGATCTTGAATATCTTCATCTTCGGGATTCTCATGTAGTTTGCGTAACATCAGTTACTAAAAAAGGATACACGAAATGTTTTAGATTTACATCCTCCCCTATGCCGATAATGGCGTCGAAGGAAATTACCACACCCAACTCATCGACAATATTCAAAGATATAGCGTTCGAATACTCATAAGGCGCAACTAAATTCAACCTTAATATAATTATTGCCTCTGGACAATCGGCACAATAGATTGACTTAACAGGGAGTAGTCATAGAAAATAGTCCGTTTAATTCCCCATATAACTCTCTACGCATGGACAACAGCGTCTCCCCGAAAAATAGCCTGGTTTCTGTTCAAAACTTGTCGTTTTCTCGCGGCAACAAGAAAATTTTTGACGATATATCGCTGGAATTTGAGCGCGGTAAAATAACCGCCATCATGGGACCAAGCGGCACGGGCAAAACGACTCTGTTAAAACTGATTGGCGGCCAACTGTTTCCTGAACAAGGCACTATCACCGTCGATGGTAGCAATGTCCACCAGTTACGCCGGTCGGAACTGTACAATCTGCGCAAACGCATGGGCATGCTGTTCCAAAGCGGCGCGTTATTAACGGATATGAGCGTGTTCGATAATGTCGCGTTTCCGTTACGTGAACATACTCATCTGCCCGAATCGATGATCCGTACGCTGGTGCTGATGAAATTGCAGGCGGTAGGTTTAAGAGGAGCGCGCAGCCTGATGCCTAACGAACTTTCGGGCGGCATGGCTCGGCGTATTGCGTTGGCCAGGGCGATTGCGCTGGATCCGATGATGATCATGTATGATGAACCTTTTACCGGTCAGGACCCTATTTCCAAAGGGGCATTGGTTCACCTTATCAAGTCTCTGAATACTATCCTGGGCTTAACCAGCATCATTGTTTCTCATGATGTTCAGGAAACCGCAGCAATAGCGGATTATATTTATGTCATTGCAGAAGGCAAAGTGGTCGGTCAGGGTACCTCTAAGGAAATCGAACAATCCGAATCCGACTGGGTGCAACAGTTTATGACCGGCGCTGCTGACGGCCCGGCGCATTTTCATTATCCGGCAAAAGATTACGTTGATGATTTATTATCAACAGGAAAACGTTATTAAAGTTAAAGACGAACAACTTTTCACCTTGTCGAAACAATACTGACTGTTTAAAACAACTATTAATATGATTGAATTTCTACAGCAATTGGGCAAAAACACCCGCACCGGTTTTACCAAGCTTGGCCGAGGCACGTTTTTCCTATTACAGATTATTTCCGGCATACTCAGTGTGCTGCTCCGCCCTCGGCTGCTGCTTAACCAGATGTATTCGGTCGGGGTGCTGTCTTTCCTGATTATCACTATTTCCGGATTGTTTGTCGGCATGGTGCTGGGCCTGCAAGGCTATTATATACTCTCCGATTTTGGCGCAGAAGAAACGCTGGGCGTCATGGTTGCGGCCTCTTTGGTCAGGGAACTCGGCCCCGTCGTTTCTGCGCTTTTATTTGCAGGCCGGGCCGGTTCCGCGTTAACGGCGGAAATCGGCTTGATGAAAGCGACAGAGCAGTTGTCGGGCATGGAAATGATGGCTGTCGACCCGATTAAACGCATTATTTCTCCCCGCTTTTTGGCAGGATTATTATCGATGCCTTTACTTACCGCACTGTTCAGTGCAGTAGGCATTATCGGCGGACAAATGGTTGGTTCCGGCTTGTTAGGCGTTGACGAGGGTGCTTACTGGTCGCAAATGCAGGCCAAACTTGATTTTCAGGATGATATTATCAACGGCGTTATCAAAAGCCTCGTGTTCGGCTTTGTCGCTTCGTGGATAGCATTGTTTGAAGGCTATGACGCAATCCCGACTTCGGAAGGGGTCAGCCGGGCCACCACTCGTACTGTAGTCAATTCAGCTTTTAGTATTTTAGGTCTTGATTTTATTCTGACCGCACTCATGTTTGGAGATAATTAACATGCAACACACCAATACCCAGGACACATTTGTCGGACTTTTTGTCGCATCAGGCATTGCCGGGTTGTTTTTTCTTGCTTTGCAAGTGAGTAATCTAAGCTCATTTACCGAGCATGACAGTTATACGATTACTGCCCGCTTTGAGAATTCAGGTGGATTGAAGGTGAAATCCCCGGTTTCATCGGCCGGCGTTAAAATCGGCCAAGTCAGTGCTATCAGTTTCGATCCTAAAACCTATGAATCCGTTGTCAAACTGAGCATCGACAAGCAATACAACACTCTTCCCGACGATACCACCGCCAGCGTTTTCACCGCAGGCTTGCTAGGCGAACAATACGTTAACCTGGATGCGGGCGGTTCGGACGAGTATTTAAAAGACGGCGGAAAAATTGAAATCACCCAATCCGCCATTATTCTGGAAAAGGCGCTTGGCCAGTTCCTGTTTAAATCTGCGGCAGAAAAAAAGTGAGTCGGCTAAATATTATTAAACAAGGGCCCAGGCATTTTGTTATTGATGGCGATTTAACGTTCGCAACCATCGATAAACAAAGCCTCAAATCATTTTCATTCTTAAGAGCGGCAAGTGAAGTCACTGTTGATCTAAGTCGTGTTGCCAATACCGACAGTGCGGGGCTCGCACTGATGATTGAATGGATAAAATATGCCCGGCACAACAGGACGCAATTAAATTTCAAAAATATTCCCGAACAATTGCTCAATCTTGCCAAACTCAGCGGCTTTGATCAATCGAGCCATTTTGCAATCAAAACCGATTAAGTGAAGGTTTAAGATGAAAGGAAAAAATTATACGTAAGCATTTAATTTTTAGTCTTTCACCATTAAGCCTTGCACCTTTGACCTAACCTTTGACCTTAAAATCTTATGGATAAACTAATTATTACCGGCGGCGCGAGACTCTCCGGAGAACTGCGTATTTCCGGCGCCAAAAATGCCGCTTTACCGATTCTGGCCGCCACATTGCTATCGGAAGCGCCGGTTAGCGTCGGCAACATACCGCATCTCCATGACATTACCACAACCATGGAACTGCTGGGCCGCATGGGTGTTCATCTCACCGTCGACGAGAAAATGAATATCGAAGTCGATTCCAGCACGATCAACAGCTTTGTTGCACCTTACGAGCTGGTCAGAACCATGCGTGCGTCGATACTTGTACTAGGGCCTTTAGTGGCCCGCTTCGGCGAAGCCCATGTATCGTTACCCGGCGGCTGCGCTATCGGCTCTCGCCCGGTTGACATTCACCTTAACGGCCTAATGAAGATGGGCGCCGATATTACCGTCGAAAACGGTTTCATCCATGCCAAAGCGGCTCGGCTTAAAGGTTGCCGACTGGTTCTGGAGCAGATCACCGTTACCGGTACGGAGAACTTGTTAATGGCGGCCGTCCTGGCCGAAGGAACCACGATCATTGAAAATGCAGCCAAGGAACCTGAAGTCACCGATTTGGCCCACTTTCTTAATAAAATGGGCGCAAAAATCACCGGTATAGGCACCGATGTACTGGTCATCGAAGGCGTTGAAAAGCTGGGCGTTGAAAGCATTCACTATGACATCCTTCCCGACCGGATTGAAACCGGCACCTATCTGATTGCCGCCGCGATTACCGGCGGAAGTATCAGGCTGAAAAATACCCGCCCCGATATTCTGGACGCTGTTCTGGCAAAACTGGTTGAAGCCGGCGCTGAAATCACCACCGGCGAAGACTGGATCAAACTGGATATGCACGGCAAAAAGCCTAAGGCTGTTTCGGTTCGTACTTCGCCATACCCGGCCTTTCCGACCGATATGCAGGCGCAGTTCACCGCCATGAATACCGTCGCCGACGGCGTCGGCATTATCACTGAAACGGTTTTCGAAAATCGCTTCATGCATGTTCAGGAATTGCAGCGCATGGGCGCCGACATTAAGCTGGAATCAAATACCGCCATCTGTACCGGCGTTACAAAACTGACCGGCGCACCGGTCATGGCGACTGATTTAAGAGCTTCGGCAAGTCTGGTGATAGCGGCGCTGGTGGCCGAAGGGGATACTTTGGTTGATCGGATTTACCATATCGACCGCGGTTACGACCACATCGAAGAAAAACTCTCTCAATTGGGTGCGACGATACGCCGCGTCCCAAGATAAGGTAAGACTATGTTAACGATTGCCGTATCTAAAGGCCGAATTTATGAAGATGCCCTGCCGTTATTGGCAGAGGCAGGCATCACGCCGATTGACGATCCACTTACCTGCCGCAAACTGATTTTACGCACCACTCGAGATGATGTTCAGCTGGTCATCATCCGCGCCACCGATGTCCCTACATTTGTCGAATATGGCGCTGCCGACATGGGCATCGCTGGAAAAGACATCTTGCTGGAGCACGGCGCTGAAAGTCTGTATGAACCTTTAGATTTGAATATCGCTTGCTGCCGGTTAATGACGGCCGCACATAAAGATGCGCCCGCGATTTCCGGGCGGGTTCGGGTTGCGACTAAATACGTTAAAATAACCCAGCGTTACTTTGCCGGATTGGGCATACAAGCTGAAATCATTAAATTGTACGGATCGATGGAACTGGCTCCCTTGGTCGGTCTTTCCGATTGTATTGTCGACCTTGTCGATACCGGCAATACACTGAAAGCCAACGACCTGGAACCTCGCGATTTGATTATGAATATCAGCTCCAGGTTGGTCGTCAACAAGGCGGCAATGAAAATGAAACACCAGGCGATTCAGACATTATTAGACCAGTTTGAGAAGACGCTGGCGAAAAGAGGCTAGCCTGTCATAGACTCAATTTAAAAGCATTGCACCACGAAGACACGAAGTACACGAAGAAAACCAAAAAAGACTTCGTACTCTTCGTACTCTTCGTGTCTTCGTGGTGAATTAATCAATCCATTTACACTATTGGATTGAGTATATTGCATCATTTGAAATTTTCGGTTATCTGCCTATGTCCAATATAAATATCACCCGACTCGACGCCTCATCCGCTGATTTTGAACGGCAATTACAAAATCTGCTGGCTTTTGATGAAACCGACGACCTGGAAATTCATCAGCGAGTTTTAGCTATCATTGCCGATGTCCGCAAAAACGGCGATAAAGCGGTTATCGAATACACCAATCGTTTCGACCATCGCGACATCGTTCAAGCCTCTGAACTGGAATTATCGCTGGAAGTGCTCAAATCGGCCTGGAACAGCTTACCGGCTGAACAAGCCCAGGCCTTGCAAACTGCCGCAGACCGTATCCGCGCTTATGCCGAGCACCAAAAAATCGAATCGTGGCAATATACCGAGGCTGACGGCACCGTTCTCGGGCAAAAAATCACACCGTTGGATCGCGTAGGGCTTTATGTGCCCGGCGGTAAAGCCGCCTATCCTTCTTCGGTGTTGATGAATGCAATACCGGCCAAAGTGGCGGGCGTCGGCGAATTGATCATGGTCGTGCCTGCACCACACGGCGATACCAATCAACTGGTTCTGGCCGCCGCCTATCTGGCCGGTGCAGACCGCGTATTTACGATGGGCGGTGCGCAAGCCGTTGCCGCACTGGCTTACGGTACGGAAACCATTCCCGCTGTGGCAAAGATTGTAGGCCCCGGCAATATCTATGTGGCTACCGCAAAAAAACTGGTATTCGGGCAAGTGGGCATCGATATGATCGCCGGACCTTCGGAAATCCTGATTATCTGCGACGGCAAAACCAATCCGGACTGGATTGCAATGGATATGTTTTCGCAAGCCGAACACGACGAAAATGCCCAGGCCATATTGATCAGTACTGATGCTGATTATCTGAATGCAGTTGAGCAAAGCATCAACAAATTATTACCGACAATGGAACGAGCCGAGATCATCAAAACATCGCTGACTATGCGTGGCGCACTGATCAAGGTCAATGACTTAAAGGCAGCCGCCGATGTAGCTAACACCATTGCGCCTGAGCATCTGGAACTCTCCGTTGAAGACCCGGAAGCCTTGTGCAAACACATCCGCCACGCCGGTGCTATTTTTATGGGCCGCTATACTGCCGAAGCATTGGGCGATTACTGTGCCGGACCCAACCATGTATTACCGACCTCCAGCACCGCACGGTTTTCGTCGCCATTGGGTGTTTATGACTTCCAAAAACGCTCCAGTTTGATCAACTGTTCTGACGCAGGTGCCGATACTTTGGGCAAAACCGCATCTGTATTGGCACGAGGCGAAAGCCTGACTGCCCATGCCCGATCTGCGGAATATAGAATTAAATAAGTAGGGCTACCGGTCGCCCTTTATGCCTTGGGCGACTGAAGTCGTACTACAGCCTTAAAATTTGAACATGACACAATCCAATTTAATTTCGTCCATTTTTCGTAAAGAAGTTCTGGCGATGTCCGCTTATAAAGTTGCAGATGCCACTGGATTGATCAAGCTGGATGCAATGGAAAACCCTTACAGCTGGCCTGAAGATATCAAAAAAAGCTGGTTGGAAACGTTGAAAAACTGCCCGCTGAACCGCTATCCCGACCCTGAAGCCAGGCAACTGACTGCAACCATCAAGCGCCTGAATCAAATCCCCGACCGGTTCGATGTGCTGCTGGGCAATGGTTCCGATGAAATCATCCAGTTGCTGTTAATGGCGCTGCCTGCCAATGCCTGCGTGCTGGCGCCGGATCCGGGCTTTGTGATGTATAAACAGCTGAGTCTTTGTCTGGGACTGAGCTACTACGGCATTCCGTTGCTTGCCGACAGTTTCGAGCTGGACCTACCGGCAATGCTGGACGCGATGGAAAAGCATCAACCTTCGGTTATTTTTCTGGCCTATCCGAATAATCCTACCGGAAATTTATTTTCAAAAGCGTCGATTCGGGAAATCATAAAGACCGCCAAGGGCTTGGTAGTCATTGATGAAGCGTATGCACCTTTTGCCGACGCCAGTTTTATCGACAGCTTGGGACAATACGACAACCTGTTGGTCATGCGTACTGTATCTAAACTGGGACTGGCGGGCTTACGCCTCGGCTACATTGCAGGTTTGCCGGGCATCATTGAACAACTTCATAAAATCCGCCTTCCCTATAACATCAACAGCCTCACCCAGATAAGCGCGGACTTTGCCCTGTCCCACAAAGCATTATTTGATCAACAAACGCAAAAAATTTGCGCTGAACGCTCGCTCGTCTTTAATAAATTGAATACGTTAAACGGTATTACCGCCTATCTCAGCGCTGCTAATTTTATTCTGTTTAAGACACCGGAAAACCGGGCAAATGAAATCTTCGCATCGATAAAAAAACAAGGCGTTTTAATTAAAAACCTTAGCCCTCAAGGCGGCTTGCTAGCCGATTGTCTGCGAGTAACCATAGGTACACCGGAAGAAAATGCAGCCTTTCTAACTGCATTAACAAAAAGCCTAGTCACTTCATAATTAGGAATACAGCCTTATCAAATCATCAAATACACATCATTTGTATACAAAAAGTTTAGTAGCGTTAATGTTGCCTTATAGTAAACAATCTATTGCAATATCATAGACTTGTGCTTTACGCATTGTTTCAGACTATTTTTAACGGCTAACAAATACCAAAACCAGCGCCATAAGCACTTCAAATCTTATAAGTTCTAATGGTATATTGGCGATAGAAAATAATGCGCTCTTAAGAAGCGCAGACTTAATCAGGAGAGTTCTATAATGAATAATAAAGGCGTCGATCAGTCCAAACGCCAGTTTTTAACCTCGGCCTTGACCGTGGTTGGCGCAGTCGGCACAGGATACTTAGCTGTTCCTTTTCTTGCTCAAATGCAACCTAGCGCCAAGGCGATGGCAGCCGGCGCTCCTGTTGAAGTTGACCTAAGTAAAATGGAATCCGGTCAACTAATCAGGGTCGCATGGCGAGGCAAACCGGTTTGGATACTCAACAGAACCCCTGAGGTTCTCCAGACACTAAAAACGCTGGACGATGAACTGAGAGATCCTCTTTCTCACGACTCGATACAGCCGGAATCCAGTAAAAATCCGGTACGCTCGATTAAACCGGAGATTTTTGTTGCCGTGGGCTTGTGTACTCACTTGGGCTGCTCTCCCACGTTCCGTCCAGAAATAGCGCCTAGTGATCTTGGCGATAAGTGGAAAGGCGGATTTTTCTGTCCATGCCACGGTTCCTGGTTTGACTTGGCCGGTCGCGTTTATCGCGGTGTACCGGCGCCTACTAACCTGGAAATCCCCCCTTACCGCTATATTACCGATACACAACTGATTATTGGTGAATCTGCAGAGGAAGCCGCATGAAACGTAGCCGCATAACTGAATGTAACGATTGGTTTTTGGAGCGTTTTCCGCTGACCAAACTCTGGAATGAACACATGACGCATTACTATGCGCCTAAAAACTTCAATTTCTGGTATTTCTTTGGTTCACTAGCTTTACTGGTATTGGTTAACCAGATCCTGACCGGTATATTTTTAACGATGAACTATAAGCCGGATGCCAAACTGGCATTCGATTCCGTAGAATACATCATGCGCGATGTCAACTGGGGCTGGCTGATTCGCTATATGCACTCAACCGGTTCGTCGGCATTTTTCATCGTTGTGTACCTGCATATGTTCAGAGGCTTGCTTTACGGTTCCTTCAAGCACCCACGCGAACTGGTCTGGATTTTCGGCATGCTGTTGTTTGTTGCGTTAATGGCCGAAGCCTTCATGGGCTATCTGTTGCCTTGGGGCCAAATGTCCTACTGGGGAGCGCAGGTTATTATCTCGCTGTTCAGCGCCATTCCTGTTATCGGTGATGACCTGTCGCTCTGGCTCAGAGGCGACTATGTGGTTTCCGATGCGACCTTGAACCGGTTCTTCGCCTTTCATGTTATTGCGGTGCCGCTGGCTTTGGTCATGCTGGTGTTCCTGCATATCGTGGCCTTGCATGAAGTGGGTTCCAACAACCCTGACGGCATTGAAATCAAGGACTCCAAGGATCCATGGGGCCATCCGGTGGACGGTATTCCTTTCCATCCTTATTACACGGTCAAAGATTTGGTCGGTGTAGGCGTGTTTTTACTGTTTTTCGCCACGGTTATTTTTTATATGCCGGAAATGGGCGGTTATTTTCTTGAACACGCTAATTTCATCCCTGCCGACCCGATGAAAACCCCGGAGCATATAGCGCCGGTCTGGTATTTCACCCCTTTCTATGCCATTTTAAGAGCGATTCCCGATAAATTTGCCGGGGTTATCGGCATGGGCGGAGCGATAGTCGTATTATTCCTGTTGCCGTGGCTGGATCGCAGCCCGGTCAAATCGATTCGTTATCGCGGCGGCATTTACAAAAAAGCCTTGTGCCTGTTTGTAATCAGCTTCCTGGCGCTGGGCTATTTGGGCACGCAACCTGCGACCCCGACAGCCACTATTTTTGCACGACTATTTACCACCATTTATTTTGGTTTCTTCCTGTTAATGCCCATTTATACTCGCTGGGAGAAAACCAAGCCGCTACCCCAAAGGTTAACCAAAGTACATAGTCTTGAGGAGCAATTACATAACCTTGAGGAGCAATTGCCCACATTAATTGAGGAGATTACTGAATTAAAACCGGCAACTACTGAAATTGGTCATACCGCTTTTAAAAGCTCTTTTTTTGCCAGAAAGCCTAATCCCAAAGGCATAAGAAACGTTATCAGTCGATTAGCAAAAAAAGCAAAAGGGAGCCTGGATTAATATGAAAAATTTAATAGCATTATTTTTATTGTTATTGCTGTCTTTTGGGGTTGCCGCCTCGGAAGGCATTGAGCTGCAAGAAGCGAATGTTGATCTTTCCGATAATGCTTCATTGCAGCGGGGAGCGAAACACTTTGTCACTTATTGTCTTGGCTGCCATTCAATCAAGCATATTCGTTACCTGCGTATTGCTCTTGATACTGATGTCGATCCAAAAAAGATATTGAAGGATATCGCACCGGAAGGAGCCAATATCTACGATCAATTGCACAGTGCCATGAATGCGCATGACGCTGAAAAGTGGTTTGGCACTCAGCCTCCAGACTTGTCGCTAATTGCCAGATCGCGTGGTGCGGATTGGTTGTACAGCTATCTAAAAAGCTACTATATTGATCCCAAAAGCCCTAGAGGGGTAAACAACCTGGTTTTCGAGGATACCGCTATGCCTAACCCGTTGTGGCAATTGCAAGGTGATCAGTATGCAGAACCCAGAAAAACCATATGGGGTGAAGAATATAACAAGTTAGTTATTGAAAAACCGGGGACATTGTCCGGAGGAGAATTTGATATTTTCGTCAATGACTTGGTTAATTTCCTGGTGTATGCCGGAGAACCCGTGCAGCTTGAAAGACAGCGTATCGGAAAATACGTGATATTTTTCATTTTGATGTTTTTAGTTGTGGCTTATCTGCTGAAGAAAGAATACTGGAAGGACATCGATTAATTCTCGGGTAAAGGAACATAGTTATCAGAACTATAAAGATGGGCTGACGAAAAAGCCCATCTTTCCCCAGTACTTCAATCTAACAACTGTAAATAAAAACCTCGCCAACCATGTTATAATGCCCTTTTTTACCGCCCTATACGTCTTCAAAGAGGTTGTTATTCGTGACAAATATTACTCGTAAATCTGTAATGACGCTGTTCTCATCACCAACATGCGCGATGAGTCACTGCGCCCGTTTTGTTTTGCACGAGAAAGGAGTTGTCGCAGACATAGAATATTATGACCCGACAGAGCCGCCTGAAGATTTACTTGAGCTAAATCCTAACGGAACGTCACCTACATTGATTGAACGAGACCTGGTTCTTTATGACTCCCGTATCATCATGGAATATCTGGACGAACGCTTTCCGCATCCTCCTTTACACCAAATGGACCCGGTTTCACGGGCAAATGCAAGAATGCTAATCAAGCGCATCGACCAGGACTGGTATCAGTTACTGGACGAGATTTTATTTTCCGGAGAGAAAAAATCTGCCCGCGCTAAAAAAATGCTCAGAGAAAGCATATTATCTGCTGCACCTATTTTTGCTGCCAGACCCTATTTTATGAGTGACGAGTTTTCACTGATCGATTGCGTTATAGCTCCCTTATTATGGCGTTTACCCAGCATAGGGATTGACGTGGCAACTCCAAATGAAGTGATTACTAATTATGCCCAGCGCATATTCAACAGAGCCGCATTCAAGCGTAGCCTGAGTGAAGCTGAAAAAGAAATGATCGAGCCTTTAAAGTAGACCCTAACAAAATGACTTCTCTAAAGCCCTATTTAATCCGTTCAATTTACGAATGGATTATTGATAACAACCTGACACCGCATCTTCTTGTAGATGCCGAAGATACCAGTGCGGTTTTGCCGAAAGAATTTATTGAAGACGGAAAAATCGTCTTAAATATAAGGCCGGAAGCAATACAGGGGCTTTCTCTCGGTAACGAGGAAATTGAATTTAATGCCCGCTTTAGCGGAAAACCAATGCACATTAGCACCCCCATAACTGCTGTGCTGGCAATCTATGCTAAAGAAAACGGCAAAGGCATGATCTTCGATCAGGAAGATGGTGATGGCGACGAACCACCACCTGTCAAAAAACCAGCCGCAAAACCAAATTTACGCATCGTAAAATAGCGGTGATTTTTGCTATGTCCAGACTTTCTGAACATAGCACTCGTCTTATCCAGCGTTTTTTATAGAGCACAAATATCATAAACTTGTTTCTGATTTACAAAAAAGCTTGTTATCTTCGATACCTCTTCTTTAACTTTAACTTTAACTTTTTTTGTTATCAGTTAATCTTTTTAGTTGTATAGTGAAAAATCTATCTGAAAAGACACGCTCTTTCGATAGCCCGTCAAACAGATAATCCTAACCCTTATCCCAAGAGGTGGCCCATGAACTCACTGCAACAATCCATTACCGCATCTTTTTTACTGACTGTTTTTTTTACCTTGCCGGTTTCTGCAGCAGATACGGCGGCAGGAGAGCAAAAAGCAGCGACCTGCGTCAGTTGTCATGGCCCCAAAGGCAACAGCAGCAACGCGCAATGGCCCAACCTGGCGGCACAACAATCGACCTACCTAGCCAATCAGCTTAAAGCGTTCAAAGCTGGAGATCGCATTAATCCTATGATGCAATCGATGGCAGCCAACCTGAATAATGAAGATATCGCCAACCTTGCCGTTTACTTCTCCAGCCAGCAACCCGTTAAGTCTGGCGGCGATCCGGCATCGGCAAAATCAGGCGAATCCAAAGCCGCTATGTGCCAGGGATGCCACGGTTCCACTGGCGGAGGTAACGGTCAGTTTCCAAGACTTGCCGGACAGCATCCCGAATATCTGGAGCAACAGTTAAAAGCCTTCAAGACAGGTTCACGTAAAAGCGGTCCAATGCAAGCCATTATCGCCAGCTTGTCCGAGGCTGACTTTAAAGCGTTAGCGGCCTATTTTGGGTCGTTGTAACAAATTAAACATACAAGCCCCATATTCACCACGAAGGGCACGAAGATGATAGAAACTAAAAACTTCGGCCTTTCGTATTTTCGTGGTGTTATGCTTTAACTTGACGCCCCCCCGCCTTTTTTATTTTTCAACTGCCCAATACGTCGGCAAATGCTTTATCATTAGCGCATTAAAAATTAAAAGCCCTAAGGGCTACCTATAAAAATAATGAGCCACCATTCAGAAGCTGCAACCGACCGTAATTTATCTCTGATCTTCTTATTTGCCGCAACCTTGTTTACCAGTGCGTCGCTGATGTTTGTGCTGCAACCGCTGTTTGGGAAGATTCTATTACCTTTACTGGGCGGTTCGCCTGCAGTCTGGAACACGTGCATGGTGTTTTACCAGAGTATTTTGTTTCTGGGTTATTTGTATGCGCATTATCTTTCCACGCACTACAGTCATCACCGCCAAATTCAGATCCATACTGCGGTCATACTGATCAGTTTTCTGGCGCTGCCTCTAGCCTTACCTGAAAATACTGTTCCCCCTACAGACAGCAACCCCACATTTTGGCTATTTTGGACATTATTTCTTGCTATCGGCCTGCCTTTTTTCGTAGTGTCCACCACCGCCCCGCTGATTCAAAAATGGTTTGCCGATGTCGGCCACCATACCAGCCATGATCCTTATTATCTCTATGCGGCCAGCAATACCGGCAGCTTGATTGCGCTGCTGAGCTACCCCTTCCTGCTTGAGCCCAATATCGGACTGGCTAACCAGAAAAGTTACTGGAGCGTCGGCTATCTGCTGCTTTGCCTGTTGATTGCAGGTTGCGCTTTTGCACTATGGAAAAACCGGCAAGCGACCGAGCCGCGAAAAAACATAGATGATATTACCGACAACAATAATCTCAGTCTTGCCACCAAATTACACTGGCTGGCTCTGGCCTTTGTGCCGTCGAGCCTGCTGCTGGGCCTGACCAACTTCATCAGCACCGATATCGCCTCGGTGCCGCTGCTGTGGATTATCCCGTTAACGCTGTATTTATTGTCTTTCGTTATCGTTTTTTCCAAATGGAACGATAAAATTCATCCGCTAATGGTAAAACTGCAACCGATATTTCTGTTGCCGTTTATCGCTTACGCGTTCATTAACCCGGCCGATTTGCCTTACTGGGCCTACCTGATTTTGCACCTGATTGCATTTTTCTTTGGAGTGATGGTTTGCCACGGCGAACTGGCTAAACTAAGACCGCATACCCGGCATTTAACCACCTTCTACCTGATCATGTCGTTTGCGGGTATGTTGGGCGGCATGTTCAACACCTTTGTTGCGCCGTTTGTATTCAACGCCGTTTATGAATACCCGATCATGATTATCGCGGCTCTGCTGCTGCGACCCGGCCTGAAACTGTCATTAAACACCGGATTAGTGTTGCAGATAATAGCCCCTGCCCTGCTGGTTATTGTCGGTTTAATTCTTCATGCCGCTGTCGATGATTTGCTCCAGTATTTCGATGTCATAGTTATCAGCCTGATAGGCTTAACCTTGCTGACCTACTTGCTCAGGGCGCGCCCTGTCGGCTTCGCATTAATGACCGGCGCCATTATATTCCTTGCGCTCGGCCTGCATGGCCTGTCATCGCATACGCTGTATCAGGAACGCACTTTTTTTGGCGTACTTGCGGTGCGCGATGCCGTGTTAACTGATGAACAAGGCAAGCCCGAACACTATCATGAACTGTTCCATGGCACGACCAAACACGGCGCCCAGCGTCTGGCGGCAAACTTAAGCCAAATACCGTTGACCTATTACAGCCGTCCAGGACCGATGGGACAGTTGTTTAAGGAATACGACAATAACGATCAAGCCTGGAATATCGGCGTCGTCGGATTAGGGGCCGGCGCATTAGCCTGTTATGCCAAGGATCAACAAAACTGGACGCTGTATGAAATCGACCCGCTGGTTGTCGATATTGCAAGCAACCCCGCCTATTTCAGCTACCTGAGCCAATGCGCCCGCAACGCCGTCATGCGCGTCGGCGACGCCCGCTTATCGCTGGAAAAAGAGCCTGACCAACACTTTGATTTATTAGTCATGGATGCGTTCAGTTCCGATTCGGTACCGACTCATCTGTTGACCAAAGAAGCACTCGAGCTTTATTTTAAAAAGCTCAAACCGAACGGCATACTCGCCTTTCATATGACCAACCGTCATTTGTCGCTGAAAAAAGTATTATCGATTAATGCGGAAGCCTTGCACCTGGCTTCGTTAATTCAGGAGTTCAAACCGCAACAGGAAATTCCGCTGGTTGTTGCAACCGACTGGGTAGTCATGGCAAAGCACGCCGAAACACTGGAACCATTACGCCTAAGCCGTCTCGGCAACTGGCAGAAAATGCCCCTATATTTTGATATGGAGCCTTGGACGGATGACTTTACTAATATTGTCAGTATTTGGAAATAAGAAGGTTTCTATAATGAAAGTAGCCGATACGATCGAGAATTTATCGCTCATCATCTTTAAACAAAATTTGTTAGGTGTTAAAGGGCTTCTGATAAGTTTTACGGCCGCTCAATTTTAAATATGCGGTTTTGGTAATCAACGACAAAACTGTCTGGAAGAATTTCTTTGAGTAACATTTCATCTTTTATTTGCTGCCCCTGCTTATATTTGACCATATCAATCATGACAAAGCGCTGTTCGGGATCCTCTGAATAGACAAATACATTAATAGTAAACTTCGGTACCGTCTGGCGGAACTCAACAGGTAAATCGCTTAAAAAAGAGATATCTTTTCTCACTGGTATTAATTCGGGTGCAGCCGGTTCAACTTTGGCAGCGGGAGCTGTTTCCGGAGCGGTCTGTATCGGTAGCTTGGAATTGCCGGCAATATCAGGTTGCTTAATGGCGTCAGCGACTGTTTTTCTGGTAATAACCGGTTTAACCGGTAACGAAGCCGGCTTCTCTCTCTCAATCAATTCCGCGATAGAAATCTCTTCGAATTCCGCTTTTTGTGCCGGTCTTTTCGGCTGGACAGATTTAGCATTTGCTTTTGTTTCTTCTTTTGCCGATAGCGGGCTTAAAGCCGTTTGTTCTGTTATGGTGGGCTTCGACGTTGAGTTATTTCGTACAAGCCAGACGATAACGGCAATAACTAACACATTAGCGATAAGAAGAAAGACTAATAATTTCGTTGCCTTGCTAGGGCTTTGTGGCGGCGGAGCAAGAAGGATTCTGTCAGTTGCGGCCTCAGATTGAAGAGCTTGTCTTTCCTGTTCTGATTTACGTAAGGCATTTAGAATAAAAGACATAATTAATCGGTTATTTCTAAGTGAGGAGGATCAAGTGTTCGCGCTATATTTTTAAGATGCGGCATAGTCTTGTCGCCCACCTTACCGTCTTCCGGTAATTGGTGCTGATGCTGAAAGTCTATAACGCGAGCCACTAACTTATCATCATAAAAACGCGGTTGATCTACTGCATCAGCCTTGTTGTCAATGCTATTTAACAGATGCCGCAACCATAATACACTATCCGATATCTGGTGAGGATGTATCATTTTGTTATCCGGAATTGGCGGCTCCACAATTAAATAATAGCCGTTCCAGTACTTCAGTACATCGGCTACCGGAAAGGCCACATCCTCTTTAAAATGAACCATGGACTGGTTTTGCCCGAATCCGGTGAGCAAGGCATAGAACTTTTGTTCGTTTGCCAATGAGAACTCCAGAATAGCAGGATGATTAATTGCCAGTATATCTTTCCAGTTGGCTTTGCCAAATACACAGCGCAATCCTGTTGTTTCTACGTAATGACAATCAACCTGATTATTTTTGGGGATAGGCTTGTTCCAGAGTTTTAGCGTGCTGATTAATGCAGTATTTAATGAATAATCTGGGTTGTTGATCCAATCATCAAACATTTTTGTTTTAGCGACAGGAACGAGATTAACTTTTTTAATCAGAAGTGGCTCTTCTTCAATCGGTTGCAGGGCTCGACTGATAATCTCAGGCTTTATCGTGATATCAGGGTAAGTCGTTGCCAAACTAGTGGTGGCTTCATTGTTTGCTTTAGGCCAAAGCATTCGAAAATAAACGCCTGTGGCAATGCAACCCATAAACAGCAGGCTTATCATTAATGCGGTCAGGGGCGATTTTTTATCAGTCGAAGCCAGTGTTTCATTGGCCGCAACGCTAACGATCGCCGGAGTAATAATATGAGTATTGGTTGCGTAAGCTCCAAGCAAAGCGCGATCACAGAGGATATTGATCATCCTGGGTATGCCGGAAGAAAGTTTATAAATTTTTCGTATCGCGTTTTCTTTAAAAATTTCCGGGCGACCGTTACAAACCATCAACCGATGGTGGATATAAGCTCGAGTTTCATTGAGCGATAACGGCAACAAGTGATAGCGGGCGGTAATACGCTGATTTAACTGGCGTAAATCCTGGCGCTTAAGCAATTCTTTCAATTCAGGCTGGCCGACCAGAATAATTTGTAATAATTTTGTTTTGTTGGTTTCCAGATTGGTTAACAGACGAATTTGTTCCAGCACTTCCATGCTTAAATTCTGCGCTTCATCGATTAGTAAAACCGTACGTCTGCCGTTGGCATGGCCGGTGAGCAGGTGCTGGTTTAAAAGATCAATCAGGTTTTTTAACGAATGCTGATTCTTGTCATAGATAATGCTTAGCTCATCGCAGATGGTAGCCAACAATTCGACCGCATTAAGCTTTGGATTCAATATCAAAGCTATGTCTATATTTTCCGGTATTTTTTGCAACAGGCAGTGGCAAAGCGTCGTTTTGCCGGTGCCCACTTCGCCGGTTAAAGCAACAAAGCCGCCGCCGAAATTAATGCCGTAAAGAAGATGAGCCAAACCTTCCTGATGACGCTGACTCATATAAACAAAGTCCGGATCAGTCGCGATGGAAAACGGTAATTCGCTGAAATGGAAGTATTGGTTATACAAGATTATGAGATTCTTTAGTCAAAATAATTATAAATTTTGTAACTACAGCGAGAAACAAAGCCTGAATGTTAAGTGAGCTTGACCGGGTTAAATAAACTATAACGAAGCCGGTTGGCTAGATCGTAAACCACGTCAAGTAGAGCAGATAAATCAAATAACTTCTATATGTACAAATACCTGTTTATTTGCAGAAAAATATGCGTAGTTTGTTCTAAATTAAAAGACATTATATGGGAACCACTCTGTGCCACTTCATTCAATCGTTATTCGCGGGCTTTTTCCACTGCATAGCTCGGAGTTGGTATCAATAAAACGATTAACACAGGCACTGCGGCAAAGCGTTTCATTAATTATTTCCTGTTAGCCCAAACGCCTTAATCAAGCTATCCGGTAAAAATCCTTATACCATTCAACAAACTTTCTAACCCCGTCTTCCAATAGTGTAGTGGGCTTATAGCCCAAATCATGCACTAAACCCGCAACCTCGGCATAAGTGTCCGGCACATCGCCCGACTGCATCGGCAAAAAGTTCTTTATCGCCTGTTTACCTAAACATTTTTCCAGCGTTTCAATGAACGTTAACAGATGCACGGGATTATTGTTGCCGATGTTGTATAAACGGTAAGGCGCAAAGCTGGTTGCTGGATCGGGATTTTCACTTGACCAGTCGGCATTGGCTTGAGCCGGTTGGTCGATAACCCTGATCACACCTTCAACGACGTCATCTATATAAGTAAAATCGCGACGATGGTTGCCGTAATTAAACACGTCAATCGGCTTTCCTTCGAGGATATTGCGGACAAACAAAAACAGGGACATATCCGGCCTGCCCCAAGGACCGTAAACGGTAAAAAAGCGCAAGCCGGTAGTCGGCAGGTTATAAAGATGGCTATAAGCATGAGCCATTAATTCATTGGCTTTTTTAGTGGCCGCATAGAGGGAAACCGGATGATCGACATTGTCATGAACAGAAAACGGCATTTTGGTATTTGCGCCGTAAACCGAACTGGATGAAGCGTATGCTAAATGCTCGACGGCGCCTTGCCTACATCCTTCCAGTATGTTGATGAATCCGACTACATTCGAATCGATATAGGCATAAGGATTAGTAATGGAATGTCTTACGCCGGCTTGTGCCGCCAGATGCATAACTCGCTGAAAGCTCTCACGAGCGAAAAGCTCTTCTACTGAAACTTTATCTGCAATTTCAAGTTTAATGAATTTAAATCGGTCATAGCCTCGCAACAGTTCTAATCTTGCCAGCTTCAAGTTAACATCGTAGTAATCGTTAAGATTGTCTATGCCGACAATCTCATCGCCTCGCTCCAGCAACTTTTGGCTAAGGGCTGAACCTATAAACCCGGCGGCTCCTGTTACCAATATCTTCAAAATGCCTCCTAATAATCCTAAATATCTTTTCCTGGTTCCTATTGGCTCCATGAGAATCCCGACAAGCCGTCATGGATGTCGCAAACTTTAACCGAGTATCCATGCGGCGCATAAATACCCGGAGAATAGAGCGTCCGACTTATTCAATCAATGGCGCTTCCTCAACCAACTAAATTCGAACGCTACCCGGCTCGAGACTGACCTTGGATGGTGGCTACAATCCTCCTGTTGCCTCCATGGTTGCGGTGCTCACACAGGTAAATGCCTTGCCAAATACCCAGATTAAGCGCGCCTTTGGTAATAGGAATGGTGCAACTGGAGCCCAGCAAGGTGTTTTTTATATGGGCAGGCATGTCGTCTTCACCCTCATAGCCATGCTTATAATAAGGCGCTCCTTCCGGCACGAATCTATTAAAGTGGCTTTCCATATCCATACGCACTGTAGGATCGGCGTTCTCATTAACTGTCAACGATGCCGATGTATGTTTGATAAAGAGATGTAGTAGCCCGCATTCTATGGTGGCCAATTCCGGAATAGCTTTTAGGATTTCACCGGTAATCAGATGAAATCCCCTGCTTCTTGCTGATAATGAAAATTCTTTTTGTATCCACATTAACAAAACCTGCTTTATGACTTTAGATGCCGGGTCAAACGGCATATTGTAGAGGAAAAAGACTTATAACGATGCCTGATAAAGAATATATCCTGCACCCGCTTCTCTTGTTTCCATGAAGACGCAAAGAAAAACATACCCCCTGCCCTTCATATTTTCATGGTGAATAAAATTGCGTAACTCTACGTTATTCACTAAAACTAATGATTCAAGGATCTTGCCAAACGATGTAAAGCTTCACTGCCGTGATTGAACAACGGCCAGCCGTCCCCGGTTAAAACGGCTTTAATATCAGGCAAATCGGCAATGCGTTTGACCGATTGAACTGCCTTGCTTTTATCAGCCAGCTTTTGGTCCGGTAACATGCATAATTCACCGCCGATATGACAGCGGATTAAATCGCCGGTTATTAACGTGCTGTGCTCCAAAAGCAGCGCCAATTCTCCCGGCGTTTTAGAGCCGTTAAGCTGGTACGCAATCAAACCGGGAACAATTTCTTCGTGATCATGAAGCCAGCGGGCGCACTCCAGAGGAAACGTTTCTTCCTCGCCTGCCGGGCCATAAATAGCGGCACCGGTCATCTCGGCTATATGCTCGGCATCACGGCAATGATCGCTATTGGTAATAACGATAAAACCGACCCCGCCCAAGCTTTGCAAGTGGCTGTGATCATGTTCGGACATAGTCAAAGGATCGATTAAGACGTTACCGCCGTCACGTACCCAAAGCACACTATGAAAATCCAGATTACGTTCCCGATTAAATTCCGACCAGCCAAACAAGTCCTTTCTGTGTAATTGTTTCATTGCCAACCTCTTGAATTCATAATTTTGCACCTTGTCTCACGATACTTTATGTATCGCTGCTTTATTAATCGCCTTCATCAACCCGACATTCTATAGCTTGTGTCTATTATTCAAAAATATCAAGCTAAAAGGCAAGGCTAAGCCGCGCGCCAGCTAAAATATCAGCTGAAGTTGTAATACTCGTAGTCTTGCCTAGGTTTTTTTGTATAATCAAATTCATTTCCAGATTATTATCCAATAATGCAGACTCCTTTTAAGACTATCGGCATCATAGGCAAGCCCAGCGATCCCAGCATCGCCACGTCTTTAACTGCCCTGCATGCTTTCTTAAAGCAACATCAATATACGGTCATCGTCGCTAAAGACAGCGCTCATTTCATTAATCATCCGTCTGTTAAATCCTGCTCCATAGACACACTGGGTCAGCATTGCGAGCTGGTTATCGCCGTTGGCGGCGACGGCACTTTTCTTGCTGCCGCCCGCGCGATAGTTGAATACGATATTCCGTTGATCGGCATCAACCTGGGGCGGCTGGGTTTTCTGGTGGACATATCGCCTAACGAGCTGTCCGATAAACTGCTCCGCATTCTTCAAGGTTATTACACTGAAGAAAAGCGCTATTTGTTGCGCACCAAAATCATCCGCGACGGGCAAATTATCCACGAAGAAACTGCCGTTAATGAAGTGGTTGTCCACCGCTGGGTAACGCCCAGCATGATAGAAATCATCACCAAAATCGATAATGTATTTTTAAACTCGCAACGCTCCGACGGCCTGATTATCTCTACACCGACCGGATCAACCGCTTATTCACTGTCAGCGGGCGGGCCTATTTTGCACCCTGCATTAAACGCGCTGGTATTGGTTCCGCTTAATCCTCATACTTTATCGAATCGGCCTATCGTGATAAACGATTCGGTTGAAATTGAAATAAGCTTTTGCCAGACTAAACAAATCAATGCCTTGGTGACTTGCGATCACATTGAAATTCCGAAGGTGTTAATCAGCGACAAAATTTTAATTAAAAAAGAGCCTAAACCTATTAGAATTTTGCACCCGGAAGGCCATGATTTCTTTTATATACTCAGGCATAAATTAAATTGGAGCAGTGGTTACCACACAGACAATCATGCTATTAAACCTTAATATCATCGACCTCGCCGTCGTTAAATCGTTAGACCTCGACCTGGAACAAGGTATGTCGGTGCTGACCGGCGAAACCGGAGCCGGTAAGTCTATTTTATTAACCGCCTTGGGACTTGCGTTGGGCGACCGGGCCGATTCCGGCTATGTGCGTCCCGATTGCAAACGTGCCGAAATTAATCTGGAATTCGATTTAGCCGATGCGCCGTTAGCGCAGCAATGGCTCAAAGACAATGAGCTGGATGCCGAGCAGCAATGCCTGATCCGACGCGTTATCAATCATGATGGGCGCTCAAAAGCCTATATCAACAACCGGCCGGTTACCTTGCAGGCGTTGCAGGAGCTCAGCGAAAAGCTAGTCGAAATTCACGGCCAACATGCGCATTTAACCCTACTCAATGCTGACGAGCAGCGCCGCCTACTGGATGCCTATGCAAAAAACCACCCCTTGCTGGACAGCGTCAACGCCTGTTACCGGGAATGGCATCAAACCAGTAAAGAGCTGGCAAACCTGATTAAATCCAGCGTCGACCAAACCGAGCGCGAAGAATTGCTGCGCTATCAGCTTGAAGAATTGCAGCAGTTGGATCTGGCAAATTTCAACTATGCCCACCTTTCGGAGGAACACGCTAAACTTGCCAATCTGGGCCAGATCTTAAGCACCGGGCAAGCTCAGGTTGATATGCTTTATGAGAACGACCAACTATCGGCCAATCAAATGCTGAATCATTGCCTGACCGAATTAAACCACATTGCCCAATTTGCGCCCGAATTAAACGAAATATGCAGCATGCTCTCCGAAGCCCAGATTCAGGTTGAAGAAGCATCGCTTCAGTTACGCCGCTTTCTTGAGTCGCAAGAAGCCGATCCGCAATATCTGGAAGACCTGGAAAACCAGATCGGCATTATTCAGAGCCTTAGCCGCAAACATCACGTTACTCCGGATGAACTGCCGGAGTTGGTCGGCAAACTGGAGAGCGAACTCGACGGCCTGACCCACAGCAGCGAACGCATTGACGCGTTAACGGCAAGCGCCGAACAATTGCTTGCCCAATACCACCAATTAGCCGCGCAATTGTCAGCGCAACGCAAACTTTGCGGCAAAAAACTGCAACAACAGATTTCAGCGATGATCAAGGAACTGGGCATGCCGCAAGGCGAATTCCTGGTCGATATAGGCGCGCTGGATAGCACCATCCCCAAACTGAACGGCAAAGATAAAATCGAATTCCTGGTCAGCGCCAATCCCGGCCTGCCAGCAAAACCACTGGCTAAAGTGGCTTCCGGCGGCGAATTATCGCGCATCAGCCTGGCGATTCAAGTCACTACGTCCAGCGATAAAACCACCCCGACCATGATTTTTGATGAGGTAGACTCAGGCATAGGTGGAGGCATTGCCGAAATCGTCGGGCAGAAACTGCGCAGCTTAAGCCATAACCGGCAAGTCATGTGCGTCACTCACCTTCCACAAGTCGCTGCACAAGCGCATCATCATCTCTACGTTGAAAAAAACAACCGAACCGATATGACTTCTTCCAATGTCCGCTTACTGGAAACGGAAGAGCGTGTTGAAGAAATTGCCAGAATGCTGGGCGGGATCAATATCACCGCCAACACGCTGGCACACGCCAAAGAAATGTTGTATCAATCTACCTCCGGTATCTAGCCGGGAAATATAATTACAGGAAACTTAAACCTATGAACAGATTTCCAGCAGAATGGGAAAAACAATCCGCTGTTTTAATCGCGTGGCCGCATAAAACCGGCGACTTTCGTAATCTTGAAACTGTAGAACAATCTTATAGCGTTATTGCCGATACCATTAGCCAGTACCAAAAACTGCTTATCGTGTGCCGTGATGACAGCCATCAGCAACATGTCCAGGCCTTAATAAGCAAGTCCGACAACATCGACTTCATCCACGCCGCAGTAAATGACATCTGGGTCAGGGATACCGTTTTTCTAAGCGTCGAAAAAGACGGCGCAATCATGCATATGAATTTTCTTTTCAATGGTTGGGGCGAAAAATACTCGCACCAAAACGACAATGCACTTAATCACAAACTGTTAAACGCCAAGCCCTTTAAAGGCGCCAGCCACACCGATGTCGATTTCATTCTGGAAGGCGGCAGCGTCGAAAGCGACGGGATAGACACTCTCTTAACCACCAAACAATGCCTGTTAAATCCAAACAGGAATAATGGCCTGAGCCAACAGGACATCGAACAGCAATTGCTCCAGCACTTGGGTGCAAAACGGGTGTTCTGGCTGGATCAGGAAAACCTGACCGGTGACGACACCGATGCCCATATCGATACCCTGGCGCGCTTTTGCTCAGCCGACACCATTGCTTACACCAGCAGCAACGATGCCGAAGACCCGCATTACAACAGCCTGAAATTCATGGAAACGCAACTACAGGCGCTTAGAACTCAGGATGGAGACGTCTATCATTTGGTACCGTTACCGCTGCCGAAACCTATTTATGATGAGGACGGCCAACAACTCCCGGCCAATTATTCCAACTTTTTAATCATCAATCACGCCGTCATGGTGCCGGTTTACGGCGACCCGATGGATGAGGTTGCATTGGAACGCTTGGCCGGTTGCTTCCCCGATCGCAAGATTATTGGCGTTCCTTGTCAGCCCTTGGTACATCAATACGGCAGCCTGCATTGCATGACTATGCAGTTTCCTGAGGGAACCTTGAGGGCTGTCGGTTAACACTCGACTCTATTGCAACCTTGAGCAGAACGCGGTTTCAAGCCGTGTCCTGCTCAAGAATCCGTTATTACGATATGCAAAACCACGATATTAGATGGATTTAACGGTTTAACAATATAAACAACTATTATCAAGCGTTTGTGAAGCTACAGAAAAAGCTCAGCACATTAGTCGAAAAAGAGTAGCCATAAACCATGAAATACGGTCTAAAAGAACAAACCATCGAGCAGATTAATTCTGTTTTTACCCGTTATCCTGAAGTAGAACAAATCATACTTTACGGCTCACGCGCAAAAGGCACTTATAAAACCGGCTCGGATATTGATCTGACACTAAAGGGTAACAACTTGGATTTGGCGATGATCAATAAGATAAGTAATGATATTGATGATCTGCTCTTGCCCTACAGTTTTGATATTTCAATTTTCAATCAGATAAGCAATGCAAACCTCGTTGACCATATCAACCGGGTTGGAGTTGCTTGTTATGAATCTCAAAAATCAGTTCAGCGTATTCATGCCGACCATTAAGCGTATTGTTTGTGTTGCTATACGTCAGTTGCGCGAAGACTCATAAATGCTTCTAATTTTTTAGCTTCCTAACATAAAGTCTATAACCATTAAAACTTGTTTTGAAAAACCAAATTTATCTCGACTATGCAGCAACAACTCCCATGGTGCCCGAAGCTGCGGCAGCTATGGCGCAATGTTTAACAATGGATGGCATATTCGCCAACCCCGCTTCCTTACAGCATGAATTTGGCGACCGGGCGAATGACTTAATCGAGAGGTCGCGAGCCGAAATCGCATCCTTGTTGAACTGCAACCCGAACGATCTGATTTTCACATCAGGTGCAACCGAATCGAACAACCTTGCTATCAAAGGAATTGCCCTTAGCTATCAAAAAAGAGGCAACCACATCATTACATCGGCTAGCGAACACAAAGCCGTGTTAGATACCTGTAAATACCTTGAGAGCACCGGTTTTAAGATCACCTTCCTAAGGCCCGATCTGAGGTATAAATAAATCTGGTGTATGGCGAACTTGAATAAAGGTGGCGACCTCTGCTGAAATTAGATTAATGAGATCGAATGACAGCAAAAAAGTTACGCCATGAATAAAGATAACGTAAAAGGGTTTGATACTCCAGGTGCAATTAACGATAGCCTGACAGAGCTATTGCGGCAAGGGGCCCGAGGCTTGATAGAAAAAGCAGTTGAGACGGAACTGCAATTTTTTTTGAGTCACTATGAGAATGTGACCGACCTGACAGGACGGAAAACGGTAGTTCGCAATGGTTACTTACCGGAGCGGGACGTATTAACAGGGCTTGGA
>Ga0208270_100076_pt1 | contig 70781 bp, 63 predicted proteins | sample LakWasM109_LOW13_2_FD_183925 | JGI IMG/M metagenome (GOLD analysis project Ga0208270, IMG submission 183925) | Freshwater sediment methanotrophic microbial communities from Lake Washington under simulated oxygen tension - Sediment Metagenome... | ecosystem: Environmental > Aquatic > Freshwater >...
ACTGCTGGCAGGACTATGGGTGTTCCTCTCACTGCTTGAAATTACCCAGGCCTACTCTCAAGAGGAACTGGACAAATTGAAAGCAACGGCCCAGCAATTTTTAGGCAAAGTTGTGTAGATACTTATGACACCCAAGCCGGGGAAATACTTTATCAGAGCGCTTATTACTATATCGGTCATTTCTCCCGTTTCATCCGGCCGGGGGCTCGTCGGGTCGCCTGCGCCAAAACCCTGGACAGCCTTGAAGCAAGCGCATTTTTGAATAGCGATGGGAGCGTGGCCGTAGTGGTCTTGAATCGCACCGGGCAGGCAATTGACTTCGATTTAAAGAGCGAAGGACTACAGGCTAAAACCTCGATACCGGCTCGTGGAATCAAGACTTTTATTTTTTAAGAGCTGCTGGGGAAGTTTGAATAACCCCCTCTAAATGTAAACGCAGGTGACATTTACAAAACCATGAACTCCAGGCAATAAAAAACCCACCGAAGCGGGTAATGTGCTATTTAAGCGGCTCGCTTCCAACCAGTGTCATAATCTTCAAACATTTCTTTTTCCTGGTCTCTTTCATCAATGTCTTTAATCCTTGCTATCAATTCTAAAATACCAGTATCTTCCCCATAAAATTCAATCAAACATGCTCTGAGTAACCTATCGGCCCATTTTGGTACCTTTCCTTTTTTTTCCCATCGAGCTACCGCTTGCTCATCGTTGCCAAGCAAATCTGCTAATGCTTTTTGAGATAGGTCTAATTCTTTGCGCAAGAACCTGAACTCAGAGCCATTAAGTGTTGGCTTATTAAAAATAAGATTGTGGGCTATAGCTCTATTCAGTCCTGCGACATCAGTTATTGATACGCACTCGCCATAGTCAGGATCGTCGATAATGTCATAACCATTAATCAACCAAATATTATTTAATCCACTTTCTTGATAATGATACATGTCTGCTACCTCGTTCAAAACACAGTCACAACGACTATGCGTTCACCGCTGTTATTATATTTAAAGGCAATCGCTACGGTTACGGCGTTGCCAGATGTGTAATGTTCTATGCTGCATCTCCAATCACCTTTAACATCTCGATATGGTGATTCAGTAATTCTCCCTTTCTCTATGCAGATAAGTACCTGTTTAAGAGTAATATTCCTTTCAAGCACACGTTCTTTTGCATGTGGGGAAATAAAGACCTTGGAATCAGTAGCGACGCACCTGCGCAATATTGAGAGCGCATCAGCATCGTTCATTTTTATTGGAATTACTTTAGATATGCCTATCATTTTAATAGGTGGAGTATGGAGCGCAAGAATATTATTACTTACCAACTGCCTTAAGCCGATAGAAACCATGCTGATCGGATAGCAAGGCCGGGTAACACCGGCTTTTTTGTGCCTGAAATTCCGGCAAGTGTTGCGGTTTATTGTAGAGTTTTATTTTGAAGTGCGCCCTGAGTGCGCCCTGAGTGCGCCTTGCGGCTTTTAGGCATAAAAAAAGCACTTGGCTTTAACCTAAGTGCTTGATTTGTATGGTGGCGATAGGTGGACTTGAACCACCGACCCCGGGGTTATGAATCCCGCGTTTAATAGTACATTACTATAAAATCAAACACTTGCAAGGCTCGCCTGTCTTTTCCTACTACAACATTACTACATTAAACGATGGTTAAATGTTGGCGTAGTGACAAAATTACTACACTATTCTAAAGTCAGGATTAACCTTTTCCCTAGCGCCTTGGCGGCTTTATCTAACTGCTTAAGACTTGTCCAGTGTTGAGGATTCTCTAACCTTTGTGCGGCTGCCCATGTTGTATTCATAGCGTTGGCCAGCTCCGTTAATGATTTATTCCCTCTGGCTTTCTTTAAAAGCAACGCTGCTTGAATCTTTGGGCTTGGGGATGCTAAATAACCATTTTTAGGGCATTCCGAAGGTTCTGGTATTTCTTCGTTATCGTCTAAACGGCACGCTAAAATTCCGCTTAATACCTCTGTTGCGTTAAAAGCGGCTTCTTCCAAAGTGTCGGCTTGCGTGAACGCTTCTTCAATATCAATGAAGTGAACAAAAAAACGGTCGTCTTCCCCTGGTTCTGCCAAATAAGGATAAGCAATAATCATAAAAGTTTAACTCCGGTTTGTTTTTCGATGGCTTTAACCAAGCCGATTTGAATATCTTTAGAACCGTGAACAGGAATAGGGACTTTTTTACTTAGCTCAATGTTTTTCATAATGTGATGGCTTCCTTCAACTTTAATTAAAGTCCATCCTTCTTTCTTTAACCGTGCAATGATCTGTTTACCGTTCATAAGTTTATTATATCAAAAAAGATATAGATTGGTAACGAGTCTTATTTTTGCGATATTTCAAAATCTGCTTTTGCTCTCTAGTAGCAGTTAATTTTTATTAAAAGCCGCTTTTTCTCTTATGTAATCATTCCCACAACTTACTATTTTTCCTGTACTTTTTTCAAAACATTCTGGTTGTTTCTTGTATTGATCTTTAAACCTTTGTTCCTTAGCTGGTTCTGCTGTGGGCGGGGTTGGCACTGTAATTTTCATTTGTGGATATTCTTTTTTTCCGTTAGGGTCGACAACAATGGTTGCCCATGTATGATCTATTCCTATACATGTCTGACATTCTACTTGCTCAAACAATAGCGTATAAACGCCCGGAGATACAACATGAAACCAATGCAAGATAGTGCTGCTTCTATTATCTATGTTGAAACTACAACCTATGTACTCACCCTCGTCAATATTTTCATAACTTCTTTCGTTTTTTCCGTTAAGACTTAAGAAATGACTATATTGGCTTTCTTTTATCTGTCCACAATTCAACTGATTAAATGAACCGTTTTTTAAGGTTATGTTAATTTTTGGTGCTTTTAGTTCACTAAAACTTTCATTATTTTGTTTCTTCCTTGAAATATCTAGACTTTTAATCAATTCATTCTTATTGACTTCGTTTAAAGATTCGTATCCGTAATAGGTCAAAAAATTTGCTATTAAAACACCGATTACTACACAAAATATCAATTTAATTTCGCTCATTTTATATTCATTCCTGATGCTTACATTACGAGAGTAACGGCTTACATAAGCCGCCTTTGTGCTGCTTTCGGCCTTTATCCGGTTCATGATTTAACCGTCCCCCATTTTAATAATGCCCGCCTTGCAGTTAAGTACCCGTTGACAGATTTTGCCTAGTTTCCTCGATCTCTGGGCTGATTTGTCCTGCTTCTGGCATTGTTTCTCCAAATACTAACCAATATTTGTATTCTGGCCAGACCTTACTTAAGGCTGTTATGTGGTCTTCGTTTGCTGTTTGTTTTTCATTTTCTACAGCTCGCCATGTGTATTCAGGGATATTTGTTAATTTCTCTAAATCCCTCCTGCTTAATCCTTTGATTTTTCTTAAATTCTCTATTCTAGTACCGATCATTTGATAAATATTCTCTGATAGTTATTGACCGTGACACTATTTATCTGATAATATTACTCATACTTTCAAACCAGCCACAACCAGCCATATAAGGCTAAGGTGCAATCATGAACCAAGAGCAAAACCAAGTCAAAAAAACGAATTATGAAATGCAATTGTCAAACCGCCTGTTTTATTACGGATACAAGGTTGTTAACCGTATGAGCACCGGAATTGAAACTTTGTTTCGTAAGGAAATGATGATTAAAGATGGTACTTACTTTTGGTAAACCACTGGTCTTGAGATAGCAGAAATAACAGCGACTAGACCTGTTAAAAAGCGTGCAAAACTTTCCAGGGTCCTGGGGAAAAGAGCGTTGAAAAGTTCCCACCCCAGGTTATTTAATGTCCGGTTTTTTACCGGAGAATCCTGGAGTGTTAGCAATGGACGTTATTGCCGAAATCAGACGGCGTTTTCATGTCGACCATGAGACCATCACGTCTCTGTCGAGTACCTTTAATCTGTCCCGCCCCACTATCCGTAAACATCTCAAAACGATTGAAGAGCCTGTCTATCAGCGTCAAAATCAACCCCATCCGAAGCTGGGCTTATTTCACAAGCTGTTAGAAACCTGGCTTGAACAAGAAGCCTATTTCCCTCGTAAACAAAGGCGTACGGCCCAACGGTTATATGAAGGTCTCCAGATGGAGGGGTACTTGGGCTCTTATACGGTCGTCCAGCGTCACGTGAAGCGTTGGAAGAAAAAGCGAGCCGGTAGTCCCACCGTCAAACAGGCCTTTGTGCCTCTAGCCTTTCCAGCGGGCGAGACCTGCCAGTTTGATTGGAGCCAAGAAACGGTGCTGCTGGGCGGCGTGGTGCAAACCATCAAAGTGGCTCACTTCCGATTGTCCTACAGCCGTCAGATGTTTGTGGTGGCCTATCCGCGTGAAACCCAGGAAATGGTGCTGGATGCGCATAGCAAAGCTTTCGCTTATTTTGGCGGAGTTCCTAAACGCATGGTCTACGACAATCTGAAGACCGTCGTTGATGCGATCCTTGTGGGCAAAGAGCGACGCTTTAATCGACGTTTTCTGGCTTTAGCCAATCACTACTTGTTTGAGCCGGTCGCGTGTACACCGGAATCAGGTTGGGAAAAAGGCCAGGTGGAAAATCAAGTGGGCAATATCCGTGAATGGTTATTTACCCCGATGGCCAAGTTTGAAGATTTTGCCGCACTGAATGCCTGGCTGGCGATGCGCTGTCGTGAGTTGGCAGGACGACCCCATCCAGAGCAATCATCACGTACCATTGCCGACTGTTTTGCTGAAGAACAACCGCTGCTCATGTCGGTCAAGGCGCGCTTTGATGGCTACGTGGAAGAGATACGGCGCGTTTCACAGTTGTGCCTGATACGCATTGATCGTAATCGCTACAGCGTACCGGCGCAATGGGCGAATACCGTGGTTTCGGTCCGTTTAACCGCAGATCGTGTACATATGGTTGCTGACGGGCAGATCATTGCAGAGCACCCGCGTCGTTTTGGTCGTGACCAACTGATCTGTGATCCGTGGCATTATCTCCCCGTGCTGGAGAAGAAGCCAGGTGCACTCCGGCATGGTGCACCGTTTCAGATTTGGGAGTTGGCGGTGTCGATTAAGGTGGTTCGGGATCGACTTCTCAAACAAGACAAGGGAGATCGGGCTTTTGTCGACCTGTTGCTGATGGCAAGATCGCTCGGTGACTGTGGCCTGGAAACCTTGGAAGTGGCGTGTGACCTGACCTTGCAGACGGGTGTCATCAGCTCAGCGATTGTGCTCAATGAAATGCGCCGGTTAACCGATGCCGCAAAGCCTAAGGCGCTGAAGGATCTGCCCCTGTCAACACCGACACTGACCTTGGAGCCGGTGGCCGATTGCAGCCGCTACGATACTTTACGGAGCTTGCGCCATGTCCATTGACCGTACCGCTCGACTGAAAAACCTGCACCTGTATGGCATGGCCGCGGCCTGGAGCGATTGGCAGGCCGAATACGCCCTCCAGCAAAAGCCAGTGATGCCGGAAGTCTGGCTGGATCGTCTGATTGAAGCGGAACAGGTCGACCGGCAGGCACGTAGCTTAAGTTATCAGCTTAAAGCCGCACGCTTTCCTCATCACCGTGATCTGATGAGCTTTGATTGGAAAGAAACGCCGTTACAGCAAGCCAGGATCGAACAGCTGGCAACGGCTGGCTTTATGGAGCAAGCCTATAACTTAATCCTGGTAGGTGGTACCGGAACCGGCAAGACCCATTTGGCAACCGCTTTGGCCGTATCGGCGATTCACCAGGGAAAACGCGTGCGATTTTATAACGCGGTCGATCTGGTCAATCAGCTGGACAAGGAAAAACAACAGGGCAAAGCCGGCAATCTGGCCAAGCAACTGTCCGTCATGGATGCCGTTATCATTGATGAACTTGGTTACTTGCCGTTCCCCGCATCCGGAGGAGCTTTGCTGTTCCACTTGATCAGTCAGCTGTATGAGAAAACCTCGTTGATCATTACCACCAACCTCAATTTTGGGGAATGGGTCCAGGTCTTCGGCGACGCCAAGATGACCACCGCGTTGTTGGATCGCGTTACGCACCACTGCGATATTTTGGAAACCGGCAATGATTCCTATCGATTTAAACAGCGGAAAAAGGCGGCTGAAATTCAATAACCCTATAGCTTGACTGGAAACTTTTCAACGCTTTTTGACAGGCATGAGTAACCTTTTTTCTATCGTGCCGTGTTCTATCTGTCCAGGCAGAACATTGCTTAAAACGGCTTTGATCTGGAATCAAACTGTATTCTGCTCGGCGGACTGTTTGAGAAAGCATGTTGAAACAGTGTGCAAGAATAACGAACCGATAAAAAAGCAAGCTCGCGACAAATTTTTTAACCCTGTTTCACGTCTATCTGATGCACCGGCCGTTCAGGCCATTGTTGAAGATAGGCATTATTTAGTTTGAAAGGAATTAAAACAGATGCAGATTTTTGACATAGATGAAGCTGCCGATTTCCTCAAAATGAACCCCGAAGTTTTAAGGCGAAAGGCCAAACTTGGATTGATTCCCGGTCGAAAAGCTGGAAAACGTTGGATTTTCGTCTGTGAGCACCTAGCTGACTGGGTTTCTGGCCGTTACCCGCTTTCTGTAAATGGCTTGCCGGAAGGTAGTGAACAAACAAAGGATACTAAGCAATGTCAATCTATAAGCGCGGTAAAATCTGGTGGATTCAGTTCACCGCTCCAGATGGTAGCAAAGTACAACGAACTGCTGGGACTGTAGATAAACAGGCGGCACAGGAACTTCATGACCGTTTAAAAGCTGAAGCTTGGCGTGTAAAGCATCTCGGTGCAAAACCTCGCCGCACATGGCCCGAGGTTGTTATCCGTTGGTTAGCTGAGCATTCACATAAAAAAAGCATTGAGACGGATAAATTTAAATTGCGTTGGCTTGATCAGCATTTATTAAGCCTTTGTGTTCATGAAATTACTCGTGATAAGGTTGATGCTATTCGTGATTCTAAATTATCCCAAGGTGTTAGTAATAGCACTGTCAATAGAACGTTGGAGCTTTTGCGGTCGATATTGAATTGTTGTATTGATTGGGAGTGGCTTGATTCTGCTCCTAAGATTAGGTTATTGCCTGAGCCGGTCAAACGCGTTCGTTGGCTTACTCGTGATGAACATGCACGGCTTGTAAGTGAGTTGCCTTTGCATTTGTTGACTATGGTTAATTTTTCCTTGGCTACTGGTTTGCGTGAGTCTAATGTTACAGCTTTGTGCTGGTCTCAGGTTGATTTGTCCCGTCGTTGTCTTTGGATTTATGCTGATCAATCAAAGAGCGGAAAATCCTTTTCTATTCCTTTGAATGATGATGCTATTGCTTTGGTGGGCGAGCAAGTCGGGAAGCATGATGTTTATGTATTTACGTATCAAGGAAATCCGGTTACTCGTGCTAATAATCATGCTTGGAGAAAAGCACTGTCCAGGGCTGGGATTGAAAATTTCCGTTGGCATGATTTACGCCATACTTGGGCGAGTTGGCATGTACAGAATGGTACGCCTTTGCAAGTGCTTATGGAACTCGGTGGTTGGTCGGATATTTCTATGGTTTTGAAGTACGCTCATTTGTCGAGCGTTCATCTTGAACAGTATGCTGAAAACTTGGCGGTCGATGTAGACAGAAATACTACATTTAGAAAAACTAAGGGTTAAAACTATGTGTAACCCTTTGATTTGTATGGTGGCGATAGGTGGACTTGAACCACCGACCCCGGGGTTATGAATCCCGTGCTCTAACCAGCTGAGCTACATCGCCATTTGACAGGTCTTTCAAAGAGCGGGAATTATAAGTACCCGCTCTTGCTTTGTCAAACGTTGAATCTGAAATGCACTACGTCGCCGTCTTTAACGATATAGTCTTTGCCTTCAAGCCGCCATTTACCGGCGTCTTTGGCGCCCTGTTCGCCTTTATAGTCGATGAAATCCTGGTAGGCGATGACTTCGGCGCGAATGAAGCCTTTTTCAAAATCGCTGTGAATGACACCGGCCGCCTGCGGCGCGGTCGCTCCGACCGGAATCGTCCAGGCCCTGACTTCTTTGACGCCCGCAGTGAAATAGGTCGCGAGGTTCAACAGTTTGTATCCGGCTCTTACGACACGGTTCAAACCGGGTTCTTCCAGGCCCAGATCGTCCAGGAATTCTTGCTTTTCTTCCTCGTCCAGTTGGGCTATTTCCGCTTCTATGGCGGCGCAGATCGGCACCACCATCGCGCCTTCTTTTTCGGCCAGCGCTTGCACTTTATCCAGTAATGGGTTGTTTTCAAAGCCGTCGTCCTGAACATTGGCAATGTACATGGCCGGTTTGAGCGTCATCAGGCACAGGTCCCTGATCAGGGCTTTTTCGTCCTCGGTTAACGGCAGGGTTCGCGCCGGTTCGCCCGAGTCCAGTTGCTTGAAAACTTTTTCCAGCACGTCTTTTTTTGCCTGTTCGTCTTTGTTGCCGGTTCTGGCCGCTTTGCTCGCGCGCAGCAAGGCTTTTTCAACGGAAGCCATATCGGCCAAGGCCAATTCCGTGTTAATGACTTCGATGTCGGAGAGCGGATCGATTTTTCCGGCGACATGGATGACGTTATCATCCTGAAAGCAGCGTACTACATGGGCAATGGCGTCCGTCTCGCGAATATTGGCTAAAAACTGGTTGCCCAAGCCTTCGCCTTTGGAGGCTCCGGCAACCAGTCCTGCGATGTCTACAAACTCAATGGTGGTTGGCAGCGTACGTTCGGGTTTTACAATTTCCGCCAGCTTGTCCATCCGGGAGTCAGGCACGGGAACTACGCCTACATTGGGGTCGATGGTGCAGAAAGGGTAATTTTCGGCCGCGATTTTTGCACGGGTTAGGGCATTAAATAAGGTCGATTTTCCAACATTGGGTAAACCAACGATTCCACAATACAGCGCCATAGAGTTCTCTGAGATTTTAAATAAGAAGTGAATGCAGCAAGATAACAAGCCGAAATAAAGCGGGGATTATACAAGCTATGGCTTTAATCTAAAAAACTAAAACAAGTCAGCAGTGGGCGGCTTGGACAGGGGACTCGGGTAGTTCTCCGTATTGGTGCGTTATGGCCGTTATGTTTTTTTCTTCATGTTCTTCACGCTGTTCGTGGTAAATAATCGAACAAATGGCTAAACTACAGGCTTGCTCACACGCGAAGATAAATTTTCCATGTTAAAACAAACGTCGCTTTACAATCTGCATCTTGAGCTGGGCGCCAGAATGGTGCCGTTTGCAGGCTATCTTATGCCGGTGCAATACGGCAAAGGTACGTTGCACGAACATCTGCATTGCCGCAGTCATGCAGGTTTTTTCGATATTTCCCATATGGGGCAGTGTCTGATTTTGGGCGATGATGCGGCTTATGAACTTGGGCAATTGATAGCCAGCGATATTTCCGGACTTAAATCCGGCGATCAGAAATACACGGTATTAACCAATAACGAGGGCGGGATTATGGATGACATCATCATTACCCGTATCGACACGGGTTTGATGATTGTTGTCAATGCCGCCTGCAAAGACAAGGATTTTAAGCACCTGTATAGCCATTTAGGAGGACGGTGTTGTTTTAATGAATTGACCGGCCAGGCTTTATTCGCCTTGCAGGGTCCTGCCGCCGCATCGGTCATGGAAAAGTTTTCTGCGCACGCCGCTGAACTGTCCTTTATGCAAGCCTGCGGCACAAATATCAAGGGCATCAAATGCAACATCAGCCGTAGCGGCTATACCGGCGAAGACGGTTTTGAAATCTCGGTAGGCCATCATTATGCGGAGCAACTTGCCCGCCTGTTTCTGGACGAAGACGAGGTAGAACCGATAGGTTTGGCGGCCAGGGATACCTTGCGCCTGGAAGCGGGTCTATGCTTGTACGGCCATGAACTGAATGAGTCGATTACGCCGGTAGAGGCCGATCTCCAGTGGCTGATTAGAAAAACCGATAACCACTTTCCCGGAGCCGAAAAAATTCTGGCTCAGTTGCAAGGCGGACCGGAAAAAATTCGCGTCGGCTTGCTGATCGATAGCAAAATACCGGTGCGGGAAGGCGGTATCATTTGTAGCAGCGAAGGTATCGCCGTGGGCTATGTGACCAGCGGCAGTTTTTCGCCCAGCCTGGAGCGGCCGATTGCTATGGCGCTGCTCGACCCGTATACCGTCGACTTGGGCAGCCCGTTGTACACCACGGTTCGCGAACACCGTATTAGCGTTACGGTGACGCCATTGCCTTTTGTTCCCCATCGTTACCATAGGATAGGGCGAAAAGACCAGATTTCAGCATAGTGGCGGGCCGATCCTGACCTTTGTCCGTCTATTCTTTTCGTGTCTTTCGTTAGACAATGGCTTTTCTCCGAATTCTACTTTTCTAACGCTGAGTGGTTACCCATCATGACTACATCTCGCCCTGGTTTAGCGCAACTGGAAATGCGCGGTAATTTCATCAACCGCCACATCGGCCCCAATCCGCAGCAGACCCAAGATATGCTGGCTGAGCTGGGGGTCAACGAACTGGAAGACATTATCGAGTTGGCCATTCCGGCCAATATCCTCAATCATGAGCCGCTAAAGCTGACCGAAACGGTCAGCGAACGCGCGGTGATCAAGCATCTGCGCAAAATGCGCGAACGCAATAAAGTGTTCACCTCGATGATCGGCATGGGTTATTACGATACGATCATGCCGGCGGTGATTAAGCGCAATGTGCTGGAAAACCCGGCCTGGTATACGGCTTACACGCCTTATCAGGCCGAAGTCAGCCAAGGGCGCTTGGAAGCATTGCTGACTTTTCAGCAAGTCATTATCGATTTGACCGGCATGGCGCTTGCCAACGCCTCGCTGCTGGATGAGGCCACCGCGGCGGCGGAAGCGATGACCATGTCGCGGCGCTTGTCCAAAAGCACCGCCAACAGCATAGTCGTGGATCAGGACTGTCATCCGCAAACTATAGCGGTAATCAAGACCCGCGCCCGCTCCCTGGGCTATGAGGTTATTGTTGCCGACCCTTATCGCGATCTGGAGCAATACGATTTTTTTGCGCTGCTGGTGCAATATCCCGGCGGTAACGGCGAAATAAAAGACTTGTCCGCCGTTACCGCCATCGCCCAGGCCAAATCGGCGCTGGTCACGGTCGCTGCGGATTTGCTGGCGCTGGTGCTGCTGAAACCGCCTGCCCAATTCGGCGTCGACATAGTGGTCGGCAACTCCCAGCGATTTGGCGTGCCGATGGGTTACGGCGGACCTCATGCCGCGTATTTCGCGACCAAGGACGAATACAAGCGCTCGGTTCCCGGCCGTATTATCGGCGTATCCAAAGACAGCCACGGCCAGCTTGCCTTGCGCATGGCGTTGCAAACCCGCGAGCAGCACATCCGCCGGGACAAGGCCACCAGCAATATCTGCACATCCCAAGTGTTGCTTGCGGTGATCGCCGGATTTTACGCGGTTTATCATGGCGCGGAAGGCTTGCGGCTGATTGCAGGCCGGGTGCATCGCTACACGCAAATCCTGGCCGCCGGCATTACCGAGCTGGGTCATCAGGTGCTGAGCGAGCGTTATTTCGATACCCTGGTTATCAGCACCCCGAACCGGGCGAAACGCATCGCCGCCCAGGCTACGGAAGCCAATATCAACTTGCGTGTCATCGATGCGGATCATATCGGCGTCTCGCTGGACGAAACTACCACGCGGGAAAATTTAAGGGATGTCTGGCAGGTGTTTGCCACCGCCACCGCCGATCTGCCCGACATTAACGGTTTGGATGCGACAGTGGGCGAATGCATCCCGGAAGCCTTGTTGCGCAATGATCTAATCCTGCAACATCCGGTGTTCGACCGCTACCATTCCGAAACCGAAATGATGCGCTATATGCGAAGGTTAGCCCGGCGCGACATAGCGCTGGATCGCTCGATGATTCCGCTGGGCTCCTGTACCATGAAGCTGAACGCCGCGACGGAAATGCAGACCATTTCCTATTATGAGTTTAACGCACTGCACCCATTCGCGCCGCTGTACCAGACTCACGGCTATCAACAAATGTTTGCCGAGCTGGAAGACATGCTGTGCGACCTGACCGGCTTCGACGCTTTTTCGTTGCAACCCAATGCCGGTTCGCAAGGCGAATATACCGGTCTGTTAGTGATTCGCAAATACCATGAAGTCAGGGGCCAGGCGCAGCGCAACATCTGCCTGATCCCGGCTTCCGCGCACGGCACCAATCCGGCCAGCGCTACGATGGCGGGGCTTACAGTCGTGGTAGTCGCCTGCGATGAGTGCGGCAACGTCAGCCTGGATGATTTGCGCGCCAAAACCGCCGAGTATAAAGACACGCTGGCCGCGCTGATGATTACCTATCCGTCCACGCACGGCGTGTTCGAACAGGCGTTCAGGGAAATCTGCGAGCTGATTCACCGGCATGGCGGGCAGGTTTACCTGGACGGCGCCAACTTCAATGCGCTGGTGGGTTTGAGCCGTCCCGGCAAAATCGGCGCCGATGTCGCCCATCTTAACCTGCATAAAACCTTTTGCATTCCGCATGGCGGCGGCGGTCCCGGCGTCGGCCCGATAGGCGTCGGCGCGCATCTGGCACCGTTTTTGCCCGACCATCCGGTTGTTGAAGGCGTCAATCCGGCCAAAGGCGAGCACGGCACTATCGGCACAGTATCCGCCGCGCCTTGGGGATCGGCCAGTATTTACACTATTTCCTGGGCGTATATCGCGATGATGGGCGCAGCCGGATTAAAACGCGCGACATTGACCGCGATCCTGAACGCCAATTACATCGCCAAGCGTTTAGCGCCGCATTACCCGATTTTATACACCGGTAAAAACGGCTGGGTGGCGCATGAATGCATTATCGATTGCCACGCCTTTAAAAAGACCTGCAACGTCACCGTCGAAGACATCGCCAAACGCCTGATCGACTACGGTTTTCATGCGCCCACCGTGTCGTTCCCGGTCGCCGACACCTTGATGATAGAACCGACCGAAAGCGAAGATAAAGCCGAGATCGACCGTTTTTGCGATGCCCTAATCGCCATCCGCGAGGAAATCAACGCCGTAGAAACAGGAGTCGCCGATGCCGAAAACAACCTGCTGCACAATGCGCCGCACACTCACCGTTTGCTGCTGGAAAAATGGACATTGCCTTACTCCAAACAACAGGCCTTTTTTCCGAACAGCGATCAGCATGATGATAAATACTGGCCGCCGGTCGGGCGTATCGATAATGTTTACGGCGACAGGCATGTGTTTTGCAGCTGTCCCCCGGTGGAGGACATGCCGAAGTGAAAATGCCTGACTAAGGACTAGCAGTGTCTTGGGCATGGCGACCGCTACGAAATGAACAGACTTAGGGAAGTTATGTCGATATTTACCGCGCCCAAGAAAAATAAATCCAGCTGTTAATTTGATGATTAATAATTTTAAAAAAACTGTTACTATAAAAATAAACTTTAAAATCTCAAATAAATACCATGACAGCAAAAGTCTTCCCAGGAAAAATCAAAAACTGTACTCACTGCGGTTCGCCTTTACACCGAATTCACCGTAACGCATTTGACAAGTTAATCAATTATCTTATTGCCATTAATCGTTACAGTTGTTCAAATCATGAGTGTGGCTTTAATGGCCTGAAAATATCCAAAAAACCTAAAAAGCTCAGCGTAAGCAACACAACCGTTAAAAAAAATTTAACGATCGCGCTGTTAATTATTTCAATGCTGATTGGTTGGTATTTTCTTATCAATATTTTTATTGATCGCAGTGCAATGGCTGAACAAAATACGAGTGCCGCCAACTAAAGCCATCGCTTGATCATTCGTCTATATGGCTGACCAATCTATTAAGGCGCCCGCAACGGCGTAACTTTTCCGGTCATCCGGTAATTTTTATAATCTTCCACAACTTGGGCATGGTCGAATGCCAGCACGGCGGGAAGATTGTCGAAGGTAAAAAGGCCGAAATTTTTTGCATCATCGGCGGCCCGCGGCATGCCGGAGGCTTCGGCAATATAGACGGCGGTGACGGTATGGTTGCGGGAGTCGCGTTCGGGATTGGAATAGATGCCTAGTAAGGCGGTCAGGGTAATATCGAGACAGGTTTCTTCCTTGGCTTCGCGCATCGCGGCATGTTCAACGGTTTCGCCGACATCGACAAAACCGCCAGGCACCGCCCAACCGTAAGGCGGATAGGCGCGTTCGATCAGCACGAACGGCCGATCGGGCTGGTCGATGAGTTCGATTAAAATATCGGCTGCCAACAAAGGGGTGACGGGTTTTGGCATCTTATCTCCTGAAAACGGGTGTAAGTGGTTAAAATCTTAAGCTGAACGAATCTCGATGAAATATACCACAGGAACTCTTATGGGCGATTTTTCACCACGAAGAACGCGAAGAAAACATAAGCTTTGTGATTTTCGAGGTAAAAAATTCTTAGTCATGCACAAGAATAATCATAACCTGTCAAAAAGACCATGAACTGTCCCAAATGCCTAAATGAGCTGCATGTGCAAAGTGAAATTTGTCCTCATTGCGGCATCGTATTCGAGAAGTATCTGAAATATCATCCTGAACAAGAGGCCCGACAAACTATCCGGCCGCCCATTGTGACGCTTTATAACGAAGATGAAACCCGGCCGTTGAGGCAATTGCTGTTTCAGGAGACGCAGCAAATCACGTTGGCGCATGTTATAGGCAGGGCGATTATTCTTGCCGGTCTCATTATTTGGAGCTGGCAGCTTATAAGCCCATCTATCGAAAGCAATGAGCTTGGAAACTCTTTTTTACATCGGGTCAATCTGCCTTTTCATGAGGCGGGACATATTGTTTTCAGGCCGTTCGGCGCATTTATTACGTCATTAGGCGGAACGCTGGGCCAGCTGTTAATGCCGGCAATCTGCACGGGCGTGTTATTGCTTAAAACACGCGATCCTTTCGGCGCATCGGTGGCGTTATGGTGGGTCGGCGAAAACTTCCTGGATATTGCACCGTATATGAACGATGCGCGAGCAGGGCGGTTGCCGTTGTTGGGCGGTAATTTCGGTCATTCGGCGCCTTACGGTTTTCACGATTGGCAGTATCTTTTGACCGAGTCGGGGCTTTTGCAATACGACCACTCCCTGGCTAAAGCGATCTTTATGATCGGTTCCGCAATCATGGCGCTGTCGCTGCTGTGGGCCGGCTTTTTGCTGGTCAAGCGATATAAAGACATCAAGCGTTCGTGCTGAGCCGGGCCTTGCCGAAGAGGCGGGCGGCTAGACCTTCCAGGTTTTAAAAAAACCTGGAAGGTCTGCATAACAACCTTTCCGACCGGCACGATTATCAGTGAAACCTTTCTTCCAGTGCGGTGCTGCTCGGCGTTTCGCAATAAATGACCATCGTTATCAGTTCGGCGACATTTTCAGCCTGCATTTTTTCCATGATGCTGGCCCGGTGTACGTCTACGGTGCGATTGCTGATGTTGAGTATTTTTGCGGATTCCTTATTGGAGTGACTTTTGACGATCAGTCCCAGCACTTCTTTTTCCCTTGTCGTTAAATGGTCGATGCGGTCTTGTATACGGCGTTTTTTGACACATTCTTCCCTGAACGCAATGTCCTTTTTAATGGCCTCATTGATGCGTTCCAGCAATAGCTCGTTATTAAACGGCTTTTCCAGAAAATCGACGGCCCCGGCTCTGAATGCTTTGGCCGAGTCGGCAATATCGGCATGACCGCTGATAAATATAATCGGGATGTTAATCCCCCGGTTCGATAATTCGCTCTGAAGTTCGTGGCCGGTCATTAACGGCATTCGGACATCCAAGAGCAGGCATCCCGGTTTATCGGGAACATAGTTGTTCAAAAATGCTTCGGCGGATTCAAAACTCTTGACCGCATGGCCTGTCGATTCAATTAAGAGTGTCAGTGAGTCACGTATTGCGAACTCATCGTCAACTAAATAAACGAGAGGTGTCGAGTTGTTAATGCTCATCATGTTTTCTCCGTAATGGGTAGAATGAAATAAAACGTGGTGCCTTTTCCGGATTGGCTATTGAAATGCAACGATCCATCATGGGCTTCTATAAGCGAACGGCTGATGGATAACCCCATGCCCATGCCGTTCGCTTTGGTGGTGTAAAATGGAGTTAATATTTTTTGTTGTTGGTCTATATCAAGCCCCGGTCCATTGTCTTTCACTCTGACCTGTATGCTGTTATTGGGAGTTAATCGGCTATGAATCGCTAAGTGGCGTTGTTGTTTTGCCGGCAAGGTTTTTAATGCATCAATACTGTTGCGGATCAGGTTTATGAGGACTTGCTCGATTTGGACATGATCGACATAAATAGGCGGCAGATTGTTTTCCAGCTCAAAGATGAGTTTTATGCCATGTTGTTTAAAGTCGGCAATGCACAGGCTGACCGCTTCATGAATCAAGTTGTTAATCTCGGCGGTTGAACGATGTTTTACATGGGATTTAAGGAACTCTCTCATGCGGTGAATTATCCGTCCTGCGCGTAATGCCTGCTGCTGGGTTTTGTACAGGATCTCGGTGAGTTTTACCAGATCCGGGGTTTCAGTGTTAATGAGATTTAAACTGACTTGGGTATAGCTGGAAATCGCGGACAGCGGTTGGTTGACTTCATGGGCGATGCCCGATGCCATTTCGCCCATCAGCCCAAGGCGGGTGACATGGGCGAGTTCGTCCAGATGTTCCTTGTCTTGTTGTTCCTGGTGTTTGCGCAAACTCACATCGCGCACAATATGGGTAAAGTAATGCACGTTATCGACCGAAAATTCGGCGATGGACAGATCCAGGGGCACCGTAAAACCGTTTTTGTGAATGCCTTCGACTTCCTGAATTTGACCGGCCGGTTTTACGGCATGAGGCAAGCTGGAACCATCCATTTCTTTTGGCGATGACGGTATCAGATCGTTAATGCGGCAACCAATCAGCTCTTCCGGTTTATAGCCGAAAATGGTTTCTACCGCGGCATTGGCGGACACAATGATATTGGACATGTCAATAGTGATAATGCCTTCTACTGACGCATTAAAAATGGAATTGAGTTTGGCTTCCCGTTCCAGCAGTTGGTGTTTGGAACGACGGAGTTCTTCAACTTTTTTCATTAAACTCAGATTACTTACAATCAGTTCGCTGGTTTGTCGGCGAACTTTTTCTTCCAGTTTTTCATTAAGGTAGGCGATAGTTTCTTGCGCTTGCTTACGTTCGGTGATGTTATTCATGGTCAGGCATATGTGCAACGCGTTTTTATCGTTGTAAACAGCCCTGGCGTAGCATTCAATATACGTTAGTCCGTTGTTTTGATCGCCGGGTTGCGATGCATTCGCGCAAAGTTGAAAGTACTTGCATTCTGGATGAGTGGGCCAAGTCCCGGTATCTTTGCTATTGGCGTTAAAGTCTTGACCGGTTTTTTGGGCTAAAAGGCGATGGATAAACAAGTAATAATTATCCTGATCGGAAGGGTGAATAAATTTCCCCAAGCGCTTGCCGATAAGATCTTCTTTTGGGTAACCCAATAGGGCGGCGGCCGTCATATTGGCTTTCTGGATGATCCCCGCTTCATTTAGCGTCAGGAAACCTACAGGGGACGAATCATAAAGTTGCGCGTAGGTATCGCGGGATGCCGTTAGTTCATGGTGCGCCCTGTTTAATTCTTCGTTTTGCATTTTCAGTTCAATTTGATGAACCTGAAACTCAAACAGCAGCTTTTGAATGTCGTTTGTCGACATGCGGGCAATATCGGCCCCGGAGTGTTGGAGCATGATTTCCGCTTTTTCTCGGATGGTTTCGCGGTGCTTATCGAGTAAAGCCGCTGCTTTGTCGTTAAGGCTTTCAGTATTCAGATGTCCATTAGGTGACTTGCTCATAAACCGGTATCCGTTTCTGCAGGTTGGCTAAATAAGATGATTCGCAGCAATAAACACTTCAGAATTGCTATCTTATTTGATTGATTTTTTTAACTAATATGGCAGGTTGTACAGAATTAGTCTGTTATTTTGTAGGGCTACTTTATATATTTTAGATAAAAAAACTCAATTTGTAAGTTTGCTTGACATGCCTCTCTGCAATCAAAATTGTTGTGGAACACTGGAATCTATTGGCATTCGACAGCCAACGGTAACAAAACCAACTGATTTGATAAAACATACGGATATTTGTAAGTAATGATTCTTTTAATTTTAATGTTTAAGCGTCAATCAATTCCCTTATGAGCGGTTTATTTTTAAGGCGCATCAATAATGTAAGTCATTACTGAGTGAAAATACATAAGCAATATTACTTAGGTATGCGTACGAATTTTTCAGCTATTTTCTTTGCTATAAGATTTAGCCGTAAATTGATGGCGTGGCCGGCAAGCGTAGTAAGCTTTTTTTAAGCTAACTGTACTTGTTATAAGGGCGGCAGGGTTCTAGTCAATTCTTAGGAGAGGCAATGTTAGAAAGTCCGGAGAACGATATGGCAACGACTCATTTAGAAGAGGGTGCGCAACGGTTGGCTACAATCCGGCAATATACAATTCCCGGTATTGATATTGAGCTGAAGGAAAAGCAATTTATGAATGATGAGGCTGAATATTACAAAGAAGTGAAAAGCAAAACAAAGAAAAATGCCCATGCAGAAGCTAAGAAACCGCGATTTTTTCGATGAAGAGTAAGTAATGTTACGGAGCGGATTATTTTTGCAAAAAAGTAATCCAAAGTAGCAGGCGGCTCAGACCGGCTGTAGTTTTATCGGACATCGCGGTGTGTTTTCGAATGGTTTTTAGCCGGAATAGCTTTTTCCGACTAAGCGCAAGCTCCTGGAACTGCTCTACAGTATATTTTTTATTGAGGGTTACCTGAGTATTTTTTAAAAAGATGACTTGATTCTTGGAAATTACCCAATCAAATGCTGGATTGTTTTGTTATCCAAAGGAGTAGAAATGCAATGTTCGAAAAACTTAAGGAAGACTTCGGGGTATTTGCTTCGTTTTTTTTTATTATGCCTCAATTAACGAATCGCAGTTTGGCTATCGATACCTTACGGGTTAGCGAGGCCAAATATCGCAGTTTGTTTGAAAATATCGACCAGAGCGTTATTTATCTGGATGCGGCGGGTATTGTGATGTCGGTCAATCATGCTACCGAACAACTGCTGGGGCTTCCTCGCGATGTCATCATCGGGCGTAAGTTTATTGATTCCTGCTTTAAGGTGATCAATGAGGACGATTCTGTTTTTCCGGAAGAGCAACTGCCTTCAGTATTGGCTTTGCGTACCGGGAAACCCGTGGAAGGCGTGGTCATGGGGCTGTTTAATGCGGAACGGCAAAATTATCTCTGGGTTGTCGTTAATGCGGTGCCTGAATTCAGGGTAGGCGAGCGTCAGCCTCATCAGATATTAATGACATTGACCGATATTACCCGGCAAAAGCAGTCCGAAGGCAAGCTGAGCATGGCATCGGTGATTTTTAATAATATCGGGGAAGGCATATTTGTTACCGATAAAGACAAAAACATCATTTCGATTAATGAGGCCTTTACCGCGATAACCGGCTTTACCCAGCAGGACGTTTACGGGAAGAGCGCGTATTTCTTGCACTCGCAGAAAAATAATCTAAAAGTCGATGTCGAATTAAGCGATCTTACCGGAACCGTCAATAGCTGGCAGGGCGAGATATGGCGTCGTCATAAAAGCAGCGTGGATTTTCCCTCATGGACTACCGTTAGCGAGGTAAAGGATTCAAGCGGCGATACAGTCCACTATGTCCATGTGTTTATGGATATAACGCATTTTAAGAAAGCCCAGAATCATCTGGGTTTTTTGGCCTACCATGATCCATTGACCAAGCTGCCGAACCGATTGTTGTTGAAGGATCGTATCGATCATTCCTTGCAAAATGCATTGCGGGAGGGTTCGCAGGCCGCAGTATTATTCCTTGATCTGGATCGCTTTAAGGGTATTAACGATACTTACGGTCATGCGGTCGGCGATGGATTGTTAAGAGAGGTGGCCAAACGCATAAAAAACCTGGTCAGAAAAGAAGATACGGTTTCACGTTACGCCGGCGATGAGTTTGTAGTCTTCATGGAAAATATTCCCGATGCTAAAAATCCCGCCAAGCTCGCGCAAAAGCTGATCGAGACCTTTAATGCCCCCGTTTTTATCAAAGGATACCGGTTGAAAATATCGACCAGCGTGGGCATAAGTCTGTTTCCGCAAGATGGACGCGATACCGATACGTTAATTAAGAATGCCGATGCGGCCATGTACCGAGCCAAAAAAGAAGGGCGTAACAACTTTCAATATTATAGTCTGGAGTTAACCACGGAAGCCTTTGAGAAAATGTCCCTGGAATCCGCATTGCGCCAGTCCATAGAGAAAAATGAATTGATTTTGTATTACCAGCCGCAGGTTTGTCTTAAAACCGGAAAATTGGTAGGCGTTGAGTCCTTGGTGCGTTGGATGCATCCAACGCTGGGATTGCTGTCGCCGAAGCAGTTTATAGATATTGCCGAGGAAAGCGGTTTTGTGGTGGCGCTTGGCGAATGGGTGTTGCAAAACGCCTGCAAGCAGATGAGCCGGTGGTTGGATGAGGGTTTACAGGTCAATAAAATGGTCGTTAATGTGTCTGCGATTCAGTTTTTACGTTCCGATTTTATTGCCACGGTTGAGCGGATATTACGTTCGACCGGGCTTGATCCGTCTTATCTTGAGCTGGAACTTACCGGTAGCGGTTTTATGGATAATTCCGAGCAAACCATCAAAGCACTCAATCGGTTGGTTGCGTTAGGCATCGATTTGACTATTGATGACTTTGGCGTGGGCTGTTTTTCGTTTAATAACTTAAAACGTATTCCTGTAAAAAAATTGAAAATTAATAGTTCATTTGTCGTCGATGTGTTGAATAACGCCAATGACGAAGACATTACCCGCGCGGTGATAGCCTTGGGTCATGGCTTGCATTTACAGGTTATTGCGATGGGTGTTGAGTCGCAAGCCCAGCAAAGGCGATTGATGGATTTAGGTTGCGACGAAGGGCAGGGCTATTTATACAGCTCTCCGGTATTGCCTTGGTCGAGTATTTTTCGAAAATTGATGGGTGAGTGAGGTCTTTCGAGACTTACCGGCTTTACGAGCGTCTGAAGACACGGCGATGAAAGGGGATATACTCGACACGGGCACGGATTGCGGCTTTTGTCCCCCTCTCCCTTCGGGCATAGCTATCTACACAACTTTTTTTAATTATAAATACAATGAGTTACAAAGCGGCTTGGCTCCCTCTCCTGCTGGAGAGGGTTGGGGTGAGGGAATTCAAACATGCGCAATTCATGACCGTTTGCCGTATAACTATTTACGAAACCTGTTGCGCCTCTTTTTTAGTGTTAGATCGAATAGGTATTTATACCAATTGTTCCGCTATCTCTTTGTACATAGAATGAAAATACGCAAACGACTGAATGTTGCCATTGCCTAACTGCCGAGTCGTTGCGGAATACGGAGGGTATTTCTTCGTAATGTGCAGGGGGTGGTGTTGTGGTCGATTTTAATTCAGTGCAAAAGTCAAATAAGAAGGCTATTGATAAAGATAAATTTCAAAACATGATTGCAGAACGCGCTTATTGCAAAGCCGAAAAAAGGGGCTTTGTAGTCGGGCATGAAAGGGAGGATTGGCTGGAGGCCGAGTCGGAAATTAAAAATCAATACTTCTATTGGTTTCAGGATGTCGAATAATTTCTCAGACCACAATAATAATGACTTAAAGCTAGGGTATTTAATATGAAACGAAACAAAATAATCGAGGTTCTCGATCTGGATAAATTAACAGAACATAAACAGCGCGTTGCTTTTCATGAAGCGGGACATGCGGCGGGCATTCATTTAAATAACAAAGCCAGAAGGCTGCCGCCGGTTTTTTTTAAAATTATTTTTAAGGATATGGGCGGCGTGACCGATGCGGATGTCATGGCTTACCAAACAACGCATGACGATTGCATCGCGCGCGTGGAAGGAGGCCGGTTAATCGAAGCGCTGCCGCTTTCTATTGACGGCCTGATGCGTGAATTAACCAAGCACAGCGATGCCATGATGCAGTTGGTAAAGGATTATATGCTGGCTTTCGAGGCGGACATTATTAACCTGCTGATCGGGCCGCTGGCTGAAGCTAAACATGTCGCTGAAACTGACGATGAGTTATTCAATCATCAGTTAGTCAACCTGAAAGCCTTAAAAAACTATGGCGGCAGTTCCGACCTTGCCTTGGTCCATGAGTATTTACAAAGTTTCTCGGCCGATAAACAACAAAGGGATGAAAAATTGAATCAGTTGTTTACAGCCGCATTCGATTTTGTAAATAACGATGCGCACTGGGCGGCAGTCACCAAACTGGCCGATTATATTCTCGGCGGCAGTAAAAACATTATCGGCTGTGAAGAGATTGTTTTGATGCTTGACCAATCGATTAATCATTTTCAAAACCGGAGACGCATCGCAAGGCATCATTACAATGGATGATTCAAAGTCCACGCTTTTTAAAACGCTACTCATAGGGTTGGGTCATTTCTTTATTTACCTGAAAAACCTATTGACGACGGGGTTAACTGACTTATCCAAACAGGGGGCGAAGAAGGAGCTCAATAAACCGGGGGATCAAAAAATCAGCGGCTCCGGAAAAGGCAAAATTCTTTTCTTTGCGCTGTTATTCGTCCTGCTGCTGACGTTTATTAACAGTATTCAGGACGTGCAGCGCGACGAAATTCCCTTCAGCCGGTTTATTAAACTGGTCAAAGAGGCAAAAATCGACAAGGCCGTGGTAACCGAACGCTATATTACCGGTGTTATCAAGTCTGACGACCCGACGCAACCGGCCAAAAACTTCATGACGATTCCGTTGTGGCAAAATGATCTCGCCCAAATGCTGGAGCAGAATAAGGTCGATTTCGTGGTCAGGAGCAGCGAGAACTGGCTAACCAATCTTTTTTTCAACTGGGTTCTCCCGATGTTAATCCTGGTGCTGATCTGGTCATGGGTTATGCGCCGCACTGCGGCCGGTGGCGCGCAGTCTTTTCTTAATTTGGGTAACAAAATCCACATACATCAGGACACTCAGGCCAAAATTACCTTCAATGACGTGGCCGGCGCCGATAGCGCCAAACAGGAACTTAACGAGTCCATCGATTTTCTAAGAACACCGGAAAAATTCCAGAAATTAGGCGGACGCATGCCCAAAGGCGTGTTGCTGGTCGGTCCGCCCGGAACCGGCAAAACCCTGCTGGCGCGTGCCGTGTCTGGAGAAGCGCAGGTGCCGTTCTTCAATATCAGCGGCTCTGAATTCATAGAACTGTTCGTCGGCGTCGGTGCGGCCCGAGTGCGCGAACTTTTTGTGCAGGCACGGAATCAAGCGCCCTGCATCATCTTTATCGATGAACTTGACGCCATTGGCCGCACCCGTGGCGGTCCGGTGATGATCGGCGGTCATGACGAGCGCGAACAGACCTTAAACCAGCTGCTGACCGAAATGGACGGTTTCGATACCTCAGTCGGCGTCGTGGTGATGGCGGCAACCAATCGCCCGGAAGTGCTTGATAAAGCGCTGTTGCGCTCCGGCCGTTTCGACCGGCAGATTGTGGTTGATAAGCCGGATTTGCGCGATCGCATCGAAATTCTAAAATTGCATACCAAAGCCTTGACGCTGGCTAAAGACATCGACCTGTCCATCGTCGCCAAGCGCACGCCGGGCCTGGTGGGAGCGGATCTTGCCAACATCGCCAATGAGGCGGCGATTATGGCGACGCGGGTCGGTCACGATAAAGTCGAAAAAGAAGACTTTGAGTCGGCGATTGACCGGATATTGGCCGGACCGGAAAAGAAAAACCGGGTTTTAAACCCCGAGGAAAAGCGCCGGGTAGCTTTCCACGAAGCAGGTCATGCGATGGTCGCCGAGCATGTGCCGACCGGACAACCGGTGCATAAAATCTCCATCATTCCGCGCGGCGTATCGGCATTGGGCTTTACCTTGCAATTGCCGGTAGAGGAAAAGTTCTTATCGACAGAGGATGAACTTAAAGATCAACTGGCCATTTTGCTGGGCGGGCGCATATCCGAAGAGATCGTCTTGGGAAGCATCTCGACAGGCGCCCAAAATGACCTGGAAAAAGCCAGCGAGATTGCCCGTAACATGGTCTGTAATTTGGGCATGAGCAAAAAAATGGGGCCGTTGACATACGGCAAGCGGCAGCAACTCCAGTTTTTGGAAACGGAAGTTTCAGAATATCGCAATTATAGCGATGAGACAGCCCGGCTTATCGATACCGAGATAATGGCGCTGGTCGAGGAAGCCGAAACGCGTGCGCGTGAAATCATCACCGCAAACAGGGCGGCATTGGAAAAACTGGCTAATTTGTTACAAGAGAAAGAAGTGATTAGCAGGGACGAAATGCTTGAGTTGCTTGGGCGTTGAGAAGCTTGGGGAGGGAACCGGCATGAATAAGATGGGCTAAGCCTGTTTCGCGCTTTCGCTCAAACAGGCTTGTTACTGCTACAGGCTGGCTTCCAGCGCCGAAATCAGCGTTGGTTGAGCGTTCCCGGCAAATCCGGACGGGCATGTTGGATTCGCCCGTGCCTTGTCTACAGGACATCGGCTTCAGGTGGAGGAGGATGTCGAGGCGAGCGTAGACAATTTAAGTAATGCCAGCCACGCTTCCGGAGTATTTAATGCCTTAAATTGTTTTATTTTTGGTATTTCAAAAGCTTTAAATTCTTTTTTCTGTTGTGATTTATCCTGAATTATCACCTGTCGGTATCACCTTTGCTCCTGAATCGAGCAATCAAAGCCATAAAATATACGGTACTTATAGTAGTCGCGTCCAACGCGCTGCGCCAGTCTTTATACGCATCTCGAAGTAGGCCAATGGGAGGAGAATTGTGTATAACAATTAGCGCAGTGCGTGGGAACGGGAAAGAGCTGTCCCCGGATTTGCTATTTGTTACGTAGCGTCCGAGGTATCTTCTTCGCCGTCCGCGGCAACGACGAGCAAACCCTCCTGCCGGATCATGGCTTTAAAGCCTTTCATCACGGGCCGGGAGATAGCCGTTTCCGCCAGCAGGCGTTTTTCGTAGATAATGTTTTTCGTTGCTTCATCGGGATGCTCACGGGCTTGCGTAATCAACAGGTGGAGTGCCGCATCCAGCAGACGGCCGGGTTGCGTCTTCACTTCGTCGTAAAGCAGTTCCATTACCCGCTTTTCCTCTGTCCGCATTTTGCATTTTTCGTCGAGAATTTTCAGCATCACGGCGGTCGCGCAATCCACATGGATCGGCGCTAAGGGATGAGTCAGCGCCCAGCGGGCTACGTCATCTTTGGTCATAGACTCTCCTTGTCGGTTTTTTGTCTCGTTCCCACGCGCTGCGCCGCGAGTCGTGGTTAATGTGTTGAAATATAGGCCTTACCAATACAGGACGCAGCGCGTCCCATACGGCATTCCCACGCAGCGCGTGGGAATGAGTAAAAGTATGGTGTGCGATAATACTTTCACAGTCTCTCCAGCGTGGGAATTCAGTGCGGGAAGCTGGAGCTTGAACCAGGAAGGTGTAAACATTTCCTGTATTGCTTTGTTCGAAGCGCTTATGTTGCTTAAGTGAAGCGCTTGGCATCGCTCAAACGTTAGGAGCGGGGTTGCAAACCCCGCCCCGCTTGAAAGTTCATTTTTCGGTCGCCCGATGCATCATGCAACCTCATCCCGTATGCCGCGTTGATTACCGGAGCTTTAGGAGAGAATAGGCGTAGGCCGGAATAAGACCATCCAAGCGTGTAGCGCGAGGTGGCGTTTCCGGCGAATTTGGATGGTGTTTGCCGGAAACACCGGTCTTCGCTGCCGCTCGAACCGGCTTATTCCGGCCTACGGGACTGCGTTCCCACGCCGGAGCGTGGGAACGATGAAACGCGGCGCGTGGGAACGAGGAAAACCAGCGCAAAGACCTGCACAATGCAAGACCTGGAACCTTTGGCTTCCGGCGAATTTGGATGGTGTTTGCCGGAAACACCAGCTTTCGCTGCCGCTCGAACCGGTTATTCCGGCCTACGGGACTTTTGTGCGCGGGCTTACAGAGTTACAGTAATAGTAACTCACATTTTAAATTTTCAAATTCCTTTATAGCTTCTGGATGGTCTTTCCACCTTTTTATAAATTCGTCATTAAAATTTGCCTTCTTGAGAAAGCTTTCCATATCGTTTGAAGTTTCAAAAGCATCGTATAGCTGGGTTGCTTGAATTTCTTTAGGTGAATCTTCAATTAACAAAAAGTTAATCATAGGATTCCTTGAGAAAATTGATATATAGCGATCTCTTAAAACTGTATTTGAAGATGTTATTATTTGCTCAAAATTTTCCGGCTGAAGCTTTTTCATAATAGATTCGGTATAACCTTTTAATACCGAACTTAGCTCTTTTAAACCGGATATTTGTGATGATAAATCTTCAAGATTCTTATCGCGAGATTTACTAATAATCAGGTCAGCGAAAAGCCCTGCCCATTGGTCTTTAAGCCAACTAGAAATATCGTCAAATTTTTCAAAATCCTTGATTAAATTATTTCTCTTTTGTGCATAGATATCATCAATAAGCTTAAAAATATTTACGCTATCTACGTGAGCATATTCTATATTGCTATGAGCTCTATTTTTCTTATATGTGTGATATTCAGAATGAACGTTTTTATCAATAAATACATAAATGGGAATGTCTTTTTTACGAGCAGTCTCATATTCTTTTTTGGTTACAGAGTTGTAGAATTCCAGCTTTGAACTTGAATTATCATTTTGTTCTGATGTTGGACTTCCGTACCTGCCTCCTATTATTAATACAAGAATATGGCAGTTTTGAATCTCGTCATAACATGAAATATCTAAAGGAGAATCATGATGAAATGGGATATCTCCATCTTCATAAAGAACAGATTCATATCCTAATCCTTCTATAAATGCTTCTAAGCTATTTCTAATATGCTTTAAATCATAATAAGTCGAAGAAACAAATATCCTAGGCTTTGCCATAGATTCTCCTTTTATACGTTAATAAGTAATTATCAGGAAAAATCTATCTGATAAATTAATATTGCCAGATATGTTGAGATAAATAATTATAGTGTGATTAGGCTAGAATCCTACCCACACTTACTTTCCCCACAATTCAAACAAGTCATACACCCATCCATCAACACCATAGCCTTAGTACTGCACTTGTTACAAAGCACCGCCTTCTCAGGAAATGCCTGCCCCTCCGACTCCCCATGCTGCGCCTCAAACTCCTTACGCTTTTCATCAAGAAAATTCTTCTGATGATCGGTCATTTTTTCCGGCTTGATCATGCCGATATGCTTCAAATGCGATTCGATCGCGTAGCCGATTTCGGCGACCAGCGACGGCATGAACACGCCGCCTTTTTTGAAGTAGCCGCCGTGCGGGTCGAATACGGCTTTCATTTCTTCGACCAAAAAACAAGCATCGCCGCCTTTGCGGAATACCGCCGAGATCAACCGGGTCAATGCCAACACCCACTGGAAATGCTCCATATTCTTGGAGTTGATGAAAATCTCGTAAGGCCTGCGCTCTTCGTGAGCGGTTCCGGCATTCAGGATCATGTCGTTGATGGTGATGTACAGCGCATGTTCCGACTGCGGGGTTTTGATTTTGTAGGTGGAACCGAGCAGCACTTCCGGGCGCGTGAGGGTTTCATTCATGCTTTGCAGCAATGGTTGTTCCGGCTCTTGCTTAACCGGTTCGGCATCGTCTTTGCTCAGGACTTTGTAGCTGACGATTTTTTTAGTGATTTTATGGGTCATGTCTGTAGTCTCAATCATTGTTACAGAGCCTTGTGAAGGCGGCGCATTTTTACTGATGTTCTGTGTCATGTTTTTGTAAGAGGAATTTCGGGGCAAGGTAAATGCGCCTGATTTGTTGTAGAGAAAACAAATTGCCGCCAGAAAGGCCAGATATTATTCACTGTATTGCAGTGAGCAAATTCGGTTAAGGCTGTTTCATCGACATTTTTTGTTAATTCGTAATCTATTCTAAAGGTTGCTTCAATTTGATACAGCAATCGCGGTTCGGCATCAGGATTCGATATGTCATTAACTCGAATACCTAAATCAACAAATACTCTAAAAAAATTAACGTCACTATTTTTATTGTTAACCGCTTCGCCTACTTCAGCTCTGATTGCCAGTTTATTCTGTTGTCCTAACTGAGCTTGATCATGGCTGTTTGCAAACTGTTTAAAACCGGACTCATATAAAACAATATCCAGTAGTTTTAAATTTTCTGATGTTTGTGCTATGAGCTCTTTATCCATAATCTGCCGTCTCATGGTAATCGTCGTGTTCTGAAAATAAGGGTTTACGTGATTTGGTTTGTAAATCGGCAATGATTCTGTGGGTAAGCGGAACGACATGTTCGTAATCCGAGACGGGCAATTTCTTCCCGTTGAATCCTGCTTGTTGTTTGAGCCAACTCAGCATGCCGGGTATCTCTAATGCGGCCCGCATGAGTTTGTCCATCGCTGCGCTTTGAATAACCTCGCTACGTTCATATTTTGAAAACGCATTAGTGCCGCCGCCAAAAATCTTTGCGGCATCTTGTTGGGTAAGTCCTAATTTGTTTCTCAGCGCAACAATTTCTTGCGCAGTCAACAGGCCGTCCATTTTTCGCCAAGCGTCGCGTACTAAACAATCATTGCGTTTAATTTGCTCTGAAAAAATAACGACATCGCCACATTGAAGGCAGACGGAATGCTCTACATTGACGGTGTACGATTGACCGTTTCGTTGAGATTCATCAGGTTCTATACGGACTTCAAAAGCTGAAGAGCCGCATTCAGCGCATTTATTCATAATTATATTTTGTTGAGTTATTGTAACTTTCGGTTTTCACAAAAAGGCCACGAATGTATTCGCGGCCTTTTTTCACAAAATGATTTTTTGCCAAACTTACAAATGAAACGAACCGATTTCGACTATTTCAATTTCACCATCTTCGAGCAAGCGTAGTTTCATATAAATCTTGTCGGTTTGTTGTTCGCGAATAATATTTTTAATATAAACATCATGGGCGGTTTGATCCGGATATTCGATAGTTTTCTGGAAATCAGCCGAGGTTAAAGAAATAATGCAAATTGAAACCTCTTCTAATGTGTATCCTAAATTTCTTATATCTTTGGGTACTTTAAGACCTTTATATCTGATGCGTTGTTGCGAAGCGGCTTCGCGAATTTTATCAAGATTGAAGAATGGCAAAATTATAACCCCTTTATAACCATAATGGTTAGTTATGCTTTTTTATGGCCTATTGTCTTTAGGGGTTAAAACTTTCCGTAATAGCCTTCTTTCAAGGCATCGAACAGGTTAGCGGCGCTGTGGATTTCGCCGTCGTATTCCACTTCTTCGTTACCCTTAAATTCCACCACATGGCCGTCTTCCAGCGTGAATTGGTAGGTGGTGTTTTCCAGGTCCGATTCCTTAACCAATACGCCCTGGAACACTTCGGGATTAAAACGGAACGTGGTGCAGCCTTTCAGGCCTTTGTCGTAGGCGTACTCGTAAATAGACTTGAAGTCTTCATAAGGATAATCGGTCGGCACGTTGGCGGTTTTGGAGATCGACGAATCGATCCATTTTTGCGCGGCCGCCTGAATATCGACATGCTGTTTCGGGCTTACGTCGTCCGCCGCGATGAAATAATCCGGCAATTGCCGGGCGGGATCTTGGCTGTAAGGCATCGCATCGGCATTGATTAAAGCGCGGTAGGCCAACAGCTCAAAGGAAAACACGTCGATTTTTTCCTTGGATTTTTTACCGGCGCGGATCACGTTGCGCGAATAATGATGCGCAAAGCTCGGCTCGATGCCGTTGCTGGCGTTATTAGCCAACGACAGGGAAATAGTGCCGGTCGGCGCAATCGAACTGTGATGGGTAAAACGCGCGCCGGTTTCGATCAGTTCGGCGACCAATTCGGGTTCTTCCTGTGCCAGTTGCTGCATATAGCGGCTGTATTTGCTATGCAGCAGTTTTCCGGGCACCCGGCTACCGACTTGATAACCGTCGGCAATCATTTCAGGGCGCTTATGCAGCATTTCGCCGGTGACGGTAAACATTTGCTCCATGATCGGCGCCGGGCCTTTTTCTTTGGCCAGCGCCAGTCCTGCTTTCCAGCCTTCCACGGCCAGTACTTTGGTGACTTCTTCGGTGAATTGCAGCGACTGCGCATCGCCGTATTTCATGCCCATCATGGTGACGGTTGAGCCCAATCCCAGATAGCCCATGCCGTGGCGGCGCTTGGTCAGGATTTCCTCGCGTTGCTGCGCCAGCGGCAGGCCGTTGATTTCAACGACGTTGTCGAGCATGCGGGTGAAAATCTTGATGGCTTGGCGGTAATTGTCCCAGTCGAAATGCGCGTCGTTGGTGAACGGTTTTTTGACGAAGCGGGTCAGGTTGATCGAGCCTAGAAGACACGAACCGTAAGGCGGCAATGGCTGTTCGCCGCATTGTCCTGTAACTAGGCCATTAAATATAACGGTATTATGGTCAGCTTGGGTCGTATCAAAAACAGCTTCATTGCCAACATAGCTGATTTCTGAAATCTCGCTCAAATAGCTTTGTGTTTTCAGTAATTTTTTATCGCTTTTCCAGTCGCGATATTTTTGATTTTTTTCTTCGCCTAGAAAACCAATTTCCTGCATGAATTGTTCACGCGATTGTCCGTCGATAATAAGTTCATAATCCGCTTTGCAAGAATATGCTTTCATTCCGCCTTTGCCATCCGGCAATTTTCTAAAAGAGGCGTCGCGACGCTTACGAATCCTGGAAAATACCGCAAAATTGCTTAGTAATATCTGTACATCTTTGAGTAACTGTATGTGCGAAGAGGCTAATCTTATTGAGCAAGATTGGCTGTTTCCTGAGACATTGACTGTACCGTCAGCTTGAAATAAAGCGATTAAATAACCTTTTACGCACTCTTCATTGCCTTGCCAAATCACTTCCGGAACACGGAGTTTGCTGTCTTTGTTAAAGCCATAAAATTCCAATACTCTTGCCAATAGAATCGAGCGGATCGTAATCATATTACGATCGGGAACCGCGACCGCCGAAACCGTATAGTTTCTAGTTGTGTTGTGCGTCAACGCAGTCGAGGTTATTAAATGATTGATATAAGCGACTAATTTTGGCGCGAAATCGCGATCATCGTTCCACAAATTGATAACGGCGGCTTGTTGATGCTTGCCTCGATTGGTGAAATGACCATCGCCAGTGATTAGGCCTAATAAGGTGCCGAAATTCTTATCGCCTTGTTGTCCAAATTGACCTTTACCGGATTGAATCAGTAATTTGTCGCCTAATTTTAAATCCTTTAGTTTGATTTTTCCCCGAGCGGTATAAAAGTCATGCCAAGCGGTCGCTTTAATTTCATAACCGTCGCGCGTGGTTACCCGGTAAACGGCGGCTGAGGTTGCCGTCATAAACGCGGGTTTGGCAGGCCGGATGGTTGTGCCTTTATCGTTTAAACCGAGTGCGCGTTGGTCGACAGTGACGTTTAATTCAGCGCCGCTGGCGTAAAGATCGGCAATTTTTACCATACCGAATTGGGTATGCAGGCGAGTATCGGCAGTTACGCAAGGATTGGTCGCACGAATCTTCTCGCAAAACCAGTTGTTGTTCATCTCGTTAACCTTGTCGATCAGGATGAATCCGGGTTCGGCATAGTCGTAAGTCGAACTCATGATGATGTCCCACAGGCGGCGCGCAGGCATGGTTTTGCTGATTTTGCAGGCGACCATGCCGTCTTCGTTAAGGATATAACCGTCTATGTAGGGCAGGTCGCGCCAGATGATGAGTTTATCGTCGGTCAAGTCCAGGTTGTCGAGTTTGACTTCTTTTTCGGTGACCGGAAATGACAGCGACCAAGGCTGGTCGTTTTTTACCGCTTCGACGAACTCGGCGGTGATCAGCAGCGACAGGTTAAACTGGCGCAGCCGTCCGTCTTCGCGCTTGGCGCGGATAAATTCGACGACATCGGGATGGCCGATATCGAAAGTCGCCATTTGCGCGCCGCGTCGGCCGCCTGCGGACGACACGGTAAAACACATCTTGTCGTAGATGTCCATGAACGACAGCGGCCCGGAGGTGTAAGCGCCGGCACCGGAGACATAAGCGTTTTTAGGGCGCAAGGTCGAGAACTCGTAACCGATACCGCAACCGGCTTTCAGGGTGAGTCCGGCTTCATGCACCTTGTGCAGAATATCGTCCATCGAATCGGCGATAGTGCCTGATACGGTGCAGTTGATCGTCGAGGTGGCCGGTTTGTGTTCCAGCGCGCCGGCATTGGAGGTAATCCGCCCGGCCGGAATAGCGCCTTGGCGCAACGCCCAGAGGAAATCTTTGTAGCATTGCTCCTGTTTGGTTTTGCCTTTTTCTACGGCGGAAATGGCTTTGGCCACCCGTTGGTAGGTTTCATCGATGGCGCCGTCAATAGCGATGCCATCTTTGGTTTTTAAACGATATTTCGTATCCCAAATATCCATCGAAGCGTCCTGAAACGGAATTTCAGTCACGGTGCTTGGAATGACATGTAGCTTTGCCGACATTGAGTGGTCCCTGTTGGTTGGTGTATGAATAAGCGAATTTGAAAATCAGCCTGTTAAGGCTGGTTATCGATATATAGTGTCTGTTTTTACAAAGTGGAACAATATATAGTGTTTTTGCGAAAAAATAAAACCTATTTTATAAATCGTTACACTATCAAACAGTTGCCTATTCAACCAAAAAATCACCGCTTTGATGTTGCCACATGGCGTAATATTTGCCTTGTTGAGCCAGCAATTGCTGATGCGTGCCTTGTTCTACGATGTTGCCTTTGTCCAGCACGATAATGCGATCCATGCTTAAAATGGTGGAAAGGCGATGGGCAATCACCAGCGTCGTTTTGTGTTTAATCAACTCGAAAATAGCGGTCTGGATCTGCTGTTCGGTGATTGAATCCAGCGCGCTGGTAGCCTCATCGAGAATCACAATCGGCGCTTCTTCCAAAAAGGCGCGGGCAATGGCGATGCGTTGTCTTTCGCCGCCGGACAGCTTGACGCCGCGTTCGCCGACCAGGGTGTCGAATTGGTCGGGCAAATCCTTGATAAACTCAAGGCAGTGGGATTTTGCGGCGACATCAAGCAATTGCGCTTCCGGAATATCCGCGCCCAGCGTGATATTGTCCCGTATCGAGCGATGAAACAGATCCGGTTGCTGCGGCACCATGGATATTTGCCTGCGCAATGAATTCAGCGTAAAGGTTTTTGCGTCCTGGCCGTCAAAGCGGATGCTGCCTTGTTGGGGATCGAGAAAGCGGAATAACAGTTTGGTTAACGACGATTTTCCTGAGCCGGATTGGCCGACCAGCGCGATTTTTTCACCGGCTTTGATGTTCAGGGTGAAGTTCTCAAACAGTTGGGTTTGATGCGAGTTTTCTTCATGATAGGTGAAATAGATGTTGTTAAAATCGATGGCGCCGTGGCTGATGGTCAAGGCCCGGGCATCGGCGGGATCGACTTCGACATCTTCCTGCCTGAACACATCGGCCATTTCCGAGGCATCGGCCAGAGCGGAGAAAAAGTTCCTGAAATTACGCCCGAACTCCCATAAGCGCTGGATCAGCATGATCATGATCGACTGGAATAAAACAAACTCGCCGACCTGAAAATGGCCGGTTTGCCATTTTTGGATCATCAAATAAACCAGTAGTAATTCAATGCCGAAGGTCATCAAGCCTTGTACGGCAAAGGAAAAAAACATCAATATCCAGGCGATTTTTTTCTTCCGGTAGACAAAATTCGATGCCCGATTGATGCGCGCCTGTTCGCCGGCTTCCATGGCAAAGCTTTTGACCACGAAAATATTGCTGACCGCATCCGAATACACGCCGCCGACTGTCGAGTCGGCTTGGGCTACGGCCTTGTCAAAACGCAGTTTCCATATCGAATAGGCAATATTCCAGGTCACAAAGAACGTGACCCAGATCAGGAAATAGCAGGCGAATTCGGGCTGTTGCCGATAGAAGATGACAAAGGCAATGCCTACCGCGACAAGGTTCATGAAAAACTGGAACAGGAACCAGTCCATGATGATTTCAAACGAACGCGAGAAGCGGTTGGCCTGCTTGATTAAACTGCCGGAAAAACTGTTTTCGAAAAAAACGTATTTTTGCTTTTTGAGCACTTCGAAACAGCGCTTTTCCAGCAGATTAACGCCGCCGCCATCGAGTGGAATAATAGCGATTTCAAGCAGCCGCCATGACAGCCAGATGCCCGCATAAATAATGGCGACTTGTTTCAGGTTGTCCAGCAACAGTGCCAGTGTGGCATCCGAATAGGGCGCGGCCAGTCCGTTGGCGATGTTTTTGTAGTAAACCGGCGCCGATAAATCCAGGGTCATGGCGGAAGCCAACGCGAATAAAGCCAGTAGGAAAAACCATTTTTTCTGCCAGACAACCCGGCTGTATTCTTTAAAGATAATGTTCATCGGTTGTTTTTGTAAGAGCGGGGGAGTATGCAGCTATTTTTCGCCAAGCTATTCCGGGATACGCGCAGTTACCTTCTTGGTGAAAGAAGACGTCCATCGGTGTAGTCGCGCTATGTAATGCGTTATCGGATATTCGGCAAGTTAAGGCGGTTTACAGAGGATGTAATGGTAACACAGTCAGGTAATCGGCTTTCTTTACGCATCTTTCAAGTTTTAGTAAATAATGCTGTAATAAATACCATGTTATAAGATGCAGCGTTTTGAGGATAGGGTATCAATGCCGGGCGAAAACAAAAGTGTGATAGATGCTACTGGATACGGTTTTGATCCAACTTATGGGTATTCGCTTAATCAATTGTTAGCGGTAAAAACGCCGAAAGAGCCAAAAGATTTTGATTGCTTTTGGCAAAAGCGCTATCAACAGGCATTAACCGTTGTTCCACTGCCACACATAAAAATCATCAATGAAGACAAGCTGGGCTGGCGTGTATTTGATATACGTTATACCTCTACCGATAATTTTCCTATCCGGGGCTGGTTATTGTTGCCGAATTCAGGCGTGATTAAACGCGGCTTTATCGTCGGACACGGCTATGGCGGACGCGACGAACCCGATTATCATTTGCCCTTTAAAGATGCCGCTTTGTTGTTCCCCTGTTTTCGAGGCTTGTCGCTCAGTGCCCACCCTTCCATGTCTTCCGAACCTTATTGGCATGTGCTGCACGATATTAACCGGAAAGATCGTTATATTCTGGGCGGTTGCGTCGAGGATGTGTGGTTGGCAGTCAGTGCCATGCTGTCCCTGTTTCCGCACACCGCCGGACACTTAGGCTATCTGGGGATTAGTTTTGGCGGCGGCATAGGCGCTTTGGCGCTGGCGTGGGAGCCGCGGATTTCCAAAGGCCATTTTAATGTACCCTCGTTTGGGCATCACCCGTTGCGCTTAAGGCTGGCAACCAATGGCAGCGGACAGAGTGTTCAGCGATTTTATCGAACCCACAAAAAACCGACGCTGAAGGTTTTACGTTATTACGATGCGGCTTTGGCGGCCAAGCGAATTACCATGCCCATTCATTGCGCGTGCGCAACATTCGATCCCTGCGTCGCGCCGCCCGGACAGTTCGCAATATATAACGCATTGTCCGGGGAAAAACAGTTGTTTGTCTTCGATGCCGGGCATCACAGTTACCCCAATCAGGCGCAGCAAGAGCGCGAGCTCATTAATGAACTCGATGCCTTTTTTGCATCCCTTAGCGAATAATTTAATTAACATAAACACAGGAGCCTTAAATGAATCGCGAATATCACAAGTGGTGGAGCGATAGATTACAGCGTGATATGGAATTACTGGTGTTTGGCCATTCCGGTGCAAAAGTGCTGGTTTTCCCTTCGCGCCTTGGACGTTTTTACGAGTACGAAAAGTTAGGCATCGTCGAGTCTTTAAGGCACAAGATAGAACAAGGCTGGCTACAGCTTTATTGTATCGACAGTGTTGATGCTGAAAGTTTTTACTGCGGTTGGGCGCATCCTTCCGGGCGCATTCAGCGCCATGTGGATTTTGAAGAATACATCCTGAACGAAGTGCTGCCTTTTATGCAAAGCAGGAATTCGCATGAGTGCGTGATTTCTCATGGTTTAAGTCTTGGCGCGTTTCATGCCGCCAATATCGCATTTCGTTATCCCCAGTTTTTTAAAAAGCTGGTTGCCTTCTCGGGGCGTTACGATCTGACGTTGAGCGTGGAGTGTTTTAACGATCTGTTCGATGGTTTTTACAATGAGGATGTCTATTTTCATACGCCCAACCATTTTTTGCCTAATCTGGAATGTTCCTGGCGCTTAAGCAAACTAAGGGAGATGGAGATTACCCTGGTCATTGGTAAAGAAGATCCTTTTTTGCAGAACAATGAACAGTTAAGTTCAATTTTGTCGCAAAAAAACATTAATCATCAATTATCGGTTTGGAACGATAGAGCGCATAGCGGATATTATTGGCGCCGGATGGCATCGCTGTATATCTGAGCCTTGTTAAATAAGCGGATGCCTTAATAGACCTGCGCAAAACGTTTCTTGATTCGCCAGATGCTTCAGCTGGCGCCGTCATACCGGCAGGGATGCCGGTATCCAGTCACATGGATGTGAATGTATGACTTGGCATAATGCCTAAATCGGATACGGGGGGCATGGATAGTCACCCTCCTGCACACACAGTCTTCGTATGCAGGAGGTTTCGAGAATTATTTATTAGCCCGATGCTCAATAATATCGTCAACCACGGCCGGATCGGCCAGCGTTGAGGTATCGCCCAGGCTGCCGATCTCGTTAGACGCCACTTTACGCAAAATACGCCGCATGATTTTACCGGAACGGGTTTTGGGCAGTCCCGGCGCCCATTGGATAATATCCGGGTGGGCAATCGGGCCGATTTCTTTCTTGACCAGCTCGACCAATTCTTTGCGCAGTTCCTCGGAAGGTTCGATGCCGACATTCAAGGTCACGTAGGCGTAGATGCCTTGTCCCTTAATGTCATGAGGGTAGCCGACCACCGCCGCTTCGGCGACATGTTCGTGCAGCACCAGCGCGCTTTCGATTTCCGCCGTGCCCATGCGATGGCCGGAGACGTTGATCACATCGTCGACCCGGCCGGTAATCCAGAAATAGCCGTCCTGATCGCGGCGCGCGCCGTCGCCGGTAAAATAATAACCGGGGTAGTTTTTAAAATAGGTGTCGATGAAGCGTTGATGATCGCCGTAAACGCTGCGCGCTTGCCCCGGCCAGGATCGGCTGATGACTAAAATGCCTTCGGCAGCGCCCTCCCTGACTCGGCCTTCGTTGTCCATGATCTCTGGCTGGATGCCGAAGAAGGGCAGGGTGGCGGAACCCGGTTTTAAGGCGATAGCGCCGGGCAACGGGGTGATCAGGATGCCGCCGGTTTCGGTTTGCCACCAGGTATCGACGACCGGACAGCGACCGTCGCCAACCACATGGTAATACCATTCCCAGGCTTCCGGGTTGATCGGTTCGCCGACGCTGCCGAGAATTCTTAAACTGCGGCGCGAGCTGCGTTCGACAAATTCATCGCCCTGCGCCATCAGCGCGCGGATCGCGGTCGGCGCGGTATAGAAGATATTGACCCGGTGCTTGTCGATCACCTGCCAAAAGCGGCCGGCGTCGGGATAGGTCGGCACGCCTTCAAACATCAAGGTGGTAGCGCCGTTGCATAACGGGCCGTAAATCATGTAGGAATGGCCGGTCACCCAGCCTATATCGGCGGTACACCAGTAAATGTCGCCGTCGTGGTAATCGAACACGTATTTGTGGGTCATCGCCGTGTACAGCAAATAACCGCCGGTCGTGTGCAAAACCCCTTTAGGCTTGCCGGTGGAACCCGAGGTGTACAGGATAAACAACGGATCTTCCGCGTCCATTTCCTCTGCCGGGCAATCGGCGGACGCGCTTGCCATCGCTTCGTGATACCAGACATCGCGCTGCGGGTGCCAGTCGACAGCATTGCCGGTGTTTTTGATGACGATGACTTTTTCAAGACAAGGGCAGGCGGCCGCGGCTTGGTCGGCGTTGGCTTTGATGGGGACAATCTTGCCGCCGCGGCGGCCTTCGTCGGCGCACACCAAAAACCGGCAGTCGGCATCCAGAATCCGGTCTTTTAAGGCTTCGGCGGAAAAACCGCCGAACACGATCGAATGCACTGCGCCGACGCGGGTACAGGCCAACATCACTGCGGCCGCCTCGCTAATCATCGGCAGGTAGATGCAAACGCGGTCGCCTTTGTTGACGCCTTGGCTTTTTAAGACATTGGCAAACTTGCAGACTTGTTCGTGCAATTGCCGGTAAGTGATTTTTTGGTCCTGCGCCGGATTGTCGCCTTCCCAGATAATCGCGACCTGATCGGCTCTGGCGGCAAGATGGCGATCCAGGCAATTGATGCTGACGTTGAGCTTTCCGCCTTCGAACCAGCGGATATGGCCGGTTTTGAAATCGCAGTCCATGACCTTGTCCCAGCGCTTGCTCCAGTCCAGGAACTGTTCGGCCTGTTCCGCCCAGAACGCTTCCGGTTCGGCGATGGAGCGCTGATACAGGGCTTTATACGTTTCAGCGTTGATATGCGCTTTGGCGGCTATTTCCGGTTTTATGTCATAAATTTTAAGGTCCGACATGCGTTAATCCTTGGGTTTTATTTGAGGTATAAGATTTATTTGTCCAGCATGGAATGAATGCCGTCCCAGCTTTCAGGCATATTTTGTTGCAGATGAATACAGCGTTTTAACAGGGTGATGCTTGGCGCGTCGGTGCTTAAGGTTGCAAAAAGTTGCGCCGCATTGGCGAAATCGGCCTTTCTGTATAAAGCCAGCGCCTGTTGATAACGATTGATCTGTTCAAGCATCAAGTCGTCGGCTTCATCGGCCGCCCCGATTAATTCGAAAATGCTTTCGCCGGTTTCCCGGCCTTTTACCCGTACGGTATCGAGCTCTCTAACAACAAAGCCGGTTATTTCGGTCGCCGTTTGCCGGTCGATCATGATTTGGGTTCCGTAGTGTTTATTCAAGCCTTCGAGACGGGAGCTGTAATTGACTTTGTCGCCGATGCAAGTATAACTGCGAGCCTGTTCCGAACCAATATTGCCGACGATCATTTCTCCGGTCGCGATACCGATACGGATGTTAATCTCGGGCGCGCCGTTGGCGACCCACAGCGGACGCAATTGTTGCAGTTTTTTTTGCATCGCCAGCGCCGACTGACAAGCATAGTTCGCGTGGTTGCCATTGCAAAGCTGCGGGCTCCAGAACGCCATGATCGCATCGCCGATAAATTTATCCAGAATGCCCTGTTGCCGGCTGATTTCTACGGTCATCGCCGATAAATAAGCATTGAGGATGTTAATTAACGCTTCGGCGGGGAGTTTTTCGCTGAACTCGGTAAATCCGGCAATGTCGCTGAATAAAACCGTTTGCGCTTTTCTTTCTCCGCCCAGCCTCAGCTTGTCCGGTTGGCTGAGCAATTCGCTGACAATAGCCGGATCGACGTATTTATTAAATGTGCTGCGAATCAGTTCCTTGTCTTCTAAATCGCCGGCCATCGCATTAAACGCGGCGGCTAATTGGCCGACCTCGTCGGCGTTTCGATAAGCGATGCGATGCCGGTAATTGCCGTGCTTGATTTCCAAGGTCCCTTTGGCGATCAGGCGTAACGGCCGGGTGATGCGCTGCGAAATCAGCATAAACAATAATGCGCCGAGTAATAAAATGCCGCCGCCGATCAGTAAGACCTGCTGCTGCAATTGCTTGAAGGTGCGCAGGGCTTGATCGAGGTTGGCGCTGAGTATGTAGCCCGCCTGAGGGTTTTGCGGGTCGAACAGCACTTGTTTGGCGATATAGCGCTCGTCGTTCCAGCTATACCTGCCGTTTTCCCGGATGGTCGACTGATGGCTCAGGATGGCGGCGGCTGTTTCCGGCGGGGTGTTTTTGGCAACCACTCGGTTTCTGTTAAAGACCACCGCGTGAAGCGTATTGTTTTGGGCTAATAATTTGGCGATCCAACTATCGTTTATGGGGTTGCAAACCACGATTAAGCCTACCGCATAATCATCGTTCAGGTTTGCTTTCAAGGGAATAACATAACTGCTGTATAAGCCTTCGTCTAAACTGACCATTGTTGACGACATCAGTCCGGAATCCAGGCTGTTTTTAATGCCGAAACTTGAAAAGTTGTTTTCCAGCGGCGGTCTGTCAGGGTCGTTTATCGAATAAACAGCCCTGACGGCCGGTTCGTCGTCGAGCATAAAAACAAAGTCCGCTTCGGTATCCTTGCCGATTTCTTCGACAAAGGGATAAAAATTATCTTTTATTTGCGCTAAAAAAGACCGGAATTTCTGGTCTGCGGTTATCACATGGGTCAGTGCTTGGATGTGTTTCTGTTCGACTTCCAAATCCTGTTGAAATTGCCCTTGAGCGCTATCCAAATCGGCAATAATACGTTTTATTTCATGCTGTTCGGCTTGCGTATCAATTAGGTATAGAGTGGTGCATAATAAGCCGGTGACTGAAATGAAGAAGGTGATGAATATCTTTTTATTTAGATTCATAAGATAAGCTCATGTACTGACTTAACGAGAATAACACCAAGATGAAGAAACCCAGTTTTTATTTTTTATTGGCCGGTTTAACGTATTTTTTTGCGCGGCACGCTGCGGCGGCCCAATCCATCTCGGGCCATGTCGATGCGCCGGAGCAAGTTAAACAGCTGGTTGTTTACTTGCAGGCCGAGGGCGCCGTTCAATCGAACCCCGCTCAAAAAATACAGCCGGTTTCGCAAAAAGAGACCGGCTTTCATCCGCCGCTAACCGTTATTGCCGCTGGGGACAAGGTTCAATGGAACAACGATGAAAGCAAAGAAATCGATCATAATATTTTTTCGCTGAGTCCGCTGGCGAGCTTTGATTTAGGCCTGGGAGAAAAAGGCTCTAAACTGGCGCAAACCTTTAAAAATACCGGTGTTGTTAATTATTACTGTTCGGTCCATAAAAATATGGAGGGTAAGATAATAATTTTACCCGACCGCTATTATCAGGTTTTAGAGCGGCCCGGCGATTTTGTCATCGAGAATCTGCCGGAGGGAAGCTGGACTTTAAATGCAGTGGTTTTGCATTTGCGCTACAAAGCGGAGCCTGTTCGCGTAACCGTCGGCAAAGCGCCTGTTGAAAACCTGACGTTAAAGATTATAAAAAAATGAAATATTTATTGTTATTAAGTGTTCTCATTGTTGCCGCTTGTGCCGGGGCGCCTAACCTTATCAAGGGCAAAGGCGGCGTTTACGGTAGGTTGTCCGCCGATTCTCACCCTGCATTTAATAAGAAGTTGGCCAATGAATCCGGTTCCGGCTCGATATATGGGGAAGAAAAAACAACCGGCGCTCAATATCAAGCCGATAGGGTCGATTACGCCAAGCTTGATGATTTGTATGTCGGCTTGATTCAAACGAACTTGCCGCCCCGGCAACACGCATTGACGGCGACGGCTGAAGGCATGTCGCAACAAGCGATTGCGTTGGCGACAGGGGATAGCCTACTGCTTCATAACAATACCGATCGAAGCCAGCATTTTTTCGTGGCCGAAACCTCATCGGCTGATGGGCGCATTCAGACATTTCCCAGCTTGGCAGCCGGAGCGACTGCAAGCTATAGAATTGATTTGGCAGGCGATTTGGCGTTGTTGTCCGAAGATAACGAGGGGCTTAAAACGGTGCTGTTTTCCAGAAAAAACATGTTGACCAAGCGGCTGTCCAGCGGCGACAGCTATCGGTTCGACAATCTTGATCCCGGCAGTTATCAGTTGATTTTTTGGTATTGGCGGTTAGGGAGAATTCAACAAACCATTCAAATCCAGGCAGAAGAAAATGTTCGTATAGATAAAACCTTAACGGTTGATAGCGTTATCAATGCGCATTAACTGATGTTAAGCGATGATTAAGAAATTTCCTGATTATAAAGATGCTTCAGCTAACGCAAAAAACGCCGTCATTCCGGCATGGATGCCGGAATCTAGAGCCAGGGAGGGTGACTATCCTTGGCACCCGTATCCGATTTAGGCATTATGCCAAGTCATACATTCACATCCATGTGACTGGATACCGGCATCCATGCCAGTATGACGGCGCTAGCTGAAGCATCTTACTAATCAGGAGAAATTTTTACCACGAAGACACGAAGAACACGAAGGTTTAAAAAACAAAACACGTCATGACGACATCTATCTTTTCGAATCAGACGCAATGCCAAGCTATGCATTTACATCTATGCCGGCATGACGGACTTTTTGCCATGTACTGAAACGGCGCGCTAATCTGAATGGCTGAGTCTTGCAGCCGGCAGCACGTGGTAAAAAGTGTTCAATTTGCGTAACATCAGCCTATTTAAAAATACCTTAACATTAATCCAAGAGGGAGTTTATGAACAAACGATTACTATGCGCCGCATTATTGTGGCTACCGGTTTTTGCCGGCAGCGCCGCGACTAAGGTGTCGGAACATGTGCTGGGCAACGGCTTAAAAGTGCTGGTTAAGGAGGATCACCGGTCTCCGGTTGCCGTGTCCCAGGTCTGGTACAAGGTCGGTTCAAGTTATGAACCGGGCGGTATTACCGGTATTTCGCACATGCTGGAACACATGATGTTTAAAGGCACTGACAAGCATGCCGCCGGTGAGTTCTCCCGTATCGTCGCCGAAAACGGCGGCGAGGAGAACGCCTTTACCGGCACCGATTACACGGCTTATTTTCAAACGATGGAAGCTTCCCGGCTGGCGGTCAGTTTTGAACTGGAAGCCGACAGGATGCGCAATTTGCATCTGTTAGCCGATGAGTTGAAAAAGGAATTGCAAGTGGTGACCGAAGAGCGAAGGATGCGCACCGACGATAATCCGCAGGCGAAAATGCAGGAACATTTTAATGCGATGGCTTACACCAACAGCCCGTATAAAAATCCGGTGATCGGCTGGCCTTCGGACATTGAAAATTACAAGGTTGAAGATCTTCAAGCCTGGTATCAGCGTTGGTATGCGCCCAATAATGCGACGTTGGTGGTGGTCGGCGATGTGCAGCCCAAGACGGTGTTTGCGCTGGCGGAGAAATACTTTGCCCCGTTAAAGCCCAGCGAACTTAAGCCGCTAAAACCGCAGGCGGAAGTCGAACAGTTGGGCGTTCGGAAGATGACGATTAAGTTACCGGCCAAACTGCCGTATTTGGTCATGGGTTATAAGGTGCCGGTATTGAAGACGGCGCAGCATGAATGGGAAGCGTATGCGCTGGAAGTCCTGGCCGGTGTGCTGGACGGCGGCGGCAGCGCCAGATTGGAATCGGGATTGGTGCGCGGCAAGCAAATAGCGGTGTCCGTCGGGGCCAGTTACAGCCTGACCTCAAGATTGCCGGAAATGTTCACGCTGGAAGCGACGCCCGCCGAAGGCAAAACCGTCTGGAATCTGGAAAGCGCATTAAAGGACGAGATTGCCAAGTTGCAAATCAACCTGGTCGAAGACGATGAATTGCAGCGCATTAAGGCGCAGGTTCTCGCCAAGGCGGTTTATGAGCGGGACTCCAATTTTTATCAGGCCATGCAGTTGGGTATGCTGGAAACCGTTGGCCTGAGCTGGAAAGTCGTCGATGAATATGTCGAAAAGGTCAATCAGGTTAGCGCCGAACAAGTGCGTGAGGTGGCGCGTAAATATTTGATTGAAGATAAATTGAGCGTCGCTTATCTGGAGCCCTTGCCGATCACCGGCAATATTACCGAGACCAAGACAACAAAAGGAGTTAGATAATGCGTATTCGTCCGTTAAGTTTCATACCCAAAGGGCATAAGTTTCGTTTGAGCAGACAAGCTGCTCAACTCAGCTTTATATTGCTGGCGTGGTTTTTTTGCAGCCCGGCAGAGGCCGCTGCAAAAATAGAATACTGGCAAACGGCGCAGGGCAGCCGGGTTTATTATGTGCATACCGAAGGCCTGCCGATGGTGGATATACAGGTGGCTTTCGATGCAGGAAGCGCGCGTGACGGCTACCAGTTCGGCTTGTCGGCATTAACCTCCGGATTGCTCGATACCGGGGCAGGGCAGTGGAACGCCGATCAAATCGCCCAGCGTTTTGAAAGCGTCGGTGCGCAGTTCGGCTCCAGTATTTCGATCGATATGGCGTCGGTTTCGTTGCGCACCTTAACGGATAAGCCCCTGTTCGATAAAGCGCTGGAGACCATGCAAGTCATTTTGACTAATCCAAGTTTTAATGAAGCCGATTTCCAACGGGAAAAAAACCGGACTTTGGCCGGTTTAAAGCAACAGGAAGAATCGCCTGCCGAGCTGGCCAGCATCGCCTACTATAAAGCCTTGTACGGCGATCATCCTTACGGGCACCCGGCTTCCGGCGAGATCGTCACGGTCTCTGGTTTCGAAGCCGCGGATCTGCGCAGTTTCTATCAGAAATATTATGTCGCCGCCAATGCGATGGTGGTGATTGTCGGCGACTTGTCCAGGCAACAGGCCGAGCACACCGCCGAGACGTTGGTCTCAGGCTTGCCGGTAGGCCAAAAGCCGGAACCCTTGCCGGAAGTGGTCATGCCGGTCAAAGCGGGGAAGCAGCATATCGACTTCCCCTCCACGCAAACCCATGTGCTGGTCGGCATGCCCGGCAGCTACCGCAAAGACCCCGATTATTTTGCGCTGTATGTCGGCAACCATATTCTGGGCGGCGGCGGACTGGTGTCCAAACTGTTTGAGGAAGTCAGGGAAAAACGCGGATTGGCTTATAGCGCCGGTAGTTCGTTTGCGCCGATGTTCAGGAAAGGCCCGTTTACGGTCAGCCTGCAAACCCGCAACGATCAAACCGGTCAGGCGCTGGACGTGCTGAATAAAACCCTGGCCGATTTTATTGCCCAAGGGCCTACGGAAGCCGAGCTGATTGCCGCCAAGAAAAACATCACCGGCGGTTTTGCGATGCGTTTCGATACCAACAAAGAACTGGCCAGTTACGTGTCGATGATCGGCTTTTATGACATGCCGCTGGATTATCTGGACACCTTCCAGCAGAACGTCGAGAAGGTGACGACCGCATCGATAAAAGACGCTTTCAAGCGCCGCGTCGATCCGCAGTTAATGCAAACCATCACCTTGGGCGGGAGCGACAAGAAGAGTGAACAATAAGCTTAGAATTATCGGAGGAGACTGGCGCAGTCGGCAATTAAGTTTTGTCGATGCGCCGGGATTAAGGCCCACGCCGGCCAGAGTCAGGGAAACTTTATTCAACTGGTTGCAGTATGAAATTGTCGGCAAACAGTGCCTTGATTTGTATGCGGGCAGCGGCGCGCTGGGCTTTGAGGCCGCGTCAAGAGGCGCAAAGTCTGTGGTCCAGGTGGAAAGCAATGCCCAGGCCTGCCGCAGTTTAAAGGACAATGCCGTTGCGCTGTCCGCTCAGCAGATAAGCGTCGTGCAAAGCGATGTTTTGCGCTATCTGGAGGGAGCGGCTACCGCCTTCGATGTGGTGTTTCTCGATCCGCCATTCGGGCAGAATCTGGTGGTTCAAACTTGCAGGCAGCTGGAAGCTTACGGCTGGCTGGCTAAACAGGCCAAGATTTATGTTGAAACGGAACGGCATTTCGATTGGTCATGCGGAGCATCCATGCCCGAAAACTGGCGGCAGCTGAAAAGCAAAAGCGCGGGCGAAGTCGGCTATCATTTGTTTGAGAGGGGTTAAGGGCGAAGGGCTGCCTGATTCGAAGCCTGGTTTTTTTCGCCTTGCGCTTTTTACCTTCGCCTAACATTGAATTAAGTATTTTAAAGCCGTTTCTTAGTATAGAATTGCCGCCTTTTCTGAAAATCACACACTATTATGCAAACCACCGCAATTTATCCGGGTACCTTTGATCCTATTACCAATGGGCATTTGGATCTGATTGCCAGGGCATCCAGGCTTTATCATAAAGTGGTTGTCGCCGTAGCGGTTAACAGGGGCAAAACCCCGTTGTTTTCTCTGGACGAACGGGTGGCGTTGGTTAGAGCGGTTACTGCGGATTTTCCCCATGTGTCGGTGATCGGTTTTGATAACTTGCTGGTCGAGTGCGCCAAACAGCAGGGCGCCAACGTGATTTTACGGGGCTTGCGGGCAGTCTCCGATTTTGAATACGAGTTTCAGTTGGCCGGAATGAACCGGCGTCTGGCGCCGGAATTGGAAACCGTGTTTTTAACCCCGGCCGAACAATACGAATTTATTTCTTCGAGCATGATTCGTGAAATTGCACAGCTGAACGGCGACGTGTCCTGCTTTGTTCCCGATCTTGTTCACCAATGTTTAATTAATAAATTCAGATCCGAGTAAACTATGGCCCTGGTTATTAACGAAGCTAAATGTGCCCGTTGCGGTGTCTGCGAGCCTGAATGTCCGAATGAGGCGATTATCCGGACGGAGGATGCTTATGTTATAAATCCCGCATTGTGTACCGAATGCAGGGAACGCTACGGCGATCCCTTGTGTGAAGCGGTTTGTCCCAACGACGGCATTGACGAAGTCAAAGACAGTTTGTATAAGAAATGTTTGAGTTTATTGGGTTGAGCAAGCGGTATTGCTCAACCGTGTTGTAGCGTGTAGGAGTTTGAATGTCCCTTATTATTAATGAAGAATGCATCAATTGCGATGTTTGCGAGCCGGAGTGCCCGAATGGCGCGATTTCCCAAGGCGAGGATATTTATGTCATAAATCCCGCATTATGTACCGAGTGCGTAGGCCATCATGATGTGCCGCAATGCATGGAAGTTTGTCCGGTCGATTGCATCGATAAGGATGCCAAGCATGTTGAGGACAAAGAAAGTCTGTATCAGAAGTATTTGAAATTGATAGCCTAGGCTTTTTGGTTTGCGTAGGGTGCGCCGTGCGCACCGTTATTCAATCAGCAAAGCGTATAGATTAATTAACCACGAAGACACGAAGAAAAACCAAGGTAAAAACTTCGTGTTCTTCGTGTCTTCGTGGTTTTATGTTTTTAGTTGACGCTTATGGCGTTAACCAATCCAAACTTTCAGTTGTAGAACCAAGCGGTTTATATTCCGCGCCGACCCATCCCGAATACCCCGATTTCTCAATCACTGAAAACAGCCGCTCGAAATCAATTCGCCCGGTGCCGGGTTGCCCGCGTCCAGGACAATCGGCGAACTGGATATGACCGATTTTACCGGCCTGTTCGGCAATAAACGTCTCGGGTTGTTCGCCCATCATTTGCATGTGATAAATATCGTACTGCATAAATAACGCTGGGCGGTTAAGTTGATCCAGCATGCTGAGCATTTGTGCTCCGCTATCGATGATAAATCCCGGCATGTCGTGGCTATTGACGGCCTCAAACACTGTTTTGACACCCAACGGCGAAAAGGCATCGACGGCGAAACACAGGTTTTCCTTAAAGGTTTCAAGATAATGTTGCAAGCGGCTGTTATCCAAACAGCGGCCCGGCAACACATTGATCGCTTCCGGCTTTAGCCGCTCGGCATAGTCGACGGTTTGAGCGACGGCCTGTCTGAACTGATCGCGCTTTTCAGGTACGCAGGCAAGCCCTTCGCCGCCCTGTAACAAGTCGGCAGCGTCTACATTAAACAAAACCATTTTTAAGCCGTATTCGTCCAGATTGTCTTTTATGGCGGCCGGATTTAATGCGTAAGGGAATTGGATTTCAACGGCATTAAAGCCTGCTTGCTTGGCGGCCTTGAAGCGATCGATAAGCGCTACTTCGGTAAACAGCAGGCTCAGGTTGGCGGTAAAGTTAAGCATCGGTTTTTGTATAGAGTTTGATTAAAGTGGCGGGGTCTTGTTCCAGGTAACCGCGGCTGCCGTGCAGTTGCATCAACTGCGCGGCCAGCGCGGACATCGGTGCGGCGGTACCCTGTTTGATGGATAAATCGACCGCCATGTTCAAATCCTTCAGCAGGGTTTTAACCCGCCATTTGACCGGCTCAAAGGTTTCGGCCGCCATTTCGGGAGCGACGATTTGTAGGGGCTTGGAATCGGCGAAACCGCCTGCCAATGCGGCGGGTATTTGCCCCGCATCGACACCGGATTGTTTAGCCAGGGCTATCATTTCGGCGATAACCAGCACATTGCAACTGACAATCATCTGGTTGCAGATCTTGGTGATCTGGCCGCTGCCGACTTCGCCCATGTGGGTTAATTGCTTGTACAGCGGGGCCAGGACGATTCGGGCAACTGCGATATTTTCCGCGCCGCCGCCCGCCATAATCGCCAGATTGCCTTGCTCGGCACCGGCGACGCCGCCGGAAACCGGCGCATCGACCCAGCCCATGTTGCATTTTTCATGCAGAAGCGCGGCCAACTGCCGGGTGTTTTCCGGGTGGATGCTGGATAAATCAATCAGCAACTTGCCCGCTGCGCCGAACGCTAAAATATCATTACGCACAATCGATTCGACGACGGCGGTATCGGCCAGGCACAGGATAATCACCTCGGAGTCCCGGACTAACTCGGCAACGGATGAGCGGACTGTAGCGCCTGCCCCAGCGACCGGCTTTAGTTTTTCAGCGCTGCGGTTCCAGACGTTAACGCTAAAGCCGGCATCCAGCAAACGCAAAGTCATCGGCTTGCCCATCAGGCCGATACCGATGAAACCGAGGGTGGGTTTTTTATCTGACATAGTTTATGTGTCGCTCGATTAATATTTAAAAATGCAAGGCCATAACGACGCCAGTCGTCAGGAGAGATTGCATAGGGCTGTGCCGTTACTTGCGCTCGGAGATGTCGCGGGCCAGGCACAGGGTTAGCGTCGCGCCTTCATACTCGAAACGGGTGATGCGGATTTCTACTGAAAAAACGGCGCCCTCCTTAGTCTTGTGACGACGCTCAATGACAACCAGGCCGTCTTGCTCGCTGGTACGGGTCATTTCTTCATGCGCGGCATCCTGATCGATGTCATAGACCGTCATGTCCAGCAGCTCTTCCCGGCTGTAACCCAATGCCCGGCAGGCTTCGTCATTAACATAGATAAACCGCAAGTGCCGGTCGACCAGATAGGCGGCCTCGCGCATTCGCTTCAAAGCAAAATTCATCATTAACAGCTGCTGTTCGGCCCGCTTGTGTTCGCTAATTTCAGTACGCAGCTGTTGGTTGTCGGCGTTGAGTTCGGCGGTGCATTCGGCGACCTGCCGTTCCAGATATTGCTGGCAGTGGTGTAATTGCGCGTTTCGTTCTTCCAGGCGTTTTTGCGTGGCATGCAACTTGAGATGGGTGCCGACTCTGGCGATGACTTCGTCGATTTGCAAGGGTTTGGTGATGTAGTCGACGCCTCCGGCGGCAAAGCCGTGGACTTTGTGCTCGGTCGCGACCAAGGCGGTCATAAAGATCACCGGAATGTCGCGGGTATTTTCCGCCGCTTTCAAGCGTCGGCAGATTTCGAAACCGTCCGCTCCCGGCAACATCACATCCAGCAGGATCAAGTCGGGTTGCAGTAATTGCGCGCGTTGCAAGGCCTCTTCGCCGTCCTGGGCGATGGCGACGTTATAGCCGCTCTCCTCAAGCAGGTCGACCACCACGCTCAGATTGCTGGGAATGTCATCGACGATCAGGATAGTGGCGGTATTAGTGCGAAGATTCATAGGGGGTGTCATTCAAGTGTTGTTCGGCAAAAGCGAGGATGGCTTTCGACTGGTAGCCCTCGGCAAATCTGCGCAGCTGCGTGGCGAACAAGCCGTAGCGAGGGTCAAGCCCTGCGACCCGTTCAGCGTAGCGCAGGATGTCGCGCATGTTGCCCAGCTGCGCCAATCGATGCAGCGTTTGCATTTCTTCGGTCGGTGGACATATCAGCGGTTCTGCGCTTTCATCCGTTATCGATGCGTTTTGCGGCGGCGGGGTGAAGATCCATTCGAGATTCAAAAGCGCGGCGATGTGGACCAGCAAGCTATCTTGGGCAATAGGCTTAGGTATGACGGCATTCGCGTATTCCGCAGCGTTGCCCGAGGCGGCATTGGCGGACATCACGACGATGGGGAGCCGGGCCGACCATTGGCGCAAGCGCAGTATTGTTTCCCTGTCGTCCATGCCGGATAAAGCGTTGTCCATCAGGATCAGGTCTGGCGGTATCGATTGAGCGCGCTCCAGCGCATCGAGGCCGTTGTCCGCCTCGACCGTATCAAAGCCCAGCGGGACCAGCAGGTTAACCGCCAAGGCGCGATCCTCCGCGACATCGTCGATGATCAGCACGGTACGGCGCGGCCCTTGGTATCCTGTCGCAACGTGTGCCAAAAGCAGGGCGCAAGGCGCGGTTTCCACCATCGGCAGTTCCAGTTCGAAATGGAAGGTGCTGCCTTCCCCTATGCGGCTCTTGACTTCGATGTCGCCGCCCATCAAATGTACCAGGTGGCGGCTGATCGCAAGGCCGAGGCCGGTGCCGCCGCTCCGGTGCTGTAAGTCCCCCGACTGCTCGAAGTGCTGGAATATAGTTTCCAGTTCGGCGGCCTCGATACCGATGCCGGTGTCTTGGATGACGAAGCGGAGCTGCGACGAGGTCTCGCGGCTGACGCGCAATACTACGCGACCGCAGTCGGTGAATTTGACCGCGTTGTCCAGCAGGTTAAGCAGCACCTGACGCAGCCGTTTTTCATCGCCGCGGATGCCTTCGGGCAAATCGGGCGTCAGCTCGCAAGTGAAGTTGAGGCCCTTTTGCCTCGCTTTGATGCCGATGATCTCGGCAACGATGCTCAGGAACTTGTTCAGCGGGATGTCGCTGATGATGAGTTCGAGCTTGCCGGTTTCGATACGGGCCAAGTCAAGGATGTCCTCAACCAGTGCCAGCAGGTGCTCGCCGCTTTGGCGAATGACATCGAGCGCGGCGCTATTGCGCTCGGTCAGGGTCTTGTCTCGTTGTAATATTTGCGCATAACCGAGGATGCCGTTCAGCGGTGTGCGCAGTTCGTGGCTCATGTAGGCAATGAATTCGCTACGTAGTTTCGCCAGGCGTACTGCTTCGGTCAGCGCGGCTTCGCGCGCAGCCTCGGCAGCCTTGCGTTCGCTGATGTCGCGGCCGACGCCGACGATTCCGAGCACTGTGCCGTCTTCGTCGATTACCGGCGCTTTGTCGATTTCGCGCCAGAACAGCGTACCGTTGGCGCCGGGAATGGCTACTTCGAAGATCTTGCCTTGCCGGGTGTTCATGACCTCGCAGTCAGTGGTGCGGAAGGCCTGTCCGATTTCGCCGGGCCACAGTTCTTCATCGGTTTTACCGATCATGTGTTCTTTCATATGACCGTTGCCGGTGTTGATAGTCAGGTAGCGTCCCTCGGTGTCTTTAAGCCAGACGGAAACCGGTAAGGTATCAACCAGTGTGCGCAGGTAGCGGGTCTGCTGGCGTAATTCATCGGTACGTGTCTGGACCCGTTGTTCAAGGTCGATGTTGAGTACGCGGATTTCATCCTTCGAGTGCCGCAGTTGCATATTAGAGACGCCAAGCAAGCGGTGGGAGCGCCGTAATCGCAGCAGGAAGTAGGTGGTGAGGGCAAGCAACGCGATGCTGCCGCCTAGCACAGTCCATAGCCAACGCTGCTGAAGTGCGCGATGTTGCTCGCGGAGCGTCAGTCTGTCGATTTGTTGTTGTTTGTGTTCCGACTTGTAGCGTTGCGCTAATTCGAGCATGCGGACGCTGCTTTTTTCACGTACCAATTTGTCCGCCAAGTCGGCGGCTTCTTCGGAAAATTGATAAGCCCGCTTGTAGTCGCCCGCGATTGCTGTGGCCGAAGCCATGCGCCGCGCGCTTTCGCTCCGGTAGATTAGCAGACCAATAGCTTGCGCCAGCGCGTAAGCCCGTTCGGCATCGGTCTGCGCATCGTTAATACGCCCTATCGACTGGAGGTTTTTACTGCGGGCGTCCAACGACCACCAGAGGCCGATCTTGTTCGGATAGCGTTCGTAGATTGCGACATCTTCATTGAGGAGCGGCAGGGTATCTTCCAGTCGGTTTTGTTTACGCAAGTTTTCCGCCAGTGCAAAAAGTCCGTGGGCGAGGTGGAAGGGGGTGTCGATAGCCTGATAGAGTGCGACCGCTTCACGAATCAACGACTCGGAGGTATGCAGGTCGATAGTCTTGTTGACTGGGTTGCTGAGCGCGTTGGCCATACCTGTGAGCGCATCCGCCTCCAGCTGTTTTGCGGGTACACGCCTCGCCAACTCAAGCATTTTGGCGTAATGATCGTATGCTTCGCTAGGGTGGTCGCTCTGGTTGTAAGAGACGCCCATGCCCTGATAGGCATAAATCAGCGCCAAAGGGTTATTGGTGCCTCTGGCGATTTCCATCGCCTGCATGCACAGGGTAACCGACTCATCGATCTGCCCCATGCGACGGTACATCATAGCCAGACGCAACATCGCTTCGCCAAGCAGGTCCGGACGATCCACGCCGTCGAGCACCTCCAGGGCGCGAGGGGCGACATCGACCAAGGTATCGATCCGGCCCTGGTAGACGGAATTGAGTGACATAGAGAGATAAGCCTCGGCCTGACCGATTCGGTCGCCGTTTTTCTTGGCCAGTTCCAGTGCTTGCGCTGAATGGTTCGCCGACGATTCGGTCTGCGCCGTATAGACTTCAATGCGGCCCAAAAGATTCAGTATGAGCGCTTGATCGGTCGACGTCGCATTAACGGGGGGTGTTGCCTGCAAGCGTAGCGCTGCCTTATAAGCCGCCTGGGCGTCGTTTTCCGTCAGCGCCCTGGCGGCTGTCGCCTCGTTGCGCCAGACTTCGAGTGCATTGTCCGCCCAGGCGTTGCCGCATAAGCCGGAAACGAGTAGCAAGCAGAGGAACGTCGCCGATATGTCATCAAAAAAACGGGTCATTAAGGTGTATTCAAAAGCGGGTGGTGGCGCAAACCTGTAATTTAACATGAATATCGTGTCCCAACTCTACCTTAATTACTGATGCTGCGCACTGTCCACGAAAAAATAGCGGGCGTATGTTTCCCTGCTTACGGTGTGCATTTTTCTAATCTTGACGGTGGACTTTACTTTATTGTCCTTGTGCTCGGTTTTTTCGTGCTTTTTGTGCCTTTCGTGGACTACGCTTTTTTATTAGGTACATGCGTAACATCAGTTAATTAGCTGATGAAAAGATGCGATTCATAAAAAAATAGGGCAAATGGGTAATATCTATGATTAATCAGGAAAGCCGCATTAAATCAGCAGAGGGTTTGCCTGATCAGGCGATTGATCCAAGTTACCGCTTTCGGTATAGGTTCTACGATATAATGGCTTTTTAAGTCGGGATATCTGCCGGCGCTGTTTTTTAATATAAATCCTTGCTGCATGTTGCCGGCAAGTTTCATCGAGAGGAGTTTTGCGTGGCAAAGGCTAGTGATTTAAAAAGAGGCATGGTGGTTGAGATAAACGGCGTACCGCATGCGGTTAAGCAGGTCGATGCTAAAAGTCCGTCGTCCCGCGGAGCGTCAACCTTGTACAAAATCCGTTTTACCAATCTTAAAACCGGTCAAAAGTTGGATGAGTCGTTAAAAGGGGACGATTTTTTTAAGGATGCCGATCTGGTACGGGCTAAAGTGCAGTTTTCTTACGTAGATGGGGATAGTTATATCTTCATGAATATGGAAGATTACACTCAGTACACTCTGAGCCGTGAGGATTTGGAGGATCAAATCGATTATTTGACCGAAGGTTTGGAAGGCATCGTGGCGTTGTTGGTGGACGATGCGGTGCTGGGCATCGAATTGCCTAGTTCGGTGGTGTTGGCGATCGTGGAAACGGCGCCTGCCATAAAAGGGGCGACGGCATCCGGGCGGACCAAAACAGCCAGAGTAACCACCGGATTGGAGGTTCAGGTTCCCGAATATCTGGAGCCGGAGGAGCTGATTAAGATTAATACCGAGACCGGAAAATTCATGTCGCGCGCTTGAGTCATGCCCGATTGTTTAAGCGTTCCTCAAGGTGAGTTTGAGTTAAGCCGGTTGCCGAAACGGCCGAAGGAGTTGCTGCGCGCTTGGGATGCGGCCGATGAGTATCTGCTCGATACGCTTGCGGAGCAGCTAAGGCGGGCGGATGTTGCGCGGGTTTTAATAATGAATGACAGTTTCGGCGCTTTGGCCGTAGCGCTGAGTGCTTACCGGCCTTGTGCCATATCGGATTCCTTTTTGTCGCAGCAGGCCACGCGGCTCAATCTTGCCGCAAATAACCTGTCTGAGCACAGCGTCGGTTTGCTGAACAGTCTTGAAAGGCCGGAGGGTGTTTTCGATTGGGTGTTGATTAAGGCGCCGAAGACCTTGGCATTATTGGAAGACCAGTTGATACGCTTGCGACCGCATTTAAGCGCTTCAAGCCAAGTCATCGTCGCGGGCATGATTAAAACCTTGCCGTCCTCGGTTTGGAAGCTGCTGGAGCGATTGGTCGGACCGACGACGACTTCGTTGGCTAAAAAAAAGGCGAGGCTGATTTTTGCATCCCTTGATTCCGGGCTGATTATTCCGCCCAGCCCTTATCCGGTCAATTACCGGCTTGAAAATACCGAGCGTCTGATTAGTAACCACGCCAATGTCTTTTCGCGCGACAGTCTTGATATAGGGACGCGTTTTTTTCTCCAGCATCTTCCGGCTCGGCAGGATGTCTGCGATATTATCGACTTGGGCTGCGGTAACGGTCTGGTCGGTTTAATCGCTGCCGAACGCTGTCCTGCGGCGGCGGTGCATTTTGTCGATGAATCTTTTATGGCGGTCGCATCGGCCAGGGATAACTTTCAACGTGCTTTTGGCGAACAGCGCGAGGCGACTTTCCGGGTCGGCGACGGATTGATGGCGGCTGAATCCGCATCGGCCGACCTGATTCTTTGCAATCCGCCGTTTCACCAACAAAATACCCTAGGCGATCAGATTGCCGTCAGTTTATTCAGACAGTCGCGGAGAGTATTGCGTAAAGGCGGCGAGTTGTGGGTGATAGGCAACCGCCATTTGGATTACCACTGCTATCTTGATCGTCTTTTCGGTGGGTATTCGATGGTCGCATCCAACTCGAAATTCGTTATCGTAAAGGCTGTGTCGGCGGGCTAAGGTGCTGAACGCAAGCAAAAATCGGGCAAAAAAAACTCCCGGTGCGCGAGCATCGGGAGCGAGAAGTCAAACAGGAGAGATGCTGTTTGAGGTAGGATACCAAGAGGTGGTAAAAATCTTTAGCCGAGTAATTTTCGATTCAAAACTATATTGGTGAAGATGGCGGCCGTTGCAAACATGATTGTTGAAACAATGAATTCGCCGGAAATAAACCCCAGAATACCAACGATAAACATCAGCCCTATTAAAATATCTTTTTGAAAATCAGTCATTTTAAAGCTCCTTTGCTGTTTTGTGGGTAAGAAGTAATCAGCGTTGAATACACTATACATACGGACCTATTAGTTGACAATAGTAGTAGGTATTGATTAATAGTTTCTTATATGAAAACAATTGGCTTGGGTTGTTTTATCTTTAAATGCGGAAAAGCTGATCTAAAGCCTGTCAACTGACGGAGTGCCGAGCTGGGGCGGGTTTGATGTGTACTCGAAATAACGGACAGTTATAAAGGGGGATTAAGCTGATGCGGACATCAGTGCATGGCAAAGGGTTTGCAATATGTTAATGATCTGCATAAGGTCTTCCCGCTGATGCAGGGATCTAGCTGGAAAACTCATGCCGGCCGGGTTTCGATTGATTTCAAACAATCAAATAGTGTATTGTTTTATAAGAATAAGTTTGATGGTTGCGTCGCTGTTTTTTCAGTTTGCGACTTATCTATGCTATTCGGTTAACGCCAACAAATCCCGTTCCAGTAAGGCGCTGCTGCCAAGGTTGAGTTCAACCAAGCGACGTAGTTCGGAAATGCTGTCTATATCGATATGCTCGCATTTAAAGCCGACCTTATTGCCTACAACGTGCGTTGCTGTGAGTTCCATTTTGATTTGGACCTGTTCGGACAATCGTAATGCGAGAGTGTAGAGCTTGTCCTGGTCTTCTTCCCAGGGAAGTTCGAAACGTAATAAACAGCCTTTTAAGGACAGGTCGATAATTTCGCAGTGCCATGTCTTTTCTGCGCAGCTTAAAATAGCGTCTGCCGTGTAGATAATGCGATGGAAATGGCGGTGATCATTGTTTTCTATTGGTTGCATGGGCTTAATTCAAAAAGAATTGCAGGGATGTGTTGTCGACAACCAACACATCGTTGGTGTTTAATTTTAATGACTTATCGTTTAAGGGCTCGTCGTTTACGGTTATCGTGCCGCTATGTTCCAATACGGAAACAAAATATCCCTCTTTTCTCTTCGATATGGCAATAACGCCGTTTCCGTCATGGCCTAGCCGTGTCATGGCTTTTTTTAATTGCAGAATCTTGCCGATATTGCTGCCGTTCATGATTTGCAAATTAGCGGCAGGAATGCGCAATTCACTGTCAATTTCCTGGTTAAGCGATTTTACGTCTTCGTCAATGAGGCTATTGAAGGCGGGAGATTCTACACATTCTACGGTATTGAAAATGATGTCATGCTTTCCCATCGATATGGTGTCGTTGTTATTGAGATGGCAAGCTTTGGTTTTTTTACCGTTGACGATTAGCGGAAATTCATCATTGAGTTGCTTGATAGTGCAGTCGTCATCACGAATAACGATGACGGCGTGAGCCGGAGCGACTGCCAGGCTGTCAATGGTTAAATCATTGGTTTCATCGCGTCCGATATGCACAATACCGTGTTTAAACAGGCCCGAATGGATAGCTTTATCTTTAAAAAAAACAGTGAGTTTTGCCATTGGATGGGTAGCGCATCTTTGAACGAACTTTGATTATAGACGGTATTATTTTAGTTGTTCAAGAAATTGACTGTATCGGGGACAAAGGCTTATTTCTTGGGCAGAAATTTAACCAGTTTAACGCTATTCTCATCCCGTTTTATGATCTCCAGAAGGTACTCATGCAATCTGATACTGGTTCCGGTTTCGGGTATGGTTTCCATGAACTCGATGATAAGCCCGTTGAGTGTTTTTGGCCCTTCCGTAGGAAGCGACCATTGAGTAATGCGATTTAACTCCCTGATGGTAATGTTGGCGTCGACCAGATAGCTACCGTCGCTTTGTGTTCTTACGGCGACATCGTCGGTGATCAGTTCTCCTACTATTTCCTGTAGTAAGTCGTCCAGTGTAACCAGTCCCTGCACATCGCCATATTCATCGATCACCAGGCCTATTCGGATCTTTTCATGCTTAAAGCGATGCATTTGGTTATGCACCGAGGTGCTCTCCGGTATAAACGATGGCTTGTCCAGAAGGTTTATGATGGTTTGTTTGTCAAAATTTTCCTGATTAAGCAGGGCAAGTATTTTCCGTAAATGTATAAAACCGATAATTCTGTCGATGCTGATTTTGTACACGGGTAAGCGGGTATGCGGACTGGTTTTTATTCGGGCAATGATGTCTTCAATCGGCAACTCAAGGTCTATGCCGATAATTTCATTGCGCGGTGTCATGATGTCTTCAACCGTCGCCGATTCGAGATCGAGTATGTCCATCAGCATTTTTTGGTAGCGGGTAGGCATCAGGCTTTCTGCGTCGCTAATAATGCTTTTTAATTCGTCTTTATTGAGTGTGGCATGGCGGTTTTTTTTGACATCGACACCGGCTATGCGGAGGAACAGGCTGACAAATAAATTGACGAACCAAACGACGGGATACAAGAGTTTCAATAACAGCGTGTAAATCCAGGCGGCCGGGAAGGCGAGCGGCTCGGGTTTGATTGCGGCCAGTGTTTTAGGGGTTACTTCCGAGCAAATAAGCATTACGATAGTCAAAATTCCGGCAGCGATAGCGACGCTGGATTCTTCATCGGCATAGAGTTTAATGGCGATGACAGTCGCTATCGAGGATGCGAAATTATTAACGAAGTTATTGCACAGTAAAATCAGGCCAAGCAAGCGTTCCGGTCGTTGCAGTAATTGATTCGCTTTGATGGCGCCGGAATGATTTAGCTTAACCAGATGTTTTAAACGATAACGGTTTAATGTCATCAAAGCCGTTTCCGAGCCGGAGAAAAAAGCGGAAAGAATAAGCATGGCGGCAAGTATGCCAAACAGCATACTAAGGGGCATATCGTTCAAAGAAAGTGTACTCTGGGTTGTGAAAACAACCCTAGTGTCTATGATGAGAAATTTTTGTCAAGCGTGGATAGGGGTAGCGGCTTGATTTATTTGTGTAAATCACATTAAAAAGGCCGTAGAACAGTATGAAATAAAAAGAATTTTGACATGATGATGATTCGATGCTTAACTTTGCCAAATAGTTAAATAATTAAAAAGCATTATTTTTAAGGCCACGCTGAGTGATGAGCGGCAGTGATTGTTGCGGAAAGTGTAAGGCTAAACTTAAATGGCCTCAATGTGAGTGATGAGTGTAAAAATATGGCGTTGCCGCGTATTTTGTTAATTGACGACAATCAAGTAAGAGTCCAGCAACTGGAGACGGTTTTTCAGTTTATGGAGTACAAGATAGAAACTGCCGGTTCAGCGGATTATGCATCTTGTTTTAACGAAGCTGATCAGTTGTGTGGGATTTTTGTCGGTGATGGCATTGATAAGCAGGCAACTGTAGTCACTAAGATTGTGGAACGGGCAAATAAAATCCCTGTCATTTTATTAATCAATAAGGGAACGGCGCTCCAGGTTTCGACCGCCATTACGAATAGCGTATTTCAAGTATTGGAATGGCCGACTACCTACCCGGTCTTGAAACCGATATTCGACAAGCTCTCTATCGCTGTTGCGCAAACGTCTTTTACGGTGCGGGAAGTGTCGGACCGGCGTTCTGCTTCAGTTGATCGTCTAAAAGGCAAGAGTCAGGCTATTGCCGGTATCCGTAAGCTGATTGATCAGGTTGCGGAATCGGATGCGACGGTTTTAATTTTGGGCGAGTCGGGAACAGGAAAAGAAGTGGTCGCTCGCGCTTTGCATGATGCCTCATTCCGAAAAGATAAGCCGTTTGTGCCGATAAATTGCGGCGCGATTCCCGGTGAATTGCTGGAAAGCGAACTGTTCGGTCACGAGAAAGGAGCGTTTACCGGGGCTTTAAGCGCCCGGCAAGGCCGCTTCGAAATGGCGGAAGGCGGAACGCTTTTTCTGGATGAAATCGGCGATATGCCTTTGGCTATGCAGGTTAAGTTATTGCGGGTATTGCAGGAACGTACTTTTGAGCGGGTAGGCAGTAACAAAACCATACATTGCGATGTGCGGGTTATTGCCGCAACGCACCGCTATCTTGAAAATGAGATTAAAGAAAATCGGTTTCGGGAAGATCTGTTCTACCGTTTAAATGTTTTTCCTATTGAAATACCGGCCTTAAAGGACAGGGCTGAAGATATTCCTTTGTTAGTGAGCGATCTTATCGCCCGAATGGAGGCTGCCAATCGCGGCTCGGTACGCCTGACTCATGCGGCATTGGCTGTGCTGATGCAGCATGAGTGGCCGGGGAATGTCAGGGAGTTGGCAAATTTGATTGAAAGATTGGCTATTATTAATCCCAAAGGACTGGTCGATGCGGCTGATTTGCCGGAAAAGTTTCAGCATTATAAGGTTTCCGAAGAGATTATGGATAATATCGAAGCGGGTGATATGGAAACGGTTGATATGGAAGAGGAGGATCAGTCCGAGCCAATTGAAGTCATCGGCGCTTTTGAGGGGACATCGAGTTCTTTAGCCCAATTGCCGGAGCAGGGCATAGATTTGAAAGAATATTTGAATGTTTTAGAAGTCGATTTGATACGCCAGGCATTAAATGAATGCAGCGGGGTGGTCGCGCATGCCGCCAAACGCTTAAATATGCGGCGCACGACACTGGTTGAAAAATTGCGCAAATATGATTTGCAGCGTTAAAGATAAGTTGTCAGTTTTTTGGCGGATAATGCCAAGGTATTGAAAGTATAGGTGTTATTGTTTTGGTCTGTTTTTTGCTTTCTTGCTTAGTAAAGTAAGTTTAAGTTGCAGCAAACTAGAGCGATCAGACATGAATACCTACAAAACCCAAAAAAAGCAAAAAACCGAACAGCTCACCGATGCGTTCCGCATTTTTAATGAGCTATCCCAGAATTTGTCTGTTTCTTACCAAGGATTGGAAGAGCAGGTTGCTAAGTTGCATAGTGAGCTTGCCTTTGCCCATAGCGAACGACTTAAAACCCTTGAGGAAAAAGAAAGGCTTGCCAGTCGCTTGGAAAAAATACTGGCAGCGCTTCCGGCCGGGGTCATTGTGCTGGATGTGGATGGGAAAGTTGTTGATTGCAATGCGGTAGCGACGGCTTTTTTAGGCGAGCCGCTGATCGGCGTGGATTGGCTCGACGTTGTTGCCCGTAGCCTGATTCCCGTCTTTGGCAACCCTCATGAGCGTCAATTAACTAATGGCAAGCGGGTGAATATGACTGTCAGTAGAGATGTTGTCTGTAGCGATTCCACGGATACCGGGCAAATTATTTTGCTGTCGGATGTCAGCGAAATGCGCAACCTGCAAGATATGCTGAATCAGCAAAAACAGTTATCGGCGATGGGGGAAATGGTGGCGAGCATGGCGCATCAGGTCAGAACACCGCTGGCAACGGCAATACTTTATGCCTCGCAAATGAGTAACCCGGCACTGGATAGTGAAAAGCGGCAGCGGTTTTCGCAAAAAATTCTTGAACGTCTGCAATATTTAGAAAGACAGGTTAACGATATGTTGATTTTTGCTAAAGACGGACGTTTGGCGATGGAGACTTTTTCATTGGCCGAATTATTAAATCACCTGAGGGAAACAGTAAAAGAATATACCGGCAGCGGTAGGATTGATTTGCAGATTATTAATGATGTGCAAAACGACGCAATGCTGGGTAATGAAAATGCCTTGCGCGGCGCGCTGCTTAATTTATTGAATAATGCGGTCGATGCCGTGGGACAAATTGGACATGTACAAATCTCAGTGGCTCAACTTGACGATTATAAGCTGCGGATTGTTATTAAGGATGACGGTCCGGGCATTGCCAAAGAGCTGTGTCAGCGGGTTTTCGAGCCGTTTTTTACCACCAAGAGTTACGGTACCGGCTTGGGATTGGCCGTCGTCGACAGCGTCGTCAAAGCGCATGGCGGCCATGTATCGGTTGAGTCTGCTCTAGGGAAGGGCGCTACGTTTACTTTAGTTCTTCCCTGTATAAATCAGGCATATAGTTTATTGCCGGGCGGTTTTTCACATAAGGCTGTCCTGCCTGATGCCCTTCGGGTAAATACAAATCTGTTCCAGACAGGTTTGTCCGGTAAAAATCACCATCAAATGGAGATGAGACATGAAACAGTATGATGTGTTGGTTGTTGAGGATGACTTGTCATTATGCGAAGCGCTTTGCGATACTCTGGAGATAAGTGGTTATCGTGTGATTTCGGCTCGTAACGGTACTGAGGCATTAATCAAGCTGGAGCTTGGCCAGTTTAAACTGGTCGTTAGCGATGTGCAGATGCCGGTTATGGACGGTTTTCAATTATTGAAGAATATGCAGCATAAGTATTCGGAAACGCCGGTGCTACTGATGACCGCTTTCGGAACTATTCCCAAGGCAGTCGAGGCGATGCAGGCAGGGGCTTCCGATTATCTTATCAAGCCCTTTGACGCGCAGGCGCTGGTAAGCAAGGTGGCTGATTATGTGATGGCCAATCCGTCGGCGGCTAATACCGCGGTTAATGAGCGAGTTGTGCAAGACGAAAGCATGAAAAAACTCTATGCATTGACTGCCAAGGTCGCCAAAACCGATGTTACCGTGTTGTTGCAAGGTGAAAGCGGAACCGGTAAAGAGGTTATTGCGCGCTATATTCATCAGAATTCAACCTACTATCAGGGGCCGTTTGTCGCAGTGAATTGCGCCGCTATTCCTGAAAACATGTTGGAAGCGATGTTGTTCGGTTATGAGAAAGGCGCTTACACCGGAGCGGTTCAGGCTATGCCCGGAAAGTTCGAGCAAGCGCAGGGCGGAACGTTATTACTGGACGAAATAGCCGAAATGGATTTAGGCTTGCAGGCGAAATTATTGCGGGTATTGCAAGAAAGGGAGGTCGAGCGTTTAGGCAGTCATAAAAAAATCAAGCTGAATGTCAGAATTTTGGCAGCCACCAATCAGAAGTTAAAAGAACAGATGGAGCAAGGGCGGTTTCGTGAGGATTTGTATTACCGTCTCAATGTGTTCCCTATTAATATTCCGGCGTTACGCAATAGACCAGGCGATATTTTGCCGCTGGCGCAGGAATTGATGCAGCGCCATAGGTTAGAAGGCAAGAAATTGCCTGAATTTGACAATGGGGCTGTTGACAAAATGTTGGCTTACAGCTGGCCCGGCAATGTCAGGGAGCTGGATAACGTAGTGCAACGAGCTCTTATTTTGCGGACTGGCGACAAGATTACCGTTGATGATTTGGTGTTTGAGGATGCGGGATCGATGATGGACGCGATTAATAAGGGGACTTCGGTTGAGGCTGTAGATGCCGTTCATGATTCGTATGTTATTGACATTAAAGACGAAATGGTGGAGGTTGGCGGGTTGGGCGAGGGGGTTCGCTCCGCCGAAGAAAGCATTATTTTACAGACCTTGCAGATGGAAAATGGCAGTCGTAAGATAACCGCTGAAAAGTTGGGCATTAGTCCAAGAACGCTCCGATACAAAATGGCTAGGATGAAAGATTCGGGTGTTATTATTTCATGCTAATATGTGGCATTAAAAATGCTCTAAACTCTATATTATTAAAGAATATAAGAGGACCCCTCCCATGAGTGAGATGAATGTAAACCAGGTTTTGGCCCAAATGCGGGCAATGTCGCTTGAAGCCGGCGGCGGTAAAGTGCAGGAGACAGGCGGTGGCGCCGATTTTGCCGCAATGCTGAAGCAGACTATAGGCGCTGTTAACGATACCCAGCAAACTGCCGGAAAAATGACGGAGGCTTTTGAGACCGGCGATACTAACGTAAGTCTCGCCGAGGTTATGGTGGCTTCGCAGAAGGCTAGTGTTTCATTTCAGGCAATGCTACAGGTCAGAAATAAATTAGTTGAAGCCTATCAAGATGTCATGAATATGCCAATGTAGTGCGGCGGTACACTGTAATTAAAAAATGAGCGAACAGAGCGGTAATAGTCTAGTTGAAGCAAATCGGCAGCATGATCCAACGGCGAAAAACGCGGGTCATCTTGATGGCGAAGCGTCTCATATTTTTGCGACCAAGGTCGACGCGCATCCCGCTATTAAAGGCTTGGCCGGGCTGACTATAGCGCGTCAGATAGGCTTGATGCTGGGTCTGGCTCTGAGTGTCGCTATCGGTGTTGCTGTTGTTCTATGGTCGCAGGAACCCTCTTACGGACGCTTGTATTCCGAAATCGGTGAAAGCGACGTGTCTGAAATTCTTGAAATTCTCAATAAGGAGAATATTAAGTACAAAGTGGAAACCGGTTCCGGAGCTATTATGGTGCCGATGGATCAAGTGAGTACGTTAAAGCTCAAACTAGCAGCGCAAGGATTACCAAAAAGTAATAGTCTGGGATATGAGTTGCTGGATAAAGAACAGGGGTTCGGCGCCAGCAAGAGTGTCGAGACGGTGCGCTTCCAGAGAGCCTTGGAAGGCGAGATTGCTCGAACCATTATGTCTATCCAGAATGTAAAAACGGCCAGGGTGTTGTTAGCCATTCCCGCCCAGTCGGTGTTTGTACGGGAACGTAAGAAACCCAGCGCTTCGGTTATAGTCCATTTATATCAAGGTCGGGCGTTGGATAAAGGCCAGGTTGAATCGATTATTCATCTGGTAGCATCCAGTGTTCCGCAATTGGAAGCGGAGCACGTGACAGTCGTCGATCAAAAAGGTCAATTGTTAAATAGCAATGACTCGTCAGCAGCGGGTAATTTGACCTCCAGGCAATTTGAATATAAGAAGAATATTGAAGAACATTTGATGGGACGAATTGAGAATATTTTGTCGCCATTGGTGGGTAGCGATGGGATGCGCGTACAAATTTCAGCAGACGTGGATTTTACCGAGACCGATAGAACCCAGGAAATGTTCAATCCGGATTTGCCGGCTTTAAGAAGCGAGCAAACATCGGAAGAGCAAAGTACGCAACCTGCAACTCAAGGTGTTCCCGGTGCGTTATCCAATCAACCCACTCCGGCAGGCGCGGCCCCGGACCCGGCAGCTGCCGCTGTTTCGACTCCCGCTTCCACTTCTGCACGTTCGGCTGCCACGTCCCCGCCCGGTTCGGCGGCAAAAAATGCAACCAGAAATTACGAGCTGGATAAAACCATTACCCATACCCGGTTGGCTACAGGGGCATTGCGTCGATTGTCCGTGGCCGTGGTGGTTGATGATCGGCATGTGTCCCAAAGCGATGGCACGGTTAAAACGCAGCCTTATTCTCAGGAAGATGTTAATCGATTTAGTGATCTGGTAAAGCAGGCGGTAGGTTTTGATAGTAGTCGGGGTGATCAGGTTACCGTCACTAATGTCACTTTTAAAATAGACGAACTGATTGAGGCATTGCCGACAATACCTATTTGGGAACAAAGTTGGTTTCTTGATGTTGTGAAACAAGCTGCCGCTGTGTTAGCGGTATTGTTCTTGCTTTTCGGGGTGTTGCGTCCCACGATGCGCAGTCTTGTCGGTCGGGATATAGAAGAGAAAAAAGCCGCAGCGTTGGCTGAGGCGAAAGAAAAGGCAGTCGCAATAGGGGGGGCGGTTCGCTTTAATGACCAAGGTGCGCCTGTCGCGGTGCCGGCCGGACAACAACAAGTCAGTTTTACGGCGCCCAGCGAATCGGACATGCAGGATTTGCTGCTTTTGGATGTGCCCCAGAGTTATGAGCATCGCTTGGAATATGTAAAGCGATTGGTTGATGATGATTCGAAAGTAGTCGCGCAAGTTATTAAATCATGGGTTAAAAAAGATGGCTAAGGCGGAAAAACAGTTAACCCAAGTCGATCGTGCCGCGGTATTGTTACTGGCGCTGGGAATGGATAGGGCCGCGCTCGTTTTAAAGCATATGTCCCCCAGAGAAGTGCAGATTTTAGGCATCACTATGGCAAGCGTGGGAGAGATTTCCATCGAGATGATGGATGAAGTGGTGGAGGAGTTTATCGTCTCGGTAAAAAGGCAAACGGCCTTGGGCATGGATACCGATGAGTATATTCGTACTGTGTTGATTAGCGCTTTGGGCGCAGATAAAGCAAACAGTATCCTTGATCGAATTTTACAGGGCGGTAACACTAAGGGTATTGAGCAGCTGAAATGGATGGATACCCGGTCGATTGCGGATATGATTCGTTTAGAGCATCCGCAGATTGTCGCGACGATTATGTCTTTGATGGAAAGTGAGCAGGCGGCTGATGTGATGATGTTCTTGCCCGAAAGTATGCGTTCCGATTTGATGATGAGAATTGCAACGATGAAAGGCATACAGCCATCCGCTCTGCGTGAGTTGGATCAAATCATGGAAGCGCAATTAACCGGTTCTGATAATGTTAAATCGACCAATGTCGGCGGTGTCGATGCGGTGGCTAATATTTTGAATTTTATGGATGGCGGTGCAGCGGATTTAGTGATGTCGGGGATTGCCGAGCACCGATCTGAACTGGCTCAGGAAATCCAGGAGAAAATGTTCACCTTTGAAGATCTTACTTCTATTGATGAAAGAGGCATGCAAACCTTGTTGCGGGAAGTTTCGACCGGACAGTTGTTATTGGCCTTGCGGGGGGTGGGTAGCGAACTTAAGGAAAAAATCTTCAGCAATATGTCGAAACGGGCGGCAGAAATGCTGCGTGATGACTTAGAGGCCTCCCCGCCCGCCAAGTTAAGCGAAGTGGAGTTGGCGCAGAAAGATATATTGGCTATTGCTAAAAAATTAGCGGATGCAGGCGAGATACAAATGGGAGTCGGTGGTGATGAACTCATCTAAGACGCCCAGATTCACGGCATCGGAGCTGGAATCGTTAAGATTATGGAGTATGCCGGATGTTTCCGGGGCGGATGCCAGAGAGTCGGAGACGGTGGAGCTTGAGGAGGAGCTGACGCCGATTTTAACGGTTGTTGAAATCGAAGCCATGCAAAAGCAGGCGTATGACGAAGCATTTGCGCAAGGCAAAAAGCAAGGTTTTGAGCAAGGTTTTGACGAGGGGTCAAAAAAAGGTTACGAGGATAATTTGCACTTGCTGCAAAAACAGGCGGCAACGCTGGTCAACCTTTTAGAGTCTTTAAGCGAGCCGTTTAAATACCTTGACGAGGAAGTGGAAAAAGAGCTGGTTAAACTGGCTATAGGTATTGCAACACAATTGATCCGTCGGGAAATCAAGTTGGATCCAGGGCAAATCGTTGGCGTTGTTCGAGAGGCAATCAATGTTTTGCCGCTGGCATCGCAAAAAATTAGTTTGAAGTTGCATCCTGAAGATGCCGAATTGGTGCGATCTGCTTTGGCGCTGGATGAGATGTCGCCAAGCTGGGGTATAGTCGAAGATCCGTTAATTACGCGTGGCGGCTGCGAAGTTGATACCGATATTTCTCATATTGATGCGACTGTCGATCACCGATTGGCTGCTGTTATTGCAACCCTGTTTGGTGGAGAGCGGGAGAGCGACTTTAAGGTAGCTGGGGATAGAGCCGCGCAGGGAGCGGTTGCCGAGGATGAAAGTTTGTGATTCCGGATGCGAATCGGTCACAGATTTGGCGGGCTAAATTACAACCTTATTCCGAAAGATTAGCAGAAGTGCCCGAGCTTGTTGTTGAAGGCAAGCTTTCCCGTATGGTGGGACTAACGCTGGAGGCCGTGGGTTGTCGTGCGGCTATTGGATCTCGCTGCCGAATTGAGGCTAAAAACGGCAGAATGATTGAAGCGGAAGTCGTGGGTTTTTCCGATGCGCGAATTTTTTTGATGCCGACTGCCGAGGTTCATGGACTTGAGCCTGATTGCCGGGTCATTCCTCTGGGCAAGAATAGCTTGGCCAGAGTGGGCTTCGCTTTGTTAGGTCGTGTGCTGGATGGTGCGGGCAATGCGATTGATGACAAAGGTCCGCTGAAGACCGATGCGCTGATTTCGCTCAACGGCGTACCGATCAATCCGCTGTCGAGAAGACCTATACGGGAGCCGCTTGATGTCGGCGTTAGGGCTATTAATTCTATACTCAGTGTGGGCCGTGGACAACGTATGGGCTTGTTTGCCGGCACCGGGGTGGGCAAGAGCGTCCTGTTAGGCATGATGACCAAGTTCACTACGGCCGATATTGTTGTGGTCGGTCTGATTGGCGAGCGGGGACGGGAAGTTAATGAATTCGTATTGAAGACCTTGGGCGAAGAGGGGCTTAAGAGAGCGGTCGTGGTGGTTTCGCCTGCCGATTGTCCGCCATTGATGCGGGTTCATGCGGCATTATTGTCAACCAGTATTGCCGAGTATTTTCGTGATCAAGGTCTTGATGTTTTGTTGTTGATGGATTCATTGACACGATTTGCGCAGGCGCATCGTGAAATTGCCCTGGCCATCGATGAGCCTCCCGCCACCAAGGGTTATCCGCCTTCGGTCTTCGCCAAATTGCCGCATTTGGTGGAGCGTGCCGGTAATGCCGATCACGGCGGTGGCTCTATAACCGCATTCTATACAGTGTTGGCCGAGGGCGATGATACTAACGATCCTATTGCCGATGCGGCAAGGGGGGTGCTGGATGGGCACGTTATACTGTCCAGGAGCTTGGCCGAATCGGGACATTTTCCGGCCATCGATATAGAGGCGTCAATCAGCCGGGTTATGCCGGACATTGTTGATGCCGGTCATTTGCAAATGGCGCGGGATTTAAGGCGATTGTATTCACTTTATCAGCAAAACCGCGATTTAATTAGCGTCGGCGCTTACCAGCCGGGATCAGACCCTAGAATCGATAAGGCCATTGAAAGAAATCCGGCAATTTTAGATTTTTTGCAGCAGAACATGGATGAGCCGGTTGATATAAATAGGAGTTTACAAGAGCTGGCAACGTTACTGGGCAGACCCGTCACCGGTTGATATTCCAGTCTCCACAGATAATAAAGGATATAAGTGAAAAAATCGCAACGCATTAAAACGATTGTAGATATTAAAGCGACTCAGGAAAAGAACGCTTTGGAAGAGCTGGGCGCAGTCCAGAGAAAACTTCAGGGCATGCAGGCGCAAGTTGAAGGTTTAAGAAACTATAGGAAGGAGTATCAGGATCGATTTGACCTGATGGGAGTAAAAGGGGTCAATGTTGCGCAGCTTCTGGAGTTTAGATCGTTTATCGATAAGCTTGATAAGGCAATACTCGGCCAGGAACAGCTGTTAAGTTCAATTGAAGCTGAATTAAAGATCAAAAGAAAGATTTGGGAAGAGTTACATCATAAGACCCAAAGCTTGCAGAAGGTTTGCGATTCAGCATTGGTGGTAGAGATGAAGCAAGAGGCTAAGCGAGAGCAACTGGAACAGGATGAACGGGCTTCCAGAATAGGACGGAATAGCTCAAGTGGTATGGGAAATGCTTAGTAATTGATTGGGGTCTCAGGAGAATTGATTATGAATATTGAAAGTGCAAATTTACCCTCTTTGGCGGCAAGCAGTACTGTTGCTGTTGTTGAGAGCATGTCGCAGCCTTCGGCCGATGGTAGTGCGGTTACTGACGGTTTCTCTGGTGCATTAGTGGCCCAGATTGGGTTACTGAATACTGTGGAGGCTGGAGATTCGTTGCCGTTACAGGCACCGGATGTTACCGGTTTGCAGAGCGTTGTTTCCGATTTGCCGGTCACCACGGTTGATGCGCAAGATTTTGCCGCTTTAGTAGGCAATGATTTGCCGTCGGCATATAAAATAAATGACGATGTTGATTATAAGGCTGCTTTGGCTGCGGTAACCGACACTTTAAAATATATTACTCAGGGTACAACGGCTGGAGAAAAGGCAGCCATGGTTGAGCAAAACATGAGAAATGTGATAGCAATGGCCGTTCCTCCGGTTGAACCAGGTGTGAAAGCTGTTATTGCGATAGCTGATCCAAGCGTGAAAGCAGTGATTGCGACTGCTGTTCCGGCTGAGTCCGGCGTGAAAAATGTGGTTGCAAAGGCTGTTCTTGCTGATCCACTCATGAAGGATGTGATTGCGACGGCTGTCCCGACTGAGCCAAACATGAAAGCAGTTATTACGGCGGCTGTTCCTGCCGAGTCCAGCATGAAAGATGCGCTTGCAAAGGTTGTTTCGGCTGAGTCTAGCGTGAAAGATGCGGTTGCAAAGGCTGTTTCGGCTGAGGCCGGCATGAAAGATGCAGTTGCGACGTCTGTTTCAGCTGAGTCCAACATGAAAGCTGCGGTTGCAAAAGCTGTTTCGGCTGAGTCCGGCGTGAAAGATGCGGTTGCAAAGGTTGTTCCGGCTGAGCAAAGTATGAAAGATGTTATTGCAAAGGCTGTCCCGGCTGAACAAAGTATGAAAGATGTCATTGCAATGGCTGTCCCGGCTGAGCAAAGTATGAAAGATGTCATTGCAATGGTTGTTCCGGTTGAGCAAAGCATGAAAAATGTAGTTGCGGCGGCTATTCCGGTCAAGAAAAGTCCGGCAGATGCGCCTGCTGAAGCTGAGCCGTACGTGAGAAATGTGATAATGGATGCCCCTGTTCAAATAGCTTTGGAGCTGGGAAACGATAAACCGGATAAGACGCAGGTTGAAGGAGATGCACAAATAGCGGTTAATGAAAATAATAGCGAAGTGCAGGATTTGTTGGCGGCAGCTATTATGCCTCCTCCGGTAATGCAGGTTGAGCCGGTAAAAACGGCCAATAATTTGACGCCTGCCGGTGCAATTGATGAGGGAGAGTTACCGTCTTTTACAAAATTATTGGCGGGAGATACCGGCTCGAATCAGTCGGCAAAAACTCCCGATAATGTATTGCAAAGTGAAGCGGTTTTTCGTCAGCCGGTTCAGGATAAGCAGGCGATTAATCTAAACTCTTTTGAGAGTTTAGCGCAAACTGAAAAGACCGGGCGGGTTGAGTCGCAGGTCCTAAGTCTAGAAGGGGAAAAGACTTTACCTCGGCTTGGGGCTGATATGACTCAACTGACTAGACCGGCATTTGATAATAAGGCGGATGTTCCTGCAATGACCAAGCCGCTGTCGCATCCCGAATGGAATAAGGACATGGGGGATCGGATTGTGTGGATGAGCAACAGGGCAATACCTTCAGCGGAAATTAGATTGAATCCGCCGAATCTTGGTCCTATATCGGTTCGCGTTGATGTTTCCGATGATCAGGCGACTGTTGTGTTTACGGCGCAGCATGCGGCTGTAAGAGAAACGCTTGAAGCCTCTATTCCGAAGTTACGAGAGATGATGAGCGCCCAGCAGCTCAATTTGGCGGAAGTGAATATTTCTCAAGGCTCGGTGTCAGAGCAGGGGCGTTCGCAAGCGCAAAATTTTGCGCAAACAGCTGATAGTCGGGGGCAGAGACGGGGCGCGCCAGCTGTTGCTGTCGATGAAATTGATGAAGTGGAACAGGAAATCGCAAGCGGACGGGCTACGGTCAGTAAGGGCTTGTTGAGTATTTACGCGTAGATTGACGGCGTCGAGTGAGGGTGTAAATAATTTCGTGTAACTGCTTATTTTCAGCATAATAAAATTCCTTTAGGAGGAATGAAAATGAGCAACATCATCAACGACCCCGTTTTAGTTTCAGCGATTCAGGATTTGGCACGCGG
>Ga0208270_100077_pt1 | contig 69439 bp, 59 predicted proteins | sample LakWasM109_LOW13_2_FD_183925 | JGI IMG/M metagenome (GOLD analysis project Ga0208270, IMG submission 183925) | Freshwater sediment methanotrophic microbial communities from Lake Washington under simulated oxygen tension - Sediment Metagenome... | ecosystem: Environmental > Aquatic > Freshwater >...
AAAGAGGCAATTGAAGCTTTTATTACGCGACACAACCAAATGGCTCAACCATTTAAATGGCGACGCCGCGAAGTAAAAGGTAGCCAAATAAGAAATACGGTAACTAATTTACGTAATTAAACACTAGTTCCATCCGCCTCTCAATCTCTAATCCGGCAAGCTTAGCTTTAGCTTCTTGAGTTTTATTTTCAAGCATGTTTTGTGTACTACCTTCAAACAAGGATTTGAAAGTTTCCACCATTCTATTCAGAAAAGTGTAAAGCAGATCGGCAGAAAAACCGCCTAAAATTGCCAACAAGGGTCGAATAATGCCTTTCGACAGCATTCCATCACTTTGAATGGATTGTTCTGAGACCAGCAGCGATAGCAACAATCCTGCGATGATGCCCAACAAAAATCGAATCCAATAAGACGATTGGTAACAAGGATCGTAAGTGCCTTTTGAGATATAGGCATTGGCGGTATATAGCGCTGTAAATGATGCGCCCAGACCTGCCGCGCCAACATAAAAAACCAAGCGGGCCAATTGTTCTAAGCCATCAGCTGACAAAACATCTTCCGCTAAGGTACTGCCATTTATAAATGGGCTGGCCATTAACGTTATAAATATAAATAGGGAAATGACGGCAGCCAACATAAGTTGGCGGACTAATGAAACAGGCCCTAGGAATCTAAGCAACGTTTCGGCTTTTTGTTCTACATAAAGTAACAATACAGTTTGCGGCGTTGCAGGTTCGATAAGACGCGTCAACAAACAGTGAACATCAACCAAAGCAGTGATGTCGAGGTCTCTTCGAATTAGCGGATGAACGTTTTCTCCAATTCCGGCAGGACTGTGGTCTTCAAACGCTGCGAGACAGGAGTCGAGTAGTCCCCAGAAGCGATAGTGCATGTGTTTTCACGCAGCTTGCGAAGTGAAAATGCAGGCTTTCCGAAATCGCGTCGAGTCATTGGAGAGCATGTGAGCTACCCCTTGTTGGGTAGCGATCGAGTGACCAGGACGGCTGGGGCAGCCGCAGGCATTAGCGGTCGCGTAATTTTTGCCGCTTGTTGGGCTGGGAGGCCCATAAAAGCTTTCGCAAAAATAGCGACTCCCCGGTGATTCAATACTTTTAATGGCTTCAGCAGAGACGGATTTACCCTTTGACAATGCGAACTTGGCCATTGACGTGCATTCCATATAAATTTGTTTACGTAAATCAAGATTAGCGTAAGGAGTGGTTTTTTGATTAATCACGAAAGCCTCAATAAATAGGGGGCAGCATATTATTAAATTAGGAAGCAATTGCGGAATCTCAATAACGATCCAACACAGCCTGCTGATAGATAAAGAAAGGTAGTCGTTGTCGGCAAGATGCAGTTCTAACGACAAGTATAATCTTCCGGAGGGAATCATATAGAACACACAGGCATTATGCAACGACGGGTAGTTATCCTCTCGTCTTAATTTTGCTTCGGTTCACGGTTTTTTTACGGTTTATTGCTGTGTGGATTCAATAATCTATCTATAAGTTTAACTATGTCCGAAGCGGCGTTGAATAAGTAGCCGAACGCCTATACCGAGCCAAACAGTGCGATAGTTTCCGCGTTGTTCGGCTCGGGTTGACGTTTATGCGTCTCCTGACGGCGCTGTTATTTTGTCGGAGCCGGTGGCGGTGAACCGGGCGGCGGTGGCGGAACATGGGAGGATGGCGGCGCAGCTTGACGGTAGGTGTCGTTAGAAAATTGTCCCGATACCGGAACCTGATGGCCTTTAGAATACATGCATTGAATATAAGCCACATCATAGTGTTGTTGCGTTGCCGACATGGAGCTGTCGGCAGTCCCTGCACCGACCAGGCTGCCGCCCACTAAACCGGTGCCTGCCCCGATGGCGGCCCCGCGCCCTCCGCCGATCGCCGCTCCGGCTGCAGCACCTAAAGCCGTGCCGATTGCGGCGCTAGTGACGCCGCTACTCACTCCTGCTTCCTTAGTGGTAGTGCCGCCAACCTGGAAAGAGGCGTATTGCTGACAGACAGCGTCGTCGTTACGAAACTGTTCAAAAGATACGCCGGAACCGGGTAGCACCATGACGCTGGGTCCGGTTGGCAAGCTGACGCAGCCGCTGACTGCCAGTATAACTGTGGCCAAACATACAATATAAAAACGCGACATAGCTGGACTCCTTAACGAGATGAGGACGGTATCGGCTCAACTTGCTGCCAACCTCTTGGGCATTCTTTGATATAAGGATAATAGCCTTCGGGGTTATTGCAGTGATACCAGTAGCCGGATGGATATTGTTGGACAGCCGGAGGAGATTGCTGGATATAGACCGGTGGTGTTGCCGGTACCGTAATCACGGTCGGCGGATAATAATAAGGGGAATAAAAGGGATCGCGGTAATAAGGGTAAGGGTAAGGGTAAAGCGGTGCGCCGAAATACAAGCCAAAACTGGAATGACCACGCGCCCAATTGACACCACTATACAAGCTGCAAATTATCAGTAGTACTGTGGATAACATCGTGTGAGTTTTCATTATTTACTCCTTTCAAGAACAGTAGCCGTTGAGCAAAGTCTGCGGATAGAAGCGCCTTATGAATTTAAGTTTTTACCTGTCGATTCGATGCCCATTGCCGAGTGTCGATCGATTATTGTCAATAAATCTTAAATATACCGATTTAGTGCATGTTGCCACCCCATCGAAGTGTCGTGACGAGAAAAATTTTGTTTTACTCCATCTTGTTGGTTGTCGTCAAATTTGCGTAATTTTTTGAAGTGATAAAAGCCATTTGTAAAACAGAAACTATCCTGAGCCGGTAATCCAGCAAGTATTATGCATCAACGGACGGACATTGATAGCATCAGTAAGCCACTGCGGCATTGATATTATTTCTCGGCTGAAGTCATGGAGAAAGACGAACGGAGCATGAATGAATTGCCGGACAGGTTTTGGCGTAGCCGCAGCGGTCTGAGTTTTCTTCGGGTTCAATAAGTAATGGCTGAGCTTTGCATCCTACAAGTTTTTAGCAAGCTTATCCCGTAGTGGCAGAGTGAAATAAAAAGAGGCGCCTTTCCTATGCTGGCTATTGAAATGCAAAGTACCTTCATGGGCTTCGATAATTGAGCGGCTGATGGATAGCCCCATACCCATTCCGTTCGTCTTGGTGGTGTAAAAAGGCGTCAATATTTGTTGCCGATTGTCTTCATCAAGCCCCGGTCCATTGTCTATTAGCTCGACCAGGATGTCATTATTGGCAGTCAATCGAGTATGGAACTCTATCTGGCGTTGCTGCTTTACTGGTAGGCTTTGTAAGGCCTCGATGCTGTTTCTGATCAAATTTATAATGACTTGCTCAATTTGTATCTGATCAACATAAACAGGCGGCAGGTTATTTGCCAACGCGAACGTCAACTTTATGCTGTTTTGCTTAAAATCAGCCATACATAGGCCGATAGAGTTATAAATCAATGCATTAACGTCGGCGGCTGAACGGTGTTTTACATGGGATTTGACAAAATCCCTCATACGATGAATTATTCGTCCCGCTCTTAAAGCCTGTTGCTGAGTTTTGGATAATATCTCGGTGAGTTTTACCAGATCAGGATTTTCAGTGTTAATAAGGTTTATGCTGACTTGAGTATAGCTGGAAATCGCAGCCAAGGGCTGGTTGACTTCATGAGCAATGCCGGAAGCCATTTCACCCATCAGTCCAAGGCGGGTAACATGAGCGAGTTCGTCCAGATGTTTCTTATTTTGCTGCTCCCGGCGTTTGCGTTCGCTGATATTTTCATGACTGACTACAGCTCCGCGATGAGAGCCTTGCAATGGCGATACGCTCATGTAAAACCAGCGTTGCTGATCGGGTGTATGACACGGATATTCTAAATGAAATGTTTCCAGCTCCCCAGACAGTACCGCCGCGATACCGGCCTGAGCAGTGTTTGCCTCATCGCCATAGGGTTGATCAAAGGCATTTTGACACACGTCCAGATAATTAATCCCCACCAAGATATCTTGATTGCCATTTTCTTCGGCAAATCGCCGCCATGCTTTATTGACGGCGACAATAGTCCCCTGCGCATCCAGCACCGCAATGTTCGATGTCAGTGAGTCCAGTATACTGGCATTAAAATCATCGCTGTCACGTAGTTTTTCCTCCATTTGCTTGAATTCGCTGATGTCTGTAAAGGTACCGATCATGCGCAAGGGTTTACCCTCTTCGCTACGGCTGACTATCATGCCGCGGTCGAGTATCCATTTCCAACTGCCGTTTTTGCAATTTACCCGGTGTTCCCAGGCATAAACCGGGATGTTGCCCTCAAGATACGCTTGCACTATAGCGAGGGTTGCTGACTTATCGTCTGGGTGAATGCGTTTTTCCCACTCATCCAGATCGGTGCCGATCTCGTCCTCGCTAAAGCCCAGCATTTCTTTCCAGCGTTTGGAGTAAAATAACGTATTGTCTAAGATGTTCCAGTCCCAAAGCCCGTCACCTGAGCCCTCGACAGCGAATTTCCAGCGATATTCGCTTTCGCGCAACGCATTTTCCGCTGCTTTTCTTTGTTCTATCTCAGCTTGCAATTGTGTAATGGAAGGTAAAGACAGGGCTCGGGGAATAATCCATAGCATCATTACCGCGGAGGTGACCGAAATAATCGCTGTTAAGGCTTTAACCAAGCCGTCCAGCCAATATAAAGGTGTCCAGATCGTAATAGCCGAGAATAGATGAGTGGTGCCGCAGGCGATAATAAAACCGGCAAACATAATCGTCAGCCACGGATAGGGAAAATCTTTACGCTTCCGGATAAAGTAGATGAGGGTCAGGGGGATGGAATAATAGGCGAGAGTGATCAGCAGATCCGAGATAACGTGTAGCCAAAGTAATGCAGGTTTCCATGAGAGGCAATAACCATGCGGGGTGAAATCATTAATACTGAAAAAATCGATGAATGGCTGCATTTGTAAAATATAAGAAAAAGGATGGGAAAGATGTGCCATTCAGGATGGCTAAAGCAGCTTTCGGTTGGTGCACTGTCATGAATAAACGGGAGTCGGAACTATGTCTGGGTTTAATGTTCCAGTGGGCGGCCACTTTTATAGCGACAGATTTGTAGCGGGACTTAAGGCTATTTGCATAACACTTTTCATGCACACATCCTGAAATCCGACAACGATATGTTCCTCGATATCGCTGAACATTCCATTGGAAAAATTATAGTGTGGGGATCGTGTTTTTCTGATACGTATCATTAGGCATAAAACTACGAACAATACCAACAACTGAACGAACAGATATTTGCATGCATCGAAAAAGCCAAAATAAAGAACCTCGTGGTTTATGTAAGTCTAAAAGCCAGACCAATATATGGTTATATAAAATAGAGCGTTTAATTTTTCAATCAATAGGTACTATTGCGTAGGATAGAGGGATTTCTCTGATTAAGTTCGATGCCGGATATGATAAGGGTTAAACGCTGGTTAATTTTACACGCAAAGCGGCAATAAAACAGATTGACTTGCGTCCCCGCTGTGGAACAATGAAACCAATTGCTCGGACTATCTTTTTGATCCAATTTCCGGTTTCAAGGATGACTCTTAAGAAACTGGAGATTTTTGCAATGGAGTTAAGCTCTATGACTCAAAAATCTTTAGCCGAATTACGAAAAATAGTTAATCAGGCTTATTTAGCGGATGAGAAACACCTTGTCAGCGAATTGCTCTATTGCGTATGGGCACGGTTCGCGCTTTTCAGGAAACCTTCTCCCCGGCCTTTCAATGAAAGGAGAGGAGGGCAACAGCTGCAATTCGCGCCGTTATTGAATATATCGGCTTTAAACGGCTACGACCCGGTTTTAATAGGGGAGAGCGCCAAAACGCTGGCTATTGCAGTCAGGGAAAAAAAACATCAGCAATCGGTGATTGAAGCCTTCCTGCAGGAATATCAGCTTACTTCCCGAGAGGGCATTGTTTTAATGGGGATTGCCGAAGCTTTGCTGCGTATTCCCGATAGCCGCACGCAAGACCTGTTTTTACAGGAAAAGCTCACCACCGTTGACTGGCAAAGCCATTTACATCATAGCGATTCCCAGCTGGTCAATTTAGCGACAAGAGCCCTGTTATTCGCCGGAGACTTTGAAGCCCATCATGACTCTCCGGCTTTCGAACAATTGCTATCCCGAATGGGCGCGCCGTTAATACGCGCCGCCGTAAAGCAGGCCATGCAGCATCTGGCATTGCAGTTCATTTTTGCAGAGTCTATACAGCAGGCCGTTCAGCGTAGCGGGCAGGACCCGGTATTCCGCTATTCTTTCGATATGCTCGGCGAAGCGGCGCTGACGCAGGCCGATGCAGAACGTTATGTCGAAACCTATCATTCGGCTATTCATGTGTTGGCGGGACATGCGGGGTCTGCCGATATTTACGCTAATCCGGGCATATCGATTAAATTATCGGCGCTTTGTCCCCGTTACGAACCTTTGCAGCATATTCGTGCGGTCAAAGAACTGAGCGATAAACTGCTGGCGCTGGCTCAGGCAGCCCGCACGGCCAATATTGCGATCACTGTCGATGCGGAAGAATCCGAGCGGCTGGAGATGTCGTTGGATGTGTTCGCCGCTGTTTTTAATCATCCTGACCTGGACGGTTGGCCGGGGTTGGGTTTAGCCGTGCAGGCTTATCAAAAAAGAGCGCTGCCGGTCATTCGCTGGCTGGCTAAACTAGCCGAACGCCAACACAGGAAGATACCGCTACGCTTGGTCAAAGGCGCTTACTGGGACAGTGAAATAAAGCGGGCGCAGGAAAACGGCCTTGCCGATTACCCGGTGTTTACCCATAAGTCCGCAACCGATGTATCCTATCTGGCCTGTGCGCAGTTTATGTTATCCAAGCCGGATGCCTTTTATCCCCAGTTCGCCAGCCATAACGCCCATACGGTCGCCGCTATTCATCAGCTCGGGCAACAACATCCGGGTTATGAGTTCCAGCGTTTACACGGCATGGGCGAAAGCCTTTACCGGGAACTCATGGAAGTTCAAAACTGGCAGACGCCTTGCCGCATTTATGCACCGGTCGGCGCTTATCATCAGTTGTTGCCTTACCTGGTCAGACGCTTGCTTGAAAACGGCACCAATACGTCTTTCATCAATCAAATCAGCCGCCCGAACATTAGCGTCGACGAACTGGTCAGCGACCCGGTTGAGGCAGTCAAAACATCGGTCCATCAAGCTCAAATCGTATTGCCCCTCCATTTGTTCGGCGAGCAGCGGCTTAATTCAGCCGGGTTAAATCTGGCCGACCCTGACCAGTTGGAATCATTGCAGCAAAGCCTGGAACTATTGGCCGATAAGCATTGGACCGCAATGCCGTTAATAAGCGGCAGCCCCCGTTCCTGTAAGGAACGGCTTGTGGTGAATCCTTACGATAACCGCTTGACGGTCGGTTCAGTCGTTTTCGCCGAACCGGCTGCTATTGACGAAGCGTTAAACGAAGCTTCCCAGGCATTTACCGACTGGCGGCTTTGTCCCGTTACACAACGCGCCGAGTATTTGAAACGGGCTGCCGATCTTCTGGAATTAAACCGTCTGGAGCTGGTTTCTTTATGTGTACGGGAAGGCGGTCGCACGATTAAAGATGCGTTGGCCGAAGTCAGGGAGGCGGTCGATTTTTGCCGCTATTATGCCCAGTCCGCGCTGGACTTGTTCGGCGAACCGATCAGGCTGCCCGGTCCTACCGGCGAGGAGAACCGGCTTTATCATTACGGCCGCGGCGTTTATGTCTGCATCAGCCCGTGGAATTTCCCTATCGCCATCTTTATCGGCCAGATAGCGGCGGCTCTCGCGGCCGGTAATACCGTTATCGCCAAACCGGCCAGCCAGACCGCATTAATCGCAATGCGCTGTATCCAGTTACTGCATCAGGCCGGCATACCCGAAACGGTATTGCAGTTTTTGCCGGTGGGCGGCAGTCTGTTTGGACAGCATTTGCTTCCCGATCCCCGCGTTGCCGGTGTCGTTTTTACCGGCTCCACGGAGACGGCGCAGTCCATTAACCTGCAATTAGCTCAACATCATCAAGATATTGTGCCGGTGATTGCCGAAACCGGCGGACAGAATGTGTTGATCGCCGACAGCTCGGCATTGCTTGAGCTGCTGGTTCAGGATGTCGTCGTCTCGGCTTTTAATAGTGTCGGCCAGCGTTGCTCGGCTTTACGCGTTCTATTCGTGCAGGAGGAAATTGCCGATAAAACCATAGCGATGCTGATCGGCGCAATGCAGGAATTAACCATCGGCAACCCCGGTGCTTATCAAACCGACATCGGCCCTGTTATCGATCAGGCCGCACTGGCGCCGTTGTCTGCGCATTTGGAAGCCATACAAGAACAGGCGCGGCTGCTTTATCAACTGCCGGTGCCGGAAGGCTTGGGCTACGGTAGCTTCTTCCCGCCCAGTCTGATAGAGCTACAATCGCTATCGCAACTGACCGAGGAAATATTCGGGCCGGTATTGCACGTGATCCGTTACCGCGAACCGGAACTCGATCAGGTCATTGCCGCAATCAATGCGACCGGATACGGCTTGACGCTGGGCATACACAGCAGGATAGACAGCACTTTCAATACTATCCGGCAGAACGTAAAAGTCGGCAATATCTACGTCAACCGCAATATGATCGGTGCCGTGGTCGGTGTACAGCCGTTTGGCGGCAACGGACTTTCCGGCACCGGGCCAAAAGCCGGAGGTCCCAATTATCTGCGCCGCTTCGTCATCGAACAGACAGTTACCATAAACACTGCCGCTATCGGCGGCAATGCCTGTTTGCTGGCTCAGGATTTACGATGACTTAAGGAGAGGGTGGTCTCGGACCGCTTGGTTTAGGCGGCGCAGGAGTATTCGGCGGTGGGGGCGGGTGCCATTCCTGCTCCGTGTCATACATTAACTCCCCTGGCACAGGAACTTTATGCCCCTTGCCGTACATGCATTGGATGTAAACGATGTCATAGTTTTGCTGGGCTTCTTCTCTGGAATCGGCATCCTGTTGCGATGTTGCAAGCTGTGTATGGGTGAGCTGCCTGCATTGCAGGTCGTCATTATGGAACTGATCGAAGTTTTTATCGCCGCCCGGCAGTACCAAAATGCTGGGCCCGCTCGGCATTGTCGAGCAAGCGCTAAGCAAGAAAACGGAAATCAGGATTGTCAGAATCTGTAACATGGGGCACACCTCCATTAAGGAACAACATTCTGCCAGACAGATGAACACTCCCTGACATAGGGATAGTAGCCGGGAGGACTGGTGCAGTAATACCAATAGCCGGGCTGCTGTTCTAGGGGTTGAGGGTCAATTTTTTGCCATCCGGTCGAGCATTCTTTTACATAGGGATAATAACCGGCCGGATCAGGACAATAGTCCCAGCTGTTCGGTTCAAGTGCCTGGATATTGGATACAGTCCCTTGATCTATATAAGTGGGCGGAGTCGTCGGTGTTATGAGCGATGGCGAAGCATAATACGGAGAGTACGAGTAGTAAGGCCAGTAATAGAAATTCGGCCAGAAAAAAGGAGAACCTGCAAAAAAGCCTACGCCACCATAACCATGGTGATGAAAGCCTCCGAAATGTCCGCCTCCCCTGAAAGCGCCGCCTCCATGGAAACCACCGAATCCGCCTCCGTGACCGCCGCCGGAACCTCCACCGTGTCCGCCTCCGCCACGGGCCATGGCGTTTTCGCTGGTTAACAATGCAATAAGGATGATCAACACAACAGATAATCTTCCGGACATCATTGTCATTTCCTCCTATACCGAAAAATGGACTGCATTGTTATCCTGATGGGGCGAGCTTGACGCATAATCCCGGCCTCAACGCCAGCCACGGCCGCCCCAACCACGGCCTCCCCATCGATGACCGCCCCAGCCATATCCTCCTCTCCAGCCACCGCCGTAAAAATGCGGCCTAAATCCGTAACTGCCGTAAAGTCCATAACCATATCCGTAGGGGGCATAATTATAAGAAATGCCGACATTATCGTAAGGCGTAGCATAAACGGCGCAACCATTCAGGTTGCACAGTATCCCTGCAAGGGCGATTGTTAACGCTAAACGTTTCATTGTTGGCTCTCCTCAGTCGGTTACACAACCTGTCTTTCGGAAATTCAGTCGGCTTGTTGCGCAGTGCTTATTTTTTAAGTGTCAGCCACGGTTCAATCCCGGAAGAAATTCAACAGCGAAATTAATCTCCTGCCGGCGGCACCTTATGCGCGAACGGGTCAATGAAAAATCGATTTTATAATTCCACAATAAAACAGCGCTATCAATACGTATAACTACGGGCCTTGTCATGCCCGGTTCATCGGCTTTCCGGCGATCTAATAGGCATTTCTACTGATTGCACAAATGACAGCTCTTCTCTAACCTGTAATCAAAAGCCGATCAGGCTGAAAACGCTCCTGTAGCAGGGTTCATATCTTTAATTTGTTTATAGATAAAATGAGGCCTCTCTGATATGCAGAACACCCAAACTATTCTCGCGACCAATCTGCTTCAATTGATCATCTATTTTGGAGCCGTAGTCGCTATTACCGGCGTCATGCTCGGCGGTGCTTATCTTCTGGGGCAGAGACATAGCGCCAAAAAATCGGACGAACCTTTTGAATCGGGCATCGTTGCAACCGGTGATGTTCATATTCATTTTTCTGTTCAGTTTTATTTACTGGCGATTTTTTTTGTGATTTTCGATATGGAAAGCGTATTCCTGTTTGCCTGGGCGGTGTCGTTGCAGGAAGCGGGCTGGTCCGGTTTTATCGAAGCGCTGGTGTTCATCAGCATATTACTCATTGCATTGATCTATTTGTGGCTTATAGGCGCTCTCGATTGGCGGACCCGCAGGCAGCGCATGGAATCATCCAACAGCAGATCATAGGAGAAACTATGCATTGGACACTAACCGAAGCGGACGCGGATCCCGCTCCACAATCCGGACGGCAAACTTATGAAGAAGCGATACAGCGCAATTTCCTGTTCGCCAAGCTTGAGGATATGGTCGCTTGGGGACAATCCAATTCCGTTTGGCCGTTTAACTTCGGTTTGTCTTGCTGCTATGTGGAGATGGCGACCGCATTCACCAGCCGTCATGACATTGCCCGTTTCGGTTCCGAAGTGATCAGGGGGTCGCCGCGCCAGGCGGACCTGATCGTCATTTCCGGCACGGTTTTTAGAAAAATGGCGCCAGTGATCAAGCGGCTTTACGATCAACTGCTGGAGCCGCGTTGGGTCATATCCATGGGTTCATGCGCCAACTCCGGAGGTATGTACGATATTTACAGCGTCGTGCAAGGGGTGGACAAGTTTTTGCCGGTGGACGTTTATGTGCCGGGCTGTCCGCCCCGGCCGGAGGCATTGCAGCAGGGATTGATACTGTTGCAGGAAGCGATTGGCAAAGAAAGGCGTCCGTTAAGTTGGGTGGTTGGCGATCAAACGGTGATCAAAGCCGCTAAGCCGAGCTATCGCGATTTACTGACCGAACAAAGAATGCAGGCCACGCAATTGAGAAGTCCGGACGAGATATAGCTTGATCAAGAAGAAAATGCATGGAGATACGTAGGGCTTGCCGTGCGCGCTCTAAACGGCAATTGACGGCAATTGACCCACGAAAATATCCAAAGGGATACCAAACTGAGTCATAGCAATTTCCCATCTTTCGTAGATAGGCTGATTTTTCCGTTCAAAGCCGGCTTTGAACTCCGAAATAACAGTATTGGAGAAATACATTGGACGGTAACGCCGACAACATCGTTGTTCCTTCTGAAGTTCCGCAGATCGTGCGTGAACTGACGGAACGAACAGGCATCAATGACCTTACCCGCCAGCCGACCCGTGACGGTATAACCACGCTTTGGGTTTCCCGGAAAAACCTGTGCGCTATCCTCCGCTATTTAAAAGTGCAGGCAGCTTCGCCGTATACATTGCTGTTCGACCTGACCGCCATCGACGAGCGTCAGCGTACGCGCCGCCAAGGGCTTCCCGACAGTGAGTTTACCGTCATCTATCATTTGCTGTCGTTCAACCGCAACGAAGATATCCGCGTCAAAGTTGCGTTGATCGAGGCCGACTTGTCGCTCCCGACGATCAGCGATCTCTGGCCGTCGGCCAATTGGTACGAGCGTGAAGTATGGGATATGTTCGGCATCGTTTTTGAAGGCCATCCGCATCTTCGGCGCATAATTATGCCGCCGACTTGGCAGGGGCATCCGTTGCGCAAGGATCATTATGCCCGCGCGACCGAAACGGAGCCCTTCAGTCTTTCCGACGAGCAGCAGGAAATCGAACAAAATGCTTTGCGTTTCGTGCCGGAGGATTGGGGCATGCGCCGGCACAGCAAAGACAGCGATTTCATGTTCCTGAATATGGGCCCCAATCATCCCAGTGTCCACGGCGTGTTTCGTATCGCATTGCAACTGGATGGCGAAGAGATTGTCGATGCGTTGCCCGATATCGGTTATCACCATCGCGGCGCCGAAAAAATGGGCGAACGCCAGTCCTGGCACACGTATATCCCCTATACGGATCGGGTCGAATATTTGGGCGGCTCGATGAACAACCTACCTTACGTACTTGCCGTGGAGCAGCTGGCCGGAATCGAAGTTCCGGAACGCGCCCAGGTCATTCGCGTGATGATCTGCGAACTCTACCGCCTTGCCAGCCATCTGTTGTTTTACGGCACTTATAGCCAGGATTTGGGACAGATGTCGTCGATTTTCTATATGTTTATCGATCGCGAAAAAGTGTTCGATATCCTGGAATCGATTAGCGGTGCGCGTATGCATGCCAGTTACTTCCGGATCGGCGGCGTGGTCATGGATTTGCCGAAAGGGTGGGATAAACGCATACGCGAATTTATCGACTATTTACCGGCCCGGCTGGATCAATATGACAAGCTGGTGCTGCAAAACAGCACGCTGAAACGCCGGACTCAGGGTGTCGGCGCGTATAACACTGCGGAAGCGATCGATTGGAGCGCGACCGGCCCAAACCTTCGAGCCACCGGATTAGCATGGGACTACCGCAAAGCGCGGCCTTACTCGGGCTACGAAAATTACGAATTTGACATACCGACCGGAAAGCACGGCGACTGTTACGACCGTTGCGTCGTGCGCGTAGAAGAGATGCGCCAGAGCCTTCGCATCATCAGGCAATGCCTGCAAAACATGCCTGAAGGGCCGTATAAGGCTAATCATCCGTTGACTACGCCGCCGCCCAAAGAGCGCACGTTGCATGATATTGAAACCCTGATCCAGCATTTTTTGAATGTGAGTTGGGGACCGGTGATTCCTTCCGGCGAGTGCTGCGTAACGGTCGAGGCCACCAAAGGTTTGAATGCGTACTACCTGACCAGCGATGGCGGTACCCAATCTTACCGCACCCGTATCCGAACCCCTTCTTTTGTGCATTTACAAATGATACCGATGATGTGCCGTGGAATGATGATTGCCGACCTGGTCGCGATATTAGCCAGTATCGATTTTGTGATGTCTGACGTGGACCGCTGAAATGAATGAGCAACGTTTTGAAGGTTTAAGTCTTGCTGAAATCGAGGAGATTAACGCCAAGATAAGCCATTACCCGGATAAGGCGGCGGTCTCTATCGAGGCGCTGAAAATCGTCCAGAAATACCGGCGCTGGGTGTCAGACGAATGTCTGGTTGCGGTCGCCGGGCTGCTGGAAATTTCGCCTGCGCAACTGGAAGGTGTAGCGACTTTTTATAACCTGATTTACCGGAAGCCCGTCGGTAAAACCGTCATTCATTATTGCGACAGCGTTACTTGTTGGATGCTGGGCAGCGACAGTATAGGAGAAAGTTTGTGTCGTCATCTGAACGTCAAGTTGGGTGAAATGTCTGCGGACGGCGAATACACCATATTACCTATTGTTTGCCTGGGGGCCTGCGACCATGCACCGGTCGCGATGGTTGGTACTGAGCTGAAACTCGACATGACCGAAGATGCCGTTAACAAGATTCTGGGAAGGTGAGGGCAATGGAAAAAATGAATAAGCCGTTGACTAAAAATATCAACCCGGATCGCGCCTTTGCGACGCTGGCCGATTACGAAAGCACCGGCGGCTATCAAGGACTGCGCAAGGCCGTCACCGAATTGCAACCGAAAGACGTGCAGCAATGGGTCAAGGATTCAGGATTGCGGGGGCGCGGCGGAGCGGGATTCGGTACTGGGCTTAAATGGAGCATGGTGCCGATGGATGCCGATGTGCCGCAAACGCGCTACCTGATCGCCAACGCCGATGAAATGGAGCCGGGAACGTTTAAGGACAGAATGCTGATGGAGCAAGATCCGCATCAGTTAATCGAAGGCATGATTATCGCGGCCTATGCGATTCAGTCCAACATCGCCTATATCTTCCTGCGCGGAGAATATCACCTTGCCGCGCAACGCCTTGAACATGCTTTGCAGGAAGCCAGGTCTAAAAACTATCTGGGCGAACATATTTTGAATTCCGATTTCAACCTGGAGATCGTTCTGCATACCAGCGCAGGGCGTTATATCTGCGGCGAAGAAACCGCGCTGCTCAATGCATTGGAAGGAAAGCGGGCCACGCCTCGCGCTAAGCCGCCTTATCCGCTGGTCAGCGGACTTTGGGGCAAGCCGACCGTGGTCAATAACGTCGAAACTTTCTGCAACGTACCGCATATTTTACATTACGGCGTCGAGTGGTATCTGGGCTTGGGGCGAGGCGAGGATAAAGGAACCAAGTTATTCGGAGCTAGCGGCCGGGTCAACTATCCCGGTTTATGGGAACTGCCGATGGGCATCCCGATCCGGGAAATCTTTGAGAAATATGCCGGTGGCATGCGTAGCGGCTACAAGCTACGCGGCTTTTTGCCCGGCGGTGCATCAACCGATTTCTTGTTGCCCGAGCATTTGGATGTGCTCATGGATTACGAGGCAGTCGCTAAAGCCGGTAGCCGCCTGGGTACTGGAACCCTCATCGTGCTCGACGACAAGACTTGCCCGGTAAAAATGGTGCTGAACCTGGAACAGTTTTTTGCCAAGGAATCCTGTGGCTGGTGTACGCCGTGCCGGGACGGTTTGCCGTGGACGGTCACCTTGCTGAAAGACATTATTGCAGGGAAAGGCCGCATCGAAGATCTTGATACCTTGACCGGATTAACCCGGATGCTGGGGCCCGGAAATACCTTTTGCGCGTTGGCTCCCGGCGCCGTGGAGCCGTTGCAAAGCGCGCTAAAATATTTTCGCGAAGATTTTGAACGCTATATCGTCGCCGATAAGGAGTCTGCGTAATGGCTCGCATCGAAATCGACGGCCGATCTTATGACGTTCAGGACGGCGACAACCTGTTGTCCGCTTGCTTGTCGCTGGGCCTTGATCTGCCTTATTTTTGCTGGCATCCGGCGTTGGGCTCGGCGGGTGCCTGTCGGCAATGCGCGATTATTCAGTACAAGGATGCCCAAGACAAGCGGGGAAAGTTGGTCATGGCCTGTATGACGCCGGTAGCCGATGCGATGCGTATATCGCTGGACGCCGAACACGCGCGGCAATTTCGCAGTGATAATATCGAGCTGCTGATGACCAATCATCCTCACGACTGTCCGGTCTGCGAAGAAGGCGGCGAATGCCACTTGCAGGATATGACGGTGATGAGCGGGCATACCGTTCGCCGTTACCGCGGCCTGAAACGAACCCATAACAACCAGGATCTCGGCCCGTTTATCAATCACGAAATGAACCGCTGCATTGCTTGCTACCGTTGCGTGCGTTTCTATGACGAGTATGCCGGAGGCAAGGATCTTCAAGTCTTGGGCATGCACAACAACGTTTATTTCGGCCGTTTTGAGGATGGCGCGCTGGAAAGCGAGTTCAGCGGTAACCTGGTCGAAGTTTGTCCGACCGGGGTTTTTACCGACAAAACGCTCAGCACTCATTATGTAAGAAAGTGGGATTTACAAAGCGCGCCATCGGTTTGCGTCCATTGCGGCCTGGGCTGCAATACCGCTCCCGGCGAGCGCTACGGAGAACTCAGGCGGGTTATCAACCGCTATAACAGCGAGATTAACGGCTATTTTCTTTGCGATAGAGGGCGTTTTGGTTACGCTTTTGTTAACAGCCACGAGCGCATCCGGAAGCCGAAACTCAAAGGCTATCCCGATCTCACTGTCGATACCGCCGAAAGTTATTGCCGCAATCTATTGAAAACCGCCAAACCACCGATAGGCATTGGTTCGCCTCGTGCTTCGCTGGAAGCCAATTTTGCATTGCGCACGCTGGTCGGCGAAGAAAACTTCTTTCTTGGCTTGGATAACACCGAACATGCCTTACTGAATGCGATTGTCGAGCTGATGCTTGACGGCGGTATCCATTCGCCTTCGTTGCGTGAAGTCGAACAAGCCGACGCGGTGTTGATTCTCGGCGAAGATGTGACTCACAGCGCCCCAAGGCTGGCGCTTTCATTGCGGCAGGCGGCGCGCACAGCATCATTTGGACTGGCCGGGACCCTGCATGTATTGCCCTGGCAGGATGCGGCGGTCAGGAATCTGGACGGGCAGGCCTTGACGCCGGTATTCATTGCAAGTGTTTGCGCAACACGCCTGAATGATGTGGCCACCGGCACTTATCAAGGCAGCCCGGAACACATTGCCCGTCTTGGCTTTGCGATCGCTCATGCTCTGGATCAGTCGGCTCCCGCGCCTGAGGCCTTAAGCGATAACGAGCAATCGTTGGCAGCAAGCATCGCCGACAGCCTGAAACAGGCAAAACGCCCGTTGATCGTGTCGGGAACAGGTTGCTCCAGCCTTGCCGTTATTCAGGCGGCCTACAACGTCGCCAAGGCGCTGCCGTCAATAAACAAACAGCTGACTTTTACTGTTCCGGAATGCAACAGTCTCGGCTTGGCAATGATCGGCGGAAAGCCTTTAGCGCAAGCTTTCGAACGCGTCGGCAACGGTTTGGCTGACAGCATGGTGATTCTTGAGAACGATCTTTACCGGCGTGCGCCGAGCCGAAAGGTGGACTTGTTTTTGCAGCTTGCCGATCATGTCGTGGTTATCGATAGCCTGGAAAATAAAACCACAGGACACGCCGAACTGGTGCTGCCGGCGTCGACTTTCGCCGAATCCGAAGGCACTCTGGTCAATAACGAAGGGCGGGCTCAGCGTTATTTTCCGGTTTACCCGGCAACAGAGTCTGTGCGCGGCAGCTGGCAGTGGCTGACGCGCATGATCGAAGATTGCCAATGGCCGCATCACGATGCGCTTACCGCCGCTTGCGCAAGCGCATTTCCCTCTCTTGCCGATATTATCCAGGCCGCACCGGGAGCGGATTACACGGTCAAAGGCAGCAAGATACCCCGGCAACCCCACCGCTACAGCGGCCGTACCGCGATGCATTACGACGTCAGCGAACCCCGCCAACCGCATGATACGGAAACGCCGTTCGCTTTTTCGATGGAAGGCAATAGCGCACAAGTTCCACCGGCTTTATTGCCGGTCATTTGGGCGCCGGGCTGGAATTCCAATCAGGCGATCAACAAATTCCAGCAACAAACCGGCGGTTCTTTGCAGGATGGCGACGGCGGGGTGCGATTGATTGAAGCAGCCGGTAGCCTGCCTTGGTTCAGCGACATTCCGACCGGATTTATACCAACACCGGGCCGATGGCGAATCATAGCGTTGCCGCATATTTTCGGCAGCGAGGAGTTAAGCCTGCATTCGCCGCCTGTGCTCGAACGATTGCCGCCTTTTTGCGTCTTGCTGAATCCTTTGGATAGTGAGGCATTGGGAGTCGATACCGGCGAGCAAGTGGAAATCAGCAATCTCGCAGGAACCCCGCTTATGACAGTTCCGGTACAGATCGAGCCGACATTGCCCAGCGGCCTATTGGCAATAACAGCGGGATTCCCTAGATTCCAGTCGATGAAAAGCCAGGCTGAGGTCACGGTAAAAAAAGTGAATCAGGAGGATCTGCTATGAATGAAGGCCTGGGCGATGCAGCCGACATCATCGGTATTTTAGTGTCTATGATTTTCGTTGCAGCTATGCTGGTTTGGGTCGAACGACGCCTGTTGGCAGTCTGGCAGGATAGGCTGGGCCCCAACCGGGTCGGGCCGTTCGGCTTAATGCAGGTGGCCGCGGACATGATCAAGATGATTTTCAAGGAGGACTGGATACCGCCTTTTGCCGACAAGCCGGTATTCGTACTGGCGCCGACTATCGTATTCATTACCATGCTGACCGGTTTTGCCGTGATTCCTTTTGCGCCGGGCGTCGGCATCATCGATTTTAATTTCGGACTGCTTTATTTTTTGGCGCTGTCCTCGCTGTCCGTCTACAGCGTCGTGCTGGCGGGTTATGCGTCCGGCAACAAATACTCGCTGCTCGGCGGCCTTCGCGCTGCGGCGCAGACAGTCAGCTACGAGGTATTCATGGGGATTTCCGTGATGGGCGTGGTGATGCTGGCCGGTACGTTCAACTTAAGGGAAATTGTCGAAGCCCAACGCGACGGCTGGTTCATTATTCCTCAGTTTTTCGGTTTTATTATTTTCCTGATTGCGGTCGTCGCGGAAAGCCGCCGGACGCCGCTTGACCTACCGGAAGCAGAGCAAGAGCTGGTGGCAGGCTTTCATACCGAATATTCAGGCATGAAATTCGGCATGTTCTTCGTCGGCGAGTATCTGTCCATTACGCTCAGCTCGGCGATGATTGTGACGCTTTTTTTCGGCGGCTGGTTGGGGCCCTGGTTGCCGCCGCTGCTGTGGTTTGGCCTGAAAACCGCTGTCGGCATCATGTTCTTTATTTTGTTGAGGGGTTCGTTGCCGCGGCCTCGCTACGACCAATTGATGGCCTTCGGCTGGAAAGTGCTGCTGCCGGCGGCGTTGTTGAATTTGCTGGTGACTGGCGGTGTCGTCTTGTCATTGCAAGGTTAAGGCGATGTCAGGTTTATTCACTACGAAGACACGAAGTTTATGTTTCGCACTAGTTCCCAAGCTCCAGCTTGGGAATTCAGTACCGGAAGCTCCAGCTTCCCGTTTCGCGAAGCTGGAGCTTCGCCCTCTGGGTTCCCAAGCTGGAACTTGGGAACCAGCGCAAAAAGGGATAAAACGATGCTAAGTCAACTGCGATCATTATGGGAAGTTTTTAAGCATACGTTCGTCAAACCGGATACGGTCGAATACCCGGAACAGAAACCGGCGTTGTTTCCCCGCTACCGGGGGCGCATTGTGCTGACCCGCGATCCTGACGGCGAGGAGCGCTGTGTCGCCTGCAATTTATGCGCGGTAGCTTGCCCTGTGGATTGCATTGCTTTGCAGAAAACAGAGGACGAGGACGGCCGCTGGTATCCAGAGTTTTTCCGTATCAATTTTTCCCGCTGCATTATGTGCGGATTTTGCGAGGAAGCCTGTCCGACCAATGCGATTCAACTAACGCCTGATTTCGAAATGTGCGAATACGACCGGCAGAGCATGGTTTACGAAAAGCAGCATTTGTTGATTGATGGCACCGGAAAATATCACGATTACAATTTTTACCGTGTTGCCGGTATGACCGTCTTCGGTAAAGCCAAGGGGCAGGCCGAAAACGAAGCGCCGCCGGTTGATGTGAAAACCTTGTTACCTTGATGTGAAGAGCTTTTATCGTTCCCACGCCGGAGAGACTGTGAAAGTATTTTTGAAAATATGACGCATACTATTTTAGTGACTTCTAAGTCATTGTTTTATTCATGTGGGAGGGGCTTTAGCCCCGACTTTCGGGGCTAAAGCCCCTCCCACATGAATACTTTCACAGTCTCCGGAGTGTGGGAACTATTAATTATCCTGATCGGGAGGTCATGATGGCGTTGATTTTGTTTTACATCACTTCCGCCGTTGCGGTTTTCGCTACGACGATGATGATCACCCGGCTCAATGCGGTACATGGTTTGCTGTACCTGATTTTGTCCCTGCTCGCCGTTGGTGTGCTGTTCTTTCTGTTAGGGGCGCATTTTGCCGCCGTACTGGAAGTGATTATTTACGCCGGGGCGATTATGGTTTTGTTTGTTTTCGTGATCATGATGCTCAATCAAGGCCAAGAGACTATTGAGCAGGAACGTGCTTGGCTGGAACCGGGCATCTGGGTTGGGCCATCGCTGTTGGCTTTGATTCTGTTAATCGAAATGCTGGTCATCGTCGTGTCCGGCGGTGATGCCGAAACCGGTTACATCGTAAGCGCCAAGCAAGTGGGCATTGTATTGTACGGCCCTTATCTGTTGGCCGTGGAACTGGCTTCGATACTGCTGCTTGCCGGGCTGGTCGGCGCTTATCACGTGGCAAAACCGATACTCAATGCGGCAAATTCGGGGAGAAAATCATGAACGGAATTCCGATGGAGCATGGCTTGTTGCTGTCAGCAGTGCTGTTTGTGTTGGGGCTGATCGGGGTGTTGGTGCGGCGTAACCTGATTATGATTTTGATGTCGATGGAAGTCATGTTCAACGCTACCGGCTTGGCTTTTATTGTGGCGGGGTCTCGTTGGGGGCAGGCGGACGGGCAAATCATGTTCCTGCTGATATTAACGCTGGCTGCGGCTGAAGTGGGGGTCGGTTTGGGATTGGTGCTGCAAGTTTTCCGCCGTTTCCAAACGCTGGATGCGGATTCGCTGAATCAGATGAAAGGGTAGGGGATGACAATGATCGAATTGCCGGTATCTGTGCTGTTGTTTTTGTTCTTTCTCGTTCCCATGCGGCCCGTCACTGCCATTAAGTTAAGCAGATTGACACTCCGTAGGAGCGGGCCATGCCCGCGACATTTGGACAGCGATTGCAGGCTTTTAGCTCTTTCATCGCGGGCACGGCCCGCTCCTACAATACTTAGCTTAATGGCAGTGGCGCAGCGCGTGGGAACGAGGAGCGAGGATAGGCGATGGACATGATCGAACTGCTAAGCTGGATACCGTTATCTCCATTTCTGGGGTTTTTAATTCTGGTACTGGCAGGCGAATGGCTTCCCAGGCCAGTGATTGCCTGGGTCGGAGTTGGTACCGTGGCGGTTTCGGCGGTGTTGGTTGCCCTGGTCGGAGCAGAATTCCTGAACGGAACGATGGAACCTGACCGCACGGTATTAGGATACTGGATGGAAATCGGCGAGCTGTCGATACCTATCGGTTTTTATCTCGACGCGTTGTCGGTCACGATGTTGTTTGTCGTTACCGGCGTCGGCTTTTTAATTCATCTGTATTCTGCCGGATTTATGGCGGACGATCCCGGCTATGCGCGCTTTTTCGCCTATATGAACCTGTTTGTGTCCGCGATGTTGGTGTTGGTGCTGGCGGATAATCTGCTGTTGCTTTTTCTGGGCTGGGAAGGCGTCGGGCTGGGCAGCTATCTGCTGATCGGCTTCTGGTATGAAGACCCGAACAACGGCTATGCCGCACGCAAGGCATTCGTGATGACACGGATAGGGGACACGGCTTTATTGATTGGATTGTTTTTATTGTTTACAGAGCTGCATACGTTTGATATTCAGCAGCTGATGCTGCGTGCAACGAGCCAGTGGCTTCCGGGCGCGCTGTTGCCAGTAGTCGCCGCGGCCTTGCTGCTGGGTGGAGCGCTCGGTAAATCCGCGCAATTGCCGCTGCAATCCTGGCTGCCCGACGCTATGGCAGGTCCTACGCCGGTTAGCGCGTTGATTCATGCCGCCACGATGGTCACTGCGGGCGTTTACCTGATTGCCAGAACGAATGCTTTGTTCATGATGGCGCCGTCGGTTCAGTTCGCGGTTGCAGTGATCGGGACGGTCACCTTATTGATGGCGGGTTGCTCCGCGCTGGCCCAGACCGACATCAAGCGCATTCTGGCTTATTCAACCATCAGCCAGATCGGTTATATGTTTCTTGCGTTAGGCGTCGGCGCTTGGTCGTCGGCGATTTTTCACCTGCTGACTCATGCTTTTTTTAAAGCGTTATTATTCCTCGCCGCAGGTGCGGTTATTTTCTGTTTTCATCACGAGCACAATATTTTCAAGATGGGCGGATTGCGTAGAACCATGCCTCTGGCTTTTTTGAGTTTTTTGATCGGCAGCGCCGCTTTATCCGCATTGCCTTTTACTTCCGGTTTTTACAGCAAACACGAGATTTTGTCGTCAGTTTACAGCGTCTCTCCGGGTTTATGGGCGGCCGGTTGCCTGGGCGCAATAATCACCGGCCTCTACAGCTTTCGTCTGGTTTTCGTGGTATTTTTCGGCGTTCAATCTCAAGCCGTTGAAAAGCGGCTTGGTTGGCGTTTGAGCCTGCCGCTGGTCTTGCTGAGTGCGTTGGCCCTGTTTGGCGGTATGTTGAGAATCTCCCTGGATTCTGTATTTCCGGCTTTGCTGAATCCCGATCACGGTTTCAGTCTTGTGTCCGTCATTACCGTTGCGTCGCCTTTTGTCGGTTTGCTGATAGCGATGCTGTTTTATCTTGACGACGGCTATTCTGTTCAGCGTCTCGTCGGCCCCGGCCAAGCAAACCGAATACGGATAGTCTGTTTTAACGGCTGGGGCATTGATGCGTTGTATGACACCTTAGTGCTACGGCCCTTTAAAACCATCGCCAAACTGAATAAAAACGATGTGGTGGATCGCATCTACACAACGATAGTCTCGCTCAGCCGGGGAGGGCACTTGATGTCCAGCGCGTTACAGACCGGGACTATCCGTGGCTACATCTCATCGATAGCATTCGGCACTGTGGTCATTATCGCTATAGGATGGCTGTCATGATATTGCTTGTGCTGATCTGCGTTTTGCTGCTGGGAGGATTTGCCGCCTGGTTGTCGGCGCGCTGGAGTCCGGGCGCGCCGCGTTGGCTTGCAGTCATTGTCCTTATCGTTGAGGCCCTGTTGCTGATAGTGCCGTATTCGGTGGCGGAACAGTCGAACGGTTTTCCATCCACTTGGTTCGGCGATTTTTATGCGCCGTGGATTCCTCGTTTTGGTATCCATTTTCATTTGGCGATGGATGGCCTGAGCCTGCTTTTAATAACGCTGACGGTGTTACTTGGGTTTATGGCGGTCAGCAGTTCCTGGACCGAAATCACGAATCGTCAGGGCTTTTTTTTCTTTAATCTGCTGGCGTGTCTGGCCGGAACCGTCGGTGTATTTCTCGCGCTCGACCTGTTCCTGTTTTTTTTCTTCTGGGAATTGATGATCATCCCGATGTATTTTCTGATCAGTATCTGGGGTCATGAAAGCCGGACGTATGCGGCAGTCAAGTTTTTCATTTTCACGCAGGTGAGCAGTCTGTTGATGTTGCTGGCAATCGTGTCGTTGGTGCTGATTCACCATAACAATAGCGGTATCTATAGTTTCGATTATTTTGACTTGCTTAATATTGCGCTTAACCCCGATGCCGCATTCTGGCTGATGCTGGGCTTTTTTATCGCGTTTACGGTCAAGCTGCCTGCGGTGCCTTTTCATACCTGGTTACCGGACGCGCATACCCAGGCGCCAACCGGAGGCAGCGTGATCCTGGCCGGGGTCATGCTTAAGACCGGCGCTTACGGCCTGCTGCGCTTTGTCATACCGTTGTTTCCGGAAGCGGCGCATCAATTTGCGCCGGTTGCGATGACCTTGGGAGCGGTCAGCGTACTTTATGCGGCGGCCATGGCTTTTGCCCAGTCCGACCTGAAACGGCTGATTGCTTATACCAGCGTCAGCCACATGGGCTTTATCCTGTTGGGGATCTTTTCGTGGAATTTGCTCGCGTTACAAGGTTCGGTCATCACGATGCTGGCTCACGGTATTAGCGCGTCGGCATTGTTTATGATTGCCGGGGCTTTGCAAGAACGCCTGCATACCCGTGAAATGGAAAACATGGGCGGACTCTGGCCGGTATTGCCCAAGCTGTCGGCATTGACGCTATTGTTTGCGTTGGCTTCGCTGGGTCTTCCAGGATTGGGCAACTTCATTGGCGAATTTCTGGTATTGCAGGGAGCTTTCAGCGTCAATATGTTGTTGACTTCGGTGACCACCTTGGTGCTGATTTTGGCGCCGGTTTATGCGCTTTGCATGATGCAAAAAACTTTTTACGGTCCGCGTTATCAACATTCTGCTTTGGCCGATTTCAATCGGCGCGAATGGCTATCGTTGGGCTTGCTGGTGCTCGCCACTGCCTGGCTTGGTTTGAGTCCTCAAGCCGTATTGAATGTCTCGGCTCCGGCAATGCAAAGTTCTATTGAGATGGAGCGCTGATGAATATTAACCAGCTTTTCGCGCTTGCGCCTATCATCACGCTTGCCGGAACTGCAATAGCGATAATGCTCGGCATTGCTATCAGGCGGAATTTTGTGTCGTCCTGCGCCATTGCCGCGATCGGAATCGTTATATCACTGGCCGCGTTGGGTCTTGTCTGGCGTCAAATTCCGGTTCAGGCCACTGTATTGATGCTGATGGATGCTTATGCCCTGTTCTATATGGCGCTGTTGCTGTCGGCGGGTTTGGCGGTGCTGGGGCTTTGTTACGACTATTTCAAAGCGCGTGAAGGAGAAAACGAAGAACTCCCGTTGCTGCTGCTGACCGCGCTGCTGGGCGCTTCAGTGCTGGTCTGCAGCAGTCATTTTGCAAGCTTTTTTGTCGGTCTTGAAATACTCAGTATTTCCCTGTTTGTGCTGATCGGCTATCCGCTTAATCAGGCACGGCCGTTGGAGGCAGCGATTAAATACCTGGTCTTGTCCGGCGTGTCTTCGGCTTTCCTGCTGATGGGCATGGCGTTGATCTATGCGCAATGCGGCGAACTTTCATTCAGCGGCATCGGGGGGTATATGACAAGTCGGCAGGATATGAACGCGATGGTTTTGAGCGGAATACTCCTGATCGTGGCCGGGCTGGGTTTTAAGCTCTCCCTGGTGCCTTTCCATTTGTGGACGCCTGATGTCTATGAGGGCGCGCCCGCGCCGATCACCGCATTTATCGCGACAGTTTCCAAAGGTGCTGTTTTCGCTCTGTTGCTGAGGTTTTTTATCAGCACCTATAGCTATGATTACGCGCCGTTACTAAATGTTTTCGGTGTTATTGCCGGTTTATCCATACTGGGCGGTAACCTGCTGGCGCTGCTGCAAAATAATGTTAAGCGTTTGCTGGCTTATTCGTCTATCGCTCATATGGGGTATCTGTTGGTTGCATTCGTTGCAGGCGGCAGCATTTCTTCGGTATTGGTCGTTGAGTCGGTTTCTTTTTATCTGCTGGCTTATTTCATTACTACGATTGGCGCTTTCGGGGTTGTTTCGGTGCTTTCAACGCCGGAAACGGAAGCGGATGATCTGTCTTTTTATCGCGGGCTGTTTTGGCGAAGACCGTGGCTGGCGGCGATTTTTACGCTGATGCTGATTTCGCTGGCGGGTATTCCGCTGACTGCCGGTTTCATCGGCAAATTCTATATTTTTACCAGCGCAGCTGAGGGCCGGTTATGGGGATTGCTGGTCGCGGTTATTGTCGGGAGCGGCCTGGGGCTTTATTACTACTTGAGAATTATCGTTGTGATGTCGACGAATGTCGAAGCTACAGGGATTAAACCCGCACAAGATTGGATTTCCAATGCCATACTCGCTGTTTTAACGATGCTGTTGGTCTGGCTTGGTGTTTATCCGAGCCTGCTGGTCAATGTGATTCAATCGGTATCCTAATGGATGGAAGCCGATCGTCATAATTTTCAATCAAGACGGCTTAAATTATTATAAAATAACTGTCGACTTCTTCCGTATTTTGCCATTAACGCCTCATCATTGCGGTTTTTTTGGTGCCGGTATTTAAATAAAAAAGGAACAATATGAAAAAAACAACAATGATTACTGCATTAACTACGGTGTTATTACTTGCCGGATGTGCATGTGTAAGCACCGAATACAAGGCGTTTCAGGGAGTGCGGGAAGGGATAATAGACGGTAAGGGCGGATCTAAGGTCGTTGTTGACGGCATGGAGATTTGGGATAGCGGTGAACCCCCGCGTAAATTCAAGATAATGGGTTTTATTGATGATAATCGTGGAGCCGGCTGGATGTATACGCACGCTACGTCGTCTGTTCGTGACGATATAGTGGAAAAGGCTCGTGAGGCAGGTGGCGACGCTGTGATTAAAATGAACACTCAGTCTCAGCTGGCGGAATTTTACAAGGCAGGCGGCGCATCGGTTAACGTTTATGGCAGTTACCCCAGCACCGTTTACGGTTCATCCGAAAGAAGTTTGTCAAAATATGCGGTTATTAAGTATTTGAAATAAAAGCCGAAGCTGCTTGCATCTTAAGGACAATGCGGCTGGTTTAAAACCGATGTGACAAAAAAGCCGGGTAATACCGGCTTTTTTGTGCCTAAAATTCAGGCAAGTGATCAAGCTTAAAATGGCGGCGATAGGTGGATTTCAATATCCGGCAGGTTCAGATGTCAATTAAAACAACCCGCGATAATCCGATCGGCTATAACCTGATCCGGCGATTATAGGAAAATTTTGATGATGGGATTTTTACCGTTGGTTTTTGTTAATAGAGTGACGTTGTCAATGATCGATTGATCCACAATACAATGTCTAATATAAGGCTCGCTGCCGAAATGAATGCTATCCACTTTCATACCGAGTTTCAGTTGGGGCAATGAAATTTCAACAATTGTGGAAGCATGGAGTTTATTATTCTTGGTATTAAGCAAGAGGCCTTTTCTCCATTTTTCTGTAGCGACAGCCAGTAATTTCGATTTGACCAGTGCATCCTTGAGTTCTTCAACGGTTGCACCTTTGAGTACATTAATGAAAACGTCCACAACATCAGGGTCATAGTTGCTTCCTTTGCGAATTATTAACTGGCTGAGTGCGGCGTCGACAAACATCTCTTTACCTGTCATTGAACCGTCCAGATAAAAAATATAATCACTGACCACGCTGAGAATACGGGATCCCAACGGAATGGCCTGTTCAACCAATCCGTCGGGAAAGCCGTCGCCGTTATAGTGTTCGTATTGATTCCGGATTAAAGTGGTCGCTCCTTTAAATTGCTTCAATCCATGCAATAAAATCTCTCCTTCTATCGCATGCCCTAAATAGCGATATTTGTCGACGGTAGACATTGAATAAAAAGGCTTATTCAGCAATTTATCCGGCAAAGTTATCTTGCCGAGTTGTATCAGTAACCCGGCATAGAGAAGATCTCCTTTTTCTTCCGCACCCATATCCAAGCCACCTGCAATCAGCAAGGCTTTTTCAGCGATGTATTTTGATTTTCCGCTTTTAATGTTCGGATGCGATTCAATAATACGCGAGAGTTTTTTGACGAACTCAATATCCAGTTTTTTTAGGCTCGAGTCTGCCGGGTCAAGATGTTGCGTAGTATTTTTGAACTGTTCGATATATTTTTTGACGGGATCTACCATTTGTTATGTACTTTTAAAGGGCATTCAAACAAACAACATAAGATGTAACCAAATCCGGTGAAAGCCATAAATCACCGATGATAGGGATAACTCTAATCATCCATTCTATACTTATACATGGAATAGTTGGCGGGTGGTGCGACTTTTTTAGAAGTTAGCCAATTGCGCCATTTTTATTTCAGGCATAAAAAAAGACCTTGGAAATATCCCAAAGTCTTGATTTATTTGGTGGCGATAGGTGGACTTGAACCACCGACCCCGGGGTTATGAATCCCGTGCTCTAACCAGCTGAGCTACATCGCCATTTGGGCAGGTCTTTTGAAGAGCTGGAATTATAAGTACCCGCTCTTACTTTGTCAAACGTTGAATCTGAAATGCACTACATCACCATCTTTAACGATATAGTCCTTGCCTTCAAGCCGCCATTTTCCGGCGTCTTTGGCGCCCTGTTCGCCTTTGTAATCGATGAAATCCTGATAGGCAATGACTTCGGCGCGAATAAAGCCTTTTTCAAAGTCGCTGTGAATAACGCCGGCCGCCTGGGGCGCGGTCGCGCCTACCGGGATAGTCCAGGCCCTGACTTCTTTTACTCCGGCAGTGAAGTAGGTCGCAAGGTTCAGCAGTTTATATCCGGCTCTTACAACACGGTTTAAGCCGGGTTCTTCGAGTCCCAGATCATCAAGGAATTCCTTCTTTTCGTCTTCATCCAACTGGACTATTTCCGCTTCTATGGCGGCGCAGATCGGCACTACCATCGCACCTTCCTTGTCCGCCAGCACTTGCACTTTATCCAGTAATGGATTGTTCTCGAAACCGTCATCCTGAACATTGGCGATGTACATGGCCGGTTTGAGCGTCATTAAACACAGGTCTCGAATCAGGGCTTTTTCATCATCGGTTAATGGCAGGGTTCGCGCAGGCTCACCCGAATCCAATTGCTTGAAAACTTTTTCCAGTACATCTTTTTTCGCCTGTTCGTCTTTGTTGCCGGTTCGGGCGGCTTTGGTCGCACGTAACAGGGCTTTTTCAACGGAAGCCATATCGGCCAGCGCCAATTCTGTATTGATGACTTCGATGTCGGAAAGAGGATCGATTTTTCCGGCAACATGGATGACGTTATCATCATGAAAGCAGCGTACAACATGGGCTATCGCATCGGTTTCACGAATATTGGCTAAAAACTGGTTGCCCAATCCTTCGCCTTTCGATGCGCCGGCCACCAGTCCTGCAATGTCTACAAACTCAATCGTGGTAGGCAATACGCGTTCGGGTTTTACAATTTCCGCCAGCTTGTCCATTCGGCTGTCAGGCACGGGAACAACGCCTACATTGGGATCAATGGTGCAAAAGGGGTAGTTTTCGGCCGCGATTTTTGCACGGGTTAATGCATTAAATAAGGTTGATTTCCCAACATTGGGTAAACCGACGATTCCACAATACAGCGCCATAGAGTTCTCTGAGATTTTTAATAAGAAGTGAGTGCAGCAAGATATCAAGCCGAAACAAAGGGGATTATACAAGCTATAGCTTTAATCTAAAAAACTTAAACAAGTAAACAGTGAGTAGATTGAATAAAGCCTCGCGTAATCCATGTGATCGGAGTGCTGTTGAAGTTGTGTTTTTTCTTCACGCTCTTCGTAGTAAATGCCCCAACAAATCGCTAAACTACCGTCTTGCTCACCGCCAAGATAAATACTTCATGCTAAAACAAACGCCAATTTACAATTTGCATCTTGAGCTGGGCGCCAGGATGGTGCCGTTTGCCGGCTATTTTATGCCGGTGCAATACGGCAACGGTACGCTACATGAACATCTGCATTGCCGCAGCCATGCCGGTTTTTTCGACATCTCCCACATGGGGCAGTGTCTGATTCTGGGCGATGATGCGGTTCATGAGCTTGAACAGCTGGTACCCGGCGATATTGTCGGACTTAAATCCGGCCAGCAAAAATATACGGTATTAACCAATGATAATGGCGGCATTATGGATGACATTGTCATTACCCGTATTGATACAGGTTTCATGATCATTGTGAATGCCGTTTGCAAAGACAAAGATTTTAAGTATTTATATAATCGATTATCCGGCCGCTGTTGTTTTAATGAACTGACGGGCCAGGCCTTATTCGCATTGCAAGGGCCTGCGGCCGCATCAGTGATGCAAAAATTTTCGCCGCAAGCCGCTGAACTTTCCTTTATGCAAGCGTGCGGTACCTATATTGAAGGCATAAAATGTAACATCAGCCGTAGCGGCTATACCGGCGAAGACGGTTTTGAAATACTGGTCGGCCATCATTATGCCGAACAACTTGCCCGCCTGTTGCTGGCCGAAGACGATGTGGAACCGATAGGTTTGGCGGCCAGGGATTCCTTGCGCCTGGAAGCGGGTCTATGCCTTTACGGCCATGAACTGAATGAATCGATTACCCCGGTAGAGGCAGGTCTTGAGTGGCTGCTTAAAAAAGGCGATAGCCAATTTCCTGGAGCCGACAAAATTACGGCCCAGTTGCAAAACGGGCCGGAAAAAATCCGTGTCGGTTTGTTGGTCGACGGCAAAATACCCGTGCGGGAAGGCAGCGTCATCTGTAACAGCGAAGATATTGCCGTAGGCTATGTGACCAGCGGCAATTTCTCTCCCAGTTTGAGGCGGCCGATAGCGATGGCGCTGCTTGATCCGTATACCGTTGACTTGGGTAGTCCGCTACATACTATGGTCCGTGATCACAATATTACGGTTAACGTGACGCCATTGCCTTTTATCCCCCATCGCTATCATCGATAAAATTATGTCCTTATCCCGCCCTGGCTTGGCGCAACTGGAAATGCGCGGTAACTTTATCAACCGTCACATCGGCCCCAATCCGCAGCAAATCAAGGACATGCTGACAGCGCTGGGTATCAATGAACTGGAAGACATTATCGAGCTGGCCTTTCCTGCCAATATCCTGAATCATGAACCGTTAAAACTGACCGAAACGATCAGTGAGCGCGCAGTGATCAAACACCTGCGCAAAATGCGCGAGCGCAATAAAGTATTCACCTCGATGATCGGCATGGGCTATTACGATACCGTCATGCCCGCGGTGATTAAACGCAATGTGCTGGAAAACCCGGCCTGGTATACGGCTTACACGCCTTATCAGGCCGAAGTCAGCCAAGGGCGGCTGGAAGCATTGCTTAACTTTCAGCAAGTCATCATCGATTTAACCGGCATGGAGCTTGCCAACGCCTCGCTGCTCGATGAAGCCACCGCAGCGGCTGAAGCGATGACTATGTCGCGGCGCTTGTCCAAAAGCACAGCTAACAGCATTTTTGTCGATAGGGATTGCCACCCGCAGACCATTGCCGTGATCAAGACCCGCGCCCGCTCCCTGGGCTATGAGGTTATTGTCGCCGATCCTTACAAAGATCTGGAGCAACACGATTTTTTTGCGCTGCTGGTGCAGTATCCGGGCTGCAAAGGTGAAATCAAAGACTTGGCCGCGATTACCGCCATAGCCCAGGCCAAATCGGCCTTAGTCACAGTCGCGGCGGATTTATTGGCGCTGGTATTGCTTAAACCGCCTGCCGAATTCGGCGTCGATATCGTAGTCGGCAACTCCCAGCGTTTTGGCGTACCGATGGGTTACGGCGGTCCTCATGCCGCCTATTTTGCGACCAAGGACGAATACAAACGCTCGGTACCCGGCCGCATTATCGGCGTCTCCAAAGACAGCCACGGCCAGCCGGCGTTGCGCATGGCGTTGCAAACCCGCGAGCAGCATATCCGCCGGGATAAGGCCACCAGCAATATCTGCACATCCCAAGTGCTGCTTGCGGTGATTGCCGGATTTTATGCGGTTTATCACGGCGCGGAAGGCTTGCGTTTGATTGCAGGCCGGGTGCATCGCTACGCACAAATCCTGGCCGCAGGAATAACCCAACTGGGTCATCAGGTGCTTAGCGAGTGTTATTTCGATACCTTGATTATCAGCACGCCGAACCGGGCAAAACGCATCGCCGCGCAGGCGACAGAAGCCAGTATCAACCTGCGTGTTATCGATGCGGACCATATCGGCATCTCGTTGGACGAAACCACCACGCGGGAAAACTTGAGAGACGTTTGGCAGGTTTTCGCATCCGCCACTGCCGATCTTCCAGACATCAACGGTCTGGATGCGACACTCGGCGAATGTATTCCCGAAGCCTTGTTACGCAACGATCAAATCCTGCAACACCCGGTTTTCGACCGCTATCATTCCGAAACCGAAATGATGCGTTATATGCGCAGGCTGGCCAGACGCGATATAGCGCTGGACCGCTCGATGATACCGCTGGGTTCCTGCACGATGAAGCTGAACGCCGCGACGGAAATGCAGACCATTTCTTATTATGAATTTAACGCATTGCACCCGTTCGCGCCGCTGTACCAGACCCACGGCTACCAACAAATGTTTGCCGAGCTGGAAGACATGCTGTGCGACCTGACCGGCTTTGATGCGTTTTCGCTGCAACCCAACGCCGGCTCCCAAGGCGAATACACCGGCCTTTTAGTCATCCGCAAATACCATGAAGTCAGGGGACAATCGCAACGCAACATCTGCCTGATCCCGGCTTCCGCACACGGCACCAATCCGGCCAGCGCTACGATGGCGGGGCTTAAAGTCGTGGTGGTCGCCTGCGATGAAAACGGCAACGTCAGCCTGGATGATTTGCGCGCGAAAACCGCCGAATACCATGACACGCTGGCCGCGTTAATGATTACCTATCCGTCCACGCACGGCGTGTTCGAGCAGGCGTTCCGCGAAATCTGCGACTTGATCCACCAGCATGGCGGACAGGTTTATCTGGACGGCGCCAACTTTAATGCGCTGGTCGGCTTGAGTCGTCCCGGCAAAATCGGTGCCGATGTCGCGCATCTTAACCTGCATAAAACCTTCTGCATTCCGCATGGCGGCGGCGGTCCCGGCGTCGGTCCGATAGGCGTGGGCGCGCATCTGGCCCCGTTCCTGCCCGATCATCCGGTTGTCGATGGCGTTAATCCTGCCAAAGGCGAGCACGGCACCATAGGCACGGTATCCGCCGCACCCTGGGGATCGGCCAGCATCTACACCATTTCCTGGGCCTATATCGCGATGATGGGCGCAGCCGGGTTAAAACGCGCAACATTGACCGCGATCTTGAACGCCAATTACATAGCCAAACGTCTAGCGCCCTATTACCCGATTTTATACACAGGCAAAAACGGCTGGGTCGCGCACGAATGCATCATCGATTGCCACGCCTTTAAAAAGACCTGCAACGTCACCGTCGAAGACATTGCCAAGCGCCTGATCGATTATGGTTTTCATGCGCCCACCGTGTCGTTTCCGGTCGCCGACACTTTGATGATAGAACCCACCGAAAGCGAAGATAAAGCCGAGATAGACCGTTTTTGCTCTGCATTAATCGCCATTCGCGAAGAGATTAAAGCCATTGAAACCGGCGAAGCGGACGCTGAAAATAACCTGTTGCATAATGCCCCGCATACCCACCGCTTGTTGCTGGAACAATGGACTCTGCCGTACTCGAAACAACAGGCTTTTTTTCCAAACAACCATCAGCATGACGATAAATACTGGCCGCCGGTCGGGCGTATCGACAATGTTTATGGCGACAGGCATTTGTTTTGCAGCTGTCCGCAGTGGCTGGATGAGGAGTAACTAATCAATAAAGAATTTCACCACGAAGACACGAAGAACACGAAGTTTTACGTAAGCATTTACAATACTTCGATGGTTTAATTTTTAATGAACCCAATAAATGATGTGGAGGGCAGCAAAGCGGAACTTAATAGTTATTTTTTTACCTTCGTGTTCTTCGTGTTTTCGTGGTGAATCAAACCCTTAATGGTGTCACTTTTCCGTTTAGGCGGTAATTCCGATAATCTTCCACAACCTGGGAGTGGTCGAATGCCAGCACAGCGGGGAGATTATCGAACGTAAAAATGCCGAAATTTTTTGCATCATCCGCTGCGCGCGGCATGCCGGTTGCTTCGGCAATATAGACCGCAGTGACGGTATGGTTGCGTGAATCACGTTCGGGATTGGAGTAAATGCCCAGTAAAGCCGTCAGGGTAATGTCGAGACAGGTTTCTTCCTTCGCTTCGCGAATCGCCGCATGCTCCACGGTTTCGCCGACATCGACAAAACCGCCCGGCACTGCCCAGCCATATGGCGGGTAGGCGCGCTCAATCAGCACAAACGGCCGCTCGGGTTGGTCGATCAATTCGATTAAAATATCGGCGGCCAGCAAAGGGGTGACGGGTTTTGGCATGTTATCTCCTAAAAATTGGTGTCAGTGGTTAAGATCTTAAGCTGAACAAATTAGGGATGAAATATACCATAGGAGTGCTTAAGCGAATTTTTTCACCACGAAGACACGAACAAAAAACATCAATTCGATCCGCTTAACCTTAATTGAAAAAAGCTCATGAACTGTCCCAAGTGCCGACACGACCTGTATGAACAAAGTGAAATCTGTCCTCATTGCGGCATCGTTTTTGAAAAATATCTGAAATATCATCCTGAACAGACGGCCCGGAAAGAAGTTCAAGCGCCCATTGTGACATTGTACGAAGAAGATGAAGCAAAGCCGTTAACACGGATTTTGTTTCGTCAGGAGCAGCCAGGCACATCGGCGTATTTAAGAGGCCAGTCGATTATTGTTTTGGGTCTCATGCTTTGGAGCTGGCAGCTTATCAGCCCATCTATCGAGAGCAACGCTGTTGGAAACTCTTTTTTGCATCTGGTCAACCTGCCTTTTCATGAGGCGGGACATATTATTTTCAGGCCATTCGGCGCATTCATCACTTCACTGGGCGGAACGCTGGGACAGCTGCTGATGCCGTCAATTTGCGCGGGCGTATTGTTACTCAAAACACGCGATCCGTTCGGTGCATCGGTAGCATTATGGTGGATCGGTGAGAATTTTCTGGATATCGCGCCGTATATGAACGATGCGCGGGCAGGGCAGCTGCCGCTAGTGGGCGGTAATTTCGGTCATTCGGCGCCCTATGGTTTTCATGACTGGCAGTATCTTCTGACCGAGTCCGGTCTTTTGCAATACGATCATTTTTTGGCTAAAACGGTCTTTGCGATAGGCGCTGTCATCATGTTGTTGTCGTTATTATGGAGCGGGCTTATGCTGATTAAGCGCTATAAACAATAAATCCGCCATGCTGAGCCTTTCGGCTTTGCTCAGGAGAGGAGAGCCTTGTCGAAGAATCAGCGCTTTAAGTGATGGCATGAAAATGCCCATCAACGCTTCCCCTTCGACAAGTCCAGTACAAATTAGTCCGGGTATCTGATAGATAACCGTGAACGATACAAAATTTCCGGCCGGAATAATAAGATCATTAATGAACTCTTTTTTCCAGTGAGATGCTGCCCGGCGCTTCGCAATACATGACCATCGTTATCAGTTCGGCGACATTTTCAGCCTGCATTTTTTCCATGATGCTTGCCCGGTGAACATCTACGGTGCGGTTGCTGATATTGAGTATTTTTGCGGATTCCTTATTGGAATGACTTTTGACGATCAGTCCCAGTACTTCTTTTTCCCTTGTGGTTAAATGATCGATGCGGTCCTGTATACGGCGTTTTTTGACAAATTCGTCACGGAATACGATGTCCTTTTTAATGGCTTCATTGATTCGTTCCAGCAATACATCGTGATTGAACGGCTTTTCCAGAAAATCGATAGCGCCGGATCTGAATGCTTTTGCCGAGTCGGCAATATCGGCATGACCGCTGATGAATATAATCGGAATATTGATATTTCTGTTCAATAATTCGCTCTGAAGTTCGTGGCCGGTCATCAACGGCATTCTGACATCCAATACCAGGCATCCCGGGTGATCAGGATTATAGTTATTCAAGAATGCCTCCGCAGATTCAAAACTCTTGACATCCTGTCCTGTTGATTCAATTAAGAGCGTTAGCGAGTCACGAATTGAGAATTCATCGTCGACTAAATAAACGAGAGGTGTTGGATTATTAATGCTCATCAGATTTACTCCGTATGGGTAGAATGAAATAGAAAGTCGTGCCTTTCCCAAGCTGACTATTGAAATGCAAGGTTCCATCATGGGCTTCGATAAGTGAACGGCTGATGGATAGTCCCATGCCCATGCCGTCCGCTTTAGTGGTGTAAAAAGGGGTTAATATTTTTTGTTGCTGGTCAGGATCAAGTCCAGGTCCGTTGTCTTTTACCCTGACCTGTATGCTGTCATTGAGCGTCATTCGACTATGGATGGCTATGTGGCGCTGTTGTTTCGGCGGCAATGTTTTTAAGGCATCAACACTATTTCGGAGCAGGTTGATGATGACCTGCTCAATTTGTACATGATCGACATTAAGAGGCGGCAGGTTATTTTCCAGCTCGAATGACAGCTTTATACAGTTTTGTTTAAGTTCGGGAATACACAGGCCGACAGCCTCATGAATCAAGTTATTAATTTCGGCGGTTGATCGATGTTTGGCATGGGATTTGACGAACTCCCGCATGCGATGAATGATCCTTCCCGCTCTTAAAGCCTGCTGCTGAGTTTTGTGCAAAATTTCGGTCAGTTTTACCAAGTCAGGATCGTCAGCGTTCATAAGGTTTAGGCTGACTTGCGTATAACTGGAAATCGCAGACAGGGGCTGGTTGACTTCATGAGCAATGCCGGAAGCCATTTCACCCATCAGTCCAAGGCGAGTGACATGGGCGAGTTCGTCCAGATGTTCCTTGTCTTGCTGTTCGCGGCTTTTGCGCAAACTCACATCGCGCACGATGTGGGTAAAATAATGCGCGTTATCGACCGAAAACTCCGCTATGGACATATCCAGAGGCACTATAAAACCGTTTTTGTGGGCACCCTCAACTTCCTGAATTTGACCGATCAGTTTGACGTCGTCGGGCGAGATGTAATCGTTCATTTCTCTTGACGATGACGGTATGAGTTGGCTAATACTGTAACCGACCAGCTCTTCCGGTTTATAGCCGAAAATTGTTTCTACTGCGGCATTCGCGGATACGATGATATTGGACATGTCGACAGTGATAATGCCTTCTACCGACGCATTAAAAATGGAGTTGAGCTTGGCTTCCCTTTCCAATAGTTGGTGCTTGGAACGGCGAAGCTCTTCAACTTTCTTCATTAGACTCAAATTGCTTACAATCAGTTCGCTGGTCTGTCTGCGAACTTTTTCTTCGAGCTTTTCATTAAGATAGGCGATAGTTTCTTGCGCTTGCTTGCGTTCGGTTATGTTATTAATGGTCAGGCATATCTGTAACGCGTTTTTTTCGTTGTAAACGACACTGGCGTAGCACTCAATATACGTTGGCAGTTTATTGTTACCGCTTGAGTGCGATACATCCGGGCAAAGTTGAAAGTACTTGCATTCTGGATGAGTGGGCGAGTCGCAGGAATTTCTGGTTTTGGTGCTATAAGCTTGGCTGGTTCTTTGGGTTAAAAGACGATGTATAAACAAATAATAATTATCCTGATCCAAAGGGTGGATAAATTTTCCTAATCTTTTGTTGATAAGCTCGTCTTTAGGACAACCCAGCAGGGTAGCGGCTGCAATATTGGCTTTTTCAATGATTCCGGTTTCAGTTAAGGTCAGGTAACCTACAGGCGATGAATCATAAAGTTGCGCGTAGGTATCGCGCGATGCAGTCAATTCCTGTTGCGCCCTGTTTAGCTCCTCATTCTGCATTTTCAGTTCTATTTGATGAACCTGAAAATCAAACAGCAGTTTTTGAATGTCATCGGTAGACATTTTGGCAATGTCGTTACCCGAGTGATGGATCATGGTTTCAGCTTGTTTTCGGATGGCTTCACGATGCTTATCCATCAAATTCTCTGCATTAGTGCATTCTTTGCACTCCAGATTTTCAGTATTCATATGCCCATTAGTTGACTTGCTCATAACCAGTGTCCGCTTCTGCACGTTAGCTAAATAAGATGATTCTCAAGAATAAACACGCCACTGTTCTTCAGAATTGGTATCTTAAGTTTTGTTAATTTTTCACAGTAATATATGTCAGGCTTTACAGAATCAGCCTTTTATTTTGTGAGTCTACTCTTACAATTTACAAAAAACTGTAATTTATAAGTTAGCTTGATATCCCTCTCATAATTCAAAATTATAAAACTGTTGAAATCTCTGGACATTTGGCAGGTATTGTAACTAAAGCAACTGTTTGATAAATCATTTGTGCGATGTTTTAAATTGTAAGCGTTAACAGATGCTAAGCGGCGCTGTTTTTAAGTGTCAATAATAATGTACGGCATTAACTAGTGGAAATACATAAGCAAAACTACTTAGGTATGCGTACGAATTTTGCAGTTATTTTCTTTGCTATAAGATCTAGCCATAAATTGATGAGCCGGGTTTTTAAGCGCCTTTTTATGCATAGCGGACAACACGGGCTGACTTGTCTATAAGCTAACGGGATCGTGTATAAAGGCTGTCGGGTTTCAGTCAATTTTTACAGGCCAACGCTGGAAAATCCGGAGAGTGATATGTCAACGATTGATTTAGAAGATGATATGCAGCAGCTGGGTACAAACTTGAAATATAAAATTTCCGGGATTGAGATTGAGCTGAAGGAAAAGCAATTTATGGCTGATGAGGATGAATATTATAAAGAAGTGAAAACCAAATCAAAGAAAAATGCGCACGCAGAAGATAAAGAAACCCAGATTTATTCATTGAAGTGAACGTTAAGATTGCGGAGTAGATTTGTTTTTGCAAAAGAGTATGACCGGGTTATTGGCCGCTCATACTGGCTGTAGCTTTTACGCAAAATTCTGTATGTTTTTTGACACTTTTGCCGAGGTGCTTTATTTCTTTGAATAAATTCCCTTGTTCTACAGTATATTTTTTATTGCAAGCTACCCCTGAGTACTTCTTAAAAAGATTACTTAATTCTTAGAGATTACCCAATCAAATATTGGATATTTTTTTATCCAAAGGAGTAGAAATGCAATGTTCGAAAAACTTAAGGAAGATCTTGGCGTCTTTAGCTCATTTTTTTTTATTATGTTGCAGTTAACTAATCGTAGTCTGGCCATTGATACCTTGCGGATCAGTGAGGCCAAATATCGAAGTCTATTCGAAAACATTGATCAGAGCGTTATTTATCTGGATGCGACGGGAAATGTAGTGGCTATTAATCAGGCCGCCGAGCAGCTTCTTGGTCTTCCTCGCGACGTCATTATTGGACGTAAGTTTAATGATTCCTGCGTTAAAGTGATCAAGGAGGATGGAGATGCTTTTCCGGAAGAACAGCAACCTTCAGTGTTGGCTTTGCGTACCGGAAAGCCTGTGGAAGGCGTGGTTATGGGGCTGTTCAATGCTGAGCGGCAAAATTATCTTTGGGTGGTTGTTAACTCAGTGCCCGAATTCAGGATGGGCGAGCGTCAGCCTCATCAGGTCTTAATGACATTGACCGATATTACCCGGCAAAAGCAGTCCGAAGGTAAGCTGAGCATGGCGTCGGTGATTTTTAATAATATTGGGGAAGGCATATTTGTTACCGATAAGGATAAAAAAATAATCTCGGTTAATGAAGCGTTTACCGCTTTAACCGGCTTTACCCAGCAGGATGTTTTTGGCAAAAGCGCCAGCCTTTTGCATTCAAAGAAAAACAGCATAAAAATTGACGACGAATTAAGTAATCTTTCTGAAGCTGTCAATAGTTGGCAGGGTGAAGTCTGGCGTCGTCATAAAAGCAATATGGACTTTCCTTCATGGACTACCGTAAGCGAAGTCAGGGATTCAAGCGGAGAGACAGCTCATTATGTTCATGTGTTTATGGACATCACGCATTTTAAGAAAGCCCAGGATCATCTTGGATTTTTGGCCTACCATGATCCCTTGACCAAATTGCCGAACCGATTGTTATTAAAAGACCGTATCGATCATTCCTTGCAAAATGCACTGCGGGAAGGTTCGCAAGCGGCGGTGTTATTTCTCGATCTTGATCGCTTTAAGGGTATTAACGATACCTACGGTCATGCTGTTGGCGACGGATTGTTAAGGGAGACGGCAAAACGCATAAAAAACCTGGTCAGAAAAGAAGACACCGTTTCACGCTATGCCGGTGATGAGTTTGTCGTGTTCATGGAAAATATTCCCAATGCTAAAAATCCGGCGAAGCTTGCAAAAAAGCTGATCGATACTTTCAATGCTCCCGTTTATATTAAAGGATACCGCTTGAAAATATCGACCAGCGTCGGAATAAGCCTGTTTCCACAGGATGGGCATGATACGGAGACATTGATCAAGAATGCCGATGCGGCTATGTACCGGGCCAAGAAAGAAGGGCGGAATAACTTTCAATATTATAGCCTGGAGTTAACCACCGAAGCTTTTGAGAAAATGTCGATGGAATGCGCATTACGCCAGTCGATAGAGCGGCATGAGTTGATTTTGTACTACCAGCCGCAGGTTTGCCTTAAAACCGGGGAACTTGTAGGCGTTGAGTCTTTGGTGCGTTGGATGCACCCGACGCAGGGATTGATGTTACCCAAGCACTTTATCTCCATAGCCGAGGATAGCGGGTTTATCGTCGCCCTTGGCGAATGGGTATTGCAAAACGCGTGCATGCAAATGGTCCGATGGCTGGACGAGGGTTTGAACGTCAATAAAATGGTCGTTAATGTTTCGGCGATTCAGCTTTTACGCTCCGATTTTGTTGCTACGGTTGAACGCGTATTAGGTTCGACCGGACTTGATCCGTCCTATCTTGAACTGGAACTTAGCGGCAGCGGTTTTATGGATAATTCCGAGCAAATCATAAAGACATTGAATAAGTTGGTGGCGTTAGGCATAGATCTGGCGATTGATGATTTTGGCGTGGGTTGTTTTTCGCTTAATAACTTAAAACGTATTCCTGTAAAAAAATTAAAAATTAATAATTCCTTCGTCGCTGATGTATTGAATAACGTCGATGATGAAGATCTTACTCGCGCACTGATAGCCTTGGGCCATGGCTTGCATCTACAGGTTATTGCGATGGGCATTGAATCGAAAGCCCAGCAAAGGCGATTGATGGATTTAGGCTGTGACGAAGGGCAGGGTTATTTATACAGCTCGCCGGTATTGCCTTGGTCAAGTATTTTCCGGAAATTGTGTGCAAGTAATATTTTTAAGGCTTAACGGCTTACAGCGTCTTAATTTTCGAAAATATAGGCAGGTATAGGTATTTATACGAATTACTCCAGCTCATCTTTAGAGTTAGACTTATTCGCTAGGTATTTGTACGAATTGTTGCTCTGTCTCTTTCTACATAGAATGAACAACCAAAAGATATTCCTTCGGGATATACAAGGGGGTGAAGTTGTGGTCGATTCAGTACAAAATCCAAATACGGGGGGGAGTATTGATAAGGAGAGACTTCAAGAAATGATTGCAGAACGCGCTTTTTCCAAAGCCGAAAAAAGGGGATTTACAGGCGGGCATGAAATGGAAGACTGGCTGGAGGCCGAGTCGGAAATTAAAAATCAATATTTTTATTGGTTTCAAGATTCTGAGTGATTTTATCAATCACGATTTTGAGTGATCTTATCAATCACAATGTTTGTTGACGTAAAGCTATGGTGTTGAATATGAAACGAAATAAAATAATTGAAGCTCACAGTCACGACAAATTAACAGAGCATAAAAAACGTGTCGCTTTCCATGAAGCAGGCCATGCGGCGGGCATCCATCTAAATAATAAGACCAGACAGTTGCCGCCGATTTTTTTCAAAATTATTTTCAAGGACATGGGCGGGGTAGCAGAAACGGATGTGATGTCTTATCAAGCCGCTCATGACGATTGTATCGCACGCGTTGAAGGAGGGCGGTTAATCGAGTCATTGCCGCCTTCTATTGATAGCTTGGTACGTGAATTAACCAAGCATAGCGACGCAATGATTCAATTGGTAAATGATTATATGGTGGCTTTTGAGGCGGATATTATCAATCTGCTGATTGGGCCGCTGGCTGAAGCTAAGTATGTTGCTGATACCGATGATGAGCTATTTAATCGGCAATTAGTTAATCTGAATGCTTTAAAAAATTATGGCGGGAGTTCCGACCTTGCCTTGGCGAATGAATATTTACAAAGTTTCTCTGCCGATGAGCAACAGAGAGATGAAAAATTGGACGAGTTGTTTACCGTTGCGTTTGACTTTGTAAATAACGATGTAAATTGGGCGGCAATCAACAAACTGGCTAATTATATTCTTGACGATAATAAAAATATTATTGGCTGTGAAGAGATTGTTTCGATGCTTGATGAATCGGTAGATCATTTTCAAAACCGGAGAAAAAGGGCAAGGCTTCGCCAAAATGGATGATCCGAAAAACCACATTGTTAAAGCGGCACTCACATTGTTGAGTAATTCCTTGACCTACCTGAAGAACTTATTGATGAATAGTTTAAATTATTTATCCAAAAAGGAACCGCAGAAGGAACTCAATAAGCCGCCTGATCAAGATAGCGCCGGTTCCAGTTCCAGGCAAAAAAAGATTTTTCTATTCGCGCTGATGTTCGTCCTGCTGCTGACTTTTATCAACAGCGTTCAAGAAGTAAAACGTGACGAAATTCCTTTCAGCCAGTTTATTAAGCTGGTCAAAGAGGCAAAAATCGACAAAGCCGTGGTAACCGAGCGCTATATTACCGGTGTTATAAAATCTGACGATCCGAAGCAACCGGAAAAAACCTTCATGACGGTTCCGCTGTGGCAAAATGACCTTGCGCAAATGCTGGAGCAAAACAAGGTCGATTTTGTGGTCAGGAGCAGCGATAACTGGTTGACCAATCTTTTTTTCAACTGGATTATCCCGATGCTGATCCTGGTGTTTGTCTGGTCCTGGGTTATGCGCCGTAGCGCGGCCGGCGGCGCGCAACCCTTTCTTAACCTGGGCGATAAAATTCATATCCATCAGGACACTCAAGCCAAGATTACCTTTAATGATGTGGCCGGTGCCGATAGCGCCAAGCAGGAACTTAAAGAATCCATCGATTTTTTAAAGTCACCGGATAAAATCCAACGATTAGGCGGACGCATGCCTAAAGGCGTGCTGCTGGTCGGTCCGCCCGGAACCGGAAAAACCCTGCTGGCGCGTGCGGTGTCCGGGGAAGCGCAAGTGCCGTTCTTTAACATCAGCGGGTCCGAGTTTATCGAGCTGTTTGTCGGCGTTGGCGCGGCCCGAGTGCGTGAGCTTTTTGTGCAGGCGCGCAATAAAGCGCCTTGCATTATATTTATCGATGAGCTTGATGCCATTGGCCGCTCACGGGGCGGCCCGGTGATGATGGGCGGACATGACGAGCGCGAACAAACCTTAAACCAGCTGCTGACCGAAATGGACGGTTTCGATACCTCGGTCGGCGTAGTCGTGATGGCGGCAACCAATCGCCCTGAAGTGCTGGATAAAGCGTTGCTTCGTTCCGGGCGCTTCGATCGCCAGATTGTTGTCGATAAGCCCGATCAGCGCGATCGTATCGAGATTCTTAAACTGCATACCAAAGGCATAAAGCTGGCCGATGACATCGACCTGTCGATCATCGCCAAGCGTACGCCGGGCCTGGTCGGTGCAGATCTTGCCAACATTGCCAATGAAGCGGCGATTATGGCGACGCGAGTCGGCCATGATAAAGTCGAAAGGGAAGATTTCGAGTCGGCTATCGATCGCATATTGGCCGGGCCGGAAAAGAAGAACCGCGTTTTAACGCCGGATGAAAAGCGCCGTGTGGCATTCCATGAAGCAGGACACGCGATGGTCGCCGAGCATGTGCCGACCGGCCAGCCGGTGCATAAAATATCCATCATTTCCCGCGGCGTGGCGGCATTGGGCTTTACCTTGCAATTGCCGACCGAGGAAAAGTTTTTGTCGACAGAAGATGAGCTTAAAGATCAAATGGCCATATTGCTGGGCGGACGCATGGCGGAGTCGGTTATATTAGGCAACATCTCAACCGGCGCCCAGAATGACCTGGAAAAAGTCAGCGAGATTGCCCGCAACATGGTTTGCAGTTTGGGCATGAGCAAAAAAATGGGCGCATTGACTTACGGCAAGCGCCAGCATCTCCAGTTTTTGGAAACGGACATCTCGGAATCTCGTAATTACTCTGACGAGACAGCCCGACTTATTGACACTGAAGTCATGGCATTGGTTGAAGAAGCCGAAACACGTGCGCGTGAAGTCATCACCGCAAACAGGACGGGATTGGAAAAACTGGCCAATTATTTACAAGAAAAAGAAGTGATCAGCAGGGACGAAATGCTTGCATTACTTGCCGGTTAAAGCCAGGCGAGCTACTTAAATGGAAAACCCGTATCCCATTTGTTTAAAAATACCGTTCGCTTCGCCTAACCTTGTGTGGCGTTGATTTTAATTCTTTAGCCCTTTGCTGGCTGCCTACTGTGGTTAGGCGGCCAAAAGCCGTTATCAAGAAGCAAAATCCGTTTATCCCTGTACAAATTTCACCGTTCGGTAAAGCGCTCCTGCATCAGCCATCTCCGGCTAATTTCGCTATAGATAGTATAAACAGCGCTTATCGCCTTATCTGACTCATTGCCTCAAAAAAGAATTTAATCTTTATGTACTCTACCGTACATACTTTGGTTGGCTAACTATTTAAAGTAATTTCAAGAATTTAAAGCTCGCCGTAACTTGATTTTTAATCAGCATAAATTGTTCATTTTTAATGATCCTGTCTTTGGGAGAATATGATGAATCGGTCTGGCCAAGTTGAACATGCGCTGAATTTTGCCTTCTATTTTAGCTTTATCCTGATATTTTTCGGCATGCTGACAGCCTGTGAGCCGGCTGTCGAATCGTCGCTTCAGCCGGAAGGTCAGAAAAAAACGGCTAAAACACAAATGCTTGAGGCAGGCGCTGCGATATTACAGACTGATTCTCCATTGCAATCCCTGGATATCTACCTGAATGGTTTTCATGCTGATAAAGACGATCCGAATCATCAAATGGAGGCCCATCATTTTTGCCATCAAGTTAACGAGGACTTTGCTCAATGTGCGTTGTTCGACGGCAATACCCGGCAGGCGAACCTGATCGGCATTGAATATATTATCTCGGAGACACTATTCGATTCGTTGCCGGAACAAGAGAAAAAATACTGGCATCCGCATAATTTCGAGATTCTGTCCGGTCAGCTGATTGCACCGGGTATTCCTGAAATGGCGGAAAAGGAACTTATGAAAGGCAAGATGAACAGTTACGGTAAAACATGGCATGTATGGAATTCCGCTCCGTTTGGAAAGACCGGCGACAAGATGCCGCTCGGTGAACCCAACCTGGAGTGGTCGTTTAACCATGACGGCGAGGCATTGCCCGGCTTGGTCGAGCAACGCGATCAACAGTTGAAGGTTATGACCGGCGAACAGCGCAGCAAGCGTGCCGAATTAAGCCCATTAGCCAAGCCACAGACGGGCGTCGATGCCTTAAAAGGAAAATTCCCAAGGCCTACAACGCCGCTTGCCGGGATTGAGGACAAAAATCTTGAAAGTTCGAAATAGCTAATAACAGAGGAGATAAACCATGTCTACATCATTATCTCAAGAGATGGACCGGGTCCGACGGCACAGCCCTCCGGAAATTAACGACCGCATTGATGCCGATATCGATATGACAGTGCAGCGCTATACCGGCGCCAGCCCGGAAGTGTTATCGCGGCGTATTGATGAACTGGACCGGGAATGGGACATAGAGCGGGCCTTGGAAACGAATGCAGCAAGCGTCGCCTTATTGGGACTAGTCTTGTCGAGGATGCACAACCGCCGGTGGATGTGGTTGTCCACCGGCGTGGCGGTATTCTTATTGCAGCATGCTTTACAGGGTTGGTGCCCGCCGATTTCGGTATTTCGCAGGCTTGGGATCAGGACGCAAGGCGAAATTGACCGCGAGAAATATATCCTGAAAGCTCTACGCGGCGATTTTCAAGCCGTTCTTAAGTCAAGTTAAGGAGACAACCATGACACGTGACCGATCATTGACCACGCCACCCGCTTATTTTAAAAAAACAGTGAAAATAGTGTTTGGAATGTTTCTAGGCAGTTGTATAGCCGCGTTTGCCGAAACACCGGGACGCTCTAGCGATGCGGTCGCCGATGCACAAACGTCGAAGACAGCCCGTAGCGACAGGCCAGAGCAGAAGAAGACTGAGCACGATCGCTCGGATAGCTTCAGTGTGCTTAAAGCCCCGCCTTCATCGCCGGTTTTCAAGGGCCAGCCGAAGGACGGCAAGGTATCCGGCTTCGATTTCTATCGGGACCCCTTGAGCGCGGAGCAGCCTTACCAAAAGCCCGAAGACATCATGAAAAAAGAGATTTCCGGCAAATCCGATGTCATGGACGCACAAAAAAAGTTGCTGGAGCAACGTTACAACCTGACCGTCAAAACCGATCCTGAGGCCAAGATGTCCCGAGGCAAACCCTTGGCGGTAGGACCAACGGCCCGATTATCCGGAGGAATGACGTGGGATAAACTCGCCGAGACCGGACCGGAAGAAATAAAGAAGCAGGGGGTATTCCCTTATCCTTCGCTGCCGCATCCGTTGCAGGCGAACGGCGGCCAGGTCTTTCCGAAGATGCAGATCGACATGTTTCCCCGCCTTGAACGTTTCGATGTGGATTTCGACCTGCCCGAAGCTTTCTTACCGGAATTCCCGCCAGCCATATTTTTGAACAACCGCCCGGAACTCGGCGATGTGTCCCGTGGCGAAGTCGTCTCGATAAACAACTACTACCGCTTGTTTAAGGATATCCTGACTCCGGTGCAACTCGACGGTCTCCGGCTGCTGGTGACGCCATTCCCGCAAGAGGAATTCAATGCAACCGACGATCGTAAGAGCCGCGAACCGAGCCTCGGGGTAACCTGTCTTGATTGCCATGTTAACGGCCATACGACCGGACAATTCCACTTGAGTCCCGACATCCGGCCTCAGGAACGTCGTTTCCGGCTCGATACAGTTAGCCTCAGAGGCGTGTTCAATCAGCAGATCCATGGCTCCAAGCGCAGCCTCCGCTCCATTGAAGACTTCACCGAGTTTGAACAGCGTACCGCGTATTTTAACGGCGATGAGATTCATGCTGCGAAGAAAGGCATGAACATTCTGGACCGTATTCCGGTCAGTCACATGGCGCAATTGCAGAACATGCTCGACTTTCCTCCTGCGCCCAAGCTCGATCCGGCCAGCGGCAGGCTCGACCCGGCCAAAGCGAGCGAAAGTGAGGCGCGAGGCGAAAAAATCTTCTTTGGCAAAGGGCAATGTTCGAACTGCCATATGCCGCCGACCTATCTTGATCATCAACTGCATGATCTCCATCTTGAGCGTTTCCTGAAAGACGAGCCGGGCGATGGGCCGATCAAGACTTTTACGTTGCGAGGAATCAAGGATTCGCCGCCTTATTTACATGACGGCCGTGCATTGACGTTGGAAGATACCGTGGAGTTTTTCAACATCGTTCTGCAGCTCAAGCTTAATACCCAGGAGAAACAAGACTTGGTGACTTTTATGCGTCAGTTGTAGTCTTGATACTGAAATCTGTCTTTCTCGTTTTTACGCGCCAACCATTGTGTCACATGCAAGCGCATACCGGCAGGGATGCCGGACCATAACGTAGGGGGTACCACGCGCGCCTTAAGCTCCCAAGACGCGCGTAAAGGTAGTGTGTATAACGGTGAGCGCACTAAGCCAAGGCCGGAATAAGCCGGTTCGAGCGGCAGCGAGAATCGGCGTTTCCGGCAAAATACTACAATGGACTCAAAGCCTTTCTTCTACAACCGATTTCAAGGTCGCCAACCCCTGTTCGAACTGACCGCCTACCATCTTTTCGCAGTTCATTATTAAGCCTATGGCCTTGCTCATGAAGCTGTTTTTTCCGTACATAGTCCAGGTTACAGTGGTTTGATCGTTTTCTGAATTGAACGTGAACTCCGCAGTATTAGTGGCTACGAAAGATTTCAGGAATTCGAGTTTAAAGCGAATCAACTCGTCCGGACGGCTCTCGATGATCGTCATGCTTCCTTGGCCTACTTTGTTATTGCCAACCCATCTCATGATAGCGCCGGTTCCTGATGACGGCCCCTCGAAAGAGTTTTTGGCTTCGGGATCGAGTTTTGCCCACGGCGACCATGCTTCCCATTTCTGCAAATCGTTCACGTGGGCAAAAACGGCTGACGCAGGCGCGGCTATAGTGTCTGTTCGGGTAACGCGGAAGTCGGATGGTTGCATTGCTACGGCTATGACAAAGATGATTGCGGCGATTGCGATTAAGATGAGGATTATGTCGATCATGGATGGTTACTCCTGCAATGAAGTTAAAAAACAAGACTATAGAACAAGCAAGGGCTGTAAACCAGCATTTGTAATAAGTTGTTTATTTCAAAATATGACCGGCTAATTCTCGTTCCGTTAGCCTTGAGCTTGCCGAAAGATATAGTCCCGGTTGAGCGTAAGCGGCAGATCCGGGCGGTGTGTTGGAAGAAATATCCGCTTGTGCTCAAAGCTACCGGGTATTGGTTTCAGGCGGGGTGGATGGAGAGGAAGCGGCCACCGATAATTTAAGTAAGGCCAGCCAAGCCTCTGCGCTATCTAATGCTTTAAATCGCTTTACTTTGGTCAGCTCGAAAGCTCTAAATTCCTTTTTCTTTCGTATATTCTGAATTATCACCGGCCGGTTTCACCTTGCTCCTGAGTTGAGCGATCAAATATATAAAAATAAAGGGTCGGCCCCTTTGCTTGTTCTACCTCAATGATACGCCGTGTCACTGCCAGTAGTTAAGAATTTAATTATTGTGGGCGCGAATTTATTCGCGTTTTTAACTTCTATAGCGCGAATAAATTCGCGCCCACGACATTTTAGCCCAACCGGCGGAACGGGAATTGAATCCACGTTCCTAACGTTTCTGCGTTGACTGAGCCATGCGCCGGACTTGCCAGCACCGAACATTGCGGACGGTAATATGCCCCGTCCGGCTGTGGTATATACACAGAACGCAGCGCGTGGGAACGAGAAAAAGATATTGACTTTTTTTGGCGCATTGGTAATTTAATTACGTTATTTTTTGAATAACAAGCCTGAGCTTAGGCTTTTGCAATGAATAAGGATTGTTGTTCAACACTCCTAAATGATAAGGGGGGGCGCTATGAATAAAATAACTCCGCACTTATTACGCGACTTACACCAAACACTCCCGGAAGGCGCAGAATGTTATCTTTGTGCGGCGGTCAGGAGAGCTTTGGCCGCATACCGCAAAGGCCGCGAACCGGCAGCTTTTTTGAAAAAAGATGAAGCGTTGTCTATATTGCCGAAAAAGCTGGGTCGGGGTCTAAAGCGGTTTTTCATCAACGATATTCAATCGGCATTGGACGCCATACCGGAAAGAAAGCCCAATAAATGGCTTAACTTAACCCACTGACATTACGTCCTCTCCTGCGGGAGGGACGTTGCTATCATTTCTTACAATCCCCCTCTTTACAGGGGGGGTGCTGATCTCAAGGTGTATTTCGTGAGGGAAAAGCATCCGACATACAGGCCTTAAAAACACGGGATACTAAAAGGAAACTTCCTTAAATTTGGAATTGGGCGTAAGAACCTCCATTTTCTTGAGTTGGTTTAATTCGATACGCAACTGTTCTTGTCCAATACCGATAATCAGGTATTCCTGTTTTTCAGCTGTAGTGAGTGTATCTAGCGCCTTGCCTTCAAGGATTTGATGATTTGTTAATATTAGTCTTACCCGATAGCCATGCATGCAGGCGAGTTCAATGTAATCGTGAAGATCGCAGGATATAGTGGATTGGTTCATGACTTTTCTCCATTCAGACGAAGTGATGATTGGATAATTGTAATTCCCCTCAGACCCGAAAATAGCACTCTAAACGGTACTGGTCAAACACATTTCCAGGCAACTTGTTTGTTTCGTTTTTATCGTTCCCATGCTCCGGAGACTGTGAAAGTATTCATGTGGGAGGGGCTTTAGCCTCGACTTTCGGGGCTAAAGCCCCTCCCACGACAGATAAAATAATGACTTACAAATCACTAAAACATGATGTGTCATATTTTCAAGAATACTTTCACAGTCTCTCCGGCGTGGAGATGCAGCTTCAGACGTTCTGCGTTGTCTTGCAACATAAGGTGTCGCTAGCGCGACGGTTGATTGAATCGGGGTCTCGCCCCCGAGGGCGAGATACTTTTCTTTGCTCCGCCAAAGAAAAGTATCCAAAAGAAAGGCGGCCCGGCTGCCGCTTGCTTCCTGCGTTCCTCGCTTTCGCCGGGGGTTGACGAAAGGGGCTCCTGCCCCTTCGTCAACGTGCGGCCTCCCTGCCGCACCCCTGCGGGCTGTTCCCGGCGAAAGCTCCGGTACTCGGCGCGGCAGACGGGATTGAACTCGTAGTACAGGCAAGTCTTCTTCGTTTGCGCACCGCGTTATTGTTATACAAAAGCGTTTTTGTTTTGTTTTATGCAGCGCGCTCGTCGTTATACACAAGTTTGTTCAAGAACGTTATTTGGGGATATATGTTGGAATCACGGGATTGGATGCCGGAATAAGGCCATCCAAGGCCTCCTGAGCAAAGCCGAATGGCGCGTAGCGCGAGGTGGTGTTTCCGGCGAATTTGGATGGTGTTTGCCGGAAACACCGGTCTTCGCTGCCGCTCGAACCGGCTTATTCCGGCCTACGGGACTGAGAAACTCCGCGTCGCAAGATTTGTTGTCTCGTTTGCCTCGTTCCCATGCAGCGCGTCATTGCCATTAAGTTAAGTGTTGTAGGAGCGGGCTATGCCCGCGATGAAAGAACTACAACTCTGCAATTGTCACCCAAATGTCGCGGGCGCGGCCCGCTCCTACGGTGTCATTGTAATGGCAGTGGCGCGCGACGTGGGAGCGAGGAAAAGCTTGCACTCCCGTTGTTTGCGGATAAATACGCGTAGAGTGTGGAAACGACCAATCGTTCAGTTGGTGCGAAGAAAGCCAGCTGGTGGTATGAGCCCAATCCCGTCTGCCGCGCCGAGTACCGGAGCTTTCGCCGGGAACAGCCCGCAGGGGTGCGGCAGGGAGGCCGCACGTTGGCGAAGGGGCAGGAGCCCCTTTCGTCAACCCCCGGTGAAAGCGAGGAACGCAGGAAACAAGCGGCAATCGGGCCGCCTTTCTTTTGGATACTTTTCTTTGGCGGAGCAAAGAAAAGTATCTCGCCTTCGGGGGCGAGACCCCGATTCAATTAACCGTCGCGCTAGTGACACATTGTTAAAGGTGTTGGGATATTATTCCCGTTGAAATGCTGGGCTTCATTGCATTCAGCCCAGCCTACGCGCTTCACAACCAATCGTTCAGTTGGTGCGAAGAAAGCCAGCCGGTGGTACGAACCCAATCCCGTTTGCCGCGCCGAGTACCGGAGCTTTCGCCGGGAATAGCCCGCAGGGGTGCGGCAGGGAGGCCGCACGTTGGCGAAGGGGCAGGAGCCCCTTTCGTCAACCCCCGGTGAAAGCGAGGAACGCAGGAAGCAAGTGGCAACCGGGCCACCTTTCTTTTGGATACTTTTCTTTGGCGGAGCAAAGAAAAGTATCTCGCCTTCGGGGGCGAGACCCCGATTCAATTAACCGTCGCGCTAGTGACACATTGTTAAAGGTGTTGGGATATTATTCCCGTTGAAATGCTGGGCTTCATTGCATTCAGCCCAGCCTACGCGCTTCACAACCAATCGTTCAGTTGGTGCGAAGAAAGCCAGCCGGTGGTACGAACCCAATCCCGTTTGCCGCGCCGAGTACCGGAGCTTTCGCCGGGAATAGCCCGCAGGGGTGCGGCAGGGAGGCCGCACGTTGGCGAAGGGGCAGGAGCCCCTTTCGTCAACCCCCGGTGAAAGCGAGGAACGCAGGAAGCAAGCGGCAACCGGGCCGCCTTTCTTTTGGATACTTTTCTTTGGCGGAGCAAAGAAAAGTATCTCGCCTTCGGGGGCGAGACCCCGATTCAATCAATCGTCGCGCTAGCGACACAATGCCAATGACAGTCTTTCGAAGTTGTGGCGGATTGCCTCGCGGCGAATCCACCCTACAAATCATCCGCCTTACAGCGTTTTTGTTTGCGCCGCAGGGTGGAGAAGATGAAATCAATGTTTTAGCTATGGGCTTCGACGAATTCTAGGGCGCAAACTAGAGTTAGATTAATTTCATGATCGATGATAACGCGACGGCGATCAATGACATTCGCAGCATACAAACTATTCATCATTCCTGGTACAAAATCGAATCCGTAAACTGGCTGCTTTGTCTCATACTCGCCTTGCACAGTTTTAACAGTAAGAATTACTTCTTTATCTGTCGGAATTTCCATGAATCGGAGAGCCTGCTCGCCTTCTGCGAATATGTTCGTGAGTTTTCCAGAAATTGCCGAACTAATTGATGAATCCGTAGGCTGGAATGATCTTTTAATTGTACTGCCATGAGAGTATGAAAGTGCTTCGCATTCGTTTTGTTCAGCACGACGATATTTGCCAAGTTTTCCAATTACGGAAATGGTTCTGCCATGAAACAGTTTTGGGAGAGCAATAAATTGAGAAAGTACGGTGAGAGAGGATTCAAGCTCTTGTTGTGATTCCTCTTTACCAAGTTTGAATCCTTTTTTGGGTAAATCACGCTTGAGATCTGCATAGACTTTTGCGGCAAGATCCTGGGGTGTTGTAAAAAAATCCACAGTAAGATCGGCACTGACCCGCTCCTTAAATTGTTCAAGCCGGATTGCGTCATCGCCTTTGGATACATATTTAGGGGGAAAAGGGTGTGTCTCATCCATTAAATATGCGAAACGTGGCAACTTCAAAGTAGTAGCCTTATCAAATTCGCACTCGACAAAAGACTTGCCAGAGGATGAATCAATAGTGCCGTATCTCGGTCCAAGAAACATAATAAAAACATCTGATTTAGAAACTTCCTCGAGACACGTTTCTAAAGGCTTCTGATCTCTTGCGCCGAAGAATTCCTGAGCATTAATAACTCCAGCACGACTTTGAATATCTTTTATTAATGCACTTCGGTAATCCTTCATATCGATATAAGTTGAGCATATGAAGAAGTTTATGTCTGAAAGATGCTTTTCTGTGCTCATTTGTGTCCCGGTGCTTCAATGTTGCTGAGTCTAATGTGGCTAACCCGTGCTGAGCGTTAGTGGCCCAGCCGGAATGTTAGTTTGCTATTTTACCCACACTTACTCTCCCCACAATTCAAACAAGTCATACACCCATCCATCAACACCATAGCCTTAGTGCTGCACTTGCTACACAGCACGGCCTTCTCAGGAAACGCCTGCCCCTCCGATTCGCCATGCGTAGCTTCAAACTCCTTGCGCTTTTCATCAAGAAACTGCTTTTGATGATCGGTCATCTTTTCCGGCTTGATCATGCCGATGTGCTTCAAATGCGATTCGATCGCGTAGCCGATTTCGGCGACCAGCGACGGCATGAACACGCCGCCTTTTTTGAAGTAGCCGCCGTGCGGGTCGAATACCGCTTTCATCTCTTCGACCAAAAAGCAGGCGTCGCCGCCTTTGCGGAAGACCGCCGAGATCAACCGGGTCAGCGCCAACACCCACTGGAAATGCTCCATGTTTTTGGAGTTGATGAAGATTTCGTAAGGCCTGCGCTCTTCATGGACGGTACCCTGGTTCAGAATCATGTCGTTGATGGTGATGTACAGAGCATGTTCCGACTGCGGGGTTTTGATTTTGTAGGTGGAGCCGAGCAGCACTTCCGGGCGCGTCAGGTTTTCGTTCATGCTTTGCAGCAATGGCTGTTCCTGTTCCTGCTTAACCGGTTCGACATCGTCTTTGGTCAGGACTTTATAGCTGACGATTTTTTTTGTAATTTTATGGGTCATGTCTGTAGCCTCAATCATTGTTGCCGAGCCTTGTTTTAAAGGCAGTGCTTTTTTATCGATATTTTCGCTTGCCATCAAAACTTTCCGTAATAGCCTTCTTTCAAGGCATCGAACAGGTTAGCGGCGCTGTGGATTTCGCCGTCGTATTCCACGTCTTCATTACCTTTAAATTCCACGACATGGCCGTCTTCGAGCGTGAATTGGTAAGTGGTGTTTTCCAGGTCGGATTCCTTAACCAATACGCCCTGGAAGACTTCAGGATTGAAACGAAACGTGGTGCAGCCTTTCAGGCCTTTGTCGTAGGCGTACTCGTAAATGGACTTGAAGTCTTCATAAGGATAATCGGTCGGCACGTTGGCGGTTTTCGAGATCGACGAATCAATCCATTTTTGCGCGGCCGCCTGAATATCGACATGTTGTGTCGGGGTCACGTCATCCGCCGCGATGAAATAATCGGGCAATTGTTGCTCAGGCTTGTCGCTGTAAGGCATCGCGTCGGCATTGATCATTTCGCGGTAAGCCAACAATTCAAAAGAAAACACGTCGATTTTTTCTTTGGATTTTTTACCGGCTCGGATCACGTTGCGCGAGTAATGATGCGCAAAGCTCGGCTCGATGCCGTTGCTGGCGTTGTTGGCCAGCGACAGCGAAATCGTGCCGGTCGGCGCAATAGAGCTGTGGTGGGTAAAGCGCGCGCCGTTTTCGATCAGCTCGGCGACCAGCTCGGGTTCTTCCTGGGCCAGTTGCTGCATATAGCGGCTGTATTTGGTGTGCAGCAGTTTTCCGGGTATCCGGTCGCCGACTTGATGACCGTCGGCGATCATTTCCGGGCGCTTATGCAGCATTTCGCCGGTGACGGTAAACATTTGCTCCATGATTGGAGCCGGGCCTTTTTCTTTGGCCAGCGCAAGGCCTGCTTTCCAGCCTTCTACGGCCAGTACTTTGGTCACTTCTTCGGTGAATTGCAGCGACTGTGAATCGCCGTATTTCATGCCCATCATGGTCACGGTTGAGCCCAATCCCAGATAGCCCATGCCGTGGCGGCGTTTGGTCAGGATTTCCTCGCGTTGTTGCGGTAACGGCAGGCCGTTGATTTCAACGACGTTGTCCAGCATGCGGGTGAAAACCTTGATGGCTTTGCGGTAGTTGTCCCAGTCGAATTGCGCGTCGTTGCTGAACGGTTTTTTGACAAAGCGGGTCAGGTTGATCGAACCTAGAAGGCAAGAACCATAAGGCGGCAACGGCTGTTCGCCGCAATTGTGGGCATGTAAGCCGTTCGCATCGAAGGTGTTGATGCCGGGAACCTGTATATCGAATACATCTTCGCAGCCATCAGGCGTGATCGATTCAATTGTAGCGACAAAGCGTTCCCGGTTTAATGAACGACGGTAGTTTTTTAACGCGGTTTCAAGTTGGGCTGCTTTGCTGCTATCTGTAAAGCCTATTAATTCTTGATAAACGGCAAGATTGTCGCCGCTGATAACAAGTTCATGTTGGGGTGATATTTGATAATCGGCGACACCGCCTTTGCCGTCAGGCAATTTGCTTATGCCTGTCTGACGACGGTTGCGATAGAGGGTAGAACTGATGCCCAAACGAAGCAGCATGCGCTGTACGGCTTCCAGGCGAGGAAGATCCGATTGAGCCAGACGAATGCTGACGCCTTTGCTTTGGCTGCCTTGGACGGAGCCGTCTGCGTCAAAAAATCCCTGCAAAAAGCCGCGGTAAAAATCGCTGGATGCGGTTTCGATTTCTGCGCCGATGCGTTTATTGCCGGGAGCCATGCCGAGCTTTTCAGCCAATGTTTTCAGTTCGGCAAAACTGAGTCTGTATTCGTTTCTTCCGGCTATTTCATGCCAGCCTTTAAAGTCGCTACGGGTATTAAATTCTGTGGCGGCGATCATGACTTTATCCATAATCGCATCAACGCCTGCGTTCAAATTATTGATGTCGCTGTTCATGACTTGCGCAGTTTTCCACACCGACAGCACAGCTTTATCTTGTTTTAAAGTGCCGTCACCGATCAACAGCCCGATTAAATAGCCCTGATTCTCGCTGTATTTTCCTTGCCAGTGATGATGTTGACGATGATTATTCAGTAAAACCTGGTCACCGGCATGAAGCTGACCGGCTGCACACCATTCTGTTTCAAGGTTATAACGATCCAGTCGGGTTATTTTGCGCACCCGGTGATCGTCTGTCAGACGCAGACTAAAACCTTCTTTGGTCCTTAATCTAACAATCTCTTTGGTTGCGGTTTTGAAGAAGCCGTCAGCGCCGGATCGGTGCAATTGACCATCAACCAATACGTTTATTTGTTGGCCCAGAATGGCGCTAACCTGTCTTGGCCCTTGTTCTGTTTGAACCCAAGTGTCGCCTGTTACGCAGGGATTGGTCGCACGAATCTTCTCGCAAAACCAGTTGTTGTTCATCTCGTTGACTTTGTCGATCAGGATAAATCCCGGCTCGGCATAATCGTAAGTCGAGCTCATGATGATGTCCCACAGACGGCGGGCGGGCATGGTTTTGCTGATTTTGCAGGCAACCATGCCGTCATCGTTAAGAATGTAACCGTCTATATAGGGCAGGTCGCGCCAAATGATGAGTTTGTTATCAGTCAAATCCAGGTTATCAAGTTTGACTTCTTTTTCGGTGACCGGAAATGACAGCGACCAAGGCAGGTCGTTTTTTACCGCTTCGACAAACTCGGCGGTGATCAGCAGCGACAGGTTAAATTGGCGTAGCCGTCCGTCTTCGCGTTTGGCCCGGATAAATTCGACGACATCGGGATGGCCGACATCGAAAGTCGCCATTTGCGCGCCGCGTCTGCCGCCTGCGGACGACACGGTAAAACACATTTTGTCATAGATATCCATGAACGATAACGGGCCGGAAGTATACGCGCCCGCACCGGAGACATAGGCGTTTTTAGGGCGCAAGGTCGAGAATTCATAACCGATGCCGCAACCGGCTTTTAGCGTCAGTCCTGCTTCGTGCACTTTGTGCAGAATGTCATCCATGGAATCGGCGATGGTGCCGGATACCGTACAGTTAATCGTCGATGTGGACGGCTTGTGTTCCAGTGCGCCGGCATTGGAAATAATACGCCCGGCCGGAATGACGCCCTGACGCAAGGCCCACAAGAAATCTTTGTAGCACTGTTCCTGTTTGGTTTTGCCTTTTTCTACCGCGGAAATCGCTTTGGCGACCCGCTGGTAAGTTTCATCGATGGTGTCGTCAATAGCCTCGCCATCTTTGGTTTTTAGACGATATTTGGTGTCCCAAATATCCATTGATGCATCCTGGAAAGGGATTTCGGTTACGGTATTTGGAATGACATGTAACTTTGCCGGCATAGCGATGTCCTTATTGATAGTGGAAGTTTGGCAATCCGCCGACTGAGGGCGGGTTGTCGATATATAGTGATGTTGGATTTAGAATAACACAATATATAGTGGTTTAGCGAGAAAATAAAAATAATGGGATGAGGCTTGCAATGACGTTATTCAATCAGGAAATTACCGCTTTGATGATGTCGCATGGCGTAATATTTGCGTTGTTTCTTCAGAAATTGCTGATGCGCGTCTTGTTCTATATAACGTTTTGCATCGGCTTAACGCCGCCGCCATTGAGTGCAACATTAGTGACATCAAAAGTACCAGGACAGCCAAATACCCGCATAAATAATTCCGAACTGTTTCAGCTTATTCAGTTAACAGTATGCATCCGAAGAGGGTGTAGCCAATTCGTTAGTAATGTTGTCGGAATAAACCGGCGCGGATAAATCCGGCAGGAAGAATGAATTTTTTTGCCGCACCACTCGGCTATATTCTTTAAAGATCATATTTATAAGCTGTCCTTTGTAAGAGTGCGGAGCTTTATTCAACTATTTTAACGTTATCGATAGCATTGATTTCTTTTTGAGCAAATTCTCATGTTATAAAGAGCGGCGTTTTTGATCAGGGACATTAATGTCGATGTTTTATGGATACTATTAAATATAATTTTGACCCAACTTATGGGTACTCGCTTAACCAATTGTTAGCCGTAAAAACACCTAAGGAGCCCAAAGATTTTGATGACTTCTGGCAAAAGCGCTATCAACAGGCATTAACTGTTGTCCCTAAGCCGCAATTAAAAATTATCAATGAAGACAAGCAGGGCTGGCGTGTATTTGAGATAAGTTATGCCTCTACCGATAATTTTCCAACTCGAGGCTGGTTATTGTTGCCGACTTCAGGCGTGGTTAAGCGCGGTTTTATCGTCGGGCACGGCTATGGCGGAGGTTATGAGCCCGATTATCATTTGCCGTTTAAAGATGCGGCGTTGCTGTTTCCCTGCTTTCGCGGTTTAGCGCTCAGTGCGCAGCCGTCGATTTCTTCCGAGCCTTATTGGCATGTACGTCATAATATTGACCAAAAGGACCGGTATATTCTGGGGAGCTGTGTTGAAGATGTCTGGGTGGCGGTCAGCGCTCTGTTGTCTTTGTTTCCGAATATAGCCGGGCATTTAGGCTATCTGGGCATCAGTTTCGGCGGCGGTATAGGCGCGATGGCGCTGGCCTGGGAATCGCGTATCAGCAAAGGCCACTTCAATGTGCCGTCGTTCGGTCATCATCCGCTGCGTTTAAGGCTTCCAAGCAATGGCAGTGCAGATAGTGTGCAGCAATTTTATCGAACCCATAAAAAAATGACGCTTAAGGTTTTACGTTATTACGATGCGGCCTTGGCGGCGAAGCGAATCACCATGCCCATTCATTGTGCCTGCGCAAAGTTCGATCCTTGTGTCGCTCCGCCCGGACAGTTCGCAATATACAACGCGCTGCCTGGGCAAAAACAATTGTTCGTCCTTGATGCCGGGCATCACCCCTATGCCAATCAGGCACAGCAAGAGTACGAACTCATTCATGAGCTCGATGCTTTTTTTTCATCGCTTAGCGAATAATTTTACTGACATAAACACAGGAGACATTAATGAATCGCGAATATCACAAGTGGTGGAGCGAGCACTTGCAACGTGATATGGAGTTACTGGTGTTCGGTCATGCCGGGGCAAAAGTACTGGTTTTCCCTTCACGCTTGGGACGGTTTTACGAGTACGAAAATTTAGGCATTGTAAAGTATTTAAAGGACAAGATAGAGCAAGGCCATCTACAGCTTTATTGCGTCGATAGTGTTGATGCCGAAAGTTTTTACTGCGGATGGGCGCATCCTTCAGGACGCATTAAGCGCCATGTAGACTTTGAAGAATATATCCTGAACGAAGTGCTGCCTTTTATGCACAGCAAGAATCCGCATGAGTGTGTGATTTCGCATGGTTTAAGTCTTGGCGCATTTCATGCGGCCAATCTTGCATTCCGTTATCCCCATCTTTTTAAAAAGCTGGTTGCATTTTCGGGGCGTTATGATCTGACCTTGGCTGTCGAGTGTTTTAACGATCTGTTCGACGGCTTTTACAATGAAGATATTTATTTTCATACTCCCAGCCATTTTTTGCCTAACCTGGAATGTTCGTTGCGCTTAAGTCAACTAAGAGAAATGGACATTATTCTGGTCATCGGCAAAGAAGATCCCTTTTTGCAAAATAATGAACAGTTAAGTTCAATATTATTGCAAAAAGGTATTAATCATCAGTTGTTGATCTGGAACGATAGAGCGCATACCGGTTATTACTGGCGACGGATGGCGGCGCTTTATATCTGAGTCTTATTATTCTGCAAGAGACTTAAAGAACGCAGGTTGTTAGACGGCTATTTATTGGCCCGATGCTCGATAATGTCGTCAACCACGGCCGGATCGGCAAGTGTCGAGGTATCGCCCAGGCTGCTGATCTCATTGGATGCCACTTTACGCAAAATACGGCGCATGATTTTACCGGATCGGGTTTTAGGTAGGCCCGGCGCCCACTGGATAATATCCGGGTGCGCAATCGGGCCGATTTCTTTCCTGACCAGTTCGATCAGTTCATGCCGCAGTTGTTCGGAAGGTTCAATGCCGACATTCAAGGTCACGTAGGCGTAGATGCCTTGGCCCTTAATATCATGCGGATAGCCGACCACTGCCGCTTCGGCGACATGCTCGTGCAATACCAGCGCGCTTTCGATTTCTGCGGTGCCCATGCGGTGGCCGGAGACATTGATCACATCGTCAACCCGTCCGGTAATCCAGAAATAGCCGTCTTCATCGCGGCGTGCGCCGTCGCCGGTAAAATAATAGCCGGGATAGTTTTTAAAATAGGTGTCGATAAAACGCTGATGGTCGCCGTACACCGTGCGCATTTGTCCGGGCCAGGATCGGCTGATGACTAAAATGCCCTCGGCTGCGCCCTCCCTGATCCGGCCTTCGTTGTCCATGATTTCAGGCTTGATGCCGAAAAATGGCAGAGTGGCTGAACCCGGTTTTAACGCGATTGCGCCGGGCAACGGAGTGATCAGGATGCCGCCGGTTTCGGTTTGCCACCAGGTATCGACGACAGGGCAGCGGCCGTCGCCGACCACATGGTAATACCATTCCCAAGCTTCCGGGTTGATCGGTTCGCCGACGCTGCCGAGAATCCTCAAGCTGCTGCGCGAACTGCGGGCAACAAATTCATCGCCTTGCGCCATCAGCGCGCGGATCGCGGTCGGCGCGGTGTAGAAGATATTAACCTGGTGCTTGTCGATGACCTGCCAAAAGCGGCCGGCATCGGGATAAGTCGGCACGCCTTCAAACATCAAGGTGGTGGCGCCATTGCATAACGGGCCGTAGATCATGTAGGAGTGGCCTGTTATCCAGCCTATGTCGGCGGTGCACCAGTAAATGTCGCCGTCGTGGTAGTCGAAGATATATTTGTGGGTCATCGCTGTGTACAGTAAATAACCGCCGGTCGTGTGCAAAACGCCTTTGGGCTTGCCGGTGGAGCCTGAGGTGTATAGGATAAATAACGGATCTTCGGCATCCATTTCCTCGGCAGGGCAATCGACCGAAGCGCTTGCCATGGCTTCGTGATACCACACATCGCGCTGGTCATGCCAGTCGACAGGACTGCCGGTATTTTTTATCACGATGACTTTCTCAAGGCCGGGGCAAGAAGCTGCGGCCTCGTCGACATTGGCTTTGATGGGTACGGTTTTGCCGCCGCGATGGCCTTCGTCGGCGCAGACCAAAAACCGGCAATCGGCATCCAAAATCCGGTCTTTTAGCGCTTCAGCGGAAAAACCGCCAAACACGATCGAATGCACTGCGCCGATACGGGTGCATGCCAGCATTACTGCCGCCGCCTCGCTGACCATTGGCAGGTAGATGCAAACGCGATCGCCTTTCTTTGCGCCTTGCGCTTTTAATACATTGGCGAACTTGCAGACTTGTTCGTGCAATTGCCGGTAAGTGATTTTTTTGTCCTGCGCCGGGTTATCGCCTTCCCAAATAATCGCGACTTGATCGGCGCGAGTGGCAAGGTGGCGATCCACGCAATTGACGCTGACGTTGAGTTTGCCGCCTTCAAACCAGCGGATATGGCCGGTCTTGAAATCGCAATCGGTGATTTTATCCCAAGGTTTGTTCCAGTCCAGAAACAGTTCGGCCTGCTCGGCCCAGAAAGTTTCGGGCTCGGCTATGGAGCGCTGATACAGGGCTTTATAGGTTTCAGCGCTAATGTGCGCATTGGCCGCTATGTCCGGGTTTATGTCATAAATTTTAACGTCTGACATGGGTTATCCTTGGGTTTGATTGAGAAAGTATAAGACTTGTTGAGCTGTCATAGAATGAACATCATTCCGGTATTAGAGAGGATATAATGTTGTGGTTTGAGGCATCGGTATTTAAAGTTGAAAAGATTTGTGCCGTTTCCGTAGAATCAGCGTTTTTGTATAAAGTCGGCACATATTTGATAGTGGCTTATTTTTTTAAGTATAGCTATTCAGGACTATTTTATCCCTGTTACTATCAAACTGAGCAAGCGATGCACCCCGGAGCTTTTCTGGAAAGTATTTTAACATTCATCTAAGAGGGACTTATGAACAATCGATTACTATGCGCCGCATTTTTGTGGCTACCGGTTTTTGCGAGCAATGCCGAAACTAAAGTGTCGGAGCATGTGTTGGGAAATGGTTTAAAAGTGCTGGTTAAGGAGGATCACCGGTCTCCGGTTGCGATATCCCAAGTCTGGTACAAGGTGGGTTCAAGTTATGAGCCGGGCGGTATTACCGGAATTTCCCATATGCTTGAACACATGATGTTTAAAGGCACCGACAAGCATGCCGCGGGTGAATTTTCTCGTATCATCGCCGAAAACGGCGGCGAGGAAAATGCGTTTACCGGTACCGATTACACGGCTTATTTTCAAACCATGGAGGCATCCAGGCTGGCGGTCAGTTTTGAGCTGGAGGCCGACAGAATGCGTAACCTGCATCTACTACCCGATGAGCTAAAAAAAGAGCTGCAAGTAGTGACCGAAGAGCGAAGGATGCGCACCGACGATAACCCGCAGGCAAAAATGCAGGAACATTTCAATGCGATGGCTTATACCAACAGCCCGTATAAAAATCCGGTGATCGGCTGGCCGTCGGATATTGAAAATTATAAGGTCGAAGATCTTCAGGCCTGGTATCAACGTTGGTATGCACCGAACAATGCGACGCTGGTTGTGGTCGGCGATGTGCAGCCCAAAGCGGTATTTGCGCTGGCCGAACAATATTTTGGCCCGCTTAAGCCCGGCGATCTGAAAGCGATAAAACCGCAAACCGAAGTCGAACAGCTCGGCGTTCGGAAGATGACGGTTAAATTACCGGCAAAACTGCCATACCTGGTCATGGGCTATAAAGTGCCGGTATTAAAAACTGCGGAATCTGAATGGGAAGCTTATGCGCTGGAAGTCCTGGCCGGTGTGCTGGATGGCGGCAACAGCGCCAGGTTGGAGTCGGGACTGGTGCGCGGTAAGCAAATAGCTGTTTCTGTCGGAGTGAGTTACGGCTTGTATTCAAGATTGTCGGAAGTGTTTACGCTGGAAGCGACACCTGCCGAAGGGAAAACGGTTTGGAATTTGGAAAGCGCGTTAAAGGATGAGATTGCCAAGCTGCAAATCAATTTGGTCGATAACGAGGAATTACAACGCATTAAGGCCCAGGTTTTAGCCAAGGCGGTTTACGAACGCGATTCCGGTTTTTATCAGGCCATGCAGTTAGGTACGCTGGAGACGGTCGGCCTAGGCTGGAAAAAAGTCGATGAGTATGTCGATAAGGTCAATCAGGTGACTGCCGAGCAGGTGCGTGATGTGGCGCGTAAATATTTGATTGAAGATAAATTGAGTGTCGCTTATTTGGAACCGTTGCCCATCACTGGACACATTACCGAGACTAAAATCGAAAAAGGAGTTAGATAATGCGTATTCATTTATTAAGTCTGATGTTGTTAGCTTGGCTTACGGCTTTTTGGAACCCGGCGCAGGCCGCAGTGAAAATCGAACACTGGAAAACGCCGCAGGGCAGCCGGGTTTATTATGTGCATACCGAAGGCCTGCCGATGGTGGATATACAGGTTGCATTCGATGCCGGTAGTGCGCGTGACGGGAGCCAGTTCGGTTTGTCCGCATTGACGTCCGCATTGCTCGATACCGGGGCAGGGCAGTGGAATGCTGATGAAATTGCCCAGCGCTTTGAAAGCGTCGGCGCGCAATTCGGTTCCAATGTGTCCAATGATATGGCTTCCGTTTCGTTGCGCACGTTAACGGAGAAACCGTTATTCGATAAAGCGCTGGAGACGATACAAGTCATTTTGACTAGCCCCCGTTTTAATGAAGCCGATTTTCAACGGGAAAAAAACCGGACCTTATCCGGTTTAAAGCAGCAGGAGGAATCGCCCGGCGAATTAGCCGGCATTGCTTTCTATAAAGCTTTATACGGCGATCATCCCTACGGGCATCCGACTCCGGGCTCTATCGCCACGGTATCCGGTTTGGAAAGCACGGATCTACGCAATTTTTATCAAAAATATTATGTGGCCGCCAATGCGATGGTCGTGATTGTCGGCGACTTGCCCCGTCAACAGGCTGAGCAAACCGCCGAGAAGTTGGTAGGCGGTTTGCCGACAGGTCAAAAGCCGGAACCGTTGCCGGAAGTGGTTATGCCGGTCAAAGCGGACATGCAGCGTATTGAATTTCCTTCCTCGCAAACTCATGTCCTGGTCGGAATGCCCGGCACCTACCGTAAAGATCCCGATTATTTTACGTTGTACGTCGGTAATCATATTCTGGGCGGCGGCGCATTGGTATCCAAACTTTTCGATGAAGTCAGGGAAAAACGCGGACTAGCCTATAGTGCGAGCAGTTCGTTGGGGCCGATGTTCAGGAAAGGACCGTTTGCAATCAGCTTGCAAACCCGCAATGATCAAACAGGGCAAGCGCTGGACGTTGTTAATAAAACCCTGGCCGATTTTATTGCGCAAGGGCCTACGGAAGCCGAGCTGAGCGCCGCCAAGAAAAACATTACCGGCGGTTTTGCGATGCGTTTCGATACCAATAAAAAACTGGCCAGTTATGTGTCGATGATCGGTTTTTATGAAATGCCGCTGGATTATCTGGATACGTTCCAGCAAAACGTCGAGAAGGTAACGACGGCATCGATAAAAGACGCGTTTAAACGGCGCATCGACCCGCAGTTAATGCAAACGATCACCGTAGGCGGGAGCGCTAGGAAGAGTGAAAAATAAGCTCAGGATTATCGGTGGAGACTGGCGCAGTCGGCAGTTGGGTTTTGTCGAAGCGCCGGGTTTAAGGCCTACGCCCGCAAGAGTCAGGGAAACTTTGTTTAACTGGTTGCAGTATGAAATTGTCGGCAAGCAATGTCTGGATCTATACGCGGGCAGCGGCGCTTTGGGCTTTGAAGCCGCTTCCCGTGGCGCCAAATTGGTTGTCCAGGTAGAAAGTAATATCCAGGCCTGCCGCTGTTTAAAAGACAATGCGGCGATGCTGTCTGCCGGTCAAATAAAAGTGGTGCAAAGTGATGTGTCGCGTTTTCTGGCCGGAGAGGCGCAAGCCTTTGATGTCGTGTTTCTTGATCCGCCATTTGGAATGGATCTGGCGGTTCAAACCTGCAAGCAGTTGGAGGAAAACGGCTGGCTGGCTAAACATGCCAAGATATATGTTGAAACCGAACGGCATTTCGATTTTTCAGGTATGCCCGGAAATTGGCGGCAGTTGAAAAGTAAAAGTGCGGGCGAAGTCGGCTATCATTTGTTTGAGCGGGCTGAATAATTTGATAATTGCTGTTGGCTTAAACGTAAGTCAACAGCGTTATGAATATCGAATCCTGATCAATAAAGCATTCTTTCAAACACAAACTCTCCCAGACCGACCAGCCGACTTGCGCTGTCAGGCCGATTCAAAATCTCAAATTTCAGCAACTCATTTTGAAAGAGTCGCTCGCGTCTATGTCGCAAATCTTCCAGTTTATGCTGTCATTGTCGGTATGTTTGTACCGATCTGCTGCTGTTTTTAGGCGCAAACAAGCTATCTGATTAATATTAAAAGAAAAATATATTGCCTAAAGCTGGAGCGAAATTTGCTTGTGTTGCAGTATCCCGCAATCTCGATCACAGGTGATTTATGAGCAAAATAGGCATTTTTTTCGGAACTGATACCGGCAGCACCCGCTTGGTGGCTAAAAAGATTTTTAGTTTATTGGGCGAAGAACTGGCCGACAAGCCCAAAAACATCAACCGTACCAGTCTGGCCGAATTGTTGCAGTACGACGCATTGATACTCGGCACGCCGAGTTATGGCGTCGGCGATTTGCCGGGGCTGGCGGTCGGTTGTCAGGAAAGCAATTGGCAAGAATTCGTCCCTCATCTTGATGGCGTTGACTTGGCCGGTAAACGGATAGCTCTGTTTGGGCTGGGTAATCAGGAACGTTACGCCTCGCGCTTTGCCAGCTCGTTGATCCAGCTGTATCGGGTATTTGACGGTTGCGACGCCGATATTATCGGCCCTTGGAGCACCGAGGGTTATCAGTTTGAACACTCCGATGCAATAATCGATAATCAGTTTGTCGGTTTAGTGCTGGATCAGCGTACACAGCCGTATTTAACCGAAGACCGGCTTAAAGCCTGGCTGGCGCAAATTACCCCGGAGTTGCTGCCTGTTTTATCGAAAGCGGCCTAAGAATGCAGCAAGCCGAGATTGAAGATGATCTAACCCCGCTGGCCGATTGCAGCCTCTGCAAATACCGCGGCACGCTGCTGGCGGCAGGTAGTTGCAAACCCGGCGATTGCTGCGTGATTGCGCAAAGTGGCCGGCAAATCGACCGCTTTTTCCGCGCTCATCCTGCCTACGCCGCCGATTATACGCAGGACAGCTTCTGGGAACGGCGCGCTATCGCCGCCCGTTATTTATTGCCCGATCATTTACGGCCTTTATTGACCGATCCTGACGAAGCCGTACGGCGTGTATTAGCTTATAGGGTGCCGCAGGAGTGGTTAATGGAATTGCGTGACGACAGCGATAGGGAAGTCAGGATAACAGTGGCTGACCGGTTGCCGGAGCATCAATTGGAGCTGATGGCCGGGGACACTGATTACCTGGTACGCGTCTATGTCGCCAAGCGCTTGCCGCCAGGCCGGTTGTTCCGCCTGGTGGCAGATCCTGATAATGAGGTGCGGCGCACGGTGGCGGAACGCATCCCCAGCGTCAGCCTGGGCTTGATGGCTGATGATGCGGAAGTCGGCATCCGCCGTATCGTCGCCCAGCGTATGGACGTTGACGACCTGAAGATGATCAGCAAGGACATTGACTGGACGGTGCGTTACGAGGTGGCGTTGCGGGCAGAGCCGGATTTGTTGCAACAAATGCTGGATGATGCCGAAGAAGAAGTCCGCCTAGCCGCCCGGCAACGTTGGGAGACTTTATTCGTCTAAGACGGCTGCCCCGGCAGGCCGATTTTTTGACGGTTTTAATTCGGTTGATGGATTTTTACAAAAAATAAAAAGCCTTAGAAAACATCTAAGGCTTTTTATGTCTGCGCGATTAAATCGATTTGGCTAAATCCCGTCCTCAATACTCGGCATCATGATAAACATTCTGTACATCGTCCAGATCGTTTAACAGATCTAAAAATCGTTCAAACATGGCTATATCATCGCCGCTGATAGGCGCGACGGATCGAGGAACAAATTGAATTTCATCCACCTCAAAATCAATTGCGCCTAACGAATCCGTTAAGGCTTGCTTCGTTTTAAAATAGTCGGCCTGGGGCGTAAAGACGGTGATTTTTCCGTCATCGCTTTCGATATCGGTAACATCCACATCGGCCGTCAGCAATGCTTCAAGAACAGCGTCCTCGTCATCATTTTTAAATGCCAGTATGGCGGCATGGTCAAACATGTGGCTGACTGTGCCCTGGGTACCGATTTTACATTTTGTTTTGGTAAAACACTGGCGGACATCGCCAAAAGTACGGTTAGGATTGTCGGTCAGGCAGTCGACAATCACCATGCAGCCGCCGGGACCGAAGCCTTCATAGCGTGCCGGGGTAAAATCCTCACCGCCGCCGCCTTTAGCCTTGTCGATTGCTTTCTCAATAACGTGAGTAGGAACCTGATCTTTTTTGGCGCGATCAATCAGCCCGCGTAATGCCAGGTTTCCGTCCGGGTCGATACCTCCCGCTTTAGCACACACATATATTTCACGACCATATTTACTGTAGACCTTTGCCTTGGCATCAGACGTTTTGGCCATGGACACTTTACGGTTTTGGTAGGCTCTACCCATTTTGCTGTTGCTCCATTACAAAGATAAATATTCGAATTTTACAGGTAAGTATTTGCATAGGGAATCTTTTAGTCGCCTTCGCTTTAGCGTCGGTATTGATTTGTTAATAGCTGGAATTCGGCAAACATTGGGAATTAGAGTTTATGCCGGTAAATGTCGGCTGCAAAACTACACCCGCTCTACTGCAACTACTTAATTATCTGTATTCCGGAACAGCGAATTTTTTAGGTTAATCAAACCGCCTAAGTTGATTGACGAAACTACTGGTGACGCTGGCTTGCAACTGCTAACCTGACTTTTTTTGATATTGGAGAAGGCGATGGTTAGCGCTCCCGAGGTTGCTTCCGATCCAGTGCGCGAGCGCTTGCTTAAAGCGGCTCTCGACAGTTTTTTATCCGACGAATACCACAAAGTAACGACCCGTCTGATTGCAGAAAAGGCCGAGGCCAACATCTCGATGATCCGTTACTATTTTGGCAACAAAGAGGGGTTGTACGAGGAAATGATCCGCCACACGATGGCCCCGCTACTTGATGTGTTGGACGGACAGATGCTGCAATCCGTCAATGGGTTCGAAGATTTCCTGCTGTTATATTACCAAACGATGTCTAAACAGCCTGAATTTCCGAAGCTGATCTTAAAGGTTTTGGCGCTTAACCAAGGGCCGGGACGGCGCTTTATCCAACAGTTATTGGAGCGCGGGCGTACAAATGGCGTTCGAAAAATTGACTCTCTGAAATCCTCCGGGCAGGCCAATGCTTCATTAGATCCTGATATCGTGCGGATGGCATTTGTCAGCCTGGCAATGATGCCGATGCTGCTGAAAGATATATTTGAGGAGCAGATGGGCAGAACAATGGACGCCGAATTCCTCGAACAATTGGCAGAGTTTAATGGTCGTATATTTTCAGCCGGTTTGGCGCTGACAAGAGCGGAATAACAGGAGATTTGCAATGTCGTTACAAAGAAATTCAGGCGCAGTTCACCGCTTCGCAAAGTTAATGAAATTTGCCGCTTGGCTCCAGAATATTCCCAATAAAATCATGCCGGCGCCCTTTCGGTTAATCCAGGTCGGCTCAGCGTTTTGGCAGTCGCGTGCGCTTCATGTCGCGGTGCGTCTGGACATTGCATCCGTTCTGGGCGATGAATGTCTACCCGTTGAAGTTATTGCAGCAGAAGTCTCGGCGCAACCGGACGCGATTCACCGTTTGCTACGTATGCTGGCAGCCATGGGGATATTCGCGGAAGTGTCTCCTCGGGTTTTCCGGAACAACGCTCTATCCGCCCACTTGAGTGAAGATCACCCAAACAACGTCAGAGCAATGATCTTGATGCATAACTCAATGGAAATGAGTCGGCCTTGGTACGAGCAACTGGAACAGGGCGTGCGCAGCGGAGAGGTTCCGTTCCAGATTTCTTACGGTAGCGAGCTTTATTCCTACATGGACGCTCATGCCGAATTCGATTCTCTGTTCGCTAGAGCCATGGACGGCGTGGAGGCTTTGACGGGCGATAGTTTTGCCACCGATTTCGATTGGGGACAATTTGATCGAATCATCGACGTGGGGGGCTCGAAAGGAAGTAAATCATTAGCGATATTAAAACGGTATCCGCATCTTTCGGCCTTGGTGTTTGATCGTAACCAGGTTATTCAAGCTGCGACAAGCTATTGGTCCGGGAAGGAACCGCCAGCCCTGTTTTCCCGATTGACCTACCAAGCGGGAGATTTGCTCGAATCGGTTCCCGCTGCAAAAAACGACAAGGATATCTACTTGCTGAGCGCCGTCCTGCATGGAATGAATGATCAAAATTGCATTAAGGTGCTGAACAATCTGACTGCCGCCATTGCCGGTACCGGTGCGCGGATTGCGCTGATGGAACTGGTCGTTTCGGAAGTAAAGGCCGCTTTTGCCAGTGCTGCTTCCGATATGCAGATGTTTATGGCTACCCAAGGCAGGGAAAGAACGCTTACTGAATGGCAAAACCTATTCGATCAATCCGGGTTAGTGCTTGAAGAAGTGGTAGGCCTTCAATCAATCGTGAAGATACTGGTGCTGAAGCTTAAGGATTAGAGCTTATCTTCCTCATACTCGTCATTGGAACCCGTGGTTGCGTCAGTTAAATGATTTCTTAAGATAGGAGGGTAGGCAGTGCAGGGACAGTTAACGACGGGGCTGAGATTGACGAATCAAAATAAAGTCGTTTCCTTGTTTAAATTCTCCTTACCTACCATCCCCAGCAAGAGGGTAAAATCTTGCCGCAATGGGAAGTAAGTGCAATATGACTTTATTTGCTGGTATGTCGGGATATTTCATTTCTGGTAATGGGTCAAATATGTGAATTGCACATATAATATCGAGTATGACCTGTTATCAAGAAATTACCTGCCCGGCTTGTGGCAGCAACCTCATCATGAAGTCTGGCCGTAGTGCCGGGGGTACACAGC
>Ga0208270_100078_pt1 | contig 69158 bp, 64 predicted proteins | sample LakWasM109_LOW13_2_FD_183925 | JGI IMG/M metagenome (GOLD analysis project Ga0208270, IMG submission 183925) | Freshwater sediment methanotrophic microbial communities from Lake Washington under simulated oxygen tension - Sediment Metagenome... | ecosystem: Environmental > Aquatic > Freshwater >...
TTGTCAATGAGGGGGCAAACTGGGCTGCCATTACCGGATTGGCCGGTTATATTCTTGACGGCACTAAAAATATGATCAGTTGCGAAGAGATTATTTCGATACTGGATCAGTCGGTGGCGCATTTTCAAAATAGTAAAGTTAAGGCAAGAACAGGCCAGGCAATATTCTAATGGACAAGTCGAAGAACCTTATATTTAACTTACATTTGTAGCCGACAATTAGTAACCCGGAAGATGCAGGTTCTTGAAGAGACCGGAAATGGATTTGGATCAATACACGCTAACTTTTTGCTAAGCTCTTAGGTTATGAGGTGTTCATTGATGTTAATGGTTAGTGGGGCGGAAGATGTTTAAATCTTAACGGATTTAAGCGATATACTGGTCAGTTTATCGATTTAACCTGCCACCAGGCAAAAATACAAAAGATCAATACATCTTGCAGCAGCACTAAGATGATTTGAAGAATATGATTACTACTGAAACCCAGCTAACCGACAAGGAATTTTTCTGCTATGGCAAGTAATGACAGCAAACCTTATTTAACACCCAGCGAAGTGGCCGAGCTATTGATGGTGTCGCCCATTACAGTACGCGCATGGGCTCAAAAAGGCTTGTTACCTTCTGAAACAACGCCCGGAGGACACCGACGTTTTCTGCGCGAGAGTGTGGAACAGTTTTCCAAACAGTATAAAGCGGTGCCACAACGTAACGATTTGCGGGTGCTGGTTGTGGATGACGACAGACAGGTTGCCGGATTTCTCGTTGAATGGCTGACCGGCTTGGACGAACCTTTTATAGTTGACACCGCAGCTGATGGATTCGAGGCCGGCAGCAAAGTGCATAGCTTCGAACCGGACATCATTTTGTTGGATCTGATGATGCCGAAGTTGGATGGGTTCGAAGTTTGTCGCCGGATTAAAGCTGATCCGGAGACCAGTAATATTCGCGTGATGGCCATGACCGGGCATATGAGTCCGGAAAATGAACAACGTATTCTTGAAGTCGGCGCAGAAGTCTGTATTTCCAAACCGCTGGATACCAAATTTCTTCTTGGATTGCTAAAGGCCGATTTGTCATAAAACTTAGGCTGTAAATTATTATGTATCAATGATTTGATGAGGTAGCTCATGGATAAGCGCATTACTCTTCCGGTATCGGGCATATTGTTGGCATTATTGGCCGGAGTGGCAATTGTGTCCTTTGTGATGCCCGATACTTATTTCGTGATACTGTCACGCGACTTCTTGCCCCTCCATACATTGTTGGAGTTTTCCTCGGTTTTGGTCGCATTCATGGTATTTGGCGTGACCTGGCACAGCTTATCGCCAATCCGTTCAGTTAAGATAACGATGTTGGGTTGTGCCATGTTGGCTTCCGGCTTGCTGGATTTTGGTCATACGCTTTCTTACCAAGGAATGCCTGATTTTGTTACGCCATCCTCTCCGGAAAAGGATATTTTTTTCTGGTTGGCGGCCCGGTTGATCGTTGCGTCTGCACTCTGTGTTGCCTCTTTCATGTCGACAACCCCTTTACGCAAGCCGAACATCCGTTATGCGCTGTTGTTTGGCTTTAGCTTATATACGCTGCTAATTTACTGGCTAGTGCTTTTTCATCAATCTGACTTTCTGCCGCGCACTTTTATTGAAGGTCAGGGTTTAACGGAATTCAAGGTAGTCAGTGAGTGGGGCATCGTTGTCTTACTGGTTATTGCTGCAAGCCGTTTTTGGCAAAATAGGGATGCCGGCAACCGGAAAATTTATTTCTTTATGGCCGCCATGGTTTTTATTATGAGCGAGGTGTTTTTTACCCCCTATAAAACAACGGGCGACACTTTTAATATATTAGGCCATATTTACAAAATCATTGGTGATTTTCTCCTTTACCGGGCCGTATTCGTTTGTATTATTCAGGCTTCTTATCATGAAATAGAACAACAGCAGACAAGATACCGCCAATTATTCGAAAATATGACCTCCTGCGGTGCGATTTACCAAGAGGTTGATAACGGCAATGATTTCATTTTTATGGAAGTCAACTTTGCAACGGAACGCACTGAGAAAATAAGCAGGGACGATTTTATCGGCAGGCGGGTGACGCAACTTTTTCCCGGTGTTTCTGATTTTGGATTGCTTGATGTGTTGCGTCGGGTTTGGCGTACCGGCGAACCGGAATATTTTCCTGCTAAATATTATCAGGATGGGCGTATTGCCGGTTGGCGGGAAAACTATCTCTATCGTTTGGATAATAACGATATTGTTGCTATCTACGATGACGTCACCCAGAGTAAGAAGGCGAAACAGGCGCTACAGGAGAGCGAGAAAAGTTTTCGGGCGATTTTTGAAACCGCCGCAATCGGCATAGTGGAAACTGATCTGTCTGCGGGTAAGTTTTTGCGTGTCAATTCAAAGTTTTGCCAGATAACCGGCTATTCTGCAGAAGAACTACTGTCAACGACCATTGCGATGATCACTCATCCGGATGATAGAGCAGCAGACATGGAGGGTATTCGACGCATGGCGAACGGAGAAGCGCATGAATACGTTACTGAAAAACGCTATATTCACAAAGACGGCCATGAAATTTGGATACATTTGAACGTAGTCGCTCTCAGTGATGAAGAGGGCCGGATAATGCGAGGTGTGGCCGCTATTGTCGACATTACTGAGCGCGTTCTGATGTTAAAGGAGCTGTACTCGACTACCAATGAACTCGAAGAGAAACGGGCCGAGCAGGAGGCTCAATATAATGAGTTGGAACGCTCTCAAAATGCACTGCAAGAAACCAGCAATCGTTATATAGATCTGTTTGATTTTGCCCCGATTGGTTATCTCACTGTCACCGATAAGGGACAAATTACTGAAATTAATCTTACCGGCGCTACGCTGCTGGGGGTGGATCAAAAGGCAGCCATAGGCCGTATGATAGGCTCTTTTCTCCATCCCAAGGAATGTGACCGCTGGTACTTGCATAATCGGCTTACGCTGAGCCACAGTGACAAGCAAAACGGTGAGTTTCTCATTCAGCGTGATGACGGTACGGTTTTTCATGCGCTTATGGATTGCCAACGTCGGGATACCTTGTCATCTCCCGTGATTCGCATCTCGTTCACTGATATCACCGAACGTAAGTTGTTGGAGCAACAGTTGCAACAAGCTCAGAAAATGGAGGCGCTAGGGCAACTGACTGGAGGAATTGCCCACGACTTCAACAATATTCTTGCCGCTATACTCGGTTATTCCAACCTTGCCTTGGAACGATGCGTGTCCGACCCTTCGGATAAACTGGCGCGTTATTTGGGAGAAGTTATATCCGCCAGCGAACGGGCTCGTGACCTGGTTGCCAAGATGCTTGCCTATAGCCGAACTTCTTCTGTCGTAGCAAGCGTTCCTCTGGATATGGCGGCCGAGGTCGAAAAAACGGTAGCTCTGTTATCCGCGGCTATTCCGGCAGGTATTGAAGTGCTGACTCATATTGGGCCTGATATCCCTTTAGTGCGGATTGATCCGATTGAAGTACAGCAGGTGCTGATTAATTTGGCCGTCAATGCTCGCGATGCTATTGGTGAGCAAGGTTGTATCGACATTACCTTGGAGCGAGTCAGGATTAACGATAAAGCCTGCGCCATTTGCCAGGATAATATCAACGGGGATTATGTGGTCTTGGAAGTAAAGGACAGCGGTAACGGTATTCCAGCCGATGTAGAACAACGTATTTTCGATCCCTTTTTTTCCACTAAAGAAGTTGGCAAAGGTTCGGGGCTCGGGCTAAGCATGGTGCAAGGTATAGTCGTAAAAAACAATGCTCATCTGTTGTTGGAAAGCAGCTTTGCGCAAGGTACTTGTTTCAGGCTGTTATTTCCCATTACCGATGCCGAAACGGCTACGCCAGAATCCCCTATTTCTAAACCGATTGCTCCTATGACCAAGCAATGGCGTATTTGGATAGTTGAAGACCAAGAGTCTTTGGCCGGTTATTTTCAGGAGTTGCTGCAGGAGCAAGGGTATCTGGTTACTCTTTTTATTGATCCTGTCAGCGCATTGTCTGCTTTCCAGCTTGATCCGGAAGGCGTAGACCTGGTTCTAACCGACCAGACCATGCCTTATCTGAGCGGCGCTCAACTGGCTGTCGCTATGTTTGCACTTAAACCGGAGCTGCCGGTCATTCTGATCACCGGCTATAGTGACAAGATTGATGCCGATGAGGCGAAACGCCTGGGTATTCGATGTTATGTCAATAAACCTGTCGACGGAAAAAAACTGTTGGAAGTACTGGCGGGAGAACTCGGTTAAGAACACTTACATTCGGATAAGCTAGTGTTGCCGTCTATCTCCAGTCGCAGATTAAAAGAGATTTAAACATGATTGAAAATAACGAGCTTCAGGCTATTATTGCGGGCTACCCCTATCGGGTATTAATTGTCGATGATGATTCCATGCACAGAGCATTGGAACGGGAGATTCTGCAACCACCGAAATATGCTGTTACCGAAGCATCGTCGGGCGTTGAGGCATTGCAATTATTATCCACACAATCGTTCGATGCCGTGTTGCTGGATAAAAAAATGCCAGGCATGGATGGTAATGAGGTGTGCAGACACATTCGCAGTGAACTGGAATTGGAATTATTGCCGGTTATCATGGTCACCGGCACCAGCGGTAGCGATGGATTGTCATCCAGTTTACATGCCAGAGCCAGCGATTTTATTAGTAAACCCTATTTACCCGAGGAACTGATCGCCCGTCTTGACAGTGCGGTTAATCACAAACGCCTTACTGATCAGCTCGATAGTGCCGAATCCATGTTGTTCGCCCTTGCCCGTATGGTGGAGGCCAAAGATAAAAATACCGGTGACCATTGTTCCCGTTTGGCTCACATCAGTGTGGTGTTAGGCGAGGCCCTTGGCTTGAGTCCCGAATATCTGATAGCTCTGCGCCGGGGTGGCGTCTTGCATGATATTGGCAAATTGGGCATTCCTGATAGCATCCTACTTAAACCGGGCAAGCTGACCGAAGAAGAATGGTTAATTATGCGCCATCATCCTGAAATTGGCGCTCGCCTGGTTGATGGCCTCAAGAGCATGCGGCTGACTCTGCCCATCATTCGTCACCATCATGAACGCTGGGATGGTAGCGGTTATCCTGACGGTTTGATAGGTAAAAACATTCCGTTGTTGGCGCGGGTATTTCAAATTGCCGATATCTATGATGCGCTGGTCAACGAGCGTCCCTATAAGCCCGCCATGTCCAGCGAGCAGGTCATCGATATATTGGAAGAGGAAGCGGTCAAGGGTTGGCGCGATCCTGAACTCACCGCCGTATTTGTCGATATTATGCGCCAACGGCCTCAAGACCTTGAATTGCCGCACAGTATGGATGATGATCTGGGCAGCGATTTATTTGCCTATATCGGCAGGACTGGCGTTCTGGATTGGAACTAATATATTTTTGGAAGAGCGCTGCTTAAATCCTGCAATGTTAAGATATTGACTGGAGGCTGTTATATCCGCCGAATGCAATAAACCGAACTCAGAGTCTTCATCAAGTGACAATAATACTGGCGGATAATGAATCCGCCTTGACGCATTATCTAATCGACCGGCTGGAAGCCGTGAATTAATCGGCATTTGCCGTTTTAATGCTATGGAACGGCTTATTGATTTAAATGGAAAAATAACTCATTAGGCAGAAGTATAGATGTTTGCATCAGCTAGCCTGACTTCTTCCATTTTTCTTTCCGGGCTTTTTTCTTGGCCTCTTTCTGCTCACGAATAATAATCAGCTCGGCCATTTCTTTTTCCATCATGACGGGCGTTTCCAGGCTGATTCTGCCGATGGTTCCGGCGCGTAATTCAGATAGAAGGATTTTGGACACTTTATCCATTTCGATGCGTCCGCCCGAGCGTAGACAGCCGCGTTTTTTGCCGATGGCCTCCATAAGCTGTTGCTCGCTTTCCGGCACTTGCTCCAGCTGAAAGCGGGCTTGTAGTAAATCCGGATAATGCTGTAACAGGTATTCAGCCGCGAAGAAGGCGACTTGGTCATGACTGATGGCAGTATCTTTGATCGCGCCGGTGGTCGCCAGCCGATAGCCGCTGTTTTTATTTTCGACGTTGGGCCACAGCATGCCGGGCGTGTCCAAAAGAATAATGCCGTTGCCTATGTCAATGCGTTGCTGGTGCTTAGTGATGGCCGGTTCGTTTCCGGTTTTGGCTATCATTCTTCCGGCCAGGATATTGATCAGCGTGGACTTGCCGACATTGGGTATGCCAATAATCAGGGTGTGGATCGGTTTGTCGCTGCTGACTTTATTCGGCAACATCTTGTGACACAGCTCGGTCAATTGGCGCATCTTTTCGGGCTGTTCTATGGTCAGCGCCAAGGTTTTCACGCCTTGTTCCTGTTCCAGGTAGGTTTGCCATTGTTGCGTAATCGCTGGATCGGCAAGGTCGCTTTTGCTAAGTACCTTGATACAAGGCTTGTCGCCGCGCAGGGCAGCGAGCATCGGATTTTGGCTGCTGAATGGAATGCGCGCGTCCAGAATTTCTATGATCAGGTCAACCTGTGGCAGGATTTCTTTGACCTCTTTGCTGGCCTTGTGCATATGGCCGGGATACCACTGAATAAGCATGATGTTTAGCTGTAACCAAAGTGGACTATTTAAACACCATAACCCTATAATCAACAGCTATAAATACAGACAAGCCTTAGTAATCGATATCATGAAAGAAATAACAAGTAGTTTTTACGCGTATTTATCGCGATTAAGATGGATTAAACGCTGGGGATTAAAACGTAATGCGCATGATGAAAATGTGATGGAGCATAGCTGGGAAGTGTCAGTCATCGCCCACACGCTGGCTTTGATTAAAAATCGCTATTATGACGGGAATGTTGATGCCAACGCCATTGCTGCTGCGGCTTTGTATCACGATATTACTGAAGTCATTACCGGCGATTTGCCTACGCCGATCAAATATCACTCTGAAGAAATCAGTACGGCTTACAAGCAGATTGAAAAACAGGCGGAGATAGAATTACTGGCTCTTTTACCGATAGAGTTGCAGGCTGATTTTCAGGTGCTGATTCAGCACGACAGGATGCCGCCGGAGCATGTACAGATCATTAAGGCGGCCGATAAAATATCGGCCTATCTCAAATGCCAAGCCGAATTAAAAGCCGGCAATGCGGAATTTGAAACCGCTGCCGAGCAACTGGCTTTAATTATTGCTGCATCAGAGCAGCCGGAAGTTACTTTTTTTATGAAAGCATTTGCGCCCAGTTGCGGATTGACACTGGATGGATTGATGAAAACCTATTGAGACTATTTGAAGTTGGGTTGGGTGGCCGGTAAAGCGAGTTTTTTAGTATGGGCGTCTCAAGTTATAATGTGTTTTCTTAATTAGAATAGGCAACATCATGAAAATTCAAGGAACTGATGGGATTTTTAGCCTAAACTTCAAATTAAATCAGATTACGTACAAACAAATTGGAATCTATACAGTATGAGTGGACATTTGGATAAATTTACACGGTGCAGTACCCATGGAGAAGTTGTGAAACATCGATACACTATTGAGCAAGCCAGAATATTATTGGATATTCTAAAATACCATAACGCATCGACAATGCTGCCTTCGTTTCATCAGGTAAAGCAGGAAACACTTGATGAGGCGCTGGATAAGCTGCGGCTGGAGTTGTCCGAGTTTATTGCAACGGATGACGGACTCGGCTTTATCGTTCCGATCCGGGATGAGAAAGGTTTGATTTAGTCCGGTTATTCAAGCGTTATTTGTTTAAAACAACATCGCATAAGGCAGGCAGTACCGGCGGTCCAGGTTTTTTGGCTGCGGGAGCCGGAGTTTTTGCTTCTTCCGAGAACCACCATGCCAGTGAGGCGTCGCAACCATCGCTTTCAGGCAGTGGTTCTTGTCCGGTGCAGTCTTTGTTATTCAATGGGCACTTGAGCCGCACATGAAAGTGATCGTCATGCCCCCACCAGGGTCGAATTTTTCTTAGCCAGTCATGGGCCGACTTACGTGTGCATAACAGGCGTTTGATGCTGGGGTTGACGAAGATGCGGTCTACTTCGGGCCTGCGTGCCGCGGTCTCAAGAATTTTTTCATGAGCCGGCGACCACTGGTTATCATCAATGGCATCCGATTGGGCGGCAAGCACTGACGGAGAACTCCAGGTTTCGCGTTCATTAAACGCCAGGATCCGGGTTTCAGCCTGTTGCGACAATAAATACCAGATATCGACGTCGAGTCCGGTTTGATGGCTGCGATGTCCGCTTGGGGTAGGACCGCCGCGGACTTGTCCCAAGTCGCCGATCAACAAGACGCCCCAGTGCTGTGAATGCGTGGTTTTGGCTATGCTCTCAATAAATCGTATCAAATCAGGATGACCATAAGACCGGCCTCGGGTAGGGCGCATCAATTGATAACCCGTGCCATTCTGAGGTAACGAAACCGCACCGCTTAAACAACCGGCTGTATAAGAACCAATACTTTGGGCGCTATCGCCGATTTGTGCGGCTTGTTTGACCATCGCCCAGCTATTGTCAGTAGGCGATGAAGAGCATTCGGAGAAAATGCTCAATAACAGGATGAATATTGAAAATTTCATTTTAGAATCGGGGCGACCGGTTGAACAGGCCGCCCATTGTAAGGCTTATTTCTTAACGGGCGCTGATAAGTCCAAAAAATGCTTGGAGTTATCAATAACCGGCGCTGAGCCGGGGCGATTATTGGTACTTACCGATGAAGCGCTGTTTGTTTTTACAGTACCCGTACCTTCAGTTGTCGCTTCATCTTCCAGTTGCAGTTCATTTTCTTCAGGAACATTGCCGTCATGGAGCAGGTATTCACGACGCTGCTGGTAAGCGTTTTTGATAAAAGAATAGCGATCATTGCCGGAAGCTTCATTAACGATTTTTTCAGTCGGTATTAAATCGGCGCGGGTATCGGTGACATCAACCGCTTTGGCTCCTGTATTGACTGCGCTAACAGCAGCACCGCTACCGGCAAATACAAAGGTATAGGTAAGTGGATTCATTAACGCATCACCGATAGTCCCGACAACTTCCCTGGGTGAGCTTGCCCCCAAAAATGGCACGACCAGATAATTACCGGTCGGGACGCCCCAAAAGCCCAGCGTCTGTCCGAAATCTTCATTATGTTTAGGAAGGTCAATCATTTTTGCCACATCGACAAAGCCGCCGACACCGGCCGTCGTATTGATCAGGAAACGACCGGCATCCATACCGCCTTGTGTCAATTTAAGCTGCATAAAGTCATTGATGGTCACACCAATGTCATTAAGATTACTGAAGAAGTTGGTTATGCCTTCATTAACGAATTTCGGGGTAACCCACAAATAGCCTTTCGCCACTGGTTTTACAACGTTCTTGTCGAGATCGTCATTAAATTCTTGAGCGCCGCGATTCCAGCCTTCCCAAGGATCATTTTCGTTAACCGTTGATGTGGTCGCACAACCCGCAAGCACACTTGATATAGCCAAGCTACTCATTAATAAACGAGTGTTGATGATGGATTTTTGCATACTCATGGATTATCTCTACTACTAGTGTTGAGGTGATTGGAAGCCTGTATCGAACAGTTATTATTTTTTTGCGGATTATACCAGACACAAGCCTTAAAAAGTCTCACTGATTTTGCATTTGCCGAAGTATCCACTGCTGCCGTTTAAGTAAATAGTTTGATGGCCGCGCCGCTCGCAGCAGCATCGGATTCGGCAGGGTTGCAGCCAATAATGCGGCTTGCGATCGGCTGAGCTGGTTTGCATGGATGCCGAAATAGTGTTGGCTTGCGGCTTCTATGCCGAATAGATGGTCGCCATATTCGGCAATATTCAGGTAAACCAGCAATATCCGCTCCTTACTCCACAGTGATTCGATCAATAATGTGAACCATACCTCCATACCTTTCCGGATGAAGCTTTTTGACGGTGTTAAAAATAAATTCTTGGCCACTTGCTGGGAAATAGTGCTTGCACCTCTCAGCCGCCCGCCATCCATGTAGACATCAATCGATGATTGTATCGAATGTAAATCAAAACCCGAGTGTTGAAAAAAGCGCTGGTCTTCCGCCGCAATAACGGCTGAAGAGGCATAAGGCGATATTTTTTTTGCCCCGACCCATGAATATTCAATAGCCTTAAACGAACCGTCGTCCATTAAATCTTCAATATGCCGGTACACCATAAACGCGGATGTAGGCGCAGGCATCCAACGTAACAACACACACAAGCCGATCGATGACGCCAGGAAAGTGAATAGCAGATAAAGCGTAACTTTGCGCAGTATTCCCTTAACGGATAATGAGCGGAATTTGCCGGGATAACGGGATTGTCTTGCCAAAATACAAAGAGTGTTAAGAGTGGGGGTAGCTTATAGGGTTATGTGCTGCATTTGTGTATATGATAAAGCCTTAGCCGGGGTTTTAATAGCTGGAAACAATACTGTCGAAATTTGGCATGAGTATTAATCCGGAAAAGTTAATTGAGCCATGAAAGCCTAAAGTAAATGTCGGCACACGATATAAAAAGCACAAAAATATTCAAAGACATAGCAAACTGATGATCTAACCGATATAACAAACCGGCTTATTTAATATCTTCCGGTTTTTCGTGGACTAACCGCCGTTTTTAGGACGATAATAGTCCTTTGTATAGATTTGATCCAAACGCATGAAACTCCGATACACACTCACTGCTCTTTTGTTACTGATTACCCAAAGCGGCTGTATGCCGATGACTTATCCGCCCGGTGAAAAAAACAATACCGCTCAACTTGGCGAGACCACTTTTCTGACAGAAGACGGCGCGAGTTTGCCGTTACGTCATTGGCTACCAAAAACAGAAGCGCATGCCGTCATTATCGCGCTGCACGGTTTTAACGACTACAGCCGTTTTTTTGATACGCCGGGAGAATATTTCAGCAAACAGGGTATTGCTTGTTTCGCTTACGATCAACGCGGTTTCGGCATGGCTCCAAAGCGCGGATTATGGGCGGGAGTCGAGACCTATACCCAAGACTTACAGTCCTTGGTGCGTCTGATCAAACAACGCTACCCTAAACAACCGGTTTATTTGCTCGGCGAAAGCATGGGCGGTGCGATAGTCATTACCGCGATGAGCCAAGCCGATATGCCGGAAGTTGCGGGCATTATCCTCGCCGCTCCGGCGTTATGGGCCAGATCAACGATGCCCTGGTATCAAACCGGTTTGCTTTGGACGCTGGCGCACAGCCTGCCTTGGTTGACCTTGACAGGGCAGGGCGTACACGTCGTGGCGTCGGATAATATCGATATGCTGCGCGCAATGGGCCGTGATCCGCTGGTTATTAAAGCGACTCGCGTGGAAACGGTGTACGGGTTGACTGATTTGATGGACGCCGCATTTAACAGCGCCACATTGCTGCGCGGTAATACGCTGATGCTTTACGGCGAAAAAGATGAAATTATCCCCAAGGAGCCGACTTATGCTTTCTTGCAGCGTTTTCTTGCGACCAACCCGGCAGAAAAAACCGTGGCGATTTATCCATACGGTTACCACATGCTGTTACGCGATTTGCAAGCTTCCACCGCATGGAAAGATATAGCCGCCTGGATTAATGCCAGTCCCGGCAAACTTCCGTCAGGCGCGGATAATCGGGCGCGGCAATTGTTAAGTAGCGGTTAAAGGTCTTTTTAACATTCGCCGTTGAATTGATCGCCCTGATGTTAGCCATTGTCGACAAGAAAAATTGAACTCGGCAATTGCTCCTGCATTCTTACAATAGACAGACAACATCGATCCCAGAGATAAAATCCTCAGCCTTAGGGCGTGCTGCGCGCGCCTTGGGAGCTTAGGCGCACATAGCACGTCCTCCCAACAGTTTTCAATGCTTCCGCTCCATGTGCGTTACCGAGGAGCAAATATCGGCCCTGTAGGCAAAGCAAGCTTTGAACTCCACAGCTTCAATTCACTGTCACACGCTCTAAATATTTCAAAGCAGCCTGAGTCCGGGCATATAAACAGATCATCTATGTGTGCGACACCGCACCGACGCTAACAAGCTTTTTCCAGTAAAGTTATTATTAACTTGCATCATCATGTTCTTTAACAACATGTTGGAATGTAAGCCAAAGTCAATCGGCTGATTTTTTTGAGGCCGCTTGTTAATGCATCAGCCTTGAGTTGCCCGGTTACAGATTTTATAGAGCGACAGCGGATTAATTTCACAGCTTATTAACGAGCCATTGATCGTTAGATAAAGCGGATCAGTATTGGCTGATTCAGAAGGATAAAGGGGCAAAGATGCCATTCAATTATATTGAAAAAACATTCACTATTAAGGAGATCAGTATGTGTACACGATTATTGTTAGTTATGTTCACGTTAGTGGGAGGAGCAATATTGATGACCGGCAATGCTCAAGCCGAACAAAATACTGCGATCTATCTGGCAGCAGGCTCGCCAGCGGAAAATACCGAGCGCAATGTTCGAGATAAACAAGGCACTACTTTGACGCCGGAAGATCAGAAGGAAACTAAAAGTGATGTCAAAGTCACGGCTAAGATACGTAAAGCGGTGGTTGCGGATAAATCGTTCTCGGTCGATGCGAAAAACATAAAAATCATCACTCGTAACGGGATAGTAACCTTGCGTGGACCTGTTGAAAGCGAAGCCGAAAATTTGAAGCTCCAACAAATCGCCACACAAACGCATGGTGTCGTTAAGGTCAACAATCAACTTGAAATTAAAGCGCCGTAAAGGCCGAGGAGAATGTCATGTCTAAAGCAGTTTTTGGTATCGCTCAAAGTATCGATCAGGCAGAAAATATTGTTAATGAGCTGAAGACAGCCGGTTTTTCAAACAATGATATATCTGTGCTGTTTCCCGACAAATCCACGACCAGGGATTTTGCTCATGAAAAACACACCAAGGCGCCGGAAGGAGCGGCAATCGGTGGGACAGTGGGATTAGGCACTGGCGCTGTGCTCGGCTGGTTGGCGGGGATCGGGAGCCTGGCTATTCCGGGCGTTGGTCCGTTTATCGCCGCAGGCCCCATTATGGGGGCATTAAGCGGCGCAGCAGTAGGCGCTGCGACCGGGAGTTTGGCTGGCGCTTTAATCGGGATAGGCATTCCCGAGTATGAGGCCAAGCGTTATGAAGAAAAAATCAAGGGAGGAAACGCCTTGATTTCTGTCCATACCGAAAGCAGTGCGGAACGCGATAAGGCGAAAGAAATCTTCGAGCGGTCCCATGCAGAGGATATTTCCACTACTGAAGAAGAGTCAGTGTGATAGGGGCGCCTCTTTTATCGAGGTTATTGTAGCCTGCTGGAGCACGGTTTTTTGTTTATCGTTTACAACGCTAAAGGGTATGGACTCATCAATGTGGTAGGCAGGCAATCTGCCCACCCTAATTTTAGCTTCATCAACTAAGGAGATATCAGTAAAAAACTTTAGTTTGATGATGCTATTGCATGTAATCAACAAAAATAGGAGTTTTTATTATGCATAACATTGAATCAATCGACAAACTGCTGCAGGACGAATTATCAGCAACGCAAACGTATCAACAGGCTTTGGATAAGCTTCAGGAAGATGCCTCATTAGGCGACGCGGGGTATTTACAGCCAATTTATGAAGATCATAAAGAAGCGGTTTCTACTTTGCAGGAACAAATTCGTCAATTGGGAGGAACGCCCGCTGAGGATTCCGGGGCGTGGGGTACTTGGGCGGAAATAGTACAGGGAGGGGCTAATATGCTGGGTAAAAAAACTGCGCTAAAAGCTTTGCAGGCAGGGGAGAAAAACGGCATAGAGGATTATGAGAAAGCGCTACAGGATTCCGACTTGCCTTCAGATATTCGCTCTTTAATTGAAACAAAGCTGCTGCCTGCCCAGCAATCGCATATCCGTACATTGGATAGGCTGTTGGACGCCGAAGCTGCTTAGGCTTTCAGTTTATATGCAGTTTGTAATTAATTTCAGCGTGGACTATTTGTCCACGCTGTTTTTATGTAATGCGTTACCGGATTTTAAATAAAAATTTCATCGCGCCCCAATTTTCGCGTTAACTAATAAACCAGGAGCCATAACATGCTTTCAACAGTACCTGATGTGATTTTTAAAACACGTGTTCGCGACGAAAGCGTCGGTGGCGATAACCCGTTCCGCTGGCAGGATGTCAGCACCGATGATATTTTCAAAGGGAAAAAAATTGTTGTTGCCGCTCTTCCCGGCGCCTTTACCCCGACCTGCTCAAGTAAGCATTTGCCTGGATATGATGCCAAGTATCAGCAACTGATCGATTCGGGTATTGATGAGGTTTATTGCCTGAGCGTTAACGATGCTTTTGTGATGTACCAATGGAGCAAGCATTTGGGCATCAAGCATGTAAAAATGCTGCCGGACGGAAACGGCGATTTTACCCGGGCAATGGGAATGCTGATGAGAAAAGAGAATCTTGGTTTCGGCTATCGTTCCTGGCGCTACTCAATGCTTGTCGATGATAAAAAGATTATCAAATTATTCAGCGAGCCCGGCCGGGCCGATAATTGCCCGGATGATCCGTTTACTGCGAGCGACGTTGATACCATGCTGGATTATTTACAACATAACAAATGAGCCTGATTTTATGGCCGGGAAGCTTTAATGGTTCAATATAATTACGATCTGTTTGTAATCGGTGCGGGTTCGGGCGGTATACGCACAGCACGCATGGCATCCGGTTACGGTGCAAGGGTAGCTATTGCTGAAGAGCGTTACTTAGGCGGCACCTGTGTTAATGTCGGTTGCGTGCCCAAAAAATTATTGGTCTATGCCTCTCAATTTAAAGATCATTTCCAAGCGGCAGCGGGTTTTGGTTGGACGGTAGGCGAGTCGACATTCAATTGGTCTAGCCTGATCGCCAACAAGAATCAGGAAATAGAACGGCTGCATGCTGTTTATGGCAATCAGTTGCAAAAATCGGGCGTCAATATTATTACCGGCAACGCAAAGTTGCTTGATGCCCATACCGTTGTTGTCGATGGCGTCCACTACAGCGCCAAGCATATCGTCATTGCCACCGGAGGCTGGCCGTCTGTTCCGGATATGCCCGGCAAACAACATACCGTTACTTCGAATGAAATGTTTTTCCTCGATCAATTACCTAAAAGCATCGTCATTGCCGGTGGCGGCTACATTGCCGTGGAGTTTGCCGGCATTCTTAATAGCTTTGGCGTGGACACTACGCTTTGTCATCGCGGGCACAAACTGCTTCGTGGTTTTGATGAGGATATACGTGATTTTTTGGGCAATGAAATGATCAGGAAAGGGGTTAATGTCTTGCTTAATACCGATATTGAAGCCATAGAAAGCGCGGCCGATACTTTCGTAGCGCGGCTTATTGACGGTAGAAAAATCAATACCGACATGGTTATGTACGCTACCGGCAGAACGCCGAATTCAGCCGGACTCGGGTTGGAAGCGCTGGGTGTCGAGCTGGACGGCGCAGGTGCAATTAAAATCAACGCTGACTATCAAACCACTGTGCCGTCAATCTATGCGCTGGGCGATGTCACTAACCGGGTCAACCTGACGCCGGTAGCCTTGGCTGAGGGTATGGCCCTGGTCAGTAACTTATATGGCGATCAATCGAAACCGGTCGATTATGACAATATTCCCACGGCTGTTTTTTGCCAACCCAATATCGGTACTGTAGGCCTGACCGAAGCTCAGGCGCGCGAAAAATACCCGGACATCGACATTTATAAAACCCGTTTCACGCCAATGAAAAATACGTTGTCGGGTATCGATGAAAAAGCCCTGATCAAGATGGTCGTGGTGCGCAGCACCGACCGGGTTGTCGGTATACATATGGTAGGACCTGACGCCGCTGAAATTATCCAGGGCATGGCCGTTGCGATTCGAGCCGGTGCGACCAAGGCGGTCTTTGACTCGACTATCGGCGTACATCCTACTGCTGCCGAAGAGCTTGTTACGTTGCGTGAAAAATGTTGAATGATGGGTTAACAGCGCGGTTTCACTAGTTTAATTAATGTTGATCGGAGATGAAAACAATGCCCGGACTATTACGCAGCTTGCTCGGTTTTATAGTATTGGTCGCAACGATCGGTCTTGCAACCTGTCAATCGATGGTGAAGGCCGATCCGTCCAGTTCTGCTGAAGTTTTTTCGGCCGGCCGTTCTCAGGCGGAACAATGAATCACGTCACTAAACTCAAACAGTCCGTCTCGGATATCTTACAACGTTATTCTCCGAGAGGTTTAATGCTTTATTTCCTGCCGATGGCGCTGATTCCGGCGACATTTATCTCATTGGCGAAAGGCCATGTGCTGGATATTTCAGTGAATGCCGCCGGTTTTGCATTTTACATGCTGGCCGCGTGGTGCTTGCGCAAGGGGCTGCAAGCTGAGCATGTCTATGCTAATAGCCGCATTGCCCGCCTACCTCAAACCCCGTTAAAAACCATTGCCGCCGTCATCGTAGCGTTAACGACAGGAATGATCGCTTGGCTGGGCGCGGGACATTCGCTGTCGGCAGCGTTGATGTTTGCAGGCGGTGCCTTTCTGGGCATGTATTTGAGTTACGGCCTGGACCCGCGTGATGAAAACAAAATAACCGCTGCCTATGGCTATTCCGGGGATGAAATTTCAAAAGCCCTTGAGGATTCCTCACGCATCATCTGCAGTATTGAGCTGGCCAACGACCGGATTCGAAATGCCGAGTTAAACCGGCGCATCGAACGCATTTGCGAGGTTGCCAACAATATTTTGGGGGAAATTGCGGCCGATCCGCGCGATTTCCGGCGTGCGCGCAAGTTCCTTAATGTTTATCTGGACGGTGCCCGGCAAGTGACGGAAGGTTACGCCAAAACCCACCAACAAACCCACTCAGGGGAACTGGAGCAGAATTTTCGAAATGTGCTGGAAACGATAGAATCGGTATTTAAAGAGCAGCATCAAAAATTACTGGAAGAAGATGTTTTTGACCTGGATGTAAAAATTGAGGTTTTAACTTCGCAGCTCAAACGGGAAGGCATCCTTTGATGTCATCACATGACAGAGGATTTAGACATGAGTGAACCAGCATCCACGACGCAAACAGAGACCGGAATGACTAAAGAGATCGTTCCCGGCGTCAAAGCCGAAATGGTCCCGTTCGCCGAGGTGCCGGCGGAGAAGAAACAGCTCATCCAGAAATTGCTGAACGAAATTGACGTCACCAATACCCAATCGATCATTTTTTTCGGCAGCAAGGCGCAGGAGCAATTGACCTCGATTTCCGATCGCATGCTGGATGGCGTTAAAAATAAGGAAATCGGCCCGGCAGGCGATGACCTGAATGAAATGGTGGCGACGATACGCGGTTTCGAGGTCGATGACCTGGACCCGAACAAAAAGCAGGGCTTTTTCGACCGTTTGCTGGGCAAGGCGAAACCGGTCGTTAAATTTTTGCAGCAATATGAAGAAGTGCGTAAACAGATCGATGCCATCACCGACAAGCTGGAACGGCATAAGACCCACCTGCTGACCGACATCACTTCGCTGGACCGTCTTTATCAGGCCAACCTGGACTATTTCTATGCGCTTGAGGATTACATCGCTGCCGGCGAAGAAAAGCTGCGTGAACTCGATGAAGTTATCATTCCCGAGCAGGCCAGGCAGGCCGAAGCGAGCACCGAAGTCATTGCTTCGCAAACCCTGCGCGATTTGCGCGCCGCCCGCGATGATCTGGAGCGGCGCGTGCATGATCTGCGCCTGACCCGGCAGGTGGCTATGCAAAGTCTGCCCGGTATTCGCCTGGTACAGGAAAACGATAAAGGGCTGGTCAGCAAGATCAATTCGACCATCGTCAACACTGTCCCGCTGTGGCGGCAGCAACTGGCGACGGCGGTGACCATTTACCGTTCTTCGCAGGCGGCGGAAACGGTTAAGGCCGCGACCGACCTGACTAATGAGCTGCTGGCCGCGAACGCCGAAAACTTGAAGCAGGCTAACGCCGAAACCCGAAAACAGCTGGAGCGCGGCGTGTTCGACATCGAAACGGTCAAAAAAGCCAATGAAGCGTTAATCGCGACGATAGAGGAAAGCCTGCAAATCGCCGATCATGGTAAGAAGATGCGCAGAGAAGCGGTCGCGCAACTTGAACAATGCGAAACCGAACTGCGCAAAACCCTGGCTTCGGCGCAGGCAAAGTCGACTGGCTAAAGCTGGTTTTTTGATGGATTCGATAAGTAGTCTCCACGCGAGTATCGTTGAACATCAAAAAACCGCCGCCTGGTCGAACTACTTATGTCAACGTTCGCCAACCTTTACGATCCCGGATACTGGATTTTTGATGTTGTCGCGCCGGAAAGAGCTTTGAAAAAAGATCTGTTTGCGACGCCATGTTTGCCGGAACCGGTATTGAAACTGCTCGGCAAGCTGTCGCGAGTGCTTTCAGTGAAGGAAATGGCGTACAAACCATCATTGTTTAAGATCATTTGCGGACTATGGCCACCCACCTTTCTAAGCTTGACCTGATCCTCAACACTATCACCGATGGCGTTTTGGTTGTCGATAGCCAAGGCATCGTACTCTATGCCAACCAGGCTGCCGAGATTCTGTTGGCACGCAGCCCGTTAATCGGTCAATCGCTGGCGGTCCCGGTGAATCCTGATAAAAACAGCTATCAGGACATAAATCTGATCCGTTCGAGCGGACTCGCCTGGGCGGAAATGCGCTCCGCTCCGCTGGAATGGGACGGACGACCCGGCTACGTCATTGCCTTGCGCGACATCACCGAACGTAAATCAGCAGAAGAAGCGATCAAACAACTTGCTTTTTATGATTTACTGACCAAGCTCCCTAATCGTCGGCTGTTACAGGAACGATTGAAGCACAGCATTAACATGGAACGCCGCGAAGGCAAGCAATTGGCCTTGCTGATGCTCGACCTGGATCGTTTTAAAGCCGTCAACGACAGTCTGGGACATCAGGCGGGCGACGCGCTATTGCAACAAGTCGCTGAAAGAATTACCGGACAACTGCGCGATGTCGACATGGTTGCCCGTTTGGGCGGCGATGAATTTATCGTGTTGCTGGAAGATATTATTCACCCGGATGATGCGGCCCGGGTCGCTGAAAAAATTATCACTGATTTAAGCAAACCTTTTAAATTGAACCAGAGTGACGATGTGCGGATAGGCGCCAGCATTGGCATCAGCCTATACCCACAACACGGAGACAGCTCTGAAATATTACTGGATCATGCCGATGCCGCGTTATATCACGCCAAAGATAGGGGGCGTGGCTGCTTTGCCTATTTTTCCGAAGAACTGACGGTGATAGTCCGTGAACGCATTGCATTGGAAGCGCGCCTGCGCAAAGCGATTGAACAGCACGAGCTATGCGTTTTTTTTCAACCGCAAGTGGATATTGCCAGCAGTCGTATTGTCGGTGCAGAAGCGTTAGTGCGCTGGCGGGATCCTATTGAAGGGCTGATTGAACCCGTCCACTTTATTTCCCTTGCCGAAGAAACCGGCCTGATTTTGGAGATAGGCGAATGGGTGCTGAGGGAAGCCTGTCGTCAAGGTAGGCTGTGGCTGGACATGGAGTTGCCGCCGTTGACCATCGCGGTTAATGTTTCTTCGTACCAGTTTCATCGCAGCGATATTAATGCCTTGGCTGCAAAGGTACTGGCCGAAACCCGTTTTCCAGCAAAGCGACTGGAATTGGAAATAACAGAAAGCGGATTGATGGAAAATCAGGACAAAACGACGGTTATTCTCAACAGCTTGCATATGCAAGGCATTCATCTTGCCATTGACGATTTCGGCACCGGGTATTCGTCGCTGGCTTATCTGAAAAGTTTCTCTGTGGATGTGCTGAAAATCGACAAGAGTTTTATTGCTGAGATTCCCAATAACACTGACGACATGGAGATTGCAGCGACTATTGTGGCGATGGGACATATCTTAGGGTTCAAGGTGCTGGCAGAAGGCGTGGAAACGACGGAACAGTTGGATTTCTTACGCAAAGCGGGCTGTGACGCTTATCAGGGCTTTATCAAAAGCCGTCCCTTACCGGCGCTTAAGTTTGCCGAGTTATTATCTGATCAAAACAAGGGACGTAACGGCGTTTAAAATTCATGACTTATAAGTCATCCGGCTGTCGAAGCCGCAAAGGCTGAATTCAAATTTCTGATCTGCGACAGTTTGTCGCACTTTTACTGGACAATAAGCTTTCAATCCACTAGAATGCGCCCACCTTGAGAAAGGTGAGGCGATTTGAAAAATTGTCCTCTTATAATTAGGAAGAAATGTGAACGGCAAGACCGTAAAACAACAATAATAAACGCAACAAATTAAGCTGCCGTTTTTTGGCGGTGGTAGTCCATATAAAATATAAAAACAAAATCGGACGAAGCCCACTTTATGTGGGCTTTTTTATACATAATCAAAATGTTGTCAAAAACAATCACCAAAGAATAAGTTGACGTGAAGACACTTTATGTCGCTCGTTTCTCTCTTAGAATTCACACAATTTCTATGTCCTCTATCTCATCACAGATCACGCCCGGAGTTCTTGGCGTCATACAAAGCAAATCTGTCAGTCGGCCATGAAGTGGTTTATCCGGCTATCGAATAGCCAGCTGGAAGCCCGCCTTAAATCACAGTTTATGATTCTTGATTAGGATCGACTTCCGGGAGTTTTTTAACGGCGGGTAACACGGAAATTTTTACACTCTCGTTTATAGAACTACCTTATGGATACAAACCTCAGCATTTTTTTCTTGTATTTGGTTGCCGTTGTTTATTTCGCAAGCTTTGCTCTGACCAATAGATCAACGCAGATAAAAATCAAAGAAGTCTACCTGTATTCAGGAACGCTCGCCCTGATAGGCTGCATTAGCGAGGTGGCTATCAATAGCTTCTGTAGAGCGGTTTTCGACGCGTCTCTTTGGACATATCAGGTAACGCCGGTACATCATGGCGATACCTCGATTTTTGCGTTTTTCCAGTGGTCGCTCTACGGCTATCATCTTTATTATGTCCAGAAAAAAATTCAAGCCCTTAAATTTAAACATGAAGCATATATTTTCGCTTTTGTGCTCTCTATAGATGCGCTGTTGCTTGAAGCATTCGTCAATATTTCCAGCCTTTTCTTTCTTAACACCTTCATTTTTTATTATATCCCTGGCGATATGGGGCATTTGACCACTGTCTTCGTATTCCCTTTTTATCTCCTCGGCGGCGCTATCTTGACTGGAATTTTTGATAGATTTTTGAAAGACCCGATGTTTTTCGGCACGCTGAGTTTTTCTATTGCTTTTATTTTTGTGTTTTTAGCGTAATACTTTTCCTCAACCCAGCGGCGGTGAGGCATAGGGGGCGCTTCACTCTGTTCAGCGCACCCTATGGATTTAGGTTAGTGAAAATGTATTTCTCGCGACTTTACCGTATCGCTTCTTTGCAAAGAGTAGCGATCCGACTGATTGGGCATCCGTGTTCCATCATCGTTAAGCTGAACGAGTGTCCCTTCATCTTTAATAAGATAATGTCTTGTGGTTGTCCCGCCTTTACTTGGCGTTAAAACAACGGTTTTATCTTCATCATTCCAGCTATATTTGCCTTTTTCATAATACTCCCTTGAGGACTCTTTTGCGGGCTGAGTCACCAACAGGTAATTGTTATTTTGTTTTAAAGACAGCGTCGCTTTAACTCCAGGGCAATCTTTGCAAGGGAGATAACCGTAATAAATACCATGAAACTCCAGGCTTTTATCTATATGGTTTTCATGGGCTGCGAGATCTGTTTCCTTCTGATGGCTCTGTACACGTGCCCTGAGGAGCTTTTCCTGGGCTTCGAGGTCGGTTCCCGCCATTGCAGAATTAGCGGAGAGCAGGCTGCTGAAAAGCAACAAAGCCAGATTGTGTTTGAGTTGTTTTTTTAATGCTCGCATGATGAATTCCTCTGAAAAGTAAGATGTGGTGCTAGCCGAGTAGGGCGCGTAGCGAATCCCGGAATGACGGTCTTCTGATAGATCTGTGTAAAAAAACGAGCGCTCCGGCGTGAGAAAGATAATAAACCCAAACTTGGTTTAGCGCTGCTTGCGTTTACGCCAGATATAAAAGCCCGTACCCATTAACAGCAACGGTATGACAACCAAAAAACCAAAGCCGATAATGGCGACGTTGATTTGGCTCAATTGCAGGCTTTTATCGGTTGCGATTTTGGCCGGGATGTCGATAAACCGATCGTCATGAATCAACCAGTTGATCATTCTTAAGCCCATGTCCAGGTTGCCGACATTACCAAGATAAGCGTTGGATAGGAAGTCGCCGTCACCGACCACGACAATACGTTGTTCTTGAGCCTGTCCTGAGCTTGTCGACGGGCGGGTTAAGGCATAAGCAAAAGCAAGCGGACCTTGTTTTTCATCGCCATCGGCATCAAAAAGAATTTTTCCGGCTATCGGGCCAGTCTCAGTCCATGATTTTTCTGCACTTTTAAGCAATTCCACGGGTTGAAAATCTGTTTCTTCACTGATTTCCAGCGCGGCGGCAACCGGATAAAGAGTTAAAGTCTGAAAACCTTGGGTGATCGGATGCGGAATATACTCGCTTGTTAGCACGAAGCTGGGGTCGTTAATGCCGTATAGCTTGGAACTGCTGTCTACCAGGGTTCCCGGTAGCTGGCGCAAACCTAGGGTTTGCAGCAATGCGTCCAAGTAGTGGTTGCCCGGATCGGTCAGTAGCAGCAGATTACCGCCTTGCCGGATATAGCGCTTGATCAGTTCGATTTCACCAGTCAATAAGGGCACGGCGGGGGCGCTAAGCACCAGCAATGCGGAGTTGTAGGGAATGGCGGGCATGGCTGCAAGGTTAATCGATTGAGCTTTGATTTTGCGGCGATCCAGTTCTTTGCCGAACTGGCCTAAATCGAAATTGGCGATGCCGTCCGGGGCGCGTTCGCCGTGGCCGGTCAGCAAGGTGACCCAGCGTTCATTGGCGTTAGCCAGCTGCAACAGCGCATTGGTCAGCGATGGTTCATCAATAAAGTTCAGTTTTTCGGTGCGTCCCTGATACTCGACAATAATTGCGCCTGTCGCGCCTATATTCAGTTCGCGGGCTTTTTCCGGCTGCGAATCGGGGTCTATAAAGGCCAGGCTCAGGTCCACTTTATGGCGTTTATAGCGCTCAACCAATTGTGCAATCTGGCTTCTTAGTCCTGGGTCTTTTTTTATATAGGCGGTCAGTTGTATTTTATCCGGCAGCGATTCCAGCAGTTTTTGCGAGGCTTGGGACAGGCTGTTGGTATTATTTTTGGTGATGTCGGTTTCTGCGCTGTAGCGGGTGCTTAACCAGGCCAATGCGCCGACCAGGCACAATAACGCCAGGGTGATGGCCCAGTTTTTCAAACGGATTTGCTGATGTTTATGCGGCGATATTTTCATTTTTGCAAACGGTCGTTATCCAGGCTGCGAATGCTGAGTGCGATGAAGGTGGTGATAAACAGCAGGAAATAACTGACATCGATTGAGCTGATCAGGCCGCTTTGGATATTCTGGAAATGCTTTAGGATCGACAGGTATTCAAACAGTTCGCTACGTTGATCGTTCATGCCGACCGACCAGTCTAAAATCCACAGCAGCAGCAACATACCAAAGGTGCCCATCGCGGCCACGGTCGGATGTCCGGCGACGCAGGACATAAACAGGCCGATCGCGGTAAAAGCGGTAACCAGCAGCAGCAGGGCTAAGATATTGGCGAATAGTTTGCCCACATCCAGCTCGGCGCCGGACAGCAAAGATAACGGCATCAAGGTGATCAATACAATGATCAACAGCATCAGCCCGAGTATGCCCAAATATTTGCCGATAATAATGTCAATATTGGAAACCGGAGCGGACAGCAGCAGGGCCAAGGTTTTGTTGCGGCGTTCCTCGCAAATCAGGCGCATGGTTAATAGCGGAGTGACCAGCAACAGAATAATGCCGGCATTACCGAATAATGGCGGCACGATAATGTCGGTCAGGCCGAGCGTGCCTTCAATCGAAGCCAGCTTGGGCTGGAGTTCCATGAAAGCTTCAACCTGGGTTAAAAACAAAAACGCCAGTATAAATTGCAGGATAGCCAATATCGTCCAGGCCATCGGTGATAAAAACAGGGATCTGAATTCGCGGGAAGCGATGGTTAAAATCATGTTAATTAATAACAGGTATAAGTCGGTTCAGAAAGAAGCATCACCACGAAGACACGAAGAACACGAAGAAATAAAACTTCGTGTTCTTCGTGTCTTCGTGGTGAATATTAAAGCTTTCACTAATGAGAAGTTGCAAATCATGCTCACAACTCGCGATGCTCTTTGGTTAGGCTGATAAAAATATCTTCCATCGACCTTTTTACCGGCGTCAGTTCCTGTAGTCCCCATCCGGAGGCAATGATAAGCGCGGCAATTTGTTCGGCAGGGTTAGCGGTTACGCTGTGGTGGATTTTGATCCGGTTTGTAGTAATGCTGTCGATAGAACTGACGCCGGGAACGGTCAATAAGCTGTTAATGTCGGGCGCCAGCCGGGTGCTGATTTGCAGCGTGCCGGTATCCATTTGCCGGTTGAGCCCGGCTATGGTTTCGTTCAGGATCAATTGTCCCTGATCAATGATTTGCACATGGGTGCAGGACTCCTGCACTTCGGTAAGTATATGAGTGGACAGAATGACGCCGTGGTCTTGTCCCAGTTCCCGGATTAAAGTGCGGATTTCCCTGATTTGAATCGGATCAAGGCCGACCGTCGGCTCATCAAGCACGATAACTTCGGGATTATGCAAGATAGCCTGGGCAATGCCGACACGCTGTTGAAAGCCTTTGGACAGATTGGCGATCAGCCGGTCGGCAACATCGGTTAATCCGCAACGCTCTTTGGTTCGTTTAATCGCAGCAGGGACGAAGTTTTTATCAATGCCGTGCAGTTGGGCGCAATAAAGCAGAAATTCCTGCACGGTTAACTCTTTGTATAGCGGGGGCGTATCGGGCAGATAGCCCAGATTCAGTTTGGCCGCTTTAGGTTGATCCAACAGATCGAAGCCGCTGATTTTAATTTGTCCGGCGCTGGGTGCGAGGTTGCCGCACAGCATTTGCATGGTGGTGGTTTTACCTGCGCCGTTGGCTCCTAAAAAACCGAGTACTTCGCCTTTGGCCAAGGTAAAGCTGACATCGTTAACGGCGCAATGATTGCCGTAATAACGGGTCAGGTGTTCGGCTTCAATGAGGGAAGTCATGCCGTGAGCTAAAGCTGTTGTAGCAGTTTTTGTATTTCGGCCTGAATTTTTTTACGGTAAAACAGAAACTTCCAGCGGGTGCCGCCGCATTGTTTCCAAAGAATGGCCGAACGTATCCCGGCCAGCAGACAGGCGCGTATTTTATTGACGATGTCGGGTCTGGATAAATATTCCTGTTCGCCATTGACCATGACTCTCGGCTGCATGGTACTGATAGTGGTGTGATAGATGTCGCCGAGATTGGCCAGTACATTCTCGTGCAGCCGGCCAAAGTGCTCCGATTGCGTCTGGGCGCGTTCAATGCCTGTAAAAATGCTTTTAAGCATGGCCGGTTGCTTGGACAATTGATTTTGCAGGAAAACCAGCGAGGCGGCATAGCGCGCCTGCTCCGGATTGGCGATTTTAAGGCCGGTCATTTGATCGTTAAGTTGTGCAATGCCCAGTTTAAGGCCGGATAATCCGCCGTAAACATTTTCTACGCCATGCTCGTCACTAATAAAAAGACTGCCGATACTGGCCTCAAAGGCGATTGAGTCGGTAGTGCCGGTTGTTGCCAGTTGCTGAACCAGCGCCGCTGCCTGGGCAATGCCGGCCAGCGCGATAGTTTGGTTGGTGATTGTATTTAATGGCATAGTTATCTTATATTGCCCATCACGTCTTTTGCCCAGTTGATGCTGTGAATATAGGTGTCGCCGATCACGGCTTGGTCAATATCCTTAAATGATATTGATGAAATATCCCAATGCTCATAACTGATAACACATTTAAGCGCTTCGCCGCCCAGTCCTCCTTTGTGCAATATCGCGGTAACAATATCGTCGGCCAAAGGCAGCTGGCTCAGGGCTTCATCCAAAGGCATGTCCAGCAAGCTATCCAGATTGGATAAAATGCCGATCAGGAAAAAATTGTCCGATTTATTGCCGCTCAGACTCGCCAATTCTTCGCACATTTTGCCGCGGATCAATGCGTTTTGCATGACCGCTTCCGGCTTGTTGGATAAGGATGCCAACGTCAATATATTGATCCAGCGTTTTATTTCCTTGAGTCCGAGATAGGAAATAGCATGGCTAATGGACGAGACTTTATTGGGCAGGGCGAAAAATGCGGAATTGATATAATGCAGCAGTTTATAGCTGAGCCCGACATCCACAGAGATTATCTTGGACAGGTCTTCAAATTCGACATCAGGATTGTTAACTGTGTTTAACAATTGAATAGCCGCTGATTGATTGACGCTGATGCGTTTGCCGGAAACTATATTCGGTTTGTTAAAGAAGAAACCCTGGAAATAATTACAACCCAATTCGAGCAGGTATTGGTACTCAGCATATGTTTCTACTTTTTCGGCAAGCAATTGTACATTGTAGGGCTTGAGTCGAGTAATCAGCTCTCGTGTTTTGGACTCGCCCATTTCAAGAATATCCAGCTTGATAATGTCGGCAAATTCGACCAACGGCGTCCATTCTTCGGAAAAGACAAAATCATCCAGGGCAATGATATAGCCTAGTTTTGACAGTTCTTTTAAGTTGGTAACGACTCTTGAGTCAATTTCAACATTTTCGAGCACCTCAATAACAATCCGGTCCTTAGGCAGATGTAAAGGAGTTTTGTCCAGAATATTCTGAGTTGTAAAGTTGATGAAGGCCTTATGAGGACCCACTATAGTGTTGAGTCCGAGTTCCAAAATAGTGTCGGTAATGACTTGATTGGTGGCTTGAGTGGCGCCGTCTTTATGATTCAGGTCAAAATCGTTGCCTCTAAAAAGGAGTTCATAGGCATAAATATTCAACTTTTGGTCAAAAATCTGTTGCCGCCCAATTATAATGTCTGCCATTTGAATTGCTTAAGGTATTAAATTTAAATATTTGTCGGTCAGGGTTACCCAAAGGGCATAAATAACGTAGTGTAACTCCATATATAGTTGAATTTATACCATGATTACCGGCTATCAGTCGAGTATGATATAAATGCATACTGTAAAGACGTTGCAATATAAGCCCCTAAACAATCCTAAGGAGACTGAAATGACTGAATCTGTATCGTTAACCGTGACCGGCATGAAGTGCGGCGGTTGTGAAACCAATGTAACCGGTAAGCTGCAAGCTATTGATGGCGTGTTGTCGGTTAAGGCATCAAGCAAAGACAATGAAGTTAACGTCGAATTCGATGCCGAAAAAACCAGCCTGGATGTTATCACTGACGCTATTACCGAAGCGGGTTTTAGTGTAGAGACATCGTAATATTAGAGGTAATTTAATGAATACAAAGACTTCCGACGAGTTGCGGTTATCCGTTTTAGGCATGCGTTGTGCCGGATGCGTCAGCGCAGTTGAGGGCGCCTTGGCGGCAGTTGAGGGCGTAACCTCGGTCAGCGTCAATTTTGCCGATCATTCCGCGGTGGTTAAAGGCCATGCCGACCCCGAACTGTTAAAGCAGGCGGTTAAGGCAGCCGGTTACGATGCGGCGGTGATGGAAGGTTTTGAAGACCCTTCCGAGCAGGAAGCACAGGAGCTGCAACGCTATCGCCAGCTAATGAAAAAAGCATCTGTGGCGGCGGTCTTTGGACTCGCATTGATGATAGCCGAACATCTTGGCTGGTTGCCGGAAATCGGTTCGCCGACAGGACTATGGGTGTGGCCGGAAATCGCCCTGATCACTTTAAGCATTTTGATTTATTCAGGTTGGCATTTTTACAGCGGCGCTTATAAATCGTTAATGCTGGGTCAAGCCAATATGGATACGTTGATTGCTCTGGGCACGGGCTCGGCGTGGCTGTATTCCTGTATTGTTATCGATTATTACGGAACCCTGCCATCGCTGGCGAAACACGCCTATTTTGAAGCCGCTGTGATGATCCTGGCCTTTATTAATCTGGGTTCCGGTTTGGAAACACTGGCCAGAGGCAAAACCTCCAGCGCCATTCGTCAACTGATCGGTCTGCAACCGCGTACAGCGCGCGTAATCAGGAATGGCGAAGAAGTCGATATTGCTATCGAGCAAGTAGGCTTGGGAGAGACTTTAAGAGTCAGGCCCGGCGAGAAAATCGCCGTTGACGGTGTACTGCTGGAAGGACATTCCACCGTTGATGAATCGATGCTGACCGGCGAATCGTTGCCGGTAGAAAAAACCGTGGGTGCGGAAGTGGTTGCCGGAACCATGAACCAGACCGGCAGTTTTTTGTTTACTGCAACCCGCATCGGTCGAGATACCGCACTGGCGCAGATTATTAAAAGCGTGAGGCAAGCGCAAAGCAGCAAGCCTGAAATCGCCCGCTTAGCGGATAAAATTTCCAGCATTTTTGTGCCGGCTGTGGTCGTGATTTCGGTGCTGACTTTTTTGCTTTGGTACACATTCGGGCCTGAGCCTTCGTTGGGTTACGCCTTTGTCACCTCAATGACCGTTTTGGTTATCGCCTGTCCCTGCGCATTGGGCTTGGCGACACCTATTTCGGTGATGGTCGCGGTAGGTAGGGCTGCTCAATCAGGCATTCTGATTCGTAAAGGCGAAGCATTGCAAACAGCGGGTAAATTAACCTGTCTGATACTCGATAAAACCGGTACGGTAACCGAAGGCAAGCCTACTGTTTCGGCGGTTGAAGCTGTCGGCGATATTAGCGAAGAGCAGGTGCTGCAATGGGCGGCGAGTATCGAATCAGGCTCCGAACATCCGTTGGCGGCGGCTATTTTGACGGCAGCGGGCGATAAGCAAATCAAGTTGGAAAAAGTTAAACAATTTGTCGCTGTCGCAGGTCACGGGGTGATGGCGATGATTAATGAACAGCATGTGTTGTTCGGAAACAAGGCCCTGATGGATCAGCAGGGCGTCAGCTTTACACCTTTTAACACTCGGTTGGAGGAATTGTCGGCCTTGGGTCAAACGCCGATGTTGCTTGCGGTAGACAATAAAATAACCGGTATTATTGCCGTTTCCGATCCGATCAAAAAGGATTCGGCACAGGCTGTACAGGTTTTGAAAAACCAGGGCGTGCGCATCATCATGGTAACCGGCGACAACCAGATAACCGCCAACGCGATAGCCAAGCAGGCCGGTATTTCCGAAGTTCGGGCGCAGGTATTGCCTCAGGATAAAGCGGCGGTGGTTAAAGAACTGCAACTGGCGGGCGAAATCGTCGGTATGGTCGGCGACGGTATTAACGATGCCCCTGCATTGGCGCAGGCTAATGTCGGTTTTGCGATCGGTACCGGTACCGATGTGGCTATTGAAAGCGCCGATGTGGTTATTTTGCAAGGCTCCCTGCTAAAAGTGCCTGAAGCCATTGAGTTATCCAAAGCGACAGTCGTCAACATCAAACAAAACCTGATCGGTGCATTTTTCTATAACACCATCAGCATTCCGGTCGCGGCAGGTTTGTTGTATCCGCTATTCGGCGTTTTGTTAAATCCGATGATTGCCGGTGCCGCTATGGCTATGTCTTCCGTGACTGTAGTCAGCAATGCCAATCGCTTGCGCTGGGCAAAATTTACCGAGAGCAAATAGCATTAGATATAGTGTCTGACATATTCACGGACGAATAGCCGCATCGGTGCATTCCGCTGTTGATATTGCTGGTAAGCCTGATCGACATCCACCGGCGTGATATGGGCATACACGCCGAATCCGGTTTTTGCAGTGAATTCATCACTTAAGATTTCGATAAACACCGTCCAGGATAAATCTGCTGTGTTTGGGTTTTGTGTTGTCATGGCTGTGCTCCTGAAAAAACAACTGAATTGATTTCAATATGCATCAAGCATAAAAAGTGCCGGTTTTGAAATAGCTTTATATGGCATTATGTTGGCGTATTGCTCTTCGGTTCTTTTGAGGAATATGACAATAAACCGGCAACTTTTTTCCGCGATTTATTAGTGATGTTTTGTGTTGATGACAGGTTATCGCAGTTGGGCGGATTGCCTAGCGGCGAATCCATCCTACAAATAATTCACGTTACAGCGTTAATAAAATTCAAAGACAGGTGCACTTCATATGCACCTGTTTGAGCTTTTCATGAGGGAATAGTATTTGATTTTTGACAGCAGACTATTTCGCTCAATGGATCCTATACCGATTAATCCCTTGGAAAATTATCTAATTAGTGCGCGATCCTATTAATGATCTCGCTGAATAATATAAAGCGACAGATCCCTTAACAAATCAGCTTCACTACCAAAAATACTCAAGTTATCCAGCGCTTGCTCATGCAACTCCTGGGCTTTTTGCTTAGCTCCGGCCAGACCTAACAGGGCGGGGTAGGTGGGTTTATTGTTATTCTGGTCTTTGCCTTGGGTTTTGCCCAATGTGGCGGTATCGCTTTCTTCGTCGAGAATGTCGTCTTTAACCTGGAACGATAAGCCTATGCATTTGGCATAATTATCCAGTTTTTTGGCAATAGCCGGGTCTATGTCGGCTTTCGCCAGAGTTGCCATATTAACGCTGGCACGGATCAATGCGCCGGTTTTATGGATATGCATATTTTCCAGTTCAGGCAGGGTCAAGCTGGTGCCTACGGACTGAAGATCGATGGCTTGTCCGCCCACCATGCCTTGGGAACCGCTGGCTTTAGTTAAAACTGTGATCATCTTCAAGCGGTTTTCTGCGCTTGCGGTGATGCTTGGATCATTGGCCAACGTTTCAAAAGCCAAGGCTTGCAATGCATCGCCGGTTAAAATAGCGGTTGCTTCATCGAAAGCCTTATGGCAGGTGGCCTTGCCGCGTCTGAGATCGTCGTCGTCCATCGCCGGCAGATCGTCATGTATTAAAGAATAAACATGGATGAATTCAACAGCGCAAGCCGGGCCATCTAAAGCTTCCGGTGCAATACCCAAGGTTTTTCCGGTGCAATAAGTCAGCATCGGGCGCATACGTTTGCCGCCGTCCAATGTACTGTAGCGCATGGCCTGATGCAGTTTTTGAGGCAGTATGTTTTCGCCGGGCAGGCGTGCGTCTAAAGCCTTTTCCACACGGTTTTGACAAAATTCAAGGTATTCTTTTAACGCATTACTCATCGGTAAAGGGCTCCAGGGTTTGAGTGCCGTTTTTTTCAATTAGAATTTGAACTTTCTGCTCAGCCTCTTGCAGGGCTTTTTGACAGGTGCGGGTCAAGTTAACCCCGCGCTCAAATGACTTTAACGATTCTTCCAGCGAAATATCGCCCTGTTCAAGCTGGGTGACCAGTTGCTCAAGTTCGGCGAGGGAATCTTCGAATAAAGTCGGGGTTTTCTTTTTCGGCATGAGATAAAAATATGTTTAATGATACGATGTATAACTGACTTGGCATTATATATGAAATCGAATTGTGAGTGATTAGGAAGTATGAGTAACGAATATAACGCGGCGGCAATTGAGGTTTTAAGCGGATTGGAGCCGGTGCGGAAACGCCCCGGCATGTACACGGACACGACAAGACCGAATCATCTGGTGCAGGAGGTCGTCGATAACAGCGTTGATGAAGCAATGGCAGGTCACGCCACGTCGATTGATGTGGTTTTGTATAAAGACGGCTCGGTACTGGTCAGCGATAACGGCCGCGGCATGCCGGTCGATATCCACCCCGAACAAGGCATTCCCGGCGTCGAAGTGATTTTGACCCAACTGCATGCGGGCGGAAAATTTTCCAATAAAAACTACCAGTTTTCCGGCGGCTTGCATGGTGTCGGCGTTTCTGTCGTTAACGCGTTGTCGGCAAAGCTGGAAATAGAAGTCAAAAGGAATGGCAAGATTTATCAAATGGAATTTGCCGATGGCGAAAAGCAGACCGAGCTGACCGAGAACGGTACAGTCGGCAAGAATAACACCGGCACGGCTGTCCGATTTTGGCCGAATGAAAAATATTTCGATTCCAATAAAATATCGGTTTTAAAACTTAAGCATGTATTGCGTGCCAAGGCTGTTTTATGTCCGGGCCTGAAAATTTCCTTGAAAGTCGATCAAACCGACGAAGAATATGTCTGGTGTTATCAGGACGGCCTCAAGGAATATTTGCTTGATCGCATCGGCGATATCGACTATAGCCCCGAACAGCCGTTTATGGGCAACATGGCCGCAAATCATGAAGCCGTTGAATGGGGCATCGTTTGGGCGATTGAAAATCCGCCGGAAGTATTGGCTGAAAGCTACGTAAACCTGGTGCCGACTGCGCAAGGCGGAACCCACGTTAATGGTTTGCGGGCAGGGTTGACCGAAGCGATGCGCGAATTTTGCGACATCAGGAATATCCTGCCGCGCGGCGTTAAAGTCGCGCCGGAAGATGTCTGGGAAAATTGCCATTTTGTGCTGTCGGTCAAATTGGAAGATCCGCAGTTTTCAGGGCAGACCAAGGAGCGGCTCAGTTCCCGTGAATGCGTGGCGTTTGTGTCCGGCGTGGCGAAAGACGGCTTCAGTCTGTGGTTAAACCAGAACCCAGCCGAAGGCGAGAAAATTGCCGAGATTATTATTTCCAGCGCCCAGAAGCGGCTGCGTTCCAATAAAAAAATCATCCGCAAAAAAATCACCTCCGGCCCCGCATTACCGGGTAAATTGGCCGACTGTTCGGCGCAGGATATAGCGCGGACCGAATTGTTCCTGGTAGAAGGAGACTCGGCCGGCGGTTCGGCCAAACAGGCGCGGGAACGCGATTTTCAGGCGATTATGCCGTTGCGCGGCAAGATTTTGAATACTTGGGAAGTCGAATCCAATCAAGTGATGGCGTCGCAGGAAGTTCATGACATTGCCGTGGCTTTGGGCATAGAGCCGGGGTCTTCCGATTTGCAGAATCTACGCTACGGCAAGGTATGCATTCTGGCCGATGCCGACTCGGACGGCAATCATATCGCCACGTTAATCTGCGCGTTGTTTTATCAGCATTTCAATGCGCTGGTGGTTGCCGGTCATGTTTTCGTCGCGATGCCGCCGTTGTATCGAATCGATGTCGGTAAGCGGGTGTTTTATGCATTGGATGAGGCTGAACGCCAAGGTGTGTTGGATCGTATTGTCGCCGAAAAACTCAAAGGCCAAGTCAATGTGCAGCGCTTTAAAGGCTTGGGTGAGATGAACCCAAGCCAGCTTCGGGAAACCACGATGAACCCGGACACTCGCAGATTGGTGCAATTAACGGTAGAGGAAGACGACGACACCAGCGGTCAGCTTGATTTATTGCTGGCTAAAAAACGTTCGCAAGACAGGAAAGTATGGCTGGAAACCAAGGGGAATTTGGCGGATATTATCTGATGTAAGGCTTGTCTTCGTGGTGAAAATTTCTTGCAGGATTTAATGTGATCGATTCGCTACCTTATTTAAAGGCTTCCGATTTTCCAGCCATTACGCGCAATAAATTGGAGATTTTACAGGTCAACTTGGGTTATCTATGTAACTTAAGCTGCACCCATTGTCATGTCAATGCGGGGCCTAAGCGCACTGAATTAATGGACAAAGCCACTATCGATCAGGTTTTGGCTTTTATCGACAATTATAAAATTCATACTCTGGATTTAACCGGCGGCGCGCCGGAAATGAATCCGCATTTCCGTTATCTGGTAACAGAGGCAAGAAGTCGCGATTTAAAGATTATCGATCGCTGTAACCTGGTTATTCTGCTTGAACAGGGTTTTGAGAACACGGCTGATTTCCTGGCCGAAAACCGGGTTGAAATCGTTGCTTCATTACCTTGTTATCTTAAAGAAAACGTTGATAAACAGCGAGGCAAAGGCACGTTTAACGCCAGTATAAAGGCTTTGCAATTATTAAACGGGCTGGATTATGGTCAGGACAATAGCGGTCTTGAATTGAACTTGGTGTTTAATCCGCAAGGCGCGACCTTGCCGCCTGAACAGCAGGCTTTAGAGCAGACTTACAAACAACACTTGTATGAACATTACAGCATTGTATTTAATCATTTATTTGCTATGACCAATTTACCGATACAACGGTTTGGCAGCGTTTTACTCAGTACAGGCCGGTTTGATGATTATTTGCAGTTACTCAAGGATAATTTTCATGCGCCCAATTTGGGCAAGGTCATGTGTAAAAATACTTTGAGCGTTGACTGGCAAGGTTTTGTTTATGATTGCGACTTTAATCAAATGTTGCACTTGCCCCTGAGCGGTAATCAAAAAATGCATCTGTCGCTGGTGACGGAATTAGTGGGTAAAACGATTGCTACTATGCAACATTGTTACGGCTGCACCGCAGGGCAAGGCAGTAGTTGCGGCGGGGCAATCGACTGATTTTTTTAAATGTTTTTCATCACGAATCACAGGAAGTTTTATGTCTTTTCGTGGTGAGAGCTTCTTTTAACTATTGGAGGCCACATGACTATAGAAACCGGAGTTTTAGAGCGTTATTCACAAGGCGCGGAATCGATACAAGCGGATTTATGTTGCCCCGTCGATTATGACCGTAAATTACTGGCATTATTGCCGCAGGAAATTATCGACAAGGATTACGGTTGCGGCGATCCATCCCGTTATGTACAAAGCGGCGATGTGGTGCTGGATTTAGGTTCAGGTTCGGGCAAAATCTGCTACATGGCCGCGCAATTGGTAGGTAGTACCGGCAAGGTCATCGGCGTTGATATGAATGACGACATGCTCGCACTGGCCAGAAAGTATCAGCCGGAAATGGCTGAAAAATTAGGTTCGGATCGGGTCGAGTTTGTGAAAGGGCAGATTCAGGATTTGGCCCTGGATTTGGCTGCCATGAATCGGCATTTAGCCGAACATCCGGTGCGGCGCGCCGAAGATGTGATTGCCCTGCGCGCGTGGCAGGAGCAACAGCGCAAGGAACAGCCGTTAATTAAGGACAACAGCGTCGATTTGGTGGTGTCCAATTGTGTGCTGAATCTGGTGCATGACAGCGACAAGGCGCAGTTGATTAAGGAAATATTCCGGGTGGTCAAGCCGGGTGGCCGCGTCGCCATTTCCGATATTGTCAGTGACGAATCGGTGCCGCAACATTTAAAAGACGACCAACAGCTGTGGAGCGGCTGTATTTCCGGCGCTGTGCAGGAGCATGAGTTTTTGCAGGCTTTTATAGCGGCCGGTTTTGTTGCGGTCAGCTTTGATAAGTGGGAGGCTCAGCCTTGGCAGGTGGTTGAAGGTATCGAATTTCGATCCGTGACTATTACCGCGATAAAACCCCATGATGAACCTTGCCTTGATAGAGGCCATGCAGTAATTTACCGGGGGCCTTTTGCCAAGACTTATGATGATGAAGGTCATGTCTTTTTGCGCGGCCAGCGTATGGCGGTATGTGAGCGCAGTTATAATTTACTCACCGGTGCCACTTATGCCGACCAGTTTATCGGTATTGCTCCTGCCCAGGAAAGAACACCGCAGAATTGGTGCCATGCGCCGGGTACGTTAAGAGCGGCCTCTGAAACCAAAGGTTCGGCGCATAAAGCCGATAGCGGGTCCTGTTGCTGTTAGGAGCCGAATTCGAAGTAGGTTAAGAGTGAATCATTAAACAATCGCCAAGCTTGGACGAAATAAGGATGATGTCTCCGTATTCAGGATGTTGGCTGCATTTGGCTGCAAGCATCCCGGCGTGCTCAACCCGTTCAATTTCGTCGTATATATCGTCGGAGATTTCTGCGTATTGCTGTACTGTGAGGGGGGTTATCTTTACTTCTTTCATTCAGATAGTCTCCGCTAGATTAAATGAAAAATGGCTATATAAGATGACTTTGTTCATGCCAAATTATTGCGAATTTCAATCTACCATACCCAAATGTAAGCAATCCCTTACAATTAAAGGTTTATTTCTAATGGATAGGTCTTTTTTTCAATGAATTGCAATCATTGATTGCAATTCATTTTGCTGCTGCTCTATTATTAATATAAATTCGAGACACGGGTGTTAGTTCAATGGCAAATTTAGTCGTTAGAAATATTGATGAGGAGGTTGTTAGTGCTTTAAAGGAAAGAGCCGGACGTTTTGGGCGTAGTGCCGAAGCAGAGCATCGTTTGATATTAACCAACGCATTGCTGAGGACGAAGAAAAAATCATTTGCGGAGGTGATTGCCGCTATGCCTGATGTGGGTGAAGACACTGATTTTGAGCGTCCACAAGGTGCCGGCGGGAATAATGTATTTGATTGATATCGATGTTATTAGTGAAGCCAGAAAAGGACAGACGGCGAATAATGGCGTTAAAAAGTTTTTTGAAGAGGTTGCGCTTAAAGAGCAACCCGTCTATCTCAGCGCTGTAACAATCGGCGAGTTAAGGCAAGGAATCGAAAACATTAAATACCGTGGCAATGGAAAACAAGCCATGGTTTTAGAGAGCTGGTTAAATATGATTCTTACCGAGTATCAGGATTATGTATTGGATTTTGATTGTGAAATTGCCCAAGTATGGGGAAAGTTAAGGGTGCCGTATCTTGGTAATATACTAGCAAGGCAAATTGCAGCAACTGCCTTAATACATGATTTAACGGTTGTTACCGGTAATACAGACGAATTTAAAGCGTGTGGGGTAAAACTATACAATCCATTTGCAATGGGAAAAAGATAGTCCGTTGCATAATGAATTTATCGTACCGCTCCATATGCTATCAGGATAAAGTGTGAGCCCCGAGTTACCAGAAAACAGTTTTGACGTAAAAGCGTTTTTAAAGAATCTGACCACGCGCCCCGGCATTTATAAGATGCTTAATGATAAGGGCGAGATTATTTATATCGGCAAGGCCAAGAATCTTAAAAATCGCGTTTCCAGTTATTTTAAGAAACAAACCGCTTCGACTAAGCAACACCGGATGGTGCCCAAGATTGCGGGCATTGAAGTCACTGTGACGCATACTGAAGGTGAGGCTTTATTGCTGGAATGTCAGCAGATCAAACGCCATAAGCCCCCATACAATATCTGTTTAAGGGATGATAAATCTTATCCTTATATCTATCTGTCCACTGATCATGATTTCCCCCAGATCACGTTGCATCGGGGTGCAAAAAAGAAAAGAGGAAGATATTTCGGCCCTTATCCAGGCATTGGCGCTATTAAAGAAAGTCTTAAGCTGCTGCAACGGATTTTTCAGGTCAGGCAATGCGACGATTCTATTTACAACAACCGCTCCCGGCCGTGTTTGCAGCACCAGATAGAGCGCTGCACTGCACCTTGCGTCGGTTTAATCGATAAAGCCGCTTATGCGATGGATGTTGATAGCACCATACTGTTCCTTGAAGGCAAGGGAAGTTTATTGATTGATCAATTAATAGTTAATATGGAGGAGGCAGCGCGTAACCTTGAATATGAGCAGGCCGCAGGTTTCAGGGATCAGATCGTAAAATTGCGTTCGGTGCTGGAAAAACATTTCGTGCTCGGTGAACGGGGCGATGTCGATGTTATCGCCTGTGCGGCTAAAGCCGGTGTGGCTTGTGTGCAGGTGTTTTTTATCCGCAACGGCCAGCATTTGGGTAATAAGGTGTTTTTTCCAAAAATAACCGAGGAACATGATCAGGCTGCTATTATCCAGGCTTTTATTGCGCAATATTATCTGGATAAACAAGTGCCTCATGAATTAATTGTCAGTCATCAGCCGGAAGAAGCCGATTTGCTAAAGGATGTGCTGACGGTCCAAGCAAAACATGCGGTGGCTATTTCCAATAATGTCAGGGGTGAACGCTTAAAGTGGCTACAAATGACTTGTACCAATGCGGAAAACTCATTGATGAGCAAGCTATCCGATAAACAGGGGATTTATGCCCGCTTTCTTAGTTTGCAGGAAGAACTGGGCTGCCAGGAACTGCCAAAACGCCTGGAATGCTTTGATATTAGCCATACCCAGGGTGATCAAACGGTTGCATCCTGCGTGGTTTTTGACCGGGAAGGTCCGGTAAAGTCGGCTTATCGGCGTTTTAATATCGAAGGCATAACCGGCGGCGACGATTATGCGGCCATTCATCAGGCGGTGTTCAGGCGCTTTAAAAGACTGAAACAGGGAGAACATGCGGCACCGGATATATTGCTGATAGACGGCGGAAAAGGTCAGGTGCATGAAGCGCAAAAGGCATTGGCGGAATTAGACATAAACAATGTTATGATAGTCGGTGTTTCCAAAGGGCCGGATAGAAAACCCGGTATGGAAAAGCTGATACTGGTAGATCAGGAGCAGCCGATAGATATAAGCCCTGGAGCCAGCGGTTTGTTGTTGATTCAGCATATTCGAGACGAGGCGCATCGGTTTGCGATAACAGGACACCGGCAGCGTAGAGGCAAGGCTAAAAAACAATCGGCTATGGAAGCTATTCCGGGATTGGGGCCTAAACGGCGACAGGTTTTATTGAAACAATTTGGGGGGCTGCAAGGTATTTCACAGGCTGGCGTGGATGCTCTTTGCAGTGTGGACGGTATAAGCCGTCAATTAGCACAACGGATTTACGAACTATTTCATCATCAAGATGATAATTGAATTGAACATACCGACAAATCTCACGCTGTTAAGGATCGCGTTAATTCCGTTATTAACCGTGGTTTTTTACCTGCCTTGGGCTTATTCCAATGTCGCTTGCATGCTGATTTTTTTAGCGGCGGGGATTACCGATTGGCTGGACGGCTATCTTGCCAGGAAAATGCAGCTGGAAACACCTTTCGGGGCTTTTTTAGATCCGGTAGCGGATAAGTTGATGGTGGCCATGGTTCTGGTTCTGATCGTTCAGCAGCAGGGCAGTCCTTACTTGGCTATCCCTGCCGCAGTTATTATCGGTCGGGAAATAACCATAGCTTCTCTTAGGGAGTGGATGGCGGAGATCGGTCAGCGGGCGCAGGTTAAAGTTTCTCAATTAGGCAAATGGAAAACTACAGCGCAGATGTTGGCGATTGGCATGTTGTTATATCGTGAAGATTTATTGGGTATTCCGATAAATTATTGCGGTTACGGTTTGTTGTACATTGCAGCCATATTGACATTATGGTCTATGGTTAATTACTTAAGCGCGGCTCTGGCCGTGTTGACCACAAAATAAATTTTATACTTGTGAGTCTATGACATATAGACCATATGAATTTTCACCCACATACAAATAATACAGCGCATTGAATCAGCTGTGAAAGAAGAACATGGATCAGGAAATAGAAAATATTCAGATAGAATCTGAAGTGCAGAATGAGATATTGTTGGCAGCCTTAAAGCTGTTCGTAGAAAAAGGCTATTTCAATACCTCGTTAATCGATATTAAAGATGCGGTTGGTATAGAAACCATCGGCACAATCTATCAGCACTTCAAAACCAAACAGATGATTGCCGCGCAGTTGCATGCAAATATTCTCGACAGCTTAAGCGTCTCTATTGATGACATAAGGTGTAAGAATGAAAAACCATCCGAGCAATTACGTGGCATAGTCGATCTGTTATTCAAATTGACCGATGAGGCGCCGAATGTCATGCGGTTTCTGTTGATTTTAAACATCAAGGAATTTTTGCCGGAAGCAAAGCCGTTACATGAAACTGCGGCGGTCATAAAAATCATCAGGATCATTGAATCCGGTATTAAAGTTGGCGAAATCCGTAATGTTACCCCACAGTTAGGCTATGCCGAGTTTTTTGGCATTATTGATAACACTCTGCGACTGGTGTTAAGCGGGTTTCTGGACAGGAAGGCCGATTTTTACCAATCGCAGACGTGGCTGGCGGCATGGAATACCATCGTCAAAAAGTGATTTAGCTTGGCTTCAGTATCTTCCTGACGCAGTTTTTGCTTGGCTATTGTCAGTGGTTTTAAGCTTTAAGCGCCATATTAAGGAGCGATTAGATGCCATGCCTTGAGACGGCTTATGTATGCAGGTTGGAGAAAAATGATGGGTGATGTAGTTCAGTTTAAACGCCCCAAACCATCACAATTACACAAAGGCAATACCCTATGCCGAAGTAATTTTCATAAATGGGAGGTTTTAAACGAAAAGCAGTTTGATGTGAAACAGGGAAAGCTGATTACTGTTTATCGGTGTAAGCGCTGCGGAAAGATAAAATCTAAAGCGCTTTAACGGCAATTGCCGTTAAAGCGCTTTTTTACAACAAATTACCTCGGTAGTTCCGACGTTCCCATCAGAAACTCGTCCACGGCTCTGGCGGCTTGCCTGCCTTCGCGTATCGCCCACACTACCAGGGATTGTCCGCGTCTTCCGTCACCTGCGGCAAATACTTTATCAACGGATGTGCGATATTGTTTGTCGTTGGCTTTGATGTTATTACGCTCCAGTTCAACGCCCAGCTCTTTTAACAAGCCTTCGTGTACAGGGTGAACAAAGCCCATCGCTAAAAACACAATATCGGCTTCCAGCGTGAAAGCGCTGTCAGGCTTCTCGCTCATTTTCCATTGTCCACCCTCTTGTTTCCATTCCACTTCAACTGCATTCAGATGGGTTATTTTCCCGTCTTTGCCGGTAACGCTTTCGGTATTAACGCTAAAGTAACGTTTTTTAATACCTTCATCATGTGAAGATGTAGTGCGCAGTTTGTTGGGCCACAGCGGCCACGTGAGCAATTTATTTTCTTTTTCGGGCGGTTGCGGCAAAATTTCGAGTTGTACGACAGATGCGGCGCCTTGGCGAATCGATGTGCCTATGCAATCGGAACCGGTATCGCCGCCGCCGATGACTACGACGTGTTTATCGGTCGCGCTAATGATGTCATCCTCGGCTATGACGTCTCCAGCGTTGCGCTTGTTTTGCTGGCGCAAAAAGTCCATTGCAAAATAAACGCCTTGATATTCATTGCGCCCGGAAACTTCCAGATCACGCGGTTTTTCAGAGCCTACCGCCAAAACCACGGCATCGTACTCGGCGAGTATTTTTTGTGCGGGAATGTCTGTGCCGATATGGCTGTTGGGCCTGAATCTGACTCCTTCGGCCTGCATTTGCGCAATGCGCCTGTCGATGTGCGTTTTTTCCATCTTGAAATCAGGAATGCCGTAGCGCAATAAGCCGCCGATACGGTCATTCTTTTCATAGACTACGACTTCGTGTCCGGCGCGCGCGAGCTGTTGAGCACAAGCCAATCCTGATGGTCCCGAGCCTATTACGGCTACGCGTTTGCCGGTGCGTTTTTCCGGAATTTGCGGTTTTACCCAGCCCATTGCCCAGCCTTTATCGATAATTGCGCATTCTATCGATTTAATGGTCACCGGCTGATCTTGCAAATTGAGTGTGCAAGCCGCTTCACAGGGCGCAGGACAGATGCGTCCGGTAAATTCAGGGAAATTATTGGTGCTGTGTAAGATTTCCAGGGCCTGCTGCCAATCTCCTCGATAAACTCCATCATTCCAATCGGGGATAATATTGTTTACGGGACAGCCTTGATGGCAAAAAGGGATGCCGCAATCCATGCATCTCGAACCTTGCTGCGCCACTTCGGCATCGCTAGGGGATAGCGTAAATTCGCGATAATGCTGGATACGATCACTGGGCGATGCATAATGCCGTTCAGTGCGCGGTAGTTCCATAAACCCGGTTGGTTTACCCATCTTTAATACCTTCTACTTAAATAGTTTCGCAACGATTATGCAGTCGCGGATGCTTGTTCTGCTTGGATTTGTTTGAGCGCTTCGCGGTAATCGACCGGCATGACTTTAACAAAGCGCGGCAAATAATCCTGCCAATTATCCAGAATATGTTGAGCTCTGGCGCTGTTGGTATAACGCTTATGATTTTCGATGAAGTGCTTTAAGCGTTGCGCATCATAACGGGTCATATCGGACATCAGGTGAACCCGGCCATGGGTTTCCATGTCGCCACCCTGATGAGCGATTGCTTCCAGCGTGTCATCTTCGGCAGGGATAGGTTCAAGTTCAACCATGGCCATGTTGCAACGTTTTTCAAAGCTGCGGTCTTCGTCCAGCACATAAGCCACACCGCCCGACATACCGGCCGCAAAATTGCGCCCGGTTTGCCCGAGCACGACCACTACACCGCCGGTCATGTATTCGCAGCCATGATCGCCAACGCCTTCGACAACTGTGATAGCGCCAGAGTTACGCACGGCAAAACGTTCACCCGCAACGCCGCTGAAATAACATTCGCCACTGACGGCGCCATATAGCACAGTGTTGCCGACGATAATGTTTTCAGCAGGATTAATCGGGCAATCCTTAGGCTGGTAAATGGCGATACGACCGCCGCTCATGCCTTTGCCGACATAATCATTGCCTTCGCCTTCAAGCTCGATGCTGATGCCTTGAGCCAAAAATGCGCCGAAGCTTTGTCCGGCGGTACCTTTGACACGAATCGCAATGGTGTCTTCAGGCAAGCCTTTATGTCCGTAACGTTTAGCGACTTCACCGGATAGCATCGCGCCGAAAGTGCGGTTAATATTGTGTATAGGCGTATCGATGACTACCGCTTGTCCATTTTGCAGCGCAGGCTGAGCCTGGGCAATCAAGGTATGATCCAATGCCTGATCCAAGCCGTGATCCTGGCGTTCAGTGTTATAAACAGCGGTTGCACCATCAATTTCGGGTTTATAGAAAACCCGGCTAAAGTCCAGTCCTTGCGTTTTCCAATGGTTCAGTGAGCGCTGCATGTCCAGCTTGTCCGAGCGTCCGATCATTTCATTGAAGCTGCGGAAGCCCAGTTTTGCCATCCACTGACGCACATCTTCCGCGACCATGAAGAAATAATTGACCACATGCTCAGGTTGTCCGGTAAAACGCTTACGCAGTTCAGGATCTTGCGTTGCGACTCCGACCGGGCAAGTGTTCAAATGGCATTTACGCATCATTAAACAACCCGACACGATTAGTGGTGCAGTGGCGAAGCCGAATTCATCCGCGCCTAATAATGCGCCGATGATCACATCGCGTCCGGTGCGTAATCCGCCATCAACCTGTACGGCGATGCGGCCGCGCAGTTTGTTGAGTACCAGTGTTTGATGAGTTTCGGCCAAGCCGATTTCCCATGGCAAACCTGCATGCTTAATGGAAGTCATCGGGCTTGCGCCGGTGCCGCCGTCATAGCCGGAAATGGTGACATGGTCCGCGTGGGCTTTGGAAACGCCCGCCGCAACAGTGCCGACGCCGACTTCAGATACCAGTTTAACGCTGATTCTTGCCTCGGGATTGACGTTTTTCAAATCATGGATCAGCTGAGCCAAATCCTCAATCGAATAAATGTCATGGTGCGGCGGTGGCGAAATCAAGCCTACGCCGCGCGTGGAATGGCGCACTCTGGCGATAACCGCATCGACTTTATGGCCGGGCAGCTGTCCGCCTTCGCCGGGTTTCGCACCTTGGCTGACTTTTATCTGAATGTCGTCGGCATTGACGAGGTATTCGGTGGTTACACCGAAACGGCCGGAAGCCACTTGTTTAATCGCCGAACGCATCGAATCGCCGTTGGGCAAGGTTTTGAAGCGTTCTGGAAGTTCTCCGCCTTCGCCGGTGTTGGATTTGCCGCCGATACGATTCATCGCAATGGCCAAATTAGTATGCGCTTCGTAAGAAATTGAACCGAACGACATCGCGCCGGTTGCAAAACGCTTGACGATGTCGGCTGCCGATTCCACTTCGTCCAATGGCACAGGTGTTGCATCTTCCTTGAACGACATCAAGCCGCGCAAGGTCAGCAAGGCTTCGTTTTGTTCATCGATCAAGCGGCAAAATTCAGCGTATTTTTCATAGCTGTTGCTGCGCGTTGCGTGTTGCAAGGTGCTGATGGTGGCAGGCGTCCAAGTATGCGCTTCGCCGCGCAGACGGTACGCGTATTCCCCGCCAATATCCAGGGCATCGCGATATAACGGCGCATTGCCGAAAGCAATGCGGTGGCGACGAGTCGTTTCTTCGCTGATTTCGGCTAAACCGACGCCTTCGACAGTGCTGGTAGTGCCGGTGAAGTAACGATCCAGAAACGGTTCCGCCAAACCGATCGCATTAAAAATTTGCGCGCCGCAATAAGACTGATATGTCGAAATGCCCATTTTGGACATGACTTTAAGCAGGCCTTTGGAGATCGCCTTGATATAACGTTTGTGCGCTTCATATTCGCTGAGGTCGGCGATATCTTGGCTTAGCCCGGACAGCGTGTCGAACGCCAGATAAGGGTTAACCGCTTCCGCACCGTAGGCGGCCAACAGCGCAAAATGATGAACCTCGCGCGCTTCGCCGGTTTCGACAACCAGCCCTACTTTAGTGCGCAGGCCTTCGCGGGTCAGGTAGTGATGCACGGCGGAAGTTGCCAACAGGGCGGGGATGGCAATATGTGCAATATCCAGGTCACGGTCGGACAGTGCCAGGATATTGTTGCCTTCTTCAACAGCCTGTTTTGCTGCAAGACATAGTTTATCGAGTGCCGCTTCCATGCCGCTTGCACCCAAGTCTGAGGGATAGCAAAGCGTCAGGGTTTTGGTCTTGAATACACCGCCGGTGCGCGTTTCGATGCGACGAATTTTTTCCAAATCCTGATTGGTCAAAATGGGCTGTTCCACTTCCAGGCGCATGTGGGTTCCGCCTTCGTCCAGACCCAATAAATTGGGCCGCGGGCCGATCAGGGAAACCAGAGACATGACCAATTCTTCGCGAATAGGATCAATAGCCGGGTTGGTGACCTGGGCAAAGCCTTGCTTGAAATAATCGTACAGCATACGCGAACGTTGCGATAGCACGGCCAACGCTGTATCAATACCCATCGAACTGATCGGTTCCTGTCCGGTTTGTGCAATCGGTTTCAGGATGAATTCAATATCTTCTCGGGTATAACCGAATGCTTGCTGTCTATCTAGAAGGGTGTGCGCATCTGGTGCCATTGCGGAAATTTCGGCAGGCAGTTCGGATAGCAGAATTTGAGTTTTGCTCAGCCATTCGGAATAAGGGTGGCACGCCGACAAATTGGCTTTCAATTCCGCATCATCAATAATGCGGCCTTGTTCGGTATCGATCAGTAGCATTTTGCCTGGCTGCAAACGCCATTTTTTGATGATTTTGTGCTGGGGAACTTCCAATACGCCCATTTCCGATGCCATGATGACGAAGTCGTCATCGGTAACCAGATAACGTGCAGGACGCAAACCGTTGCGATCGAGAGTTGCGCCAATTTGGCGGCCATCGGTGAAGGCAATGGCTGCCGGGCCATCCCATGGTTCCATCAGGGCTGCGTTGTACTCATAAAATGCGCGCAGTTTTTCATCCATTAACACGTTACCAGCCCATGCTTCGGGGATTAGTAACATCATCGCATGAGCGAGTGAATAGCCGCCCGCTACCAGCAACTCGAGCGCATTATCGAAACATGCCGAATCCGATTGCTCTTCGTTAATTAACGGCCACAATTTATACATGTCGTCGCCCAATACTTTGGACGCGATGGAATGGCGACGTGCCGCCATGCCGTTAACATTGCCGCGCAAGGTGTTGATTTCGCCGTTATGGGCGATGAGGCGGAAAGGATGCGCCAGATCCCATGTCGGGAAGGTGTTGGTGGAAAAACGCTGATGCACCAACGCCAAGGCGCTGATCATGCGCTCATCGTTCAAGTCGGCATAAAACGATCCGACTTGGTCGGCCAGCAGCATCCCTTTGTAGACTATGGTCCGAGATGATAAAGAGGGGATATAAAAAGCGTGGCCATGATCGAGATTTAAATCGCGGACAGCGTTTTCGACTTGTTTGCGAATTACGAACAGCTTGCGTTCGAAAGCGTCCTGGTCAGCGCAAGCTTTACCGCGTCCAATAAAAATTTGTCGTATGAAAGGTTCAACCAATTTTACTGATTCGCCCAGTGTGCGGTTATCAACCGGCACGTCGCGCCAGCCTAACAACTCCACTTTTTCCTGTGCAATAATTTCGGTTAACAATTTTTCGCAGGTGTTTCGATTGGCCGCGTCACGCGGCAAAAATACCATACCTGCCGCATAATCACCAGCTGGCGGAAGGGATATGCTTAATTTATCGCATTCTCCACGCAAAAAAGCATCAGGCATTTGAATCAAAATACCAGCGCCATCGCCCGCATGTATGTCAGCGCCAACTGCGCCGCGGTGGGTCAGGTTTTTAAGTAATTCCAAGCCCTGACGTACGATTTCATGGCTTTTTTGACCTTTTATATGAACAATAAAACCCACGCCGCATGCATCATGTTCATTGCGTGGATCATATAAACCCTGTCTGGTCGGTAGCGTACTTTGACTCATTGTCACCTCTAAAAAATATTACAAAAGGGTTGTTATCCTCTAACTTAATAACCCTCGTTCCGCACCCGCTCTGATGGGAACATCAGAGGTCGCGGTACGGCAAAACCAGTTAATTATACGGATGACGGGCAGTTCTGTCACGCAGTCTTTTAGCGCCCGCACCAGCAATGAGTTGGCATATTGTTCGCTGATATAGTTTGATTGTGCCCTTTGGTTACGTCATTAATGGAGGTATTTTGGCGGTTCTTTAAATAGATGTGGTATCTTGCCGCTCTGTCATTTTAATGGTTGATTATTCCCATTAATATCTCATCGATTTTTGCAAGCCAGCTTGGTTCGTTAAGAGGCATTACAATTATCTTAAGTGAGTTCATATCATATTATTGGTTAATTATGAAAGAAAATTTTGATGTTGTGGTTGTAGGGGGGGGTATGGTTGGGGCTGCTGTTGCCTGTAGTCTCGGTGGGAGTTTGTTGAAAGTTGCGGTGATTGAGAGTGTGCCACCACAGGCTTTTGCTCCCGAGCAGCCGCATGACTTAAGGGTTTCCGCGCTCAGTATTGCATCAAAAAATATACTTGAAACTGTGGGCGCATGGGGCGGTGTTGTTAATCGCAGGTTATGCCCGTTTCGCAGAATGCGGGTTTGGGAAACCGCAGGAGATACCGAGTTTTGTAGCGATGATATTAACTATCCTGAATTGGGTTTTATCGTTGAAAACAGGGTGACTCAGCTGGCGTTATTGGAGCGTTTGCGGGATTTTGCCAATGTTGAGCTGATATGTCCGGCTACCATTAATAAAATTGACTATTCGGTGGGCAGGTTACCCGAAGTGGAGTTGGGGGATGGTAGGGTTTTGTCAGCAAAAGTATTGGTGGCTGCGGATGGCGGTCAATCCAGAGTCAGGCAAACGGTGGGATTGGGAGTGTCCAGTTGGGATTATAATCAGCATGCGCTGGTAATTTATATTGAAACGGATTATGGGCAGCAGGATATAACCTGGCAGCGTTTTGTGCCTAGTGGTCCGCAAGCCTTTTTGCCGCTAACCGGCCATTATGGTTCTATAGTCTGGTACAACTCTCCGGATGAAGTGTGCCGGTTGAAGTCATTATCCAGCGAAGATTTGCTGCGCGAATTGACGTCAACTTTTCCTGATTGCCTGGGTAAGGTTAATGCAATTTTAGGTACGGCAAGCTTTCCGTTAAAGCGCCAGCATGCGCAAAGCTATGTTAAACCCGGTGTGGTTTTGGTTGGCGATGCAGCACACATGATTAATCCGTTGGCGGGACAGGGGGTTAATATCGGTTTGTTGGATGCTGCGGCATTGGCTGAGGTGCTGATTGACGCAGGCAGGCAGGGGCGTGATCCCGGCGATTTAGCAGTTTTAAGGCGCTATGAAAAAATGCGACGTAATGAAAATTTGAAAATGATGACAGTAATGGATGTTTTTTATCGAGTCTTCAGTAATCAAGTTGTGCCGGTGAAGTTTTTACGTAACTTAGGGTTAGGTTTGGCTGAGCGTATTTTACCTGCTAAAAATAAGGTGATGCGCAGTGCGATGGGGTTGGACGGTAATTTGCCCAAGCTTGCGCGGGGTGAGTCGATTATTTAATTAAAAAGATATTGGTTTGTTGTGTTGTCGGATTCCGACAATAATTTTTGGTGTTCGATATCTGGTTGTCTGCATCGGTTGCATTGGAATAATTATTTTTTTAAACTTTATCTTTTAAGTGATTCTAATAGTGAGTGTAAGCGGTTATGGAAAGAAGGCTTTATCAAAGGATTCCAGTGCAAGTTTCTGCTATTGTCACTACCGGGGATGGTGTGCGTATTAAGGTTATTGCTGTAGATGTATCCAGTGGTGGGCTAGGTGTCGAGTGTAATATCAGGCAGCGTAACATGATTACTCCCGGTGGGAGTTTTGTTCGCGACGGCAAGCCGGTGTCGGTGTTTGTTGATTTGAATCTGTCTGACGACGACGGTCAGCCATCTAAAATAGTAGCACGGTGTCATGTGGTTTTTTCGCGGCGTATGTCTAATGATCAATGTAAAATTGGGCTGCGCTATGCTGATATTGAAAATGACGGCTATGAATGGCTTGTTCGATTCATTAAAAAAAAACTGGTATCTAATAAATAGCGGATGAGTATTGGCTTGTGGGGGTGTGTTAGTAAGTATCTTTCCGAAGTCGCTGTATTACCCTGTCGTGCCCAGCATTTTTAAAATTTCTTCACGTATTTGTTCCTGTTTGTCGGGATCTGTAATCGGTTGCGATTGGTTGTCGGTGATATAAAACATGTCTTCGGCCCGGCTGCCAATGGTCGTTATCTTTGCGCTGTGCAGGTGGATGTCTTTTTTTACAAACGCACGTCCTATTTTCGATAAAAGTCCGGCATGATCCGTGGTGATAAGCTCAATAATCGTGTTCCTGTTTAAAGGGTCGGCATGAAATTGAATGCTGGTAGGGATAGGAAAATGTTTGGCCTGTCTTGATTGGCGATGAATATTTTTGTGTTTTTTTACTTCACGCAGAAGCAGATTATTACGGAGGACGGTGCAAATATGCACTTCCCTGAACAATTCATTGATCGGTTTTCCCGACTGCTCAAGAACTAGGAAGCTGTTAAGCACATAGTCATCGGTTGTAGTCATAATCCGGGCGTCAAGAATCGTGAGTCCGAGTTGGTCGAGAGTGGCTGTGCTTAGCGAAAAAATAGCTTCTTCATTTTTGGTGTAAACAAAAACTTCCGCGCTGCCGCGTTGAGTTTGCGGACGCAGCAGAACCAGAGGTAGGTCGTCTTCTCTGGATGAGGCAATGGCAATGGTATGCCATGCTATTTCATCAGCTGAATATCTTAAAAAATAGTCATCGCTGGCATGTTGCCAGGATCTGAGGATAACCGGTTCGGATATGCCTAGTTTAATTAACTCGTCTTTTGCTTCTTTTTTGTTTTCGAGCAGGCGGTCCGCCAATGCTACCGGATTTTGCAAGCCTCTGTGTAATGCGCTATAGGTTACTGAATAAAGTTCTTTGAGCAGGGCATCTTTCCATGCGTTCCAAAGTTCAGGGTTGGTGGCGCGAATGTCGGCCACGGTCAGCAGGTATAAATAGTTCAGGTATTCGATGCTGCCAACGGTCTGGGCGAATTGATGAATCACATCCGGATCACCGATGTCTTTTCGTTGTGCTGTCATCGACATAACCAGGTGATTGCGCACCAGCCAGCAGATCAGGTTGGTGTCGTGGTGAGAAAGATCGTGCTGAATGCAGAATTCCCTGGCGATTTCTTCGCCAATGGTGGAATGGTCGCCGTTCCTGCCTTTGGCTATGTCATGAAATAGCGCGGCAAGATACAATATTTCCGGCTTTGAAATCAGCAGGAAAATATCATTGCAGAACGGCAGTTCGTCAAAGTGTTTTTCTAAGGCGAAGCGGCGTAAGTTGCGGATAACGAAAAGCGTATGTTCGTCCACAGTGTAAATATGAAACAGGTCATATTGCATGCGGGCGACAATATTGGCAAAGCAAGGGATATAGGCGGCTAAAACACCATAGCGGTTCATTCGCCTTAATTGATCTGTAATGCCTCGCGGTTGGCGGAATGCTTCTATAAAAAGGCGGTTGGCGTCTTTATTCTTGCGGAATTTGTCGTCGATTAAATGCAGGCTTTTGCGAATCAAACGTATGGTTGTTGCCCTGACGCCTTTGATTGATGAATTCTGTTCTAGAACCAGGAAGAGTTCCAGCAAAGCAAGTGGATATCGTTCGAAAAGCTTGTCATCAATGACTTCGAGGTAGCCGTTGACGACGACAAATTTGTCGTTAGGCGGAATTAATTTGTAAGTAAGTTCTCCGGAAACGAAACGTTCATTGAATAATTGCAGCAGCATTTCATTGAGGCGCTCAAGTCCAAGCACCGTTTTAAAGTAAAACTGCATGAATTGTTCGACATCCTGGTTGTATTCCTGATGTTCGGTGCTGAATCCAAATTGCTGGGCAAGATCGCGTTGATAATCAAAAATCAGTCGATCTTCGCATCGATTGGTTAAAAGATGCAGTGCATAACGAATTCGCCAAAGTACTTCAAGCGCGGCAACCAATTCCAAGTATTCGGACTCAGGCAAAAATCCGTATTTAATGAGTTCCTTGAGTGTTGATGAGTTGTAATGGCGTTTGAACACCCAGGCGATGACTTGTCTGTCGCGTAATCCGCCCGGCCCTTCTTTGATATTGGGTTCGAGATTATAGGCTGTGTCATGAAATTTGGCATAGCGTTGCCGTTGCTCTTCCATTTTGGCGGCAAAAAACTGATCCGATGGCCAAATTTTGTCCGGTGCGATTTGTTGATTAAGTGTTTTATGTAACGTGATATTGCCTGTAATCAGCCGGTTTTCCATAAGGCTGGTTATGATGGTTTGGTCGGCTATTGCGGCTTCGATGCATTGCTTGATCGTACGTACGCTTTGTCCGGGTTTTAAGCCGATATCCCAGAGGAAAGTGAAAAAGTTGGATAACGCTTCTTGGTAAAGGGTTATATCCTCTGAATCCAGTAATACGACCAAGTCAATGTCGGAATAGGGAAATAGCTCCCTTCTGCCGTAACCGCCAACGGCGCATAGCGCAAACTGGCCGGCGTATTCGCCAAGAAAATGTTGCCAGCAACAACTCAGGATTTCATCAATAAAATCGGATTTTTCTTTAAGTAAATCTGAAACCGATTTATGAGGATTGAATTTTTGCCGAAGTTCGGTGTCTTTTTGCTTTAACAGCGATTTAAATTGTTGCAGGCTGTCTTTTTTTGCAAAAATGGCTGCATTCATGTTTTTGTTCAAAATATTCACATTTCTTCTTGGCGTAAAGTCAGGATTTCATAGCCGTCGTGGGTTACCAAAATAGTGTGCTCCCATTGGGCGGATAAGCTCCGGTCTTTGGTCACTGCGGTCCAGCCGTCAGCTAATACTTTCATATGTCGTTTGCCGAGATTAATCATCGGCTCAATGGTTAATATCATGCCCGCCTCAAGGACTTCGCCTTCGCCGGCTTTGCCATAATGCAATACTTGCGGTTCTTCGTGGAATTTTTTGCCGATACCATGCCCGCAAAATTCCCTGACTACTGAATAGCGATTGGATTCGGCATGTTTTTGTATGACATGACCGATATCTCCTAGAGTGGCGCCGGGTTTGACCTGCTTGATGCCCAAAAACATAGCTTCCTGGGTTATTTTAACCAGTCGTTTGGCGTGTGCGCTCACTTCGCCGACGCAAAACATTTTGCTGGTGTCGCCGTGATAGTCATCTTTAATAACGGTAATATCAATATTAACAATATCACCGGATTTAAGTTTCTTGTCGCTGGGAATGCCGTGACAGATTTGTTGATTGATCGAAGTGCAAATTGATTTTGGAAAGCCATGATAATTGAGTGGTGCAGGTATGGCTTTTTGCACGTCGACAATATAGTCGTGGCAAATCTGGTTGAGTTCATTGGTGGTAACCCCGGGAACGACATAGGGCTCAATTATTTCTAACACTTCGGCTGCCAGTCTTCCGGCAATCCGCATTTTTTCAATTTCACTTTCGGTTTTAATAGTTATGCTCATAAGAAACAGCTGCAAGGCTAAAAGGATAAGGGCACATTAGGCGCAAACTATAAGTTTTTTAGTCTTATGTTTTCTGCTTTGCGTCTGTGTAATGAGGCTATTTTAACAGAGATCGGCTTGTTGTGAAAAAGTAATTATGGTATAAAGGGAAGTTCATTTTTGAACTAATACTCACACCTATCGTCACGTTTGGAAGGGTGCTGGTGCAACCGTATTTTAAATAATAATGGTTGTTACCGGTTTTCAGGCGGGATAGGTGGAGGCGTAACCCAACTCGAAACAGATGTTTCGAATTTTTTATCTTAGGAGAAATTAATGGCAGCAGTATCTATGCGTCAAATGCTTGAAGCGGGTGTTCATTTTGGACATCAAACTCGTTATTGGAATCCGAAAATGGCTACGTACCTGTTCGGTTCACGTAACAAAATCCATATTATTGATTTGGAAAAAACGCTTCCAATGTTTAATGACGCAATGAATTATCTGGGTCAAATGACAGCAAACAAAGGCACCGTCCTGTTTGTTGGCACCAAAAAAGCAGCACGAAAAGTGGTTGCTGAAGAAGCAGCCCGTTGCGGCATGCCTTATGTCAACCATCGTTGGTTAGGCGGCATGCTGACAAATTTCAAAACCATCAAAAAGTCAATTAATCGTCTTAAAGAATTGGAAGCGATGAAAGCTGATGGTACGCTTTATCAACGTTTTGCCAAGAAAGAAGCGTTAGGTATGGAACGCGAACTTGAAAAGCTGGAGCGCAGTCTGGGTGGAATTAAAGACATGAAAGGCGTTCCTGATGTGATTTTCATATTGGATGTCGGTTATGAGAAGAATGCAATCAGTGAAGCTAAAAAATTAGGCATTCCGGTTGTTGGTATTGTAGATTCCAATAATTCACCGGAAAAAATTGATTACATTATTCCTGGTAATGATGACTCAATTCGTGCAGTTAAACTTTATTGCGAAAGTGTTTCCGCGGCAGTAATGGAAGCTAAATCGGCAGGTTTGGGATTGTCAGCAAAAGTTGATGATTTTGTTGAAGAAGCGTCAGAATAAGTACGGTCTTGTTTTTGCAGGTGTTTCCTGTGAAATGAATGCTTGAAGTTAGGCAAAAAACGCCTCCTCACGGGGGCGTTTTTATAGTTATGAATAATGAGGAAAGACAAAGAATGAGTATTACTATTAGTGCGGCAATGGTTAAGGAACTGCGTGAAAGAACTGCCTCCGGCATGATGGAGTGCAAAAAAGCATTAGTTGAAGCCAATGGCGATATGGAGTTGGCCATTGAGAATATGCGCAAATCCGGTTTAGCCAAGGCCGATAAAAAATCCGATCGCATTGCTGCTGAAGGCATCATCGGCGCCAAGGTCAGTGACGACGGAAAAACTGTAGCGATTGTCGATGTTAACTGTGAGACTGATTTTGTCGCGAAAGCGGATGATTTCGTAAATTTCGTCACTAATGTCACAGCAGCTTTGTTGAATTCCGATATTGAAACAGATGAACAACTGCTGGCAATGAAGTTGGCTGACGGCACGATTGTAGACGAAGTTCGTCGTGGACTGATTGCCAAGTTAGGCGAAAACATTACGGTTAGAAGATTCCAAAAATACCAAACTGCTACCGGCGGTACAGCTTGCTATTTACACGGTAAAAAAATCGGTGTGATCGTTGAATTAGCTAAGGCGGATAGCGAGTTAGGTAAAGACATTGCCATGCATATTGCCGCGAGCAAACCCACTTGTATTTCTGATGAACAAGTACCGGCAGAACTTATTGAGAAAGAAAAAGAAATTTTCTCTGTTCAAGCCGCAGAAAGCGGAAAACCTGCTGACATCATTGAGAAAATGGTAGTGGGTCGCATTAGTAAATTTTTGGCTGAAATCACTTTGTTAGGTCAGCCTTTTATTAAGGACGATAAAGTTACTGTCGGTAAACTAGTCGCTTCAAAAGGTAACAGCGTTATTCGTTTCGCTCGTTTGGAAGTGGGTGAGGGAATTGAGAAGAAAGAAGAAAACTTTGCTGAAGAGGTTATGGCACAAGTTAGAGGCAACTAACGCACTCCTCGGCTAGCTGCCGAGGAATACACATCAATAATAAACACTAACCCCGATAAATTAAAATGACTAATACGATTTGCCAGAGAATTTTACTTAAGTTAAGCGGTGAAGCTTTAATGAGTGAGACCGGTGGTAGTATTGATGCAGATATTGTTAAACGTCTTGCAACTGAAATTAAAGAGTTATGTGATATTGGTCTTCAGGTTGGTTTAGTTATTGGCGGCGGTAATATATTGCGTGGAGCTGAAAAAGCTTCAGAAGGATTGGATAGAGTAACCAGTGACCAAATGGGCATGCTGGCTACCGTAATAAATGCCCTGGCCATGCAGGATGCTTTAGAAGCACATGGGCAGCCGGTCAGGGTGATGTCCGCACTGAAAATCAATCAGGTCTGTGAAGATTATATTCGCCGTCGTGCAATCAGGCATTTGGAGAAAGGCCGGGTTGTGATTTTTGCAGCGGGAACAGGAAACCCTTTTTTCACTACCGATTCGGCAGCCAGTCTCCGGGCGATTGAAATTAATGCCGAGTTGATGATTAAGGCGACTAAAGTCAAAGGCGTTTATTCTGCCGATCCGCAAAAAGACAAAAATGCTAAATTTTATCCACGATTAACTTATGATGAGGCGTTGGATCAGCGTCTAAATGTAATGGACACCACCGCGCTGGTATTATGCCGGGATAATAATGTGCCAATGCGAGTGATGAATATTTTTGAGAAAGGCGCAGTAATGAAACTGATGATGGGCGAAGAGATAGGATCTCTCATTGAACGAGGAACAGATAATGATTAATGATATTCAACAGGACGCTTCAACTCGTATGGGCAAAAGTATTGAATCCCTAAAACATGAATTCTCAAAAATAAGAACGGGCAGAGCTCATCCCAGCTTATTGGATCAAATTAACGTTTCATATTACGGTACCGAGTCTGCATTATCCCAGGTTGCCAATATTGCCGTTGAAGATGCGCGTACTTTGACGATTACTCCGTGGGAAAAAGGCATGGTTCAGGCTATTGAAAAAGCCATTATGAAATCGGATCTGGGTTTAAATCCTGCCACCAACGGGATGACTATTCGGATTCCATTGCCGCCGTTGACTGAAGAGCGTCGTCGTACCTTGGTTAAAGTCGTCAAGAATGAAGCGGAAAATGGCCGTGTTGCGATCAGGAATATTCGTCGTGATGCAAACTCAGCCATAAAAGAGGCCTTAAAGGAAAAAATAATTTCCGAAGATGAGGCCCGTGCGGCTGAAGAAAAAATTCAAAAGTTGACTGATCAGTTTGTAAAAGACGTTGAGAAATTGCTGGAAGCAAAAGAAGCTGATTTACTGTCAATGTGATCGGGATTTAAATAATGCCTACGGATGACGGTAAAAGTTTGGAATCAGTAACCCCCTCTATGGGTTCAACTAATAATCCGCGTCATATCGCCATTATCATGGATGGCAATGGTCGATGGGCTCAGAAAAGATTTATGCCTCGTGCCTTTGGTCACCAAGCCGGGGTTAAGACGGTTCGAAAAATTGTAGAGTACTGCGCCAAGCAAGAAGTTGAGGTCTTGACCTTGTTTGCTTTTAGCAGTGAAAATTGGCGTCGCCCGGAAGAAGAGGTTTCATTGTTAATGGGGTTGTTTATGGCCACACTGCAAAGAGAAATTAACAAGCTTGATCGTAATAATATCCGCTTGCGATTTATCGGTGACAGGACGGCATTTTCCGAGAAGTTACAAGCCAAAATGGCCGAAGGAGAGGCGCAAACCAAAGATAACGATGCTTTAACATTGGTTATCGCGGCAAATTACGGCGGACGCTGGGATATGTGTCAGGCATTTCAGACAGTGGCGGGGAAAATAGCGGCCGGAGAATTGAAAAATCAGGATATCAATGAACAGCTGATCAACCAGTATTTATCAACTGCCGATTTGCCCGAGCCCGATTTATTTATCCGAACAGGCGGTGAACAACGCGTTAGTAATTTTTTGTTATGGCAATTAGCCTATACAGAACTGTATTTTACCTCGACGCTATGGCCGGATTTCGACCAGAATTCACTTCAGGATGCTATCAATAGTTTTAAAACCCGGCAAAGGCGTTTTGGTCATACCGGAGAGCAACTGCTGGATAAATCGATAATTTTAAAATAACTAGCTGGTTTTACCGAAAACTAACACTTACCTCCAACTTCATCTCATAATAATTAAAATGTTACTACAGCGAATTATTACCGCATTAATTCTGGCTCCTCTGATTGTGCTTGCTGTTTTTCAGCTGCCTTCTGAGTACTTTTCATTGCTTATTGGGCTAATCACGCTTTTGGCCGCATGGGAGTGGACTAATCTTGTCAGAATTGATTCGCCGTTTAAACGCGGATTATTTTTAGTTGCGTTGATTCTACCTATGTTGTGGCTGCATTTTTGGACGCAATTTCTGGAACTGGCCGCCCAAGTATTGGATTGGCCTGATGTAAGGGACTATTCAGGCGCTCTGGAATGGCTGGTTACTGCGCCGGTGCTGTTCTGGATATTGGTCATGATATTAATCAGAAACGCTCCTGAGGGTGTTTTAAAGTTGGAAATGAAAGCCCGCTATAAGGCATTGATCGGCTGGCTTATTTTATTGTCGACATGGATGTTCTTGAGCAGGTTAAGAGCTTTTTACGGTTCGGAAATGACGCTGTATTTTCTGATTTTAATTTGGACTGCGGATATTGCCGCCTATTTTTCCGGAAAGAAATTTGGTAAAACCAAGTTGTCTCCTGAGATTAGTCCGGGCAAGACGGTTCAGGGTATGTACGGCGCTTTAATAACAGGTGCTGTTTGGGCTACGGCTTTCATTGGCTATTATGGCTATCGCGATGGTTTTGTCTGGATGAGGATAACCGATTTTATACTGTTGTCTGTATTGACGGTGTTGATTTCTATTTATGGCGACTTGTTTTTTAGCGTGGTCAAACGTCAGCGCGGCGTTAAAGATACGGGTTCAATACTACCCGGTCACGGAGGTCTTCTGGATAGGATTGACAGCCTGATTGCCGCCATTCCGTTTTTTTATGCAGGTATAGTATTGATTGGGCTTATGGCATGAAAGGTATTTGCATACTCGGAGCGACAGGTTCAATTGGCGTCAGTACTTTAGATGTAGTGGCCAGACATTCCAGTCTCTATAAAGTTATCGCATTAACAGCTAATACCAATATTGATACTCTCTATGAACAATGTCTGGAGCACCATCCGGAAGTTGTTGTCGTAGTGGATGAGCATAAGGCTCAAATCTTTGAAGAAAAACTTAAAAACTCAGCAATCGCAGATATCAAAGTATTGTCAGGTGCTGAGGCGCTGGAACATGTTGCAACACTGGACAATGTCGATTCCGTCATGGCCGCCATCGTAGGCGCGGCAGGCTTGTTGCCGAGTCTGGCTGCGGCGAAAGCGGGCAAGACCATATTGCTAGCTAATAAAGAAGCCTTGGTGATGTCGGGTTCAATTTTTATGCAGGCCGTTAGCGATTCGGGAGCGCAGTTACTGCCGATTGATAGTGAGCATAATGCAATATTCCAGTGCATGCCTGCCGGCTATAAAACCGGTGTGCAGGCGAAACAAGCCAGACGCATTTTGTTGACCGCTTCAGGCGGCCCTTTTCGGGAAATGCCTGTTGATCAATTGATTAATGTAACGCCGGCCCAAGCAGTGGCGCATCCTAACTGGGATATGGGCAGGAAGATCTCCGTGGATTCCGCCACGATGATGAATAAGGGCCTTGAGATGATCGAGGCTTGTATTTTATTCGATATGACCCCAGATCAAATCCAAGTGGTCATTCATCCTCAAAGTGTCATCCATTCGATGGTCGATTATGTCGATGGAACAGTATTGGCGCAGATGGGTAATCCTGATATGCGCATACCTATCGCTTATTCAATGGCATGGCCGGAGCGGTTTGATTCGGGCGTTGACCCGTTGAATATTTTTGATGTCGGACGCATGGATTTCCATGAGCCTAATCTGGAACGGTTTCCCTGTCTGCGTCTGGCCTATGAGGCTATTGATGCTGGCGGTATCATGCCGACTGTTTTAAATGCGGCTAATGAAATTGCAGTGGAAGCCTTTTTAAATGAGCATGTTCGTTTTACCGATATTCCGGTTATTATTGAGCGCTGCATGAAGAAATTCGAAGCCAAGGCCGCCGATACGCTGGAAATTATTTTAGACACGGATCAACAGGCCAGATTAATATCTACACAAATTATTGGAGAACTTAATAATTGATGGATTTTCTGCATACACTGTTTTATTTCATAGTTGCCATTAGTGTCCTGGTTTCATTTCATGAATTCGGGCATTTTTGGGTTGCGCGTAAAGCCGGGGTAAAAGTACTTCGGTTTTCTCTCGGCTTCGGCAAGATTTTATGGTCATACCAGAAAAATCCGGATGCGACAGAGTATGTGATATCGGCCATTCCGCTGGGTGGCTATGTCAAGATGGTCGATGAGCGGGAAGGCGAAGTTAAGGAAGCGGACCTGCCGTATGCCTTTAATCGCCAGCCGTTATTTGCCAGAATCGCAATAGTTGCAGCAGGTCCCTTGTTTAATCTGATGCTCGCTGTTGCTTTGTTCTGGAGTGTGCTGGTTATTGGCGAGACAGGCATAAAGCCGATACTCGGTTCGGTAGAACAGGGCACATTAGCCGCAGCCGCAGGCTTTGTCGAAGGCGATGAGATTATCTCGATTGACGACAAAGTGACTCCTACATGGACTGAAGCCATGAGTGTGTTAGTCTCCTCAGCGCTTGACGGGGAACAGAACATAAAAGTTGCGGTAAAAAGCTTTGATGATCAGCAAAATACCAGAACGCTTAAGCTTACTGATAAAGACAATGAAAATCCTGATGTATTGTATCAACGTTTAGGCTTTAAACCCTGGTCTCCGAAATTACAGGCCATCATAGGGAAAGTGCTTCCCGATAGCGCTGCGCTCGTTTCAGGTTTAAAACAAGGCGATCTGATTGTGAGTGCTGACGGCACAATCATGGACGACTGGATGCAATGGGTGACTTATGTAAAAAGCCATCCTGATGTTGCAATAAAGCTTGAAATTGAGCGCGACGGTGTACGTTTACCCGCAACCATTACGCCGAAAAGTGTGGTTGTCGGCAAAAATACCGAGGGTAAAGTCGGTGCTTCAGTTTATATACCGCCAGAGCTGATGAAGTCGGTCAGTGTTGAATATTCTTTGTCGCCGTTAGCCGCGATACCTGTAGCATTCGAAACTACCTATTATTATTCCATTACCAGCTTGAAAATGATGGGCAAGATGCTGGTTGGCAGGGCTTCTGTAGAAAATTTAAGCGGCCCTATCAGTATTGCCCAGTATGCAGGACAGTCCGCGACGATGGGCTTGGTACCCTTTTTAAAATATATGGCTTTGGTCAGCGTCAGTTTAGGCATATTAAATTTATTACCGATTCCGGTGCTTGATGGTGGGCACTTGCTATTCTTTGCTCTGGAAGGCGTTAAAGGCAGTCCTGTTTCGGAGAGGGCGCAAATTTTCTTTCAACAAATCGGTATTGCATTGCTCGTGTCATTGATGGCATTAGCCATGTTTTTGGATGTTGAGCGCTTATTTCAATAAATCAGGAATAAACGGGTAAAGGGCAAGTTGATTCTACGTCCTACAAACTAACACAGGAATATTATGAACAAAGTTATCAAAATTGCCGCATTAACACTATTCGGCCTGACTTTATCGGTAGCGCATGCTGATGAAAATGCAATCAGGCAAGCGCTGACTAAATCCATGCCGTCGATAAAAGTAGGGGCGATTAAGCCCTCTGAAATCAGCGGCCTTTATGAGGTTACAGTGGGCGGCAATATCTTTTATGCTTCCGACGACGGCAAATATTTGATTCAAGGTCATTTGGTTGATATTGCTGCACGTACCGACTTAACCGAAGAGAAATTGGGCGGTGCTCGCAAACAGGCTCTTGAGAAGCTCGGTCTGGATAAAATGATTGTATTCAAGCCGAAAGAAAGCAAATATACGGTTAGCATCTTTACCGATATAGATTGCGGTTATTGCCGTAAATTGCATTCGGAAATCGATCAATATATGGCTCAAGGCATTACTATCCAGTACCTGTTTTTCCCAAGAGCCGGTAAAGGTTCCGATTCATATAACAAAGCTGTATCGGTCTGGTGTGCCGAAGATCGCAAAGCCGCTTTAACAGCAGCAAAAAAAGGCGATACACCGCCAGCTAAAACTTGTGCCAATCCCGTTGATGAGCACATGCAATTGGCTGAGGATTTCGAAGTGAAAGGAACACCGATGATTGTTACCGAGAAAGGCAATATCTTCCCCGGCTATCTGCCTGCAAAGCAATTGGCTGAAGCACTGGCAGACGAAAAAGGTCAAAAATAATCGGTCTATTTTTAGTGGGCCAGTCGCTTTCTATCCAATAAACTCAAGTAAGGCGCGCTATGCGCGCCTTTTTCCAGCTATATCCGCTACACCATCCCTTTAAGCCGATAAAGCAATTCCAAAGCCTGTCTCGGACTAAGCTCATCCGGGTTCATATCTTCCAGAAAACCCACCGCCGGATGACATTCTTTCGATGAAAACAAATCCAGCTGGTTAACCCCGGTTTCCGCTTGCTGTTCAATATAGGCGTGGTCTTCCAAATGTCGTAATTTGGCTTTGGCTTTATCGATCACCGAACGCGGCACACCGGCTAACGACGCCACTTGCAATCCGTAGCTCTGGCTAGCTGGGCCGTCTTTTACCGCATGTAAGAAAATGATCTTGTCGCCATGTTCCATCGCGTCCAGATGCACGTTATGGATGGTCTTTTGTTCTTCGGGCAGTGTAGTCAGCTCAAAATAATGCGTCGCAAACAGCGTAAACGCCTGAGTTTCTTTAGCCAGATGGTCGGCGCAAGCCCAAGCTAAAGACAAACCGTCAAAAGTGCTGGTGCCGCGGCCGATCTCGTCCATCAGGATCAAGCTTTTTGAAGTCGCGTTATGCAGGATGTTGGCGGTTTCCGACATTTCCACCATGAACGTGGAGCGGCCGCTGGACAGGTCGTCGGATGCGCCGATACGTGTAAAAATCTTGTCGATAGGTCCACAGGTTAAAGTTTTCGCCGGAACATAACAGCCGATATGGGTGATTAACACGATCAATGCGGCCTGACGCATGTAAGTCGATTTACCGCCCATATTCGGGCCGGTAATAATCAGCATTCTACGTTGATTAGAAAACGACAAATCATTGGGCACAAAAGGAATGTCCGAAACCTGCTCAACAACCAAGTGCCGACCGGCTTCAATCGTAATGCCGGGTTTATCTGTCAGTGTCGGTTGCGATAAATTCAATGTTTCCGCGCGTTCGGCAAAATTGACCAGCACATCCAGTTCGGCTAATGCGGCGGCGCACTGTTGCAATGAGATTAACGAAGTGCCGATGATGTTCAGCAGCTCATCATATAAGGCTTTTTCAAATGACAGCGATTTTTCTTTTGCGCTGAGTACTTTGTCTTCAAATGATTTCAGTTCCTCGGTAATGTAACGTTCGGCGCCTTTTAAAGTCTGCTTACGGGTGTAATGCGGCGGTACTTTTTCCGCATGCAGGTTGGAAATCTCAATGTAGTAACCATGCACGCGATTGTAATTGACTTTCAATGTGCTGATGCCGGTTGCCGCTTTTTCGCGGTTTTCCATATCGATCAGGAACTGATCCGCGTTCTGGCTCAAGTTGCGCAACTCATCCAGCTCCTGATGGTAGCCGGGTGCAATCACGCCGCCGTCGCGGATCAGTACCGGCGGATTGTCGATAATGGCCGATTGCAACAATTTTAACATCTCAGGATGTTCGTCGATCTGCTCGGATAACAGCGTAAGCTGCGGATTATCGCCGCCGGATAGCGCATGTTGCAGCGCGGGTAGAACCGCCAAGGTATTGCGCAGCACCAGTAAATCACGGGGACGCGCCGATTTTAACGCGATACGGGAGCTGATCCGTTCAATGTCGCCGACTTGCCGCAGATGGCTTTGAATATCCCGATACAGCAAGATATTAAGCAGGGTATCGATACAGGCGTAACGGTTGTTCAGAATGGCGTGATCGCGTAACGGCCGGTTGATCCAGCGCCGCAAACAGCGGCTGCCCATCGCCGTTGCGGTTTTATCAAGCACCCCGAACAATGTGAATTGCAGTTGTCCGGAAGGATGAAAATCCAGCTCAAGATTACGGCGGCTGGACGCATCCAGCAAAATACTGTCATCGCTGCTCTCAGTTCGGATGCCCTGAATATGCGGCAGCGTGTTTTGTTGGGTGTCCTTAACATATTGCAATAACCCGCCCGCAGCAGCGATCGCGGCGGGCATATCTTCGCAACCATAACCTTTCAAATCAAGCGTGTTGAATTGCTTTAACACCAGTTGTTTGGCGCTTTGCGCTTCAAAATGCCAAGGCGGTCTTCTGCATAAACCGCTACGCTGTTTTAAGCTGGCAGGCAGCGGCCAGTCTTCACTAAACAGTAGTTCGGCTGGATTTAGGCGGCCGATTTCGCTCAATAATTGATCAATGGATTCAACCTGCTGCAATACGAAGCGCCCGCTGGTCAAATCCAGGCTGGCGATGCCGTGCTGTGTAGTCGAGCTGGAACTTGGGAACGAGCACACTGCGACCAGCAAATTATCTTTGCGGTCTTCCAGCAAAGCTTCATCGGTGACGGTGCCGGGGGTCACGATGCGCACCACCTTGCGCTCGACCGGGCCTTTGGATGTGGCCGGGTCGCCGATTTGTTCGCATATCGCGATGGATTCGCCGTGTTTTAACAGCTTGGCAAGATAGCCTTCAGCGGCGTGATAAGGAATGCCCGCCATAGGAATCGGCAGGCCCCCCGATTGGCCCCGGCTGGTCAGCGTAATGTCCAGTAGTTGCGAGGCTTTTTTGGCGTCGTCGAAAAACAGTTCGTAAAAATCCCCCATACGGTAGAACAACAAGGTGTCGGGGTGTTCGGCCTTAATGCGCAAAAATTGCTGCATCATTGGAGTGTGCTGGTCGGTGGTCTTTTGTTTTATACTCATCCGTCTATTTTATCCGAAGTCGCACGAGGTCACATCATGGAGTCTGAATTATTTAAGCTGGCCGAACAGCTGGGCCGTTTATTAAGAGCCGGCGGCAAAACAATAGCCACAGCCGAATCCTGTACCGGTGGCTGGATTGCTCAAGCGATGACCGAAGTGCCGGGAAGTTCCGCCTGGTTTGACCGGGGTTTTGTTACTTACAGTAACGCGGCGAAAGTGCAAATGTTGAGTGTCAGTCCGCAAACATTGGAACAATATGGTGCGGTGAGCGCCGAGACTGCAACGGAAATGGTGGCAGGGGCATTAGCGCACAGCGATGCCGATGTCGCGATTGCAGTGACCGGAATAGCCGGGCCGGATGGAGGAACAACAGAGAAACCTGTTGGCACTGTATTTATCGCATGGGCACACAGAAACGGAGCAGCTAAAGTGGTCAGAAAACAATTTTCAGGTAATCGGCGGCAAATAAGGGCGCAGACAGTCAAAAGCGCTGTTGAGGGAATGTGGTTAATTTATTGATGTTATACAGTCGTGCGGTACCTGATAGTTATCAGCAATACATAGCGTGCCAGTCGCTTTAATATAAGGTGAGCATGCGTTTTTGCGTATAACACAGTTATGTTCGGTACCGCACAGACGAGTAAATAATGTTGCGGTTAAGCTACTTTTAATGTTTTTTAGCAACAATCTGGTATTATAAGAATGTTTCTGTAGGGATGACATTAACGTAATCGTTGTTCAAGATAGTGTAAATTGAAATAAAGTAGCGAGATCAATAAAGCAAGAGCTTATGAAAAGTACAAATAAACATATAGATAAGGAAAATATTATGCTGAAAAAAAGTTTACTCATTATAGTTTCATTAGCCGGCATGGGGTTCCTGTCGCTGACGCAAGCTGCCGATCACCCGCAGGATAATCGTTGGTATGTCGCGCCATTTGGGTCATTTGTCAGAACCGGCGGCGATCGCAATGCAAGCGATGGCTGGGGCGGCGGTATGGGCATCGGCAAGATGCTCGATAAACATTTCAACGTCGAGCTGAAAGGGTTTTACGAGGAGTTCAGCGGTGCTAACGGTCCCTGGAGTTTGACCGGCGGTACGGCCGATTTACAGTATTATTTTATTCGCGATAAATTCTCGCCTTATGCGGTGATCGGTGCAGGCGGCATGAATAGTTGCGCTTCCGCTAATTGCGGTGCGAGTGTAATTGGCGAGGCAGGTGCAGGTTTTACCTACGAGCTGCACGACAACTTCCTGCTCCGCAGCGATGTGCGCTATCGTTACAATAACAACCTCAATGCGCAGGTACAGCCCGGTACAGACGAGTTTCATGATATGACAGTGAACGTCGGCTTTGTCGTTCCGTTCGGTGACAAACCGAAAGCTGAGCCAAGACCCGAACCTGTTGTTGCAGCCGCCCCCGAACCGGTTAGAGACTGTTCCACCCAGGATGCGGATGCGGATGGCGTTAACGATTGTTTGGATCGCTGTCCCGGTACCATCAAAGGCAGCAAAGTTGACAATAGCGGTTGTCCGATCAGACTTGTGCTCAAAGGTCAGCACTTCCAATATAACTCGGCCGAGTTGACACTGAATGCCAAGACTATTCTTGACGGTGTCGCGAAGAGTCTTGTTACCTATCCTCAAAAAAATGATATCGAAGTCCAGGGTCACACCAGTAGCGAAGGCAAGGATTCTTATAATATGAAGTTGTCGCAAAGGCGTGCGCAGTCAGTGGTCGATTATCTTAAAATGAAAGGCGTTACCAACAGGCTGATTGCCAAAGGCTACGGCGAAACTCAACCGATTGCCGATAACAGCACCGAAGAAGGGCGATCTGAAAACCGTCGTGTCGAATTAATCTGGATCGAATAACGACCCGGTTTTATGGCCGAAAAACCGGCCGTGATTTCTTCAATGTTATAAGTACTAAAACCCGCTCCGGCGGGTTTTTTTATGCCAGTTTTTTCAAACGCACCACTTAATTATGTACGGTACCGTACAGACTGCGTTTGGCCTTGCCGTTAACTTAATATCCGGCCCCGTTGCGTTTACGGAAGCGTTTCTGAGCCAATTATTAATTCAAGGCGAGGCTATGTTTCTTTTCAGGATGATGATAAGCACAATCGGAATGTTGCTCTCCCTATAACTGCGAGATACTCCCATGGTTAGAACCCGCCGTATCCATCTGATCAATCCGAAGGCCGATACCTTTGCTACCCGACCTTTATTCTTCGGCAAAGCGCTCTACTCGCCTGTCGCAGGGCTTCTAGCCGTGGCTGCACTGATTCCTGAAGACGAATATGAAATTGTTTTGACTGACGAGAATATCGAACCTATCGATTTTGATTTGAATGTCGATATGGTCGGCATCTCATCAATGACTTCCTATGTGAACCGAGGTTACGAGATTGCCGACACGTTCCGGGCTCGCGGCGTTCCCGTCATCATGGGCGGCGTACATGTCAGCTACCTGCCGCAGGAAGCGCTCAAACACGCCGATGCGGTAGTGGTCGGTGAAGCCGAGCTGATCATGGACAAAGTGCTCGATGACTTAAAACAGGGTCAATTAAACGGCATTTATAAGGCCGAAAACCTGCATTCGATGATCAACATGCCGATGCCGCGGCAAAAACTGCTGAAGAGCAACCGCTACATCAACAAGGGATTCGTCCAGACTTCCCGCGGCTGTCATCACGGTTGCACCTTTTGCGCCGAGCCGACGATGTATGGACTGCGCTTTCGTTACCGTCCTATCGAAGACCTGATCGCCGAGATTGAACATATCGAAGAACGGGTGATCCTGCTCAACGACGCCGATTTTTTCGGTACACCGAGCCGGGCTATGGAAGTCATGAAGGCACTCAAAGGACGAGGCTTGCAATGGCAGGCCGCAGTGAACAGCCGCGATGCCAATGATGACCGTCTGTTGGAATTGGCGGCGGAAAGCGGCTGTTTCATGCTCTCCATCGGCTTCGAGTCGATTTCGAAACAAACCCTGCGCAATGTGCACAAGTGCCAGAATAATCCGGATTCGTATTACGAGCTGGTCGAGAAGCTGCACCGGTACGGCATCATGGTGCTCGGCCTGTTCATGTTCGGCTTTGAAGGCGACGAGCCGTCAGTGTTCGAGGAAACCTTGAAATTTAATATCGATGCGAAGTTCGACATGTGCGGCTATTCGCTATTAACCCCGTATCCGGGGACGATCAATTGGTTCGAGATGATGCGGCGCAAGCAGATCGTGTCTTTCGATTGGGATAAGTACGACCAGTCCCACATTGTCTTCAAACCGGCCGGGTTAACGGGTGAACAGCTTTATCGCGGCTATCTGGATACTTATGACGGATTTTATACGCTGCCATCGATGCTAAAACGCTTTCCGTGGGACGGCTCACGCAATCGCGCTAACTGGGCTATCTACAATGCATTCTTCCGCAAAGGCGGCGTTGTGACTCGTGATCCCGATCAACTGATCGCAAAGCTGACGCCTGAACCCGAATTTGCGGCTATGCCGCCGCTGATGCCGCAAAAAGCCGCATGGCGGGAACTGGTGATGGGTGCGGCTAATACTGCTTCCGAATAGCACGGAAGGTTGCGCTTTCCAGCTGGTGCTATGAAGGCGAGGGAAGCGCATTACGTAGCGAGCAGATTTTTATTTAACAAGGACTTTTAACACTAAAGGGGGCTTGTGACAGAACTATCGATTTTGTTAATACCGGGTTTTTAAAATTTTCGTAGCCGAGTATGTGATTGTCGAGGCTATCTGGGACTGGCATCGTAATTTCATCTCAGGCGGGTTCCAGTGTCAAAGCCACACCGTTTATTCAAAGGAGAACTACCATGACAACCAGCACAATCTTACTTATCGTTTTAATTCTTATATTGGTCGGAGCCATCCCAACGTGGCCATATAGCCGTGGATGGGGCTACGGACCCAGCGGAGGGCTTGGGGTGTTGTTGATCATCTTATTGGTCCTGGTCCTAATGGGCATAATCTAGCGCGAATTTATCCTGTCTTTACGCGAAGTTTATGGATGGTCTCAGCGCAGTCTAATCTGACGTATTGTTGGGGAGATAGCCTTGTTTGAAACCCGTTGTTAGCCGGTCAAAGAACTCATGCGTCAGCAATGCGCCGAGGATGAGCATAATGCCGGTTATCACTTTCATCGTCAGGGGTTCATGATTAACCGCATGACCTAACAGCAGAGCCATGACCGGTGAAACTAAAGTAATCAGCGCAACCTTGGCAGCGCTCTGATGGATGAGTAAATAATAATAAAGCACAAAGCCAACTGGTGTAGCGATTACCCCCAAATAAACAATAGATGCCAGGCTAGTCAGTGAAATTTCAGTCGGCCAATGGCCGTCAAACTCTGACCAGGTAAGCAGATAAACGGGCATAGACAACAACAGGCCGCCCGCTACCTGGGATAAAGCCGGTATTTTTGCGTCAATACGCTTGACCCAAACAGAACTGACGGCCTGCAAAAATGCAGACGCCAGCACGCCGATAATACCCAGCACTGCCGCATGGCCCAATTGCAATGCCGAGCCGAACATAGCCCATAAACCGCTAATGCCCAGAATATATGCCAACAGGTTTCCTAGCTTCAGGCTCCGCTCCTTAAGCCAGATAGCCGACAATAAAGCCGTCAGCAACGGCAATAGACCGTATATCACCGAAACCCAACCCGAAGGAATAAATTGCGCGGCCCAATAAACTACCAGCATTGATCCGTAAATTTGCACGGCCACAGCAAGATAAGTCTGTAGTGCTTTTCGATGCCAGGCCAAGCCTTGTCTGTACAGGCCCAGCATCAATAAGAGACACACCGTACCGATTGCCATGCGGCCGGTTACCCCGAACAGAAATCCCGGCCCTTCGCCGCTCCATTTAATAGCCAGCGGTGTGGTCGCCCAAAGCAAAACAATGGTGATATAGGCCAGATGTATGCGCATCAATTTAAATCGGGTGACGTAAAGAAAAACGACGGCACCTGATTTTCGATAGGGTCTCTCATCACTAGATCATTACTTGGCCGGCGCTAATTCAAAAATAATCAGCTCAGCCGCGTCGCCACCTACGTTTTCTACCGACATCAGCTCGCCCGATTCCCAAAAAACTTCACCGGCGGAATAAGTGTTGGCTTTACCACCCTCAACGACTTTTAATGTACCTTTAATCACATAACGAGGCCCCGGTCCTTCGTGAGTATGCCAAGGCGTTTTAAATGCAGGCGGAAACGCAACCCGTATCATTTTGGTATTGATATTCGGGCTGGAAAGCTCCAGTTTTTTTTCTAATAAAACGGTTCTATTCAGGCCGGTTTTTTCTTGAGCAGAGACAGCTTGCGTACCGCTCAAGAATAGAGCTGTAAGCGTTGCCAGAATAAATCCTGTTGATTTGACGGATTGAATTTTTAACATCGTCTGGTCTCTCGATTTTAAGTTTTAGGGATAAGTTGAATGCACAGTTTGTTAACTGTTTTCTCTATCATCAGGTATGTAGGGGATTAGTCCTTTTTCAAAGGCTATTTCTTGTACTTCTCTTGGCATATATCGAATGTCTACCATTATGCCATTTACTGATAACATCCAAACCAAAGGACTGCTGTCAAATTTGCTAGGTAACATCCAATTTGGATCAAATTGGTTCATCCCCAGCATATCTCGAACGAGTTTTGATTTTCCCTGTCCTGTGCTTTGACCTACACCGAATTTTTTATACAACTCGATGGAATTAATATGGGGTGTCTGGCTTTTATCAAACAAAAAATTTACCATTCCAATTGCATGAGTTATCCCGCATGCCCATGTACTTGCTTTTCCTGATTCTAGCGGAGAGGGGCGTTTTCTACATAAAGCAGCAATGGCATAGCGTATAAGCTGAGCATATTCCTCGTTAAGATTTTGCTTAGCAAAACTATCGGTGATTAATCAAAGGTAAACCCCCAGCTCTGCTGGGGGACTCACAAAGTTTGACAATTCCGGGAATCATCGAGAGTCTCCCTATCTGTGAACCGCCTAAAGTTCTAAAGATAAGGAAACAAACGATGAAT